>RCUS01000127.1_pt1 | contig 61509 bp, 59 predicted proteins | sample 2166221 | NCBI WGS metagenome assembly RCUS01 (sample SAMN09932758, study PRJNA488358) | compost metagenome | isolation source: compost soil in cyclohexanecarboxylic | place: Germany: Experimental Botanical Garden
AGGCTTCGACCTGATGAAGAGCGGCGAATCGATCCGTTCGGTCGTGCTGTATTAATCGTATTGTATTAATCGTGCTGTATTAAGCCACGCTCCTGATCTGAATACGCCGTATCCCGGCGTGCTGCGGAGGCCCTGGGCCTCCGTTTTTTTTGAATCCCGGCATTTTCCATTCATCGCGGCTATGCGCCGTTCATTCCGCCATTGAGGCGATTCGTCGCATGGCGCTGGAGCGTTGGGTGCGCCGGCGCTACAGTCAAACCTCGCCGTACCACGGCGAGTTTCACGGGGGGACTCCGCCCCCCGTTTTTTTTTGCCTGCCGTTTCCCTCCATTTCCACTCATCGTGCCAAGCTGCCATCCAGGCGGCTTTTTTTGCAGCCTGTCGCATGGCGCTGGCTGCCCGCGCGGTGCCTGGCTAGAGTGGATGCTCCAACCATACTGATAACGAGGCCGCCATGTCCACTTCCCACCGTTTGATCCTCAGCCTGGCCGGCATGCTGGTCGGCGCCAGCGCGCTGGCCGTCCAGCCGCCGGAACCTCCCGTCGCCCCGGCGCCGCCCGCGCCGCAGAGCAAGCAGATCAATATTTCCATGGGCAGCGGCGACGGCTTTGCGCTCGTCGATGGCAGCCGCGACAGCGTCACGATAAGCGGCAGCGATTTCGACGGCAAGCAGATCAAGCAATTGAAGCAGTCCATCAAAGGCCAATTCCTGTGGTTCCGCGACCAGGGCAACAGCTATGTGATGCAGGATGCGGCGCTGCTGGCCCGGGTCAACGCGGCCTGGAAGCCGGTGCGGCAGCTCGGCGAGCAGATGGGCGGCCTGGGCAAGCAGATGGGCGCGCATGGCACGGTGATGGGCGAACTGGGCAGCAAGATGGGCGCGCAGGGCCTGGCACAGGCGCAGGTCGGCACGCGTGAGGCGGGGCAATTGCAGGCGCTGGGCCGCCAGCAGCAGGAACTGGGCCGCAAGCTGGGCGAGGCGTCGCGCCGCCAGGCGCAGGCGACGACGGACACGTCGCGCCGCGCGGCCGAGCGCGAAGTGGAACGCCTGCAGCAGCAGATGGAAGATGCGCAGGACGCCATGGAAGACGTCAACGACCGCATCGCCAGCGCACAGGAACGCGAGGCGGACAAGGCCGATGCGCTGTCGCGCCAGATGGATGAACGAAGCAAGCCCATGGATAGCCTGGGCAAGCAGATGGGCGAGCTGGGCCGCCAGCAAGAGAAAGCCTCGAAAGCGGCCGACAAGGCCACGCGCCAGGTGATCGCCCAGGCGCTCAGCGAAGGCAAGGCCAGGCTGGTACGTTAAGTTACTGCGCTCAGTTGCTACACCCAGCTCGGTGCCAGGTGGCGGCCACGGCGCGGTATTGCGCCGGCAGCTGCTGCCTGGCCTCGTCCGCGCTCGCATACACCTCGTCTTGCACGGCTTCCCACTGCGCATCGCAGCTGAAGCGGTAGACGCCGGGCGCGCCCGCGTACTGGCACAGGGCCAGGCCATGGATGGCGATGGGGGCCGCGCCGGCTTCGCTGGCGACGTGGCCGAACGGCAAGTCGGACCAGGCCCAGGCCAGCAGGCGGGCGCCGTCGATGTGGCTGGGGGGGAGCATGCGGGGCAATTTTCTCAGGGTTGCGGGAACGCCGATTGTAGCGCGTGCACGGGAAAAACGCCGCGACCGCTGGACAAATGCACAGTATTTTTAGCCATGCCGGTATAATCACCGGATGCAAAATCTTCTTCACAACCTCAATCCCGAACAATACGCCGCCGTCACCCTGCCGGCCCAGCATGCGCTGATCCTGGCGGGCGCCGGCTCGGGCAAGACCCGCGTGCTGACGACCCGCATCGCGTGGCTGATCCAGACCCAGCAGGTGTCGCCGCCCGGCATCCTGGCCGTGACCTTCACGAATAAAGCTGCCAAGGAAATGCTTACGCGATTGTCGGCCATGCTGCCAATCAACACGCGCGGCATGTGGATCGGCACCTTCCACGGCCTGTGCAACCGCCTGCTGCGCACGCATTACCGCGACGCGGCCTTGCCGCAGACCTTCCAGATCCTCGATTCGCAGGATCAATTGTCGGTGATCAAGCGCTTGTTGAAGGCAAACAATATTGACGATGAAAAATTCCCGCCGAAGACGGTGATGTATTTCATTAACAATGCCAAGGACCAGGGCTTGCGCGCCACGGACGTGGAAGCGTACGACGCGCACGAGCGCAAGATGGTCGAGCTGTACCAGCTGTACGACGACCAGTGCCAGCGCGAAGGCGTGGTCGATTTTGCCGAATTGCTGCTGCGTACGTACGAATTGCTGAGCCGCAACCAGCCGCTGCGCGAACATTACCAGGCGCGCTTCCGCCACATCCTGGTGGACGAGTTCCAGGATACCAATAACCTGCAATACAACTGGCTCAAATTGCTGGCCGGCCACGGCAGCCGCGATGGCGGCGCCCTGTTTGCCGTCGGCGACGATGACCAGAGCATCTATGCGTTCCGCGGCGCCAATGTGGGCAACATGAGCGCCTTCGAGCACGAATTCCAGGTCAGGAATTTGATCAAGCTGGAGCAGAATTACCGCTCGCACGGCCACATCCTCGACAGCGCCAACCTGTTGATCGCCAACAACAGCAAGCGCCTTGGCAAGAATCTGCGCACGGACGCGGGCCATGGCGAACAGGTGCGCGTGTATGAAGCCAGTTCCGACCTGCAGGAAGCGCAGTGGATCATCGAGGAAGCGAAAAGCCTGATCGCCGAGGGTGCCTCGCGCAGCGAAATCGCGATTTTGTACCGCTCGAATGCGCAGTCGCGCGTGATCGAGCACGCGCTGTTCTCGGCCGCCATTCCATATCACGTGTACGGCGGCCAACGCTACTTCCAGCGCGCCGAGGTCAAGCACGCGATTGCCTATTTGCAGCTGATGGACAACCCGCACAATGATTCGGCCTTCTTGCGCGTGGTGAACTTCCCTACGCGCGGCATCGGCATGCGCTCGATCGAGCAATTGCAGGCGGCGTCGGAACAGTACGGCATTTCGCTGTATGCGTCCGTGCCCTACGTGGCGGGCAAGGCGGGCAGCGTGCTGGCCGGCTTCGTCAAGCTGATCGAGGGCGTGCGCTTTGAAACCCAGCAATTGTCCTTGCCGGAAATGGTCAGAGTGGTGCTGGAAGCGAGTACCTTGCTGCAGCATTACCAGAATGAAAAAGAAGGCGCCGACCGCATCGAGAATCTGGAACAGATGGTCAGCGCGGCCAGCCAGTTCATTTCCGAGGAAGGTTTTGGCCAGGGCGCACCGGCCCATCTGGGGCCTGCCGCCCAGGCGCAGTCGGGCGCGCCCGTCGTCAACCAGGATGGCATCGAAATCCTCGATGCCGACGCGCCGTTGCCGGCCGTGATGTCGCCGCTCTCCGCCTTCCTCTCGCACGCGTCGCTGGAAGCGGGCGACAACCAGGCGCAGGCGGGCCAGGATGCGCTGCAGATGATGACGGTGCACTCGGCCAAGGGCCTGGAATTCGACAACGTGTTTATCACTGGCCTGGAAGAAGGCCTGTTCCCGCACGAAAGCAGCTCGAAGGAAGACAATGGCGTGGAAGAAGAACGCCGTTTGATGTACGTGGCCATCACGCGCGCGCGCAAGCGGCTGTACATGAGCTTTTCGCAGACGCGCATGCTGCACGGCCAGACGCGCTACAACATGAAGTCGCGCTTCTTTGACGAATTGCCGGAAGAATCGTTGAAATGGCTGTCGCCGAAGGTGCAGGCGAACTGGTTCGGCAACCGCAAGTCGGCCTGGGACGAGGCGCCGCGTGTGGCCAGCCTCGGTTCGGACAATGCGATTGCACAAAAGATCGCGCAAAAAGCCACGGGCGGCGGCTGGCGCATCGGCGAATCGGTGGCGCACGCCAAGTTCGGCGAAGGCGTGATCGTCAACATCGAAGGCGGCGGCGGCAATGCACGCGCGCAGATCAACTTCGGCCAGCACGGCATGAAGGTGCTGGACCTGGGGATCGCCAAGCTGGAACGATTGGGACGGTGATCCCGCGCTGGGGCTGACAATGTTGTCGGATTACGCGCTTGCGCGCTAATCCGACCTACCGGCCGGTCGCGTAGGTCGGATTAGCGCAGCGTAATCCGACACCACCGCAGGAAGGAAAACCGTCGCGTAGGTCGGATTAGCGCAGCATAATCCGACACCATTGTTGGCCTCGCAGCGTCGGCTTACACGGCCTGCCGCCGCTAATCCAAGCTACGCTGTGGCATTGCATGGCATTCGACAAATAAAAAGGGCAGCCTGTGCAGGCTGCCCTTTTTTGTGCAAAGCCGAAATCAGTCGTTCGGCTTGTCCAGCGACACGCTCTTGCCCTCATCCACCGGCACGCCGAAGATCTGGCGGTAGGCGGCGTAGAACGAGCAGTGCATGATGATGGTGAGTATCATGGACAGCGGCATCATCAGTTGCATCATCAGCGGGCTGCGGCCAAAGATGATGGCCAGCAGCTGGCTGGTGACGACGCTGATGGCGAACCAGGTGGCGGCGAAGACGATGAAGGCCGACAACGAGCGCCAGACGGCGAAAAAGCTGAAGAATAGCGACTTGCCCAGGCTCACTTTTTGCCAGTAGATCAGCGGCGCAGCAAAGCAGAAGGCCATGGCGGCCGGCACGTACAGGGCGATGGCTGTCAGGATGGCCATGCCGATGTTGGAATTGAGGATGGCTTCCTTGGCCGCTTCCTGGTCCAGCTGGCCCGTGACCATTTGCCACAGCACGCCGCCGTCGACCAGGGTCGAGGCGCCGATGGCCAAAATGGCCATGATGATGTACAGCACGCCCAGGCCGAACAGCACGGGGAAGGCAGGCTTGCGGAAGCCTGAAATCAACAGGCTGGGCAGGACGCGCTTGCCCTGGTCGATGTTCAAACAGCCTTGCACGAAGGCGACGGAAAACACGGGGACCAGGATGACTGGCAGCAACTGGCCCAGCACGGGGACGATGCTGACGGCCAGCATGCAGAACATATAGCCGAGAAACAGCATCGACATGCCGCCAGGCTGCTTGCGAAACAGGCCAAAGCCTTGTTTCACCCAGAGCCAGCCTGTACTTGCAGGTAATTTTTCCATTTTTTAAAACAGTTCCGGAGCAGGTGTGGCAATCCGTTCGCGCAATATGCGTTCGAAATGCGTGGGATCGTGCGGCGTCAGCATTTCGGCTGCGCGCGGCTGATAGTAATCGTACAGGCGCGACAGCCAGAAACGCAGGGCGGCGGCGCGCAGCATCGGTTGCCATGCCGTCTGTTCTTCCTGCGTGAACGGACGCACGGCGTGGTAGGCGTCGAGCAGGGCGCGCACGCGCGCCGTGTCGAGCACGCCCGTGTCCAGGTCCACGCACCAGTCGTTGACAGTGACGGCCACGTCGAACAGCCAGGTGTCGCAGCCGGCAAAGTAAAAGTCGAAAAAGCCCGTCAGTTGTTCGCCGTCAAACATGACGTTGTTGCGGAACAAGTCGGCATGCACGGGACCACGCGGCAGGGCCTTGTAGGTGGCGCAAGCGGCAAAGGCGTCCTGGAAATGGATTTCCGCGCGCAGCAGATGCGCACGGGCATCATCGAGGTGCGGCAAGACCAGTGGCGTGGTGGTGTTCCACCAGTCCAGGCCCCGCAAATTCGGCTGTTGCAGGGGGAAGTCCTGCGCCGCCAGGTGCATTTTCGCCAGCATGGCGCCAACGGCCGCGCAATGCACGGCTTGCGGCGCCATCTGCGAGCTGCCGTCGAGTTTGCTGACGATGGCGGCCGGCTTGCCTTGCAGGGCTGTCACCAGTTCGCCTTCCGCATTGGGAATCGGTGCGGGCACCAGCACGCCGCGGTCCGCCAGGTGGCGCATCAGCTGCAAGTAGAACGGCAATTGCTCGAAACTCAGGTTTTCAAAGATCGTGAGCACATACTCGCCGCGCTCCGTGCTCAGGAAGAAATTGCTGTTTTCGATGCCGGAAGCGATCCCTTTGAGCGCCAGAGGCTTGCCGAGTGGAAATTGCGTGATCCACTGGCCGATATCGTCCAGTTGTAGCGCGGTAAAAACTGCCATGGGAAAAAAAGAGGTCTAGAGAGTAAAAAAGCCGGCTGCCCCGCGTGTGGCCGGGCAGGGCGTCAGGGCGCGGCGGCTTGCCGTGCCGCTTATTTCGTGGCTTCTGGCGGCACAGGCGCGTCAGCCGCTTCGTCGTCGCGCTGTTTCTGTTTCTTCTTGCCCAGGTCAAATTCCAGCACTTTCCATTGCGGGCCGCGCAAGGCGCCGCCATTGGCCTGGTCGGCGCCGGCGGCCGGTTTCATGTAATACGTGCTGCCGCCGCTGGTGACCTTGACTTCGGACGTCACGCCCGCTTCGCGTTTTTCCGTAATCTGCTGTTTGGCTGCCGCTGGCGCCACGGTGATGGGAGCTTCGCCCATTTCCTCGATGCGCTCCAGTTGCGGTGGCGCTTCGCTGGGCTTGGCAGGCGTCTGGGCGCTGACAATGGCTGAGCATGCCAACAGTGGCAGGGCGAGGAATTTCCAGAGTGTCGATGTACGCATCATGATGGGGTTCGCTTCCATGTGTGGACTGCAGCGCGTGCAGTGGGGTCATGCCGTCAATTTATCTATAGGGCATTGTAACAAACTGGTAAGCAATGCTGTTTAATACGCTCGATTAAACGCGCACAAATGCGGCGTGGGCGTCGCCCGGGCGCCCGGGCGGTGCGGCTGGCCCGGCTGGAAGCGTGAAAAACCCGTGCGGCGCACCCGGTGGCGCGGCCCCAAACTCTGCGATAATTGTGCGATATTCCACCCGCTCGCCGCTGTTTCTCCCAGGCAGGCGCGGCTCACCTTATTTTATTGGCATTATGCAAAACACCCTGCTGTTAGTCGATGGTTCCAGTTACCTTTATCGCGCCTTCCATGCGCTGCCAGACTTGCGCAGCCCGGACGGCTATCCCACGGGCGCCATGCACGGCATGGTCAACATGCTGCGCCGCCTGCGCGCCGACTACCCGGCCGCCTATATCGCCTGCGTCTTTGATGCCAAAGGGAAAACTTTCCGCGATGACATGTATCCGGAATACAAGGCCACGCGCGCCTCGATGCCGGACGACCTGCGCCTGCAGATCGAGCCCATCCACGAAGCCGTGCGCGCCATGGGCTGGCCGATCCTGATGGTCGACGGCGTGGAAGCGGACGACGTGATTGGCACCTTGGCCGTGCAGGCGGCCGCCGCCGGCATGAACGTGGTGGTGTCGACGGGCGACAAGGATCTGGCGCAGCTGGTCAACAGCCAGGTGACCCTGATCAATACCATGAGCAATGAAAAGCTCGACGAAGCGGCCGTGCTGGCCAAGTTCGGCGTGCCGCCGAACCGCATCATCGATTATCTGTCGCTGATCGGCGATACGGTCGACAACGTGCCGGGCGTGTCGAAATGCGGCCCGAAGACGGCCGTCAAATGGCTGACGCAATACGACAGCCTCGAAGGCATCATGGAAAATGCGGCCAGCGTGGGCGGCGCCGTGGGCGAAAACCTGCGCACGGCCCTGCCATGGCTGCCGCAGGCGCGCGCCCTGATCACCGTCAAGACGGACTGCGACCTGTCGGACCACATGGGCAGCATCGCCGACTCGCTGGCGGCGAAACAGGAAGACAAGGAAGCGCTGCTGGCCTTCTTCAACCGCTACGGCTTCAAGGCGCTGCTGCGCGAACTGGGCGCTGCGCCGCCGCCGATGTCGCCCGTCGGTGCGCCGCTTGCCGGTGGCACTGCTGCCAACACGACAGGCGACATGTTCGCCGATGCCGCTCCGGCCCCTGAAGCCGAATATGAAACCGTGCTGACGGACGCCCAGCTGGATAAATGGATCGCCCTGATCGACGCGGCGCCCTTGACGGCTGTCGACACGGAAACCACCTCGCTGGAACCGATGACGGCGCAAATGGTCGGCATTTCCCTGTCGGTGGCCGAACATGCCGCCTGCTACATTCCGCTGGCCCACGATTACGCGGGCGCACCGGAACAGTTGTCGCGCGAACACGTGCTGGCGAAACTGCGCCCATGGCTGGAAGATGCCAATAAACCCAAGCTGGGCCAGAACCTGAAGTACGACAGCCATATCTTCGCCAACCATGGCGTGACCCTGCGCGGCATCGCCCACGATACCCTGCTCGAATCGTATGTGTTCGAGTCCCACAAGAAACACGACATGGACAGCCTGGCCCTGCGCCACCTGAACTACACGACGATTCCGTTCGAGGACGTATGCGGCAAGGGCGCCAAGCAGATCACCTTTAACCAGGTGGAAGTGCAGCAGGCGGCCAGATATGCGGCCGAGGATGCCGACATTACCTTGCGCCTGCACAATGCCATGTGGGGCAATGTGGCGAACGATGAAAAGCTCACTTTCATCTATGAAAAGATCGAGCTGCCGACGGCCGTGGTCTTGCAAAAGATCGAGCGCAACGGCGTGCTCATCGACGATGCCTTGCTCAACATCCAGTCGGCCGAGCTGGCCGTGAAGATTTTGGAACTGGAAACGAAAGCCTACGAACTGGCCGAGCAGCCATTCAACCTGGGTTCGCCCAAGCAGATCGGCGAGATCTTCTTTGAAAAACTGAAGTTGCCGGTCGTCAAGAAAACCCCGACGGGCGCGCCATCGACGGATGAAGAGGTGCTGCAAAAGCTGGCCGAGGATTATCCGCTGCCCAAAGTGCTGCTGGAATACCGCGGCATGGCCAAGCTGAAGTCGACGTACACGGACAAATTGCCGAAGATGATCAACGTCACGACGGGCCGCGTGCATACCAACTATGCGCAAGCCGTGGCCGTGACGGGACGACTGGCATCGAACGACCCGAACTTGCAGAATATTCCCATCCGCAGCGCGGAAGGCCGCCGCATCCGCGAAGCTTTTATCGCGCCACCGGGCAGCCACATCGTGTCGGCCGACTATTCGCAGATCGAATTGCGCATCATGGCGCATATCTCGGGCGATGAAGCCATGCTGCGCGCATTTGCCGACGGCATCGACATTCACCGCGCCACGGCCGCCGAGATCTTTGGCGTGCCGGCCGCGGAAGTGCAGAGCGAACAGCGCCGCTATGCCAAGGTCATCAACTTCGGCCTGATCTACGGCATGAGCGCGTTTGGCCTGGCCGGCAACCTGGGCGTGGACCGCACGGCCGCGCAAAGCTATATCGACCGTTACTTTGCCCGTTTCTCCGGCGTGAAACAGTATATGGAAGACACGCGCCAGCAAGCGAAGGCGCGTGGCTATGTGGAAACCGTGTTTGGCCGCCGTTTGTGGCTGCCGGAAATCAATTCGCCCAACGGCCCGCGCCGCCAGGGCGCGGAACGGGCGGCCATCAATGCGCCGATGCAGGGCACGGCCGCCGACCTGATCAAGCTGGCCATGATCGCCGTGCAGGGCTGGCTGGAAACGGACAACTTGCAAACAAAAATGATCATGCAGGTGCACGATGAACTGGTGCTGGAAGTGCCGGACGCCGAGCTCGAATTGGTCAAGCGCAAGCTGCCGGAACTGATGGCCGGCGTGGCCGCGCTGAAAGTGCCGCTGACTGCCGAGGTAGGTGTGGGCAGGAATTGGGACGAAGCGCACTGATGCGATGTCGGCTTATGCGGGGCATGCTCCCGCTAAGCCGACCTCCATGTCTAACATTGGCAATGACCGTAGGTCGGCTTGGCGCGCAGCGCGTAAGCCGACATTTTTTGTGAACACCCCCTTCAGGAGAAACGCATGAGCGACATGATCACCGATTGTGAAAGTTTGCTGGGCCAGAGCAGTGTGTCCGGGCCCGATGGCCGGCGTGGTTTCCTGAAAGTGGCGCTGGGCGCGGGCTTTGCCGTGGCCGTGTTGCCGGTGGCGGCGCAAAATGTCATCAAGACGGATTCCGCCGGCCTGGTGACGGGCACAATGTCGGTGATGGTCGACGGCCAGGCCGTGCCCGTGTATGCGGCGCAGCCGGAAGGCAAGACGGGCTTGCCCGTGGTGCTGGTCATTTCCGAGATCTTTGGCGTGCACGAACACATTGCCGACGTGGCGCGCCGTTTCGCCAAGCAGGGTTATCTGGCGCTGGCGCCCGACCTGTTCGTGCGCCAGGGCGATCCGACCAAAGTCAGCAGCATCCCGGAGCTGATGAAAGGCATCATCGCCAAGACGCCGGATGCGCAGGTGATGGCGGACCTCGACGCCGTCGTGGCGTGGGCGAAACAGAATGGCGGCGACACGAGCCGCCTGGGCATCACGGGCTTTTGCTGGGGCGGGCGCATCACCTGGCTGTACGCGGCGCACAATCCGGCCGTCAAGGCGGGCGTGGCCTGGTACGGCCGCCTGGTGGGCGAGCCCAATGCCTTGCAGCCGAAGAACCCTGTCGATATCGCCCCGGCCCTGACGGTACCCGTGCTGGGCTTGTACGGCGGCAAGGATACGGGCATCAGCCAGGAATCGATCGCCAAGATGAAGGAAGCGCTGGCCAAGGGCGCCAGCAAGTCCGAGTTTGTCGTCTACGCCGATGCGGGCCACGCCTTCAATGCCGATTACCGCCCCAGCTATGTGGCAGCCGATGCGAAGGACGGCTATGCGCGCTGCCTGGCATGGTTCAAGGCACACGGCGTGGCGTGACGCTGCAACAGCAAAATAGTTAAATTTTCCGGAAATTGCCGCGAAAGGCGCACCGGGCTGTAAAATGCCCGGTTCGCGCCAATGCAGTACAATTGCATCTTCGCTGCGCCACGCCGCCGCCAGGTGCGCACAAGATTAAAAAATAAGCAACATCATGCAGATCAAGCCAGACGCCAGCATAGCGGGCGCCCGTAGGCCGGCGCCATTTTGAGGTAAGAAAATCATCGATCCCGTCCTTATATCCATTTTGCTCGCGACCACGATCGCGGGTGTGTTGAGCATTACCGCGGCGGCGATCTTTTCGTTTGCATTCCTGTCCAAGGTGGTCGAGCGCATGGTCAGCTTGTCTGTCGGCATCATGTTGTCGACGTCCTTGTTGCACGCCTTGCCCGAAGCGTTCGAATCGCAAGCCGACCCGCGCAGCCTGTTCGCTACCCTGCTGGCGGGCTTGCTGGCCTTTTTCATGCTGGAAAAATTTGCCATCCTGCGCCATTCGCACCACCACGAAGGCGACGGCCACCACCATGCGCACGGCCACGACAAGCACGAGGCGGGCAAGGCCGGCTGGATGATCCTGGTCGGCGACGGCATGCACAATTTCACGGATGGCATCCTGATCGCCGCCGCCTTCCTGGCCGACCCGAAACTGGGCCTGGTCACGGGCCTGGCCATCATCGCGCATGAAATCCCGCAGGAAATCGGCGACTTCATCGTGCTGCTCAATGCCGGCTTCTCGCGCTTGCGCGCCTACATCTTCAATCTGCTGTGCAGCCTGATGGCGGTGGCGGGCGGCCTGCTCGGCTATTTCACCCTGGACCGCGCCAGCAACCTGATCCCTTATGTGCTGGTGTTTGCCTCGTCCGGCTTCATCTATATTGCCCTGTCCGACCTGATGCCGCAGATGCAGCGCCGCTCCACCTTGCGCGAAACCATCCCGCAAGTGCTGCTGATCGCGCTGGGCGTGTGCATCGTGCTGTTCCTGACGCACAAGCGCCACGGCGGTTGATGTACTGACTGTGCGGGTGTAGTATTGCCTTTCTGACCAACTTGAACAGAAAGGAGGAAAATATGGAAATTTTTATGCTCGCCCTATGGGATGCGCGTTCTTTAAGCGCATTTGCCAGCTCTTGCCCACGTTCTATCGCGCTGCGATAACCGGGTGAGAGCAAAGTCACCCCTCTCTATAGAGTCTTTCTCGGCTCATGGTTGTCGTTAGCGCTCCTGTTAACGCGGATGCTTGCATCCCGAACAAAGACAAGAGCCATGACTACCCTTATCTCTGCACAAGCTTTACAGTTGGATACCCACGACGGTTTCCTGTTCAATGAACTCGCCTTTACCTTGCGCCAGGGCGACCGCATCGGCCTGATCGGCCACAATGGCTGCGGCAAATCCACCTTGCTGGGCCTGCTCGGCGGCACGCGTGTAGCCACCGCCGGCACTATTCACTACGCCCGCGCCTGCCGTTTGCAGCACGTGGAACAGCACTTGCCGGCGGCGCTGGCCAGTCTGAGCCTGTACGACGCCTTGCTGGCGCCCGTGCTGGAGCAGCCGGAACTGCATTGGCGCGTCGACAGCCTGCTGGCAGAACTGGGTTTCGACCAAGAAACCGCGCAAGTGCCCGTGCACTCGCTGTCCGGCGGCCAGCACACGCGCCTGCTGCTGGGGCGGGCCCTGCTGCAGGAACCGAACGTGCTGCTGCTCGATGAACCAAGCAACCACCTGGACTTGCCGTCGCTGCTGTGGCTGGAGCAATTCCTGCTGGCCTGGCGCGGTGCCTTCATCCTCGTTTCGCACGATCAGCGCCTGCTCGACAACGTGGCCACGCGCAGCTGGATCTTGCGTGATAGCCGCCTCTACGATTTCGAGGTGCCGTGCGGCCCCGCGCTGGCGGCGCTGGCCGAGATGGACGTGGCCGCCGCCGCGCGCCATGCGGCCGAGCAAAAGGAAATCGACCGCCTGGCCGCCAGCAGCGCGCGCCTGGCCCTGTGGGGCCGCACCTATGACAACGAAGACCTGGCGCGCAAGGCCAAGACCATGCAGCGGCGCATCGATAAATTGAAGGATGCGCAAGCGTTTGTCAGCGATGGCGCGCCGTGGTGTTTGCGCCTGCGCGGCAAGGCGCTGGCGGCCGACCAGCTGCTGGCCGTCGACGGGCTCGATGTGCGCGCCGTGCCCACGTCTGCCGTGCTGTTCCGGACGGACCAGCTGTGGCTGAAACCGGGTGACAGGGTTGCCTTGCTGGGCGCCAACGGCAGCGGCAAGTCCTCGCTGCTGCGCCTGTGCTGGCAAGCCATCCAGGGGCAGGAGGAACGCAGCGACCTGCGCTACCACCACGCCGCCAACATCGGTTACTACGACCAGTCGCTCAGGCAGCTGTCCGATGACGCCGACCTGTCCGACGCCCTGTACCCGTTTGCCGTGCAGAACGAGGCCGCGCGCAGCCAGGTGGCGCGCAGGCAGGCCTTGATCTCGGCCGGCTTTCCTTATGCGCGCCACGGCCAGACGGTGGCGACCCTGAGCGGCGGCGAACGGGCGCGGCTGCTGTTCCTGGGACTGTCCTTGGCCAGCTATCACATGCTGCTGCTGGACGAGCCAAGCAACCACTTGGACATGCAGGGCAAGGCGGAGCTGGGCCTGGCCCTGCAGGGTTTTGAGGGTGGCTGTCTGCTGGTGTCGCACGACCGCGACCTGATCGAGACGGCCTGCAACCGTTATTGGGTGGTGGCCGATGGGCAACTGGAGGAGTGGCCGGACGCCGCCAGCGCGTATGCGCGGCTCAGTACGGAAGATGGCCAGGGGCCGCTGTCCGCGCCGCGCGTGGACGCGGCTGCGCATGCGCCAGCGCCTGGCGATGTCGACGTGCAGCTGGAACGCTTGTGCGAACTGGAGCAATTGCTGGCGCAAGACCTGGCCCGCAAGCCGCGGCATCAGAAGCCTGCCAGCCAGCAGGCGTGGCTGGCGGAGCTGGAGTGCCTGAATCAGGTGCTGGGGATAAGTTGATAGTTACCCACAGGTAGAAAAATGGCGGACCCTCTGGTCCGCCATTTTTTAATTTCCCGTTGCTACCGGCCGCGCCGGATCGGCGCACCACTCGCTCCACGAGCCCGGATACAGGGCGGCGCCAGACAAGCCGGCCACTTCCATGGCCAGCAAGTTATGGCAAGCCGTCACGCCGGAACCGCACTGCATGATGGCCGCTTGCGGCGTAGCGATCAGCGCGCTGAAGTCCTTTTTCAATGCCTCGGCCGGCTTGAAGCGGCCGTCCGCCTGCAGGTTATCCTTGAAGAAACGGTTTTTCGCGCCGGGGATGTGGCCGCCCACAGGATCGATGGTTTCGTTTTCACCGCGATAACGGTCGGGTGCGCGCGCGTCGATGACGGTCAACGCTTGGGTTTCCAGGTTGGCGATGACGTCTTGCACGCTGGCCGTGCGCGTCAGGCTGGCTTTTTCCGTGATGCTGCCGACAGCACGCGGTGCCACGGGCGTCACCACGGGCAAACCTTGCGCCTGCCAGGCGGCCAGGCCGCCGTCCAGTACGGCCACATTCGCGTGGCCGACCCAGCGCAGCAGCCACCACAGGCGCGCGGCGAACATGCCGCCCTGGCCGTCGTAGGCGACTACTTGCGTGTCGTCGTCGATGCCCCAGCCGCGCAGGGTGGCCAGCAGGGCGTTGCGGTCCGGCAAAGGATGCCGTCCGGTAAACTCCGCGCCGCGCGCCGTCTTGGGGCCGGACAGGGCCGTGTCGATATCGGCAAACTGCGCATTCTGGATGTGCCCGGCGGCAAACGCATCGCTGCCTGCATTGGGGTTGAGCAAGTCGTGGCGGCAATCGAGGATCACCCAGTTGCTGTCATTCACATGGCTGGCCAGGTCGCTGGCCTGGATCAAGGTGGTGTACATCAGGAACGCTCCTTTACACTTCGCTGGCAATCGGATCCGTGCGCGCGATGGCGGCGCCACGGGCCGTGTTGCGGGTATTGTAATAGGTTGCCGCGATACCCGAGGCCAGGATGATGCCGATGCCGGCCCAGCCGTGCCAGTCGAACAGGTCGCCGAAGATCACCACGCCCCAGAAGCTGGAAAAGACGATGCCCGTGTATTGCAGATTCGCCACGACGAGGGTCTTGCCCAGGCGGTAGGCGCGCGTCATGGCCATCTGCGCCATGGTGGCGCACAGGCCGATGGCGGCCAGCAAGCCGATGCCATAGCCGCTCGTGTGTGCATGCCAGACGACGGGGCCGCCGCCGGCGCTGGCCACGTGGCCGATCACGCCGGCCAGGAAGTTGACGATGGAGAAATAGAAGACGACCCGGTATTCGGGTTCGCCCAGCAAGCCCAGCTTGCGCACCTGCAAGTAGGCGAGGGCCGACAGCATGCCGGAAATCAAGGCCGTGATGGCGCCGCCCACCTGGTCCGTCTCGAACACGGGCTGCAGCAGCAGCGTCACGCCGACAAAGCTCATGGCGATGGCCGCCACCAGCGGCCATTCGACCTGTTTCATGCCTTTCCACCAGCCGCCGGCCAGCAGGATCACGGCGATCCAGATGGGCGCCATGTAATTCAAGGTCATGGCGGTGGCCAGCGGCAGGATGGCGATGGCGTAAAACCACAGCCACAGGGCGATCACGCCCACCACGCCGCGCCACAGATGCTGGCCCGGCATCGTGGTTTTAAAGCTGCCGCCCTGGTACAGGATGGTGCAGGTCATGACGGTCATGCCGATGATGCCGCGGTACATGACGATTTCGGAAGTCGAATACATCTCCGACGCCAGCTTGACGCACACGCCCATGATGGCGAACATGAAACTGGCAAATAACATCCACAAAGACTGCATTTTGGCCTTTCACCTGACCAAACCTACTGCGCGTCGCGGGGCGCGGCCTGCGATGCTCGCTGTACTAAAGTACAGCTGCGCTTCTTAGCCACGCCGCGCTGCCGCTCGCTACGGTTTTGTCAGGTGTTGTAAGTGTAGAACTAAACGAAAGAGGGCCGCGTCATGCGGCCCCTCTACTGATATTACAGTTCGATATTGTTGCGGTACCACTCGTGGAAATGCTGCATGCCGTCTTCCATGGGCGACTGGTAAGGACCCACTTCGTTGACGCCGCGCGCCATCAGGACCTTGCGGCCCGCATCCATGCGTTGGGCGATTTCATCGTCCTCGACGCAGGTTTCCATGTAGGCGGCCCGTTCCGCTTCGACGAAGTCGCGCTCGAACAGCACGATTTCTTCTGGGTAATAGAACTCCACCACATTGCGCGTCTTTTGCGGACCATCGGGCCACAGGGTCGAGACGACCAGCACGTGCGGATACCATTCCACCATGATGTTCGGATACAGGGTCAGCCAGATGGCGCCGTACGGCGGCGGTTCGCCGCCACGGAATTGCAGCACCTGTTCCTGCCATTTTTTGTAGGCGGCGGAACCGGCCTGCTGCAGGCCGCGGTGCACGCCCACCGTCTGCACGCTGTAATCCTTGCCGAACTCCCAGCGCAGGTCGTCGCAGCTGACGAAGCTGCCCAGGCCCGGGTGGAACGGCTCGACGTGGTAATCCTCGAGGTAGACTTCGATGAAGGTCTTCCAGTTATAGTCGCACTCGTGGATTTCCACGTGGTCGAACATATAGCCGGAAAAATCGAGGTCTTTCGAGACGGACAAACTTTTCAGTTTTTCCATCACGTTGTAGCCATTTTGCTCGAACAGCAAGCCATTCCAGCTTTGCAGCGGGGTTTTCGACAGGTTCAGGCACGGTGTCTCGGGGAAATGCGGCGCGCCGATCAATTCACCCTTGAGGTCGTAGGTCCAGCGGTGCAGCGGGCAGACGATGTTATTCGCATTGCCGCGGCCATTGAACATCAGCGCCTGCCGGTGGCGGCACACGTTGGACAGCACCTCGATGCCATTGGCGTTGCGCACGAGCATGCGCCCTTCGTTCTCAGACGCCAGGGTCGCAAAATCGCCGGTTTCCGGCACCATCAGCTCATGCCCGACATAGCGCGGACCGGCCTGGAACAATTGCTGCATTTCACGCTGCAGTAGCGTTTCGTCAAAATAGACGTGGACCGGAAGTTGCGCGTTTGAGCGCGCCAGCTTGGCGTGAGTAGCCAGATCGGACATCCCAACCCCCCATAAATGTACAACGGTCAGCAGTGCCCCAGGCCATTCCCTGGGTAGCCGCTACAGAGAGAAAGAATCCGCAAAGACCTGAATTCAAATTTGTTGAAACGGTATTTCGGACAGAACCGGCGATTATAGCGCGTATCGGCCTCGGCATTGCCAAAACCCCTGGCAAGCGGCGCACTTTAATGAGAAACGTTGTCATTTACCGTGCAATTTCAGGAAGGTGAGGGCGATTGCGCTAAAATCCACTGACAAGCTGGCAACGCTATCTCCTTTGAGCACGTGCAATGCGCTTTAGTTTTCACTTAATAGTGTGGTTTGTTCTAAAATAACGCTTCTATGCTGGCCGGGAGTCCCCGGCGTCTCCCTACAAGCCCCTCGTGCCACGAAGAGATCTGAGTCTATGTCGAAGAAATTAACTGCCGCTGCCGCAGCGCCGGCCTCGTTTGAAGAGGCAATGGCGGAACTGGCGCAGCTGGTAACGCAAATGGAAGCGGGCCAGTTGCCGCTGGAAGCATCGGTCGCGGCCTACCAGCGCGGCTCGGAACTGGTCAAGTATTGCGCCACCCAGCTCGATAGCGTGGAAGCGCAGGTCAAAGTGCTCGAAGGCGATATGTTGAAACCGTTTACGGATGCCGGCGAGGCCGCCCAATGACGGCCAGCATGCAACAAGACAGCGTGACCTTCGGCGACTGGATGCAAGCGACCCAGTCCGGCGTGGAAGGCCGGCTCGACGGCTTCCTGCCTGGGGCGGACGTGGTGCCGCACAAGCTGCACGCTGCCATGCGCTATGCGCTGCTGGGCGGCGGCAAACGCGTGCGCCCGCTGCTGGTGATGGCGGCCGGCGAACTGTTTGATGCCGATCAAGATACCCTGGCACGCGCCGCTTGCGCGCTGGAAATGATTCACGTGTACTCGCTCGTGCATGACGACATGCCGTGCATGGATGACGATGCCTTGCGTCGTGGCAAACCCACCGTGCATATCGCCTATGATGAAGCGACGGCCCTGCTGGTGGGCGACGCGCTGCAATCGCAGGCCTTCATGCTGCTGGCCGACGGCGCAGCCATTCCGCCGGCGCGGCAAATGGCCATGATCAAGCTGCTGGCGCAGGCCTCCGGTTCAGCCGGCATGTGCGGCGGCCAGGCGATCGACCTCGACAGTGTCGGCCTGGCCTTGACCTTGCCGCAGCTGGAACAGATGCATCAGCTGAAGACGGGCGCCTTGCTGCGCGCGGCCGTGATCCTGGGCGCGCTGGCGGGCAAGGACTTGACGGCGGACGAGATGACGGCGCTGAACGCGTATGCGCGCGCCGTCGGGCTGGCGTTCCAGGTGGTTGACGACGTGCTCGACGCGACGGCAGACTCGGCCACCCTGGGCAAGACGGCCGGCAAGGATGCGGCCGCCAACAAGCCCACCTATGTATCGATACTGGGGCTGGAACCATCGAGAGCCCTGGCAGAACAATTGCGGTGCGACGCCCATGCGGCGCTGGCGCCATTCGGGGACAAGGCACGCCGTCTGCGCGAGCTGGCGGACCTGGTCGTGCAGCGGAAGGCATAAATGAAACTGTTAGAAACCATCAATGAACCAGCGCAAGTGCGCAAGCTGGCCCGCTCGCAGCTGGTGCCGCTGGCGCAGGAATTGCGCAGCTTCCTGCTCGACTCCGTCTCCAAGACGGGCGGCCACTTGTCGTCCAACCTGGGCACGGTCGAGCTGACCGTCGCGCTGCATTACGTGTTCAACACGCCGCACGACCGCATCGTCTGGGACGTGGGCCACCAGACCTATTCGCACAAGATCCTCACGGGCCGCCGCGAACGCATGCACACCTTGCGCCAGAAGGATGGCATTTCCGGCTTCCCGAAACGCGACGAGAGCGAGTACGACACCTTCGGCACGGCGCACTCGTCGACATCGATCTCGGCCGCGCTGGGCATGGCCCAGGCCGCCAAGATCAAGGGCGACCCGCTGCACGCGATCGCCGTGATCGGCGACGGCTCGATGACGGCCGGCATGGCCTTCGAGGCCATGAACAATGCGGGCGTGCAGGAAGACGTCAACCTGCTGGTGATCCTGAACGACAACGACATGTCGATTTCGCCACCCGTGGGCGCGCTGAACCGCCACCTGGCGCGCCTGATGTCGGGCCAGTTCTATGCGGCGGCGAAAAATGTCGGCAAGTCCGTCCTTCCCGGCCCCGTGCTGGAACTGGCGAAGCGCTTTGAAGAGCATGCCAAAGGCATGGTCGTGCCCGCCACCATGTTCGAAGAATTTGGTTTCAACTACATCGGCCCCATCGACGGCCACGACCTCGATTCGCTGATCCCGACCCTGCAAAACATCAAGCAGCTGAAGGGTCCGCAATTCCTGCACGTGGTGACCAAGAAGGGGCAAGGCTACAAGCTGGCCGAGGCGGAACCGATCCTGTACCACGGCACGCCGAAATTCAATCCGCTTGAAGGCATCAAGCCGGCCACGGCGCCGGGCAAGATGACGTACACGGAAGTGTTCGGCAACTGGCTGTGCGACATGGCGGCGCACGACAAGCGTCTGGTGGGCATCACGCCGGCCATGCGCGAAGGCTCGGGCATGGTCAAGTTCGAGCAGCAATATCCGAACCGCTATTTTGACGTCGGCATCGCCGAGCAGCATTCCGTAACCTTCGGTGCCGGCCTGGCCTGCGAAGGCCTGAAACCCGTCGTGGCCATCTATTCGACCTTCCTGCAGCGCGCCTACGACCAGCTGATCCACGATGTGGCGCTGCAAAACCTGGACGTGACGTTCGCCCTGGATCGCGCCGGCCTGGTGGGCGCCGATGGCGCCACGCACGCGGGCAACTACGACATGGCATTTTTGCGCTGCATCCCGAACATGGTCATCATGGCCGCGTCGGACGAAAACGAATGCCGGCAAATGCTCACCACGGGCTACCACTATCCTGGCCCGGCGGCCATCCGCTATCCGCGCGGTGCCGGTGCCGGCGCGGCCATCGTGCCGGAACTGACCAGCATTGAAATCGGCAAGGGCGAGATCAAGCGCCAGGGCAAGCGCATCGCCATCCTGGCTTTCGGCTCGATGGTGGCGCCCGCTGTGGCGGCCGGCACGCAGCTGGACGCGACGGTGGCCAACATGCGCTTCGTCAAGCCGCTCGACGTGGCGCTGCTGAAACAGCTTGCCGCCGAGCACGATTACCTGGTGACGGTGGAAGAGGGCTGCATCATGGGCGGCGCCGGTTCGGCCGTGGCCGAGGCACTGGCGGCCGAGGGCATCGTCAAGCCGATCATGATGCTGGGCTTGCCCGACACCTTCATCGACCATGGCGACCCGGTGCAACTGCTGAAAAGCGTGGGCCTGGATGCCACCGGCATCGCCGCCTCGATCGAGCAGCGTTTCGGCGGCACACAGCCGCGCCTGGCTGCCGTCAGCTAAATTTATCTGTAGTCAGAAAAAGCGGCACTGCGGTGCCGCTTTTTTTTCGCCACCGGTCATTTACATTGCACTGCAACATTTTTTGCCCGGGAATGCTACGATGACGCTTTGATACCCCTTTCAAAGTCCACCTTGCATTTCAGGAAATTTCACCGTCGTGCGCGCGGCCTGGCCAACCGCTGGCTGACGGGCTTGCACGCCTATACCGACACGCTGGCGCAGCGCCGTCCCCTGTGGATGGTCACCCTGGCCATCGATGAAACGAATCTGTCCGAAGGCTTGCGCGCCGCCTGCGCTTCCAGCGCCATGTTGTTGCTGGGCTTATTCTTCGACCATCCCGATTTTTCCTGGGCCGCCATCGGCGCCTTCTGGACTTGCCTGGCCGACGCGGCCGGCACGCGGCGCATGCGTTTCATGTCGATGGTGGGCTTCGGCTTGCTGTCCACGGTTGCAGGCGGCTTGGCGGCGCTGGCGGCCGGCCACGGCCTGGCGACAGCGGCCATCGCCGTGCTGGTGTTTTCCTGGGCCGGCGCGCTGGCGCGCATCTGGGGTGCGGCCACGGCGCAAGTGGCGATCCTGGCCGCCACGGCCAGCGTGGTCATGGTCACGCACCCGCTCGACTCCATGACGCAAAGCGCGCCGTTCCTGGGCTTGTACATGTTTGGCTGCCTGTCCGCCACAATTCTCAGCTTTACGGTATGGCGCATCCACCCGTTCGGCCCCAGCCGGCGCGCCATCCGCGCCGCCTACTCCCGCCTGGCCGGCATCGCGCGCGACAATGCACGCTTCCTGCAGGGCGATCCGGCGCAGCCGGCCGGCGGCGCGCATGGCGCCAGCTACCGTTCGCAGGCGCGCGCCGCGCTGGAAGCGGCGCGGGTGGCGCTGGCTGCCGTGCCGCCGTCGCGCGCGGGGCGCAGCAGCCTGTACGACAACCTGCTGCTGGCGCTCAGCGACGCCGAACGCATCTTCGCCTACCTGATCGCCGTCACGCACTCGTGCGAGCGCGACCAGCAGCGCCTGCGCCAGGACCCGCGCGCGCGGCGCAGCCTGGAAGTGATGGCCGTGCTGCTGCACCGCCTGGGCCAGTCGCTGCAGCGCCGGCCGGAAACGCCGCCGCTGGAATGGCAGCGCCGCCTGGCCGCCTGCGGCCGGCGCCTGGAGGCGGCGCTGGGCGCCTTGCTGCCGCTGCGCCTGAACGTGGAATTCATGGATCTGGGCATGCCGCGCGCGACGCAGCTGCCATGGCGCGAGGCGGCTTTCCTGGCGCTGGGGCAGGCGTGGCAAACCCTGAAAGTCAATGCCACGCCGCAGTCGCTGAGCTGGCGCCACGCGGCGCGCGTCTCGCTGGCGACGACGACCGGCTTCCTGCTGGTCGAGGCGCTGCATATTCCCTTCGGCTACTGGGCTACCATGGCCACCTTGCTGATACTGCAGCCATCCGTGTCGACCACCTGGCCGCGCGGCATCGAGCGCGTGGCGGGCAGCGTGCTGGGCGCCGTGCTGGCCGTGCTGATCGGCCTGGTCATCCACACGCCGCTGGGCATTTCGCTGGTGGTGTTTCCCCTGATCGTCGCCACCATGGCCTTGCGCCGGGTCAGCTACAGCCTGCACGTGCTGTTCATGACGCCGGCCTTCGTGCTGGTGGCCGACTATGCGGCGCCGGCCAGCGAGATGGTGTACGCGCTGAGCCGCCTGGGCAACAATGTGCTGGGCTGCCTGCTGGCCTTGCTGGCCACTTTCTTCCTGTGGCCCGACCGCGAGGCGGACGACCTGGACCAGCGCCTGGCGAAAGCCGTGTCGGCCAACCTGAAATATCTGCTGGCCGTGCTGGCGGCCGGTGGTAAATGGGATAGCGCCATCGCCCGTCTGCGCCGCGAGGCGGGGCTGGCCAGCAATAACGCCGAGCAAGTCTTGCAGCGCCTGCGTATCGAGCGCCGGCTGGACCGCAGTAGCGGCGTGGGCCTGGCGGCGCTGCGTACCTTGCCGCTGCTGCGCCGCGTGGCGGGCAGCACGGCGCGCATCAGCCTGAGTCCCCTGGCCGAGCCGGCCACGCCGGAGCTGCAGCGCTGGATCGCCGCCGTCAGCACGGAGATCGATGCGCTGCTGCGCGGCGAGGCGGACGTCGCCGCCCCCGGCCCCTGCGCCAGCACGGGCTTGACGTCCTTGCAGGCCGATGCCGTGGCGCAGGTGCAACTGCTGCGCGGCTTGCTGCGTGAGCATGTGCGGGCGATGCAGGCCGGAACGCCGTGACAGCGGCACGCTGAAACGTTGCCCGGACGGGGGGCAGCCGCTCGGCCGGTTGCGCCCGCAACCGGCCTTTTTCCTGCTTGCGGCGCCAATATTGTATAGACGTTTGGCGCCCGCCAATCTCTCCAAATTCCACATTGCACGGGCTTCGCCGGTATATTTAATAAAACGAAAATATATCGAAGGGAAACGTTGACTCTAAAATAAGTGCGCTCTATATTCGTTTTTGTGGGATGTATATTTTACAAGCTAATAAGCATCGCATTGCGGGCCGCAGCCTCCGTCCAATCAATCGAAAGTAGAAAATGTTTAAAAAGATCGCACTTTTCCTGTTTGCCATTGGTGTCAGCGCATCCTATTCGGTGGGGGCAGCAGGCGACGGATTGAGCAGTTGCAAGACCGAGTGCTTCGGCGCCTTTACCGATTGCATGGATGCTGGCCATGCCAGGGATACCTGCATCGCCCTGTTTAATGGTTGCAAGGCCGAATGCGCCGCGAATTAAGCAAACCAGGTTTGCCGGGGGGCGGACAATCCCCCGGCTTGGAATTAATGACGTCAAGGTGGCTTCATGATGCAAAAGAAACTGAAAACGATCGCCATGTATGGCGTGATCCTGGCCGCCGGCCTGGGCAGCGGCTATGGCCTGTCCTTGTTGCCCGGTTTATTCAAATCGAATTACACGGAAGGCAATTACGCCGCGTATTTCCCGAATGCGCAAGCCAAGGTGGTGTTATATGGCACGGACTGGTGCGGTTATTGCGCCAAGACGCGTGCGTATTTCAAGGAAAACAAGATTGACTTCGTCGATCTCGATATTGAAAAGTCGCCGGAAGCGAAAAAAGCCCATGCGGAACTCGGCGGCGGCGGCGTGCCCGTGGTCTTGATCGGCAACCGCAAGATCCAGGGGTTCAATACGGGCGCGCTGGAAGCGGCGCTGAAGAAAATCTGAGCTGCACTTTTAACTTGAAAGGCTGACCATGTTCAAAAAGCTTGCCGCTTTCCTGTTTGCCGCCGGTGCGGCACTGTCCTTCAATGTGCAGGCGGGTAGCCCGGATTGCACTTTCGTCTGTGAACGCAACATGCTCGATTGCGTGGAATTCGACCAGCCGGCCTGCCTGACGAATTACAGGGCGTGCATGAATCAATGCCTGCGCTAGGCGAGCAATAGCGCTGCGGCACGCAAAGCCCGGTATTGAGCTGGCGCTAAGGGGCGGCGCCCACGCATCGCCGTTATCGCGCGACATTCATACAAGGGAGTACCGATGTTTAAAAAACCGGGTTTCTTTTTGTTTGCCATGGGCGCCAGCGCCTCGTATGCCCTGGCCAGCAGTAGCGCCGACATTTCGGAATGCCAATCCGAGTGCCATATGGCGCTCGACGCCTGTGTGCCGGAGTTCAAGGTTCCTGCCTGCGTGCGCGTCAATTAAGCGTGCCTGCAGGCTTGCGGCTAGCAAGCTTCCGCCAGCCTGGTAATCCACGGCGATGCTGTTTGACCGGCATCGCCATTTTGTATGTCATCCGCGCGTGCGGTCATGCCGCCACAGCACGTCGCTGCCGCCGGCAAAGCGGTTCAGCACGCGCGACAGCACGAACAGCAGGTCCGACAGGCGGTTCACGTACTGGCGCGGATGTTCGTGCAGGGGTTCCGCATTGGCCAGCGCGACGATGCTGCGCTCGGCGCGGCGGCAGACGGTGCGGCACACATGCGCCAGCGAGGCGGCGCGCGAGCCGGCCGGCAGGATGAATTCGGAGAGGGCCGGCAAGTCCGCATTGTATTTCGCCAGCAGGTCATCGAGGCGCAGCACGTGCTCTTCCTTGATCAGCTGGTAGCCGGGAATGCAGATTTCGCCACCCAGGTCGAACAGATCGTGCTGGATGGCCACCAGCTCGCCGCGCAAGGCGTCGGGCATGTCTTCGCACAGCAGCAATCCCAGGTTGGAATTGAGTTCGTCCACGTCGCCCATGGCGTGGATGCGCGCGCTGTCCTTGCTGGTGCGGCTGCCGTCGCCCAGGCCGGTGCTGCCATTGTCGCCCGTGCGCGTGGCGATTTTCGAAAGTCGGTTGCCCATGATCTGATCCGGTAAAGAAGAATGGGGGCAGCATACGACACTGCGCGCCTGCCGGGTACGCATTTGCCCGCCATGGTGACAAAAAACGCGCTGCGCGCCACTTTTGTGCTTACAATCGTTGCACGCCCATGTCCATTTGCCTCTCATCTTATGCTCAATGCCGTCCCTGATTCCGGATTGACCGCCGCGCGCCAGCACGCCGTCGTCGCGGCCCTGCTGGCCGTGCTGCCGGCCCGCTGCGTGCTGTCCGACGCCGAAGATACGCGCCCGTATGAATGCGATGGCCTGGCCGCCTACCGCCAGCTGCCGATGGTGGTGACCTTGCCCGACACGGAAGAGCAGGTCATCGCCATCCTCGGCGTCTGCCGCGAGTTGCAGGTGCCGATCGTGCCGCGCGGCGCCGGCACGGGCCTGTCCGGCGGCGCCTTGCCGATCGCCGATGGCGTGGTGCTGTCGACGGCGCGTTTGAACCGCATCGTGCGCCTCGATGCGTATGCGCGTACGGCAGTCGTGCAGCCTGGCGTGCGCAACCTGGCCATCTCCGAAGCGGCGGCACCCCATGCGCTGTACTACGCGCCCGACCCGTCGTCGCAGATCGCCTGCAGCATCGGCGGCAACGTGGCGGAAAACTCGGGCGGCGTGCATTGCCTGAAATACGGGCTGACCGTGCACAACGTGCTGCGCGTACGCGTCGTCACCATCGACGGCGAGGTGCTGGAACTGGGCGGCGAATCACTGGACTCGCCTGGCCTCGACCTGCTGGCCGTCTTCATCGGCTCCGAAGGCATGCTGGGCATCGTCACGGAAGTGACGGTAAAGCTGGTGCCCAAGCCGGCCACGGCGCGGGTCATCATGGCCTCCTTCGGCGACGTCGTCACGGGCGGCAACGCGGTGGCCAACGTGATCGCCGCCGGCATCATCCCGGCCGGCCTGGAAATGATGGACCAGACTTCCTCGCGCATGGTCGAGCCGTTCGTCAAGGCCGGCTACGACATCGACGCGGCCGCCATTTTGCTGTGCGAGGCCGATGGCACGCACGAGGAAGTGGAAGAGGAAATCGCGCGCATGACGGCCGTGCTGGAAGGGGCGGGCGCCAGCGCGATTGCCGTGTCGCAGTCGGAAGCGGAGCGCATGAAATTCTGGTCCGGCCGCAAGAACGCGTTTCCCGCAGCGGGGCGCATCTCGCCCGATTACTACTGCATGGACGGCACCATCCCGCGCAAAAAACTGGCGGAAGTGCTGACGGGTATCGCCGCCATGGAAACGACGCATGGCTTGCGCTGCGCGAACGTGTTCCACGCGGGCGACGGCAACCTGCATCCGCTGATCCTGTTCGACGCCAACATGCCCGGCGAATTCGAGCGCGCTGAAGCGTTCGGCGCGGACATCCTGGCGCTGTGCGTGGCGGTCGGCGGCACCATCACGGGCGAACATGGCGTGGGCATGGAAAAGATCAATTCCATGTGCGTGCAGTTTACGCGCGCCGAACTCGATGCCTTTTTTGCCGTCAAGCGCGCCTTCGATCCCCACACTTTGCTGAACCCCGACAAGGCGATTCCCACCTTGAACCGCTGTGCCGAATTCGGCAAGATGCACGTGACGGCGGGGCGGCTGCCGTTCGCCAACCTGCCGCGTTTTTAATTTGCCGGAGACTCTTTTGCAAGCGATCGTGGAACAATTCAGGCAGCAGATCCTGGCGGCCAGCGCGGCAGGCACCCCCTTGCGCCTGCGCGGCGGTGGCAGCAAGGACTGGTATGGTGGGCCGCCGGCAGGCCAGGTGCTCGATACGCGCGCGTATGCGGGCATCATCGACTATGAACCGACGGAGCTGGTGATCACGGCCCGCTGCGGCACGCCGCTGGCGGAAATCGAGGCGGCGCTGGCCGCGCGCAACCAGATGCTGGCGTTCGAGCCGCCGCACTTCGGCCCTGGCGCCACCGTTGGCGGTGTCGTGGCGTGCGCCTTGTCCGGGCCGCGCCGCGCCAGCGCGGGCGCCGTGCGTGACTTCGTGCTGGGCGCCGTGCTGATGGATGGCCATGGCGAACGCCTGGCCTTTGGCGGGCAAGTGATGAAAAACGTGGCCGGCTACGATGTCTCGCGCCTGCTGGCGGGATCCATGGGCACCCTGGGCCTGATCCTGGAGGTGTCGTTGAAAGTGCTGCCCTTGCCGCTGCGCGAAGCGACGTTGCGCTTGCCGTGCGCGGAAATTGCCGCCCTGCGCCTGCTCAATGAATGGGCCGGCAAGCCGTTGCCCATTTCCGCCAGTTGCTGGCATGACGGCGTGTTGACGGTACGCCTGTCAGGGGCCGACGCGGCCGTCTCGGCGGCCTTGCAGTCGCTGGGCGGCGAAGTGCTGGCGCTGGATGACGCGGCCGTCTTCTGGGCCGCGCTGCGCGAGCAGACGCACGCTTTCTTCGCGGGCGCCGGCAGCCTGTGGCGGCTGTCGCTGCCGCCGCACGCCAGCGCCATCATCCTGCAAGGACGCCAGCTGATCGAGTGGGGCGGGGCGCAGCGCTGGCTCAGGCTCGATGGCGACGCGGATGCCGCCGGCGCCCGGCAGATCCGCCAGGCCGTGGCGGCCGCCGGCGGCCACGCCACCCTGTTCCGTGGCGGCGACAAGGCCGTGGGCGTGTTCCACCCGCTGGCGCCGGCCATCGCCGTCATCCACCAGCGCCTGCGGCAGGCTTTCGACCCGGCCGGCATCTTCAACCCGCACAGAATGGATTGAGCGCATGCAAACCAATCTCGCCGATTTCATCAAGAACACGCCGGCAGGCGACGAAGCGGAAGCCATCCTGCGCGCCTGCGTGCATTGCGGCTTTTGCACGGCCACCTGCCCCACGTACCAGTTGCTGGGCGACGAACTCGATGGCCCGCGCGGCCGCATTTACCTGATCAAGCAGGTGCTGGAAGGCGCACCCGTCACGGCCAAGACGCAGACGCACCTGGACCGCTGCCTGACCTGCCGCAACTGCGAATCGACCTGTCCGTCCGGGGTGCGGTACGGGCGCCTGGTCGATATCGGCCGCAGCGTCGTCGAGCAGCGCGTGCCGCGGCCCTTGCGCGAGCGCGCGCTGCGCTTCGCCCTGAAGGAAGCCTTGCCGCGCCGCTGGCTGTTTACGCCCGTGTACAAGGCGGGCCAGGCACTGCGCCCGCTGCTGTCGAAAAGCTTGCAGGACAAGCTGCGCCCGGGAGAAAAGGCCGGCGCATGGCCTACGCGCCAGCATGCGCGCACGATGCTGCTGCTCGACGGCTGCGTGCAGCCGGCCATGTCGCCCAACATCAACGCGGCCACGGCGCGCGTGCTCGATGCGCTGGGCGTGCAGCTGATCGTCGCGCCCAAGGCCGGCTGCTGCGGCGCGCTGCGCCTTCACCTGAACGACCAGGAGGCGGCGCTGGACGACATGCGCCGCAATATCGACGCCTGGTGGCCGTATGTGGAAAGTGCGGAAGCCATCGTCATGACGGCGTCGGGCTGCGGCGCCACCGTCAAGGAATACGGGCACCTGCTGGCGCACGATGCCAACTATGCGCAGAAGGCGCGGCGCATCGCGGAACTGACGCGCGACCTGTCCGAGATCATGCCGGCATTCGAAGCGGAACTGGCGGCGCGGCTGCAAGGCAAGATCGCGCACCGGGTGGCATACCACCCGCCGTGCACGCTGCAGCATGGCCAGCAGATCCGCGGCAAGGTGGAGCAGGTGCTGCGCGCCGTCGGCGTCGACGTGCGCCTGTGCGCGGACAGCCATTTGTGCTGCGGTTCGGCCGGCACGTATTCGATTTTGCAGCCGGAACTGTCACAGCAGCTGCGTGACAACAAGGTGGCGAACCTGGAAGCGTGCGCGCCGGACGTCATCGTCTCGGCCAACATCGGCTGCCTCACGCATCTGCAGTCGGGCACGGAAACGCCCGTGCGGCACTGGATCGAGTTGATCGATTCAGCTTTGATTCGTTCCGGGACGAATGAACACCTGACAAAACCGTAGCGAGGGGACGGCAGGTTTGGCCAGGTGTTTACACGGGGCTTTCGCTGAACTGGGCGATACGCCACTGCGGCGCAGGGATAAAATGGTTCGCCCATTCCAGTACGGCGTCGGCCGGCATGGGGCGGGCGATGCCGTAGCCTTGCGCCAGGTCGCAGCCCAGCTGGATCAGGCGCGCGCCATGCTCGATGCTTTCCACGCCTTCGGCGATCACCGTCAGGGAAAATGAACGGGCCAGGCCGATGACGGCACGCACCAGGTGCAGGTCGTCGGGGTCGTTGAGCATGTTGCGCACGAAGCTCTGGTCGATCTTGACGATATTCGCCGGCAGCCGTTTCAGGTAGGACATCGAGGAATAACCGGTGCCGAAATCGTCGAGGGCGAAGGTGATGCCCAGCGCCTGGCAGGCGCGGATGATGCGGCGCACGTGTTCGATGTCGTGCAGGGCCGACGATTCGAGGATTTCCAGTTCCAGCATGCTGGCGCGCACGCCGGGAAATTCGCCGAGGATGGTTTTCAGGCGCGAGACGAAATCCGGTTGCTGGAAATGGCGTGCCGCGATATTCACGCTGACCACCCAGTGCTTGCCGCTTGCCGCCCAGCGCTGCATCTGCCACAGGGCCTGGCGCAGCACCCATTCGCCGATATCGATGATCAGGTCGGTCTGTTCGACCAGCGGCAGGAACTGCGCCGGCGCCAGCACGCCGCGGCGCGGATGCTGCCAGCGCAGCAGCGCTTCCATGCCCACCACCGTGCCGGCGCGCATGTTGACCTTGGGCTGGTAGTACAGCCGCAGCTCGCCATTGATCAGGGCCTGGCGCACTTCCGTGCGCTGGTTGTGGTGGGTGCGCACTTCCTCGTCGAGGTTGGTGTCGAAGAAGTGGTACTGGTTGCGCCCCGTTAATTTCGCCTGGTAGACGGCGTGGTCGGCGTGGCGCAGCAGGCTTTCCGTATTCAGGTCCTTGCCCGCATACACGGCGATGCCGGCGCTGGCCGTCATGTGCAGCGCCTGCTGGTCGCACTGGTAGGGACGGCTCAGCTCGCTCATCAGCTGCGTGACGTTCTGTTCGATGCTGGCGATGCTGGCCTGGCCGCACAGCAGCAGGACGAACTCATCGCCACCCAGGCGCGCCACATAGTGCGCCTGGCCCGTGAACGCATGCAGGCGGCCCGCCACCTGCTTGAGAATTTCATCGCCGGCCTCGGCACCGCAGCGGTCGTTGATGGTCTGGAAGTGGTCGAGGTCGAACAGGCACACGGCCAGCAGGCGCTGGCGTTCGCGGGCGAGAAACAGTTCCTGCTCGAAGCGGGCGGCCAGCGCGGCGCGGTTGGGCAGGCCAGTCAGCACGTCGTTATAGTTTTGCCAGGACAGCTTTTGCAGCGCCTGCTGCATATGCACGGTTTCATTCAGCTGTTCGCCCAGCTGGCGCTGGCTGGTCTTGAGCGAGGTCAGCAGTTCTTCGACATCGCCGGCCATGCTGTTGACCGAGCGCGCCACGGCTTGCGCCTCGGGCGTGGCGCCGGCAGCCATGCGTACGCTGAAGTCGCCGCCGCGGAAGCGGTCGGTGGCCTGCACCAGCCGCGCCAGCAGCTTGCGGTGCGAGGCCAGTATCAGGCCCAGCAGCACGTAGATGAGCAGCACATTGATGGTGCTCAGCACGGCCTGGTGGCGCAGGTTGTGCCAGACCTGGGTCAGTGGCAGGTGCGGCGTGTAATGCAGGTCGAGCACGCCATCGCCGCCGTCGGGCAGCGCCACCGTCAGGCGGCTGCTGATGGCCGAAATGCCTGCCAGCCGCACAAACCACGCCGGTACCGTGGCCGCCAGCTCGTCGGCCCGCTGGCTGTCGGCTAGCACTTCGATATGCTCGGAGGCGCTGTTCCAGCGGACGGCTGCCAGGCTGCGGTTCAGGGGCAGGGCGCCGCGCAGCGCCTGCCGCACGCTGTCGCGCATGCTGCCCATGTCGGTGCGCACGGCCATGGGCAGCACGGTGTTGGCCAGGTACAGGTCGAGCTGGCGCGCGTCACTCCGGTAGCGCGCGGTGGCCAGGCTGGTTTCCGCATCAAGCAGGGTGTGATAGCGGACGGCGGAAACGCCAAGTATCAGGAAAAAAATAGGAATGAATAGACGGGAATAACAACCCATCCGCATCCATGTAGAAAAGATTTTCCCTAAGACTGGCATCGTTTTGTGATCGATATCTGCGAATAATTATGCAAACATTATCACCGAAAAATTGCTATTTGAAACACAATATTGATATCAGTCATGAAATAAATACGCTTTTATTGATTTCGCATGATTGTTGTCGATAATCAAAGTATTTCCAGGCTTATTCTTGTAGTAATTGCGCGATGTCTGCCGCCAGGCTTGCCGGTTTGCTGGCCGTCGCATAGCGGCGAAAAACGCTGCCATCCTTGCGCACCAAAAACTTCGTGAAATTCCATTTGATCGCTTGCGTGCCCAGAAAACCCGGCGCCGCCTGTTTTAAATGGACGAATAAAGGCTCGGCATGGCGGCCATTCACGTCGATCTTGGCGAACAGGGGAAAGGTGACGCCGAAATTGTTTTCGCAAAAAGCGCCTATTTCCGCATTCGACCCTGGTTCCTGGTGGCGGAATTGATTGCAGGGAAAACCCAGCACTACCAGGCCCTGCTCCCGGAACTGGCGGTACAGCGTTTCGAGCCCCTGGTATTGCGGCGTGAAGCCGCAGGCGCTGGCCGTGTTGACGATCAGGAGCACCTTGCCCTGATAGCGGGCCAGGTCGACGGGCGTACCGTCGAGTGCCTCGGCCTGGAAATCGTGGATGCCGGCCATGTCAGAGCAGCCCCAGCTTGACGGCGCCCGCAGGCGCGGCCGCTTCCGGCGCCGTCTTGCCGTTGAGCTTGATGCTCAGGCGCAGATCGTTGACGGAATCGGCATTGCGCAGCGCGTCTTCATAGCTGACCAGGCCCGCTTCGTGCAGGTCGAACAGGGACTGGTCGAAGGTCTGCATGCCCAGTTCGCGCGATTTTTTCATCAATTCCTTGATCTCGTGCACCTGTCCTTTGAAGATCAGCTCGCTCATCAGTGGCGAGTTCAGCAGGATTTCCAGCGCCGCCTTGCGTCCGCCGCCTTGCTTGGCAGGGATCAGCCGCTGTGAAATCATGCCCTTCAAATTGAGCGACAGGTCCATCAGCAACTGCTGGCGCCGTTCTTCGGGGAAGAAATTGATGATGCGGTCGAGCGCCTGGTTGGCATTATTCGCGTGCAGGGTGGCCAGGCACAAATGGCCCGTCTCGGCAAACGCGATGGCGTGGTCCATGGTGTCGCGGTCGCGGATCTCGCCGATCTGGATCACGTCCGGCGCCTGGCGCAGGGTGTTTTTCAGGGCCGTGCCCCAGTCTTCCGTATCGACGCCCACTTCGCGCTGGGTGACGATGCAGTTGCCGTGCGGGTGGATGAATTCGACCGGGTCTTCGATGGTGATGATGTGGCCATGGCTGTGCGCGTTGCGGTGGCCCACCATGGCCGCCAGGGTGGTCGACTTGCCGCAGCCCGTGGCGCCCACCATGATGACCAGGCCGCGCTTGCTCATCACCACGTCTTGCAGGACGGCCGGTAAACCCAGCGCGTCCAGGCGGGGGATGCTGGTATTGATCGTGCGCAAGACCATGCCTGCCTGGCCCATCTGCACGAAGGCAGACACGCGGAAACGCCCCAGTCCGTCCGGGCTGATGGCGAAATTGGCTTCGCGGCTGGCCGAAAAATCGGCCGCCTGGCGTTCGTTCATGACGGCGCGCACATAGCCGGCCGCCTGCTGCGCGTCGAGCGCGCCGCCGTCCAGCGGCGTCAGCTTGCCATCGAGCTTGATGGCCGCTGGAAAGCCTGCCGTGATAAACAGGTCCGAGCCGCCCTGTGCGCGCATCTGCGCCAGCAGCGCGTGCATGGCGCCATAGTGTTCGTGCGTCGTCTGCATGTGCTTATCCGGGGAAATTGTCAGGCGACTTGGCGGCCGAGCGGGCCGTTTCCGCCGTGATCGTGCCGCGCCGCACCAGGTCCGAGAGGCACTGGTCCAGGGTCTGCATGCCCACGTTGGCGCCCGTCTGGATGGCCGAATACATCTGCGCCACTTTCGCTTCGCGGATCAGGTTGCGCACGGCCGGCGTGGCCAGCATGATTTCATGCGCGGCCACACGGCCCGTGCCATCCTTGGTTTTCAGCAGGTTTTGCGAGATCACGGCTTGCAAGGATTCGGACAGCATGGCGCGCACCATTTCCTTTTCCTCGGCCGGGAAGACGTCGATGATGCGGTCGATCGATTTTGCCGCCGATGAGGTGTGCAGGGTGCCGAACACCAGGTGGCCCGTTTCGGCCGCCGTCAGCGCCAGGCGGATGGTTTCCAGGTCGCGCAATTCGCCCACTAAAATCACGTCCGGGTCTTCGCGCAGGGCCGAGCGCAGCGCATTGCTGAAGGAATGCGTGTGCGAGCCTACCTCGCGCTGGTTGATCAGGCATTTTTTCGGTTCATGCACGAATTCGATCGGGTCTTCGATGGTCAGAATATGGTGGTTCAGGCGCTCGTTGACGTGGTTGACCATCGCCGCCAGGGTGGTCGACTTGCCGGAACCCGTCGGCCCCGTCACCAGCACGAGGCCGCGCGGACGCATGGCCAGTTCGCCGAAGATGCGCGGGGCGTTGAGTTCTTCCAGGGTCAGCACCTTGGATGGAATCGTGCGCAGCACGGCCGAGGCGCCCCTTTCCTGGTTGTAGGCATTCACGCGGAAGCGGGCCAGGCCGGGGATCTCGAACGAGAAATCGCATTCCAGCGCTTCTTCATAAGCCTTGCGCTGGCTGTCGTTCATGATGTCGTAGATCATGCTGTGCACTTCCTTGTGCTCGAGCGGCGCCACGTTCAGGCGGCGCACGTCGCCATTCACCCGTATCATCGGCGGCAGGCCGGAAGACAGGTGCAAGTCGGAAGCCTTGTTGCTGACGGAGAAAGCGAGTAGTTCGGAAATGTCCATTTATAATCCCTGTGCCTGCATTGATGGGCTACCGAATGGCGTTGACGGTGCTGTAGCCCTTATCCACTAGAAAATGATTATGTCCACAATCGAACAGAACTTGCAAGCCGTGCGCGCCGCGATTGCGCAGGCGGCGCTGGAAGCGCGGCGCGCGCCGGATGCCGTGACCCTGCTGGCCGTCTCGAAAACCTTTGGCGCGGATGCCGTGCTGGCGGCCGCGCGCGCGGGCCAGACGGCGTTTGGCGAAAACTATCTGCAGGAAGCGCTCGACAAGATCGCCGCCGTCAAGCTGGCCTTGCCGCAGGGCGCGCTGGCCTGGCATTTCATCGGTCCCATCCAGAGCAACAAGACGCGGCCCATCGCCGAACATTTTGACTGGGTGCATACGGTCGAGCGCGAAAAGATCGCCGCGCGCCTGTCCGAACAGCGCCCGGCCGGCTTGCCGGACTTGAATATCTGTCTGCAAGTCAACATCAGCGGCGAGGCCAGCAAGAGCGGCGTGGCGCCCGCCGATTTACCCGCGCTGGCGCATGCCGTGGCGCAGCTGCCGCGTTTGCGCCTGCGCGGCCTGATGGCCATCCCCGAGCCGGAAACGGATATCACGCTGCAGCGCGCTGCGTTCGCGCAATTGCGCGCGCTGTATGAACAGCTGAACGCCGACGGGCTGGCGCTCGATACGCTCTCGATGGGCATGTCGGCCGATTTGCGTGCCGCCGTGCTGGAAGGCGCCACCATCGTGCGCGTGGGCAGCGCCATCTTCGGTTCCCGCCATTACTCTTAACTGTTTCAATGAAAGCATAGCCATGACGACTGAACTGAACATCGCATTTGTAGGCGGCGGCAATATGGCCTCGGCCCTGATCGCCGGCCTGGCGGGCAAGCTGACCCTGGGCGGCAACATCCACGTGATCGACCCGCATGCGCCGGCGCTGGAAAAACTGCAGGCGCAGTTCGGCGTCACCACGGCCACGTCCGCCAGCGACGCGCTGCGCGGCGTGGACGTGATCGTGCTGGCCGTGAAACCGCAAAGCATGCGCGAGGTGGCGGCGCAGCTGCTGCCTTTCATCGACGTGGCCCGTGCGCCGCTGATCCTGTCGATCGCCGCCGGCATCCGCGCGCTGGACCTGTCGCGCTGGCTTGGCGATTACCCTGCCATCGTGCGCTGCATGCCGAATACGCCGGCGCTGATCGGCATGGGCATCACCGGCATGGTGGCCAGCAGCGGCGTCAGCGACGAACAGAAAAAGACGGCGGACGCCATCCTGCGCGCCGTCGGCCAGACCGTCTGGCTCGATGACGAAGCCAAGATCGACCCCGTCACGGCCGTCTCCGGCAGCGGTCCCGCCTATGTGTTTTATTTTATCGAAGCGATGCAGCAGGCGGCCGCCGAGCTGGGTCTCACGCCGGAGCAGGGCACGCAGCTGGCCATTGCCACCTTTACAGGCGCGGCGCAGCTGGCGGCCAACTCCAGCGAACCCGTGTCTCTGCTGCGCGAGCGCGTCACGTCGAAGGGCGGCACCACCTACGCGGCCCTCACCAGCATGGAAGAGAGCGGCGTGAAGGCGGCCATCGTCAAGGGCATCAAGGCGGCGGCGCAGCGGGGGCGCGAGATGGGCGATGAATTGAGTAAATAAGTGAGTAAATAAGCGGGCAAATAGTCAGATGACTTTGACGGCGCGGCCGATGTACAGGATCGGTCCCGTCGGCCGGCCTGTCGGCGAGCCGGTTTCCGGTTCCAGGGTGATCTCGAACAGTTGATCGGGCTGCAGCGGCGGCAATTTATCCAGCGTTAATTTGCGGCTTTGCCCCGGCTGCACCAGGCCCAGCGAGACAGGCGCACCCCAATCCTTGCCCTTGGTCCAGAATTGCAGGGCCTTTTGCTGCGGCACGGCCGTCGGGCCCAGCGGGATCAGATTCAGGTCGCGGCCCTTGCCGCCGCGGCTGCCGGCCTGCACGATCCAGCCCGGCGACTTGTCTTGCGGCGCCACCAGCACCACCAGGTAGCCGGGTCCGCTGGGCGCCTGCAGCTGCACGCTGACCAGCACGGCCAGCGCGGCCGTGGCCGCCAAGCCGCCGCCAGCCAGCAGGCGCCAGAAGGCCAGGCTGTTCCACCACGCCTGCCAGCCACCCGCCTGTTGCACGCTTTTTGGCGTGAACAGGCTGGCGCTGATGCGCGGCCACAGCTGGGGCGATGGCTGTTGCGGCTGTGCCAAACTGGTCAATGGCAGCAGCCGCTGTTCCCAGGCGGCCACGGCATCGCGCAAGGCGGCGTCGCGCGGCAGGCGCTGTTCCACTTCAGTCCGCTCGGCCAGTTCCAAAGTGCCCAGCACGTATTCGCTGGCCAGCCTTTGCAGTTCGTCTTCCTCGTGCGTGCTCATCCCATGCACTCCCGCAAGGCGGCCAGGCCGCGCTTGACCCAGGCTTTCACGGTGCCCAGCGGCGCTTGCAGACGCTGCGCGATTTCGCTGTGCGAGCAGCCGTCCACGTAGGCGTACAGGATGCTGTTGCGCTTGGGTTCGTCCAGGTGGCCGAGGCAATCGTGCAGCTTGCCCATGTCGGCTTGCTCGGCGTAGGCATCGCCGACATCATGTGCTTGGCGTTCGTGCAGCAGGGTTTCCACGGTATCCTCGTCGGCTGACAGTTCATGCGCGCGCGCACGCGCCACGTTCAGCGCCTGGTGCCGCACCACCACATAGATCCAGCCCTTGCCGCTGCCGCGCGTGGCGTCGAAACTGCCGGCGCGGCGCCAGATGCTGAGAAAAGCGTCATGCAGCACGTCTTCGGCCAGCGCCCGCTGGCGCACGATGCGCAGGGCCACGCCCAGCAGATAGCGGCTTTCCTGCTGGTACAGGCCATGCAATGCTTGCTGCTCGCCCCTGGCGCAGGCGCGCAGGGCGGCATCGTAATCGTAAGGGGCGGCGTGGCTTGGCAAGGTTGGCGCAATCGTCAAAAGTGAACGGTTAGCAAGTTTTCAATGAGAGTATAGGCTAGAAAACTGTTTGCCAACCGTCGCCTCCAGGTTTTACAACACTTAACAAAACCGTAGCGAGCGGAAGGGATAGGTGGCTAGGAAGCGCAACCGTACCAAGTACGGGGGCGCCGAGCCGGTGAGTATCGCAGGCCGCCTATCCCGACGCGCAGCAGGTTTGGATAGGTGTTTTTATGCGGCTTTCCAAAAGATGTAATCGGCCTGGTAGGGCACCCATTGCTTGGCGCCTATGCTTTCCATGCCGCAAGGGCTGCTGGGCGCTACGCCGCCGCTGGTGGCCACGCGCTGGATATAGCTGACGCCCTGCATGGCGCCGCTGCCCGTGGCCGGGTTGGCCTTGACCAGTTGATACGGGATATTGCCCGCGCCGGCCGGTGCCACGGCCACTTGCGTCGCCGTCACTTTCGAGCCATCCAGATTGGCCCAGGTGGCCGGTGGACCGAAATACGTGCCCACTTTCATGCCGCTGCGGTCATTCAGGGCCGCATCTGGCCCAACGAAGACCCATTCATGGCCCGTCATGTCTTTCTTGGCCTTGCATTCATAGGCAATCTTGCCCACGCCCACGGTTTGCATGGCGACCTGATGCCCGTCCGGCACTTTCACGGCGGCGGGTAATTGTTCCTGCGAATAGCGCGCGCTCATGGGCGAGCAGGCGGCCACCAGCAGGGCGGCGCACAGCACGGTGAGCGATGGGGCGGTATGGCGTGGGGCGATGGTGGCAAGCATGGCAAACTCCTGGTAGTTGGCTCAGCCGGCTGGCTGATACCTGTACTACACGCGAGTCCGCGAATTGGATGCAGTGCGGAAAAAATATTTTACGGCGGCGCGTCTTTCTTGCTGAAGCGCTGCGCCAGTGCCAGCACGACCGGCATGGCGGTGGTGGCGTGCTTGAGCAGCGCACCGCTGGCCCGCAGCAGGGGCAGGAAGCGGCGCGGGCGCACCAGCAGCAGGCCCAGCACGGCGCCGCCTATCATGAGGGGGATTTTAAAGCGCGTAGCCAGGGTGTGGCGCAGATTGCCGCCCGTGAGCGGCTCCAGCAACTGGCGCGTCTGTATGCCCAGGGCCAGGCGCTGCAGCGCGCACTCGGCCAGCAGGGCGTCGCGCCGCTGCGCCAGGCTGGCGGCATTGTGGGCATGTGACAGTTTGGTGGGATGCGTGGTCATGGCTGCTCCGATCCCCGGCGTGCCAGCAGTTGCAGCTCGTCCAGGTCTTTGTTCAGTTCGCTCATGGTAAAGGACAGCAGTTTCGGCTTGCTGCGGAAACTGGCGCGCACGCCCAATAGCGTGCCCAGCGCGGCGACGATGAAGACGGCGGCCGTGATGGCGATGGCGGCGATGCGGTGCGTGTCCCAGAACAGCACGATGACGAGGAAGACGATCAATACCAGGCCGACGAACAGGCACAACAGTGCCAGCATGGCCAGGGCCAGATAGGACAGGAAGCGCAGCGACTCTTCTTCCATTTCCACGGCCGCCAGGGCCAGACGGGTCTGGACGATGGCGGCGAGGGTCGCTGCGACCTGGGCGACTTGATGCACGATAGCCATATGCTGCCTTTCGCGTCAGGGGACGGCCAGGCCGTCGGTCAAGCCCGGCGGACTGGGCCGCCGTGCGAGTGCGTGCCTAGCGGCGCGACGAGGACAGCAGCAGGCCGAACAGCACGCCCACGACGGCGCCGGCGCCCACGGCTTTCCATGGATTGTCTTGCACGTACTCGTCGGTGGCCTTGGCCGCTTTTTTCGTCCGTTCGAGCAAGTCTTCTTCCAGCTTGATCAAGTCCTTCTTGGCCGTTTCCAGGGTGGCGATGAACTTGTCCTTGACGGCTTTGACATTCTCGCCCGTCTGGTCCTTGGCGTCATCGAGCCAGCCTTCGGCTTCATTGATGACGTTTTTCAAGTCGCCAACCAGTTTGTCGCGGGCCTTGTCGGCGTCGGCGAGGATGTTGTCGCTGCTGGATTTGCCGGTATGTATCGAGCTCATGTATTACCTCATGGAAGTGAAACTGCACATTGAAATACCAGTGTAGGCAGCAGCGGCCAGGCTGCCTTGCGCCGTCTCAACGGTTGCTGGGACGCAAGGCCTCTTGTCGCGAGCAAATTAACGGAAAGCAAAGTCCAGCACCACTCCCGCAAACACCGCCGCTCCTAGCCAGTTATTATGCCGGAATGCCGCAAAACACGGCATACGCTCGCGTGCGCGGATCAACGTGTAGTGGTAAACGGCACAGCCGGCAGCCACCACCAGGCCGGCGACGAACCAGTAACGCAAGCCCAGATGCCAGCCGCACACTAACCACAGCAGCAGGAAAACCGCATAGCACAGCATGATGATGGCCACGTCGTAGCGGCCAAAGGTAATGGCTGACGTCTTGATGCCGATCTTCAGGTCGTCGTCGCGGTCGACCATCGCGTATTCCGTGTCGTAGGCCACGGCCCAGAAGACATTGCCCAGCAACAGCAGCCAGGCGACGACAGGCACGGCGCCGGTGATGGCGGCAAAGCCCATGGGAATGCCGAAGCCGAAAGCGATGCCCAGGTAGGCTTGCGGAATCGCAAAGAAACGCTTGAAATACGGGTAGGTGGCGGCGATGATGACGGCGGCCACGGACAGCTGCCTGGTGAGCGTGTTCAGGGGCAGGATCAGGCAAAAGGCCAGCACGGTCAGCACGCCGGCCACGGCCAGTGCTTCCTTGCCGCTGATGCGTCCGCTGGTGATGGGGCGCTCCGCCGTACGCTTGACGAATTTGTCGATATCCTGGTCGGCGTAGTCGTTGATGGCGCAGCCTGCCGAACGCATGAGGAAAGTGCCGAGGATGAAGATGAGCAGCAGCCGCCAGTCCGGCACGCCCTGCTGCGCCAGCCACAGCGCGCACAGGGTAGGCCACAGCAGCAATACGGTACCGATAGGCTTGTCCAGCCGTATCAGGCGAAAATACAGCGCCAGCTTGTTCATGGAAGACTCGATCTTGTTGAAGAGAAAGGTCGATTATCGCAAATCGTACGTAAATGTACTATTTTGCAGCTGGCGACTTAATCGCCGTCTTCGCACAAGGCCGTAATGCCGGGCAGGTTGCAGCTGGCGATGGCCGCGCACAGGGCGTCGATGGCTGCCTTGCGCGTAAAACTCTTGCGCCACAGCATCACCACCCGGCGCGACGGCACGGGGTCGGCGAAGGGCCGGTATTCCAGCATGCCGTCGGTGGCGTGCATATTGACCACGGAGGCGCGCGGCAAGACCGTCAGGCCGATGCCGCTGGCCACCATGTGGCGGATGGTTTCCAGCGAGGAGCCTTCAAACGTGCGCTGCATGCCGTTGCCGGGCGAGGAAAAGCGCGCCATTTCCGGGCACACTTCCAATACCTGGTCACGGAAACAGTGGCCATTGCCCAAAAGCAGCATGGTTTCCGACTTCAAGTCCTGCGCGGCGATTTTCTCGCGCGCCGTCCAGGGGTGGTGGCGCGGCATGGCGACGACAAACGGTTCGTCATACAGGTCCTGCATGGCCATGCCGTGTTCGGGCAGGGGCAGCGCCATGATGGCCACGTCCAGTTCGCCCTGGCGCAGCAGTTCGAGCAGGCGAACCGTGAAATTCTCCTGCAAGATCAAAGGCATTTGCGGTACCTGGTCTATCATGGCCTTAACCAGCGGCGGCAGCAGGTAGGGGCCGATCGTGTAGATCACGCCCAGGCGCAGGGGGCCGGCCAGCGGGTCCTTGTTCTGCTTGGCGAGTTCCTTGATGGCGGCCGTCTGTTCCAGCACGCGCTCGGCTTGCGCGATGATTTGCGCACCCAGGGGCGTGACGGAGATTTCCGCGCCGCCCCGCTCGAACAGGACCACGCCCAGTTCGTCTTCGAGTTTCTTGATGGCCACTGACAGGGTGGGCTGGGCAACGAAGCAGGCTTCGGCGGCGTGGCCGAAGTGTTTCGCTCGCGCGACTGCAACGATATATTTCAGTTCAGTCAGTGTCATAAGGTGATTGAAACACAGGAAGTACTTACTTGCAATGAATGAAAGGTGGCACGCACGTCAAACTGTGGCGCCGATGGCGTATTGTAGCGGATCGCCCCCTATAATGCGGGATGCGGCTGTGGAGGGAGATGGCGATGGAACTACGCATACAGGCACTGGAAGCGGCGATCAATTACTGGCGTGCCCGGCAACCGGCGCGCGGCAACGAATATGCGCTGTCGCCGCCCGTCAGCCGCCTGGCCGGCGTGTATGCGCGGATGATTCATGCGCGTCAGGACAGCATCGCCGAGGACAGCCTGGACCCGGCCATCCTGGCCCTGATCGATGCCTGGCGCAAGGACGCGGGCGGCATCCATGGCGATAGCCACGCCTGAATGGCACAACTATTTACACACTCAAACCTACTCAAACGGATGACCATGCCTGATTTTGAAGACAAACTATGCAGCCGCGACGATTTGCGCACCCGCGCGCAGGCGCTGCCCAAGCCCGTGGTGGTGACGAACGGCGTGTTCGATATCCTGCACCGCGGCCACGTGACGTATCTGGCACAGGCGCGCGCGCTGGGTGCCTCGTTGATTGTTGCCGTCAATACCGATGCCTCGGTGAAACGCCTGGGCAAGGGCGACGACCGGCCCCTGAACAGCTGTGAAGACCGTATGGCCGTGCTGGCCGCGCTGGAAGCGGTGAGCCTGGTCGTGCCGTTTTCGGAAGACAGCGCGCTGGAAGTGGTGCAGGAAATCCGCCCGGAAATCTACGCCAAGGGCGGCGACTACGACATGGAAGCGATACCGGAAGGCCAGGCCGTGCTGGCATATGGCGGCCAGGCCGTGGCCATCGATTTTGCGCATGACCGCTCGACCACCAAGCTGCTGAGCAAGGTGCGGGCGCAGTAGAAGGAAGCTTCGTCAATGTTTCCATACAGATAAAAAGACGTTACTATGAGAACTGCCAGGGCTGCGACTTCGTTTCGACCGCCCCAGCACGTCGCACCGTCTTTCTCTGTTGTAGCACCACGCGATGGTGCTTATTGCTAGTCATCGAAAAATAAATGGACCATAAAACTTCTGGGGATTGGCCGCTGCCGTCCGGCGTGTGGCAGGTGGACGATGCCGGTGACTGGACCTTGCAGCGCAGCGCGGATGGCCAGAACGTCTCGCCTTTGCTGGGCCAGGCCGATATCGGCAAGCTGATGCACGCCCGCCGCCTGCCCGCCGCTGAAGGTGCGCCCGTGCGCCAGTTTCCGCCTGAATTCGCTTTCGATCCCGCGACCGGCGCGGCCCTGCAAGTGCCGCCCGACACGGCCGTGGCGCCGCCCTGGGTGCCGCCGTTTGGCGCGCATGCCGTCAGCGACATCCCCTTGCCGGGCGCGGCCGGCTTGCGCCAGGCCAGCGTGCCCTTGAAACTGGCGGACCAGCGCGCGCGCGAAGAGCACGCGCAGGCCGACGCCTCGATGCCCATGCCGCCGCCGGGCAAGTACGAATTCTTCTCCGCCCAGTTCGGCACATGCGCGCCCGCGCTGCTGGCGCTGGATCCGCGCAAGGCAGCCCTGCACGCCTGGCTGCCGGCGACCAAACGCTGGCTGGCGCTGGAACCGGAAAGCGGCGGCTTGCTGGCCGAGTCGGACCTGGAGCATGGCGCCTGGCGCGCCGAACTGGTGCCGGACTTTAACAGCGTGCTGGTCTTGCCGACCAGCCATGGCCTGGCCTGCATCCGTCCCGACGTGCCGTCGCTCACCTATGTGGTCGAGCACGTGGGCGGCGCGCCGTGCGTGGCCGCGCCCGTGTGGTTCCAGAACCGCCTGTGGGCGCCGCTGCGCGACGACGATGGCCGTATCCGCTTCGCCAACCTGGATGCCGCGCAAACGCCGGGCAGCGACGTGCTGCTCGATGGCGCGGTGCAACTTGGCAAGGTCGGCGCCCCCGTCGCCTACAACCGCATGGCCGTGTGGCCGTGCGCGCACGGCCAGCTGCGCCTGCAATTGCAGCCGGACGGCCATGTGGCCGCCTCGTTTACGCCGTGGCCCGAAGGCCTGGTGCCGCATTTCGAGTTTGGCAGTCCGTACCTGTCGCGCGACGGCGGCCTGTGGCAGCTGTGCTTCGAGCATAGCCGTGGTACCTATGTGTACGTGAAACTGGGCGCGCAGTCCGAACAGGCCGATGCGCTGGCGCCGCGCCTGTGTTCGGGCAGCTTCAATTACCGCTTCGCCACCAAGCTGAAAACGGCGCCCTGGGAAGAGCCGGAACACGGCGACGACGGCGGCAAGAACCAGGCCGTCATGCCGCTGCTGGAATCGGGCAGCGGCAACAGTGTCTTCGGCGTCAAGTTCGCCACCAGCGCCGGCCTGTCCAGCGTGCTGCGCTCGAACGAGCGCCTGGCCGCCCAGCTGGTGCAGGACGATGAGTTCCGCGAAACCGTGTTCCACACCTTTGCCGTCAGCGAACCGTGGAACGTGCGCCTGTTTGTCAGCGAAAACAAGCTGTGGGCGTATCACCCCTTGCTGTCGCGCATCGATGGCTGGAATCTGCAGGCATGAAGGCGCGCCTGCTGATCGCGGCCTGTGCCGCCTTGCTCAGTGCCAGCGCCGTGCAGGCGGCCGGCATCCAGCAAGCGTTCCTGGTGCAAAACTCGGGCTGGATGGAGCCGTTTTATACGGATGAGCAATCGCAGCTGAAGGCCCTGGTGGGCGCCGTGGCGCAGGCGGCCACGCAGCCTTCCGACAAGGTCTACACCCTGGCCTTCAGCCAGAGCAGCGGCACCAACGTGTCGCCCGCGCTGCTGGGCCAAGGGCAGGGCGGCGCCGGCGTGGCGGGCCAGCTGGCCAGCCTTGGCCTGGCGCGCAAGGGCGCGGGCGGCGCGCTGGCCGACACGGACTTCCAGGAAGCCGTCACCAAAACCATCACGGGACCGTTCCAGTCCGCCTCCGGCATCGTGTGGATCTTTACCAATAACAAGAACAGCCCGAACAACGACAGCCAGACGGCCGAGCGCAACCGCGACTTTTACCGCCTGCTGCACCTGGAGCCGTCAATCACCAAGACTCTGGTGTTTCCGTTGCGCATGCCCGTGCAGGGCAAGCTGTACAGCGCCAAGGGCTTGATGGTGTATGCGCTGGCGTATGGCCAGCCGGCATCCGACGCGCTGAACCGCATCCTGGGCGAAGGAAAGCTGTCGCAAGTGCTGACGCGTCCGCCTGCGCGCTTGAAACCGGTGGACCAGGATGCCGTGCGCATCGTGCCCCAGTCCGTCAAGAACAGCGCCAACGTCCATGCCAGCCTGGGCCGCGACGGACGCACCATCGTGCTCGACGTCGATGCGGCGAACCTGGTGCCGCAAGTGCAGCTGCAGGCATCCCTGCAAAACATGTTTTTCCCGTACGTGATCGACAGCGCCAGGGTGCACGCCACCCTGGCCGGACAGAACACGCCGCTGCAGGTTGTGCCAGATCAAATCCGCCAGCTGCAGCCGGGCGCCAGCCAGTCCGTGCAGGTACAGTTTGCCTTGCCGATGGCGCAGATTCCCTCACCCTGGTCGGCGCAGGCCATCGCCGCCATGGGCAAGCAGGTGATGCTGCCCATGCGGGCGCAGGTGGGCCTGTCGGAACAGCGGCTGGCGCTGGCGTCCAGTTTTGGCAAGGATTTGCAGGAACTGTTTCCCGGCGACCCGATCTCGGACATGTTTACGCCGCCAGACAGCGTGCGCGCCTCGCAGGCGACGATCCCCTTGCTGGTGCGCATACAGTATCCGCTGCTGCCCGTGCTGGTAATGCTCGGCGGCATCCTGGCATTCGTGCTGGGCTTGCTGGCGCTGGGCCTGCTCGGCACGCGCGCCACGCGCTACAAGGTCATGGCCGACGGCGTGGCGCGGCAAGTGCTGCTGAAACCCTTCAAAAGCGTGCAGATCCGCGATGACAATGGCCGTGATATCGGCGAGCTGAAACGGGGCCTGGGCAAGCCCGCCGTCGTGCGCGTGGCCGAAGGCCATACCTTGAGCCTGGTTTAAGCCGCATCCCGCATTTTTACATTTATCGATTTCCATCTACCTGAGGCAGACCATGGCGCAAGACACTCCAAAAGACAATGCAGGTTTTACTTTGCCGGCCCCGGTAACGTCCCCGGTAACGGCCCCGGCCGCCACGCCGCCGGCCGCCGATGCGCCGGCAACCGCCGGCGCCACCGGCATCACCGAGCCTGCGCCCGCGTTTGACGCTGCCGCCACCACCGATACCTCGTCGCGCGACACCCTGGTCGGCGGGGTGGTGCTGTTGCTGCTGTTCATCGCCTTTTTCTTTGCCAAGAATGCCTATGCGAACGGCCTGGTGGGCAAGCGCGTGCCGCCCAACAAGGCCAATGCCTCGGGCTGGTGGTTGTTCATCTTCCTGGCCAGCCTGGCAACGGGCGTGGTGCTGGCGGCCGTGAACGCGCATAAATTCCTCGCGCCGCTGTTCATGGGACCGCTGGTGCTGGTGGGCCTGGTCGCGTTACTGTTGACCTTTACTTCCAGCCGCCGCTAAGCACACGCCGTTGCACGCATCATCGAAGGAATCACCATGGCAGAGAACCTGAACCAAACCATCACCGGCGGCGCCAGCGAGCGCAAGCAGGACAAGATCATCGAACTGCGCCCGACGCTGTTCATCGGCATCGGCGGCACGGGCATGCAGGTGCTGATGCGCGTGCGCCGGCGCGTCCTCAACACCCTGTGGGGCGGGGCGGGCAACCGCACGCGCATCGAGGGGCTGAGCGACTTTCCCATCGCGCAATTCATTCATTTCGACCTCGACAATGGCGCCGTGATCGAGAGCGGCGAGTCGCAGGCGAAGGACTTGCAGTTCGACCAGGTGAAGTTCACGGATGACGACAAGGTGGTTGAATCGTTCGACATGGATAAATACAGCCGTGACGAAGATTCCCTGGAGAAATATCCGCACATCAAGGAATGGCTGCCATTGACGCCGCAGCGCATCCGCGAACTGCGTTTCGACATGAGCAGCGGCGCCGGCCAGATCCGCGCCGTGTCGCGCCTGTATTTCTTCGACAAGTACGCGAAGATCCGCGACAAGATCCGTTTGAAGTTGAAAGCCCTGAAGGCGGGCCTGTCGCACGAGCGCCAGCTGGCCGAACTGGGCTTGCGCATGGAAACCAACCGTTTCCGCATCGTCATCGTCGGTTCGGTGGCGGGCGGCACGGGGTCCGGCTCCTTCCTCGACATGGGCTTGCTGGCGCGCTGGCTGGCGCGCAGCGAAGTGGGCACGGCCGATGTCGAGCTGATGCTGTTCCTGCCGACCGGCTACACCAAGGCCAACAAGGACCGGGTCGAGGCCAACGGCTATGCGGCGCTGATGGAGCTGGAATCGGCGATGATGGGCAACAAGGGCTATGTGGGCCGCTGGGATGCGTACGACCGCCCGGAACTGACGCGCGAGCCGTACAGCGAGGTCTACCTGATCGACTCGGGCAACCTGGCGCAGCAGCACACCAAGGATGTCAGCGACGTCTACCACATGGTGGCCGATTCGCTGTTCGAGGATTTCGCCTCGGCCGACTTCGCCCGCGCCAAGCGCTCGATCGCCGTCAACCAGGCGCAGCACAAGAATTCCCTGTACAACGCGCCCGTGCCGCAAGACCGCTTCGGCGACATGCGGCTGTATTTCTCGAAGCGCTTTTCCTCGTTCGGCATGGCCGTGCTCGATACGCGCCAGGAAGCGGCGCGCGACGAGCGGGCTCACCGCTGGGCCGGCGCCATGCTGCAAGCGTTCTTTGGCGTGGGCGGCACGGATGCGGGCGCCAACCGGGCCACGGATACGCAGCGCGATAATTTCCTCGCCGCCAATATGTTCCTGAAGGGCACGCCGTTCAGCGAATTCCCCGAGTTTTCCGACAAGAGCATCGAGCTGAAGCGCTCCAGCGGCGACTTCATCGATTTCCGCGTGGTCGACGAATTGCTGGAAGACCGCCACGGCCACTTGCTGGCCGGGGTGGAAAACCGGGTCAACACGAGAGTCAACGACATCCGCACGGGCTTTGATCGCAGCGAATGGCCGGCGCAGGTGCGCGATGCCATGAAGCATCTGGAACGCGATGCCGTGCGCGACCAGGATTCCACGGCCGACACGACGGAAGACCGCATCAGCAAGCGCCGCCGCGAACTGCTGGACGACGTCAAGAAAGTCGTGCGCGACCAGCTGTATGGCTACCTGGACAACAAGGAATTCGGCGGCCTGGAATACGTGCTGTCGCTGGTGGAACAGATCAAGGACCGCATCGAGGCGCCGGGCAGCGGCTTGACGGCGCAGATCGGCAACAATGCCGAGCGCTACCGCGAAATCAAGGAAGCCGTGCGCTCGCGCGAATACGAGCGCCTGTTGAACAACCTGGAGCAGACGCGCGGCACCTTCGGTTTCCTCAGCAATGGCGAAAAGCAGGCCGGCGTGGTGATGGACCATTTGCGCACGGAAATGGCGAATGCCTTGAAATTCCATCTGCGCGCCAAGGCTGCGGACGAGTCCGTTATTTTGCTGGGCGAACTGTCGCGCTGGCTGGGCAACCGGATCGGCGTCGATGCGCAGGGGCGTGCCCAGTGGAATGGCCTGGTGGGCGAACTGCAATCGGGCCGCGAAGGCGTGCTGGCCATGCTGGCCGAATTGAAAACGGCCAATACCATCCTGCGCAAGGACCTGGACAAGGAACACGCGACCCTGATCGTCATTCCCGTCACGGAAAAAGACATTGCGCTGCCATCGGCGGCCACCTTGCGCCAGTGGGCCGATGAAGCGTTCAAGGACATGGGCGGCTCGAAAGCGCTGTTCCCCATGCTGGGCGAACCGGCGCAGCGCGCCTTGATCCTGGCCAAAGTCACGCGCATGGCGGAAAACATGATCGCCACGACGAGCCTGGTGGAAGGGACGACAAGCACGCCCGACCCGCTGTTCGAGGCGCTGGAGCAGATGGATGTGTCCGAACGCCTGGACCGCTTCCGCAAATTGCTGGCCTGCTCCATGCCGTGGATCGACGCCAACATGGCGGGCGATTTCACGGTCGTGTCGGACCAGTTCAAGTGCGTGATCGGCGTGGCCAACGCGGCCGCCTTCAAGGCGAAGTTCGGTGCCGAGCTAGAATCGTGCATGCCGACCCAGGTGGGCATCACGGTGAGCCAGCTGGAAATCGTCGAGACGGGCATCCGCGGCCGCGCCGTCTGCTATTGCGAACTGGCCGGCGTGCCGATGACGGTGCTGCGGGGCCTGGAAGGCTGGCGCACCAGCTACCGCAAGGAAGGCGACAACGACAAGGCGCCGACCCACACGCATATCGATCCGACGCAATTCACGCACCCGATCGCGCCGAACACGGATGAAATGAAGCGCCTGGCGGAAGACTTCGGCGAGTTCCTGCAAGCCATCATGCTGGGCATACTGACGCGCCATACGGGCCGGGTCGTGCCGCCGGGCCAGTACCAGTTTGCCGTCGAGCCAGGTGATTTGCGCCGCATCGGCAACGAACGGGCCATCCGCCAGAACGGCATGCCCGCCTCGTACGAGAAAAATATCGCCCTGCGCATCGAGGAAAAACTCGCTGCGCTTGATGCCGTGCAGACGGCCGCCATGGCGGCGCTGGCAAAATACTACGAGCGGGGCGTGTATGCGCCCAAGCTGGTGGCGCAGGCCGACGGCTCGCAGTTGCCGTACATCGGCTTTGGCAGCGCCATTGCCGCGGAAGTGGGCGCGCGCCTGCGCGAGTCGGCGCGCCGCAAGGGCATGGCCAGCGATGAACTCGAGCGCACGGTGCAAACCCTGCTGGGCCGCCTGAAGGACTGGGCGAACGTCATCGGCGACTCCGACAGCGACGCCTATGACTGGGAAGTGCGCGAACCGGAAGCGGATGGCCAGCCGCGCCTGAAGTATGCGATCAAGGGGGAAATGCTGGAAGCGGGACGCCTGGAGCAATTGCTGCGCCCGGCCGGTGCGACGCCAGCCGCTGGCGCGTCCGTGGCGCCGGCCTTCGGCATGCCGCCACCGCTGGGCGGCATGCCGCCGCCCCTGGTCGAGCACCAGTATTTCCTCGGTATTAATGGCCAGCAGCAAGGACCATTTACTGCCCAGAAGATCGTGCAATACGTGCAGGCGGGACAGGTTGTACCGGGCACCACCAAGGTCTGGCGTGCCGGCTTGCCGGCCTGGGTCGACCTGGCCCAGTTCGCCGAACTGGCGCCTTTGTTCCACAGTGCGCCGCCACCGCTGATGCCGCCGCCGCTGGCTTGAGTTTAGGGAAAGATGAGTTTTGGAAAATTGCATCACATGTAAGGCCGGCCTGTTCTTCGCTGTCCGCCACTGCCCGTACTGCGGGCAGGCGCAGGCGGCGCGCGTGCAGCCCTCTGTCACGCCAGCGGTAGCGCCGGCCGCGCCGCCGCCGTTGCCGCCGGCCGCGCCGCCGCCGTTGCCGCCGGCTGTGCCGGAAAGCAAGCCGGCGCCGAAGCCAGCGCCAACGCCTGCTCCCGTGCCGGCCCCGGCCCCCAAGCCGCCGGTGCCCGTGCCGACGCCCAAGCCGCCGCCGGTGCCCGTGCAGGCGCCGAAAGTGGAGCGCCCGAAGGACGCCAAACCGGCACAGCCGCAAGCGGCGCCCAAGGCGCCTCCCAAGGCAACGCCGGCAGCGCCGCCCGCCGTGCCGCCGGCGCCGTCGCGCCCGTGGCTGAAGTGGCTGGCGGGCATCGGCTTGCTGGTAGCGGTGATTGTCTACATGAACGGCAAGCCGGGCGGCAAGAGTGAATCGGCCTGCAACGATGCCATCGACAGCGGCTTGAAACTGGTGGCCAATGGCAGCCTGGATGGCGCGCGGCAAAAGCTGGCGACGGCGAAAAACGTGTGTACTGGCAAGTCCAGCGCCAAGGCCGACGATTTGCAGGCAGCCATCGGCAAGGCGGGCGCCGCCTCCAGCGGCTGCGTGCGCAGCGTGCGCGCCATTGAACGCAATTTGGATGGCCATCAATTGCAAAGCGCCGCCAAGGGCATCGGCGCGCTCGACGCCGATTGCGCGGGCGCGGCCAGCGTGGAATCGCTGCGCAAGCAGCTGGCGCGCCAGCAGGCGGCGGCCGCGTCCGTGCAAGTGGGTGTGCGCCAGGCGCTCGAAGGCAAGGATGCGACGGCGGCGAACAATGCCATCGCCCGGCTGGAAGCGATCGACCGCGAAGCGCCGGAATTGCCGCAATTAAAGGCCGAGGCGCAAGCCCTGTCTGCACCTGCACCTGCACCTGCACCGGTATCGGTACCGGCGCCCGTGCTGGCACCGGCCACGCCCCCCACGCAGACCCCGGCACCGCTGGACACGGCGCCATCGCGCGCCGTGCCGGCGGAACCTGCGCCAGCGCGCGTGGTCGAACGTCCAGTGGTGGTGGAACGCCGTCCGGTGGAGACGGCTCCCGTGGACAACGGCGCGGCCATGCGCAACGAGATGGCGCAGGCGTTCCTGCGCGATGCCGAACGGTCCTTATTGGAAGGCAAGTTCGATGCGGCCAAGACGTACCTGGACAGCGCGCGTCGCATCGATCCCGGCAATGCGCGCATCGACAGCCTGTCGCGCCGCATCCGCGAGCGCGAACGGCAAGTGCTGCAGACGGAAACGACGATTAAATAAACGCTGGAGTCACTATGTTCAATCACACCACCCTGCGTGCGGCTGCCGCGCTGACCATCACGGCCATGCTGGCCGGCTGCGCCACGGCGCCCATGAGTCCGAATGGCGTGCGCCAGGATAGTACTTATCCACAAGCGAACGCGGCCGATGAAGATCCGTGCAGCGTGGGCACGTCGGCAGCGGCCGGCGCGGCCGTGGGCGCCTTGCTGGGCGCCTTGGTCAGCGGCAAGAATGGCGCGCTGAAGGGCGCAGCCATCGGCGGCGGCCTGGCGGCAGCCGGCTGTCTGGCCATCAATGTCAATTCGCGCCAGACCAAGACGGCGGCGCAGGCGGACCGCGATTACATCCGCGCACGCGGCGCCTTGCCGCGCGAACCGCAAGTGGTGTCTTACACGCCGCAGCTGAGCGCTTCCACCGTCAAGCGTGGCCAGCCGTTCAAGGTCAATTCCGTGGTGGAACTGGTCAATGGCAGCGCGCAAAGCGTCAGCGATGTGCGCGAAGAGCTGGTGGTGCTCGATCCGCAAGGCCAGCCGTTCAAGTCCGGCTCGAAAGCCCTGGCCAGCAGCAACAAGTCGGGCGGGCGCTTTGAAAACTCCTTCGAGCTGACCTTGCCGCCAGGCGTGTCGCAAGGCGTGTATGGCGTCAAGACGAATCTGTACGTGAACGGCAAGCTGGCCGCCACGCGCGACCTGCGCACGCAGCTGGTGATGCTGGATGCGGATGCGGGCGTTGACGCGCAGCTGGCGCTGCGCTGATCGCCGTATGCAAACGCGTAGGTCGGATTAGCGGGGTAAAGCCCCGCGTAATCCGACAACACCACTAACGCCAACAATGTTGTCGGATACGGCCCCTTGGGCGTGATCCGACCTACGCGCCGCCGGCGTAGCCGTGCTGGCGCCAGGCTTCGTAGACGACGACGGCCACCGTATTCGATAAATTCAAACTGCGGTTGTCCGGGCGCATCGGCAGGCGGATGCGCTGTTCGGCGGGAAAGCCGTCGCGCAGGGCCGGGTCGAGGCCTTTCGTTTCCGAACCAAACACGAACACGTCACCGGGTAAAAAGGCCACGTCGCCGAAGGGGCGCGAGCCGCGTGTCGTCATGGCGAACATGCGGGCGGGATCTGGCTGGGTGTCGGCCAGGAACGCTTCCCAATTCTTGTGCACTTTCATGTTGGCGTAGTCGTGGTAGTCGAGGCCGGCGCGCTTCATCTTGCTGTCATCGAGGGGAAAGCCCAGCGGCTCGACCAGGTGCAGCTGCGCACCCGTGTTGGCGCACAGGCGGATGACGTTGCCCGTATTGGGCGGGATTTCAGGTTCTACCAAAACGACGTGAAACAAAATGCTCTCCTCATATATATAGCGGCTATTGCGAATTCTAATGCGGCGGCGTGCGCGCCACGACCAGGATGCTCACGCGCGATGCTCCCGCCCGCTTGCAGGCGGCCGCCAGGGTGTTGACGGTATGGCCGCTGCTCATCACGTCATCGACGATGCCGACATGGCAGCCTTGCAGCAGCCCCCCATGTTGCGGCGCGATGGCAAACGCGTGCGCCAGGTTGGCGCGCCGTTCGCGCGGCGCCACGCCGCTTTGCGCCCGGGTTTCGCGCACTCGCAGTGCCAGCCTGGGCTGCAAGGGGATGGCCAGCAGGCGCGCCAGCGGACGGGCGATTTCCAGTGCCTGGTTAAAGCCCCGCCCGGCCAGGCGGGCAGGACCCAGTGGCACGGGGCACAGCAGTTGCGGCTGCTCCCATGCCGGTTGTTGCTGTACGGCTACAGCGAGCAGCTGCGCAAACAAAGGCGCCAGCGGCAGGCGGGCGCCAAATTTCAGCTGCAGCAGCAACTGGTCGACGGGTGGCGCATAATCGCACGCCGTGACGGTGGCGTCATACGCGGGCCGCTTGCGCAGGCAGCGCCCGCACAGCGGCGTGCCATCCGTGCCGGCGAGCGGATTGGCGCACTGGCAGCAACGGGGACGGCTGTGTCCCAGATACTGCGCGCGGCAGGGCGGGCACAGCACTTCCGGACAGCCCATGCCGCACAGCGCGCACTGCGCCGGCAGCACCGTGGCGCCCAGCCAGTGTCCCAGCGCCTGCCAGGCTGCGTCAAGGCGGGGCATGGCGGCACGCCGCATCGCGATCGCCGCGTTCCATGTACACTGCCGACATTATCTCACCTCACCCGATTCAACATGCCAGTTCCCAGCAATCCGCCCAAAATGAGTGCGCCCATCGATGCGGTGCAAGTACGCGATTTCTTTTCCCGTCCGGCGCGTATCGCGCCTTCGGACTTCCTGCGCCGCGAAGTGTCGGCACGCATGCACGAGCGCCTGGAACTGGTAAAGATCACGCCGCTGCGCGTGCTTGACGCCGGCTGCGGTCCCGGTGCGGACCTGGCGCAGCTGCACAAGGATTATCCCGCCGCGCAGATCATCGGCCTCGATGCAGCGCAAGCGATGATGCAGGCGGCGCGCGCGCCGGCCTCGAAACTGTCTGGCCTGAACCAGTTTCTCAGCAAACTCTTGCCGGCCAAGACGGGCGTCGATTTGCTGTGCGGCGACCTGGGCGACTTGCCGCTGGCAGCCAACAGCATCGACCTCGTGTGGTCCAACCTGGCGCTGCACTGGCATGCCCAGCCCGACCGCGTGTTTGCCGAGTGGCGCCGCGCGCTGCGCCTGGACGGCTTGCTGATGTTCTCGTGCTTTGGCCCCGACACCTTCCGCGAAGTGCGCGACGCCTTTGCCGAGGCAGACTTGGCGCCGCACGCCTTGCCCTTCGTCGACATGCACGACTTTGGCGACATGCTGGTCGAGACGGGCTTTTCCACGCCGGTGCTGGACATGGAAATCATCACCGTGACCTACGATACGGCGGAAAAACTGCTGGCCGACGTGCGTGCCTTTGGCGGCAACCCGCTGACGACGCGCCGGCGTGGCCTGATGGGCAAGGCGGCCTGGCAGCGCATGCTGGCCGCGCTGGAAAAGATGCGCCGTCCCGACGGCAAGCTGGGCCTGAGTTTCGAGGTGATTTATGGCCACGCCTTCCGCCCGGCGCCACGTGTGACGCGCAATGGCGAAGCCATCATTCGTTTCGATCTACCGCGCAAGCCCACATAAAAGCCTAAAGAAACCGACACTTGGTCGGCATTTGCACGGTGATATTGTTGCAAGCGTTGCAAAGCGCGCGGCGGCCGGGAATAGGGCGCGCACAAAGCCGATTATTGCTTGATGGATTCAAGTTTACTTGATTATAATCGTTGATTGTTTGTCAGCTTGCTAATTGAAAAAAACAAGGGCTGCATACAAAATAAAAAAAACAAAGCAAGACTTTATTGAAGTTACTGCATTAGTATAGTAACCATCTTCCACACAGGGCCATTTCGCTGTGGGGGAGTGAAAACAGGGTTCCAGCATGGTTGCGCGCCGCCGTTTTTGGCGCGGCAGCCAGCATGGAATTCGCTGGTGCTTGACGCACATGGCCGTGTTCTGGCCGTGTTGCTTTCATGGAGGAGCGGCAGCGGTCCAGTACGGAGAAGTCCGCAGCCGTTTAAAATATCATTATTTTTGGGTGGTTGGGGAAAACATGAAACATGCAAAGCGACTTCAATCGTTGCTGCTCGGGCTGTCTTTGACAGCGTTTGGCATCGGGCGATGGGCCACGGCGGCACCTGCTGCCAGCACCTATCCCGGCACCGGCGGTCCGGTGCCGTTCGAAATGAATCTGCAACCGCCGGCGACACAGATCGCCCACGAAATCTACGATTTGCACACCCTGATGATGATCATCTGCCTGGTGATTTTCGTGGCCGTGTTCGGCGTCATGTTTTATTCCATCTTCAAGCACCGCAAGTCCCTGGGCCACAAACCGGCCACCTTCCATGAAAGCACCACCGTCGAGATCGCCTGGACCGTCGTGCCTTTCCTGATCGTCATCGGCATGGCCCTGCCTGCCACGCGCACCGTGGTCGGCATGAAAGACACCTCGAACGCCGACATTACCATCAAGGCCACAGGCATGCAGTGGAAATGGGGCTATGACTACCTGAAAGGCGAGGGCGAAGGCATTTCCTTCCTCTCCAACCTGGCCACGCCGCGCTCGCAAGTGGGTGCGCCTGGCATGCCGCCGACGGAAAAACGCGGCGAAAACTACCTGATCGAAGTCGATAACGAAGTCGTGGTGCCGGTCAACAAGAAGATCCGCGTGGTGCTGACTGCCAACGACGTCATCCACGCCTGGTCCGTGCCCGCCTTCGGCGTGAAGCAGGATGCGATTCCCGGCTTCGTGCGCGATACCTGGTTCAAGGCCGACCATATCGGCACCTTCCGCGGCAATTGCGCCGAACTGTGCGGCAAGGAGCATGCGTTCATGCCCATCGTCGTCAAGGTGGTCTCGGCCGACGATTACAAGGCCTGGGTTGATGTAAAACAAAAGGAAATGGCCGCATTGGCTGATGATCCAAGCAAGGTCTGGACCATCGACGAATTGAAGGTCAAGGGCGAGAAAGTGTATGCGGCCAACTGCGTGGTCTGCCACCAGGCGACGGGCAAGGGCGTGCCGGGCGCGTTTGCGCCGCTGGACGGTTCTGCCGTGGTGAACGGTCCGAAGGCGGAACAGATCCATGTCTTGCTGAACGGGCAAAAGAGCGGCAAGTATCCGGCGGAAATGCCTGCCTGGAAACAGCTGTCCGACACGGAAATTGCCGCAGTGATCACTTACACGCGCAATTCCTGGTCGAACAAGGCCGAAGAGAACATCGTTCAACCAGCCGAAATCGTGGCTGCACGCAAGTAATTAGGAGCCGCATATGAGTACTAGCACCTTGGACCACGCCGGTCACGATCACGACCATGCCCACGACCACCCGACTGGCTACCGCCGCTGGCTGTTTGCCACCAACCACAAGGATATCGGTACCTTGTACTTGTGGTTCTCGTTCATCATGCTGCTGTCCGGCGGCGTGCTGGCCCTGATGATCCGTACGGAACTGTTCCACCCGGGCCTGCAATTCTTTCACCCTGAATTCTTTAACCAGTTGACCACCATGCACGGCCTGGTGATGGTGTTTGGCGCCATCATGCCGGCCTTCGTCGGCTACGCCAACTGGATGATCCCGCTGCAAGTGGGCGCGTCCGACATGGCCTTTGCCCGCATGAACAACTTCTCGTTCTGGCTGCTGCCGCCTGCCGCGATCCTGCTGGCCACGTCCTTCCTCGTGCCGGGCGGCGCCACGGCTGCCGGCTGGACCCTGTATGCGCCGCTGTCGACGCAGATGGGCCCCGGCATGGACATGGCCATTTTCGCCATGCACCTGATGGGCGCCTCGTCCATCATGGGCTCGATCAACATCATCGTCACCATCCTGAACATGCGCGCGCCCGGCATGACCCTGATGAAAATGCCGATGTTCTGCTGGACCTGGCTGATCACGGCCTACCTGCTGATCGCCGTCATGCCCGTGCTGGCCGGCGCCATCACCATGACCCTGACGGACCGCCACTTCGGCACCTCGTTCTTTAATGCGGCAGGCGGCGGCGACCCCGTCATGTACCAGCACATCTTCTGGTTCTTCGGCCACCCCGAGGTCTACATCATGATTCTGCCGGCTTTCGGCATCGTCTCGCAGATCCTGCCGGCGTTCGCCCGCAAACCGCTGTTCGGCTACGCTTCGATGGTTTACGCCACGGCCTCGATCGCGATCCTGTCCTTCATCGTCTGGGCGCACCACATGTTTACTACCGGCATGCCGGTGACCAGCCAGCTGTTCTTCATGTACGCGACCATGCTGATCGCCGTGCCGACGGGCGTCAAAGTGTTCAACTGGATCGCCACGATGTGGAAGGGTTCCATGACGTTCGAGACGCCGATGCTGTTTTCGGTGGGCTTCATCTTCGTGTTTACCATGGGCGGCTTCACGGGCCTGATCCTGGCCGTCACGCCGATCGACATCCAGCTGCAGGATACCTATTATGTGGTGGCGCATTTCCACTACGTGCTGGTGGCCGGTTCGCTGTTCGCCCTGTTCGCCGGTTTCTACTACTGGTCGCCGAAATGGACGGGCCACATGTACAACGAGACGCGCGGCAAGATCCACTTCTGGCTGTCCCTGATCACCTTCAACGTGACCTTCTTCCCGATGCACTTCCTGGGTCTGGCCGGCATGCCGCGCCGCTACGCCGACTATCCGGCGCAGTTCACCGACTTCAACATGATCGCCTCGATCGGCGGCTTCGGCTTTGGCCTGATGCAGGTGTACTTCCTGTTCTTCGTGGTCTTGCCGACCATCCGCGGCGGCAAGGCTGCGCCAGCGAAACCATGGGAAGGCGCGGAAGGCCTGGAATGGACCGTGCCGAGCCCGGCGCCGTTCCACACGTTTGAAACGCCGCCGACCGTCAAGTAACAAGCGTGCGGTAATAAGCGTCACGTAGCAATCGACAAGTAATGCCAGTGTCACGGGCCGGCGCAGCTGCCGGCCCCCTTGAATAGAGTGCCTGCCATGACCGAAGTGAAAACTGAGCGCAAGAAACCCAACAACCTGCGTACCGGGCTGATACTGGGGGCCCTGGCGGCCTTCTTCTTCCTGTCCGTGTTCGTCAAGCGCATGTGGCTCTGACGTGACGACGCCCCACCAACAGGAAACACGCGGCCTGAACCGCAAGATGCTGGGCAAGCTGCTCGTCATTGCCGTGCTGATGTTCGGCTTTGGCTATGCCCTGATTCCCGTCTACAAGCAGATTTGCGAAGTGATGGGTATCAACGTGCTGACGCAGAAGGATGGCACGGTGGCCTACGACAACAATACGCAAGTCGACACGACGCGCAGCATCACCGTCGAGTTCGATGGCAATGCGCAGGGGCCCTGGCGCTTCCGCCCCACCGTGTCGAACATGCAAGTGCATCCGGGCGAACTGGTGACCGTCATGTATGAAGTGGTCAACACGCAAAACCGCGTGGTGAACGCGCAAGCCATTCCCAGCTATGCACCGCAGAGCGCCACGCCGCATTTCAAGAAGGTCGAGTGCTTCTGCTTCAAGCAGCAAACCCTGAAGCCGCACGAGGCGCGGCAGATGCCGGTGGTGTTCTTCCTCGATCCGGCCCTGCCGAAAGAGGTCAAGACCATCACCCTGTCGTACACGTTTTTCGAGATTGCCGGTCTGAGCCAGGCTCAGACGCCGGCCGTCCAATAGGAGAGTGCCATGGGCAAGCCAGAGCAGCCGCAGAAAGCGTCGTTCCTGTATTCGCTGCGGGCCGTCGTCTGGTCGTTTACGGGCTTGCGCCGCAAGAGCGATTTCGACACGGATTCGGCCAAGCTCAATCCCGTGCACGTGGTCATCGCCGGTTTCCTGGCCGCCGCTTGCCTGGTCGGCATATTGATTTCCATTGTTAAATTCGTCGTTTTATAAATTATAAAAAACCACCCTACAAGTTTTTGAGGAGATGATGATGAGTTCCAACCACGCCGCCGTACCCTATTATTTTGTGCCAGGCCCCTCGCGCTGGCCCATGCTGGGCGGCGCCAGCCTGCTGCTGACCATGATCGGCGCCTCGGCCTGGGTCAACGACGTCTCCTGGGGCCCGTACCTGAATTACATCGGCCTGGCCGGCATCCTGCTGGTGCTGTACTTCTGGTTCGGCGACGCCATCAGCGAATCGGAGCAGGGCCTGTACAGCGAACGCATCGACCACTCCTTCCGCTGGAGCATGAGCTGGTTCATCTTCTCGGAAGTCATGTTCTTCGCCGCCTTCTTCGGCGCCCTGTTCTACGCGCGCAGCATTTCCATGCCGTGGCTGGCCGACCTCGACCATAAGGTGATCTGGCCGGACTTCGCCGCGCAGTGGGGCAATACGGGCCCGGCAGGCACGGTGCAGGAATTCACCACCATGACGCCGTTCTGGATTCCGACCATCAACACGGCCCTGCTGCTGCTGTCCGGCGTGACCCTGACCATTTCGCACCACGCGCTGCGCGCCGGCCATCGCGGCATGACGGCACTGTTCCTGTTCGCCACGATCTTGCTGGGCGCTATCTTCATGGGCTTCCAGGTGTATGAATACATGCACGCTTACAGCGACCTGAACTTGAAATTGACGTCCGGCATCTACGGCGCCACCTTCTTCATGCTGACGGGCTTCCACGGCTTCCACGTGACCCTGGGCGCCATCATGCTGTCCGTCATCTTGTACCGCGTGCTGAAAGGCCACTTCACGCCCGAGCACCACTTCGGCTTCGAAGGCGCCGCCTGGTACTGGCACTTTGTCGACGTCGTCTGGCTGGGCCTGTACGTGGTCGTGTATTGGTTATAATGGCGGGGCAGGGCGCGCGCAGTTAGCGCTTGCGCCGGCACCATAAAAAAAGCCGTACCGGGAGATCCTGGGTACGGCTTTTTTCTTAGTTTAAGAATTTTGCTAACCAAGCAACGTCGTTAGCACCGGGGTCAGTCCCTGCGGGATCGGAATCCGCCCCATCGGGGCGCATTCCCCCGCGGGTCTGCCCCCAGCATTTAATGTATTCCCGTCGGCTGGATGTAGCCCAGGTGATGCGCCAGCAGGATCAGCAAAAACAGGGTGATCGACAAGCCCACGCGCACGGCCAGCGCTTGCACGGTGCGGTTGCTCTTGCCCTTGTCGCGCATCAGGAAGAACAGGGCCGAGCCCAGGCTGCCCAGGATCAGGATGAAGGCAATGGCAACGAGGATTTTCATGGATGGTAGCGCCAGGCTTGAGGAGGTTTCATTGTAATGCGTATCCGCTTCCATTTTAGATGGATTCCATTTGTTGTAATGCTGCTACTGGTGGCGCTGGGCGTGTCGCTGGCGCAATGGCAGCAGCGCCGTGGCGATGAAAAACTCGCGCGCGCCGCCCGGCTGGAAGCGGGCAACCTGGCCGCGCCGCTGGCATTGAGTCCCGCGCCCATGCTGCCGGCCAACGCGCAGGCGATCGAATACCGCCGGGTCACCGTCACGGGCCACTTCGTGCCGGCCTGGACGGTGTACCTGGACAATCGTCCTTACAAAGGCCAGGCGGGTTTCCACGTGCTCACGCCATTCCGGATCGACGGTTCCCCCATGCACGTGCTGGTGGCGCAGGGCTGGCTGCCGCGCAACAATGCCGAACGCACACGCATTCCCGATTACACGACACCGGCCGGCACGGTGACGATTTCCGGTATCGCGCGCCTGAACGCAGGCCATGTGATGGAACTGGGCACGGCGCCGGCCCTGGCGCCGCACGCCATCGTGCAAAATGCCGACATTGCCCAGCTGGCACAGGCGAGCGGCCTTGCCTTGCAGCCATTTATTATTGAACAAACAGTCGATCCGGTTGATCCGACAGCAACGGCGCCAGCATCCGGCCAGCTCCCCGTGCGCGACTGGCCGGCGCCCGACCTGGGTGCCGACAAGCACCGCGGCTATGCATTCCAGTGGTACGCACTGGCACTGATGGCTTTTCTATTTTTTGTCTTTACAGGATTTCGACGTGCAAACAAACAACCCTGAAGCATCGCAAGACACCACCGACAAACAGGCGCAGAACACGGGGCGCTGGAAACTGCTGGCCGTGGTGGCCGTGTGCGCATTTCCCATCATCGCCTCGTATTTCACGTATTACATCATCAAACCCACGGGCCGCAACAATTACGGCGCCCTGATCGACCCGCGTTTGTACCCGATTCCCGAAGCGGCGCTGCACGTGACGGAGCTCGACGGCAAGGCGTCGCCGCTGGCGCAGTTCAAGGGCAAGTGGGTGCTGCTGCAGACGGGGCCGTCCGACTGCCAGGAAGCGTGCAAGAAGCAATTGTTTGACATGCAACAACTGCGCCTCATGCAGGGCAAGGAGCGCGAGCGCCTGGAACGGGTCTGGCTGGTCACGGATGACCAGCCGCTCGATACGCTGGTGATGCGCGAATTCGACGGCACCAGCATGCTGCGCGTGAATGGCGACGCCTTGGCGGCCTGGCTGCCGGTGGAGCCGGGCGGCAAGACCAGCGACCATTTTTACCTGATCGATCCGCTGGGCAATCTGATGATGCGCTTCCCGAAAGACGCCGACCCGAACAAGATCAAGAAAGACATCGCCAAGCTGCTCAAAGCTTCGGCGATCGGTTAAGGGGAACGCATGCCGACGATGCATCTTTCCGCGCTGGCCCAGCTGGGCTTGACAGGTCTGCTGGTGGCGCTGCTGCCATTGACGATGGTCTGGGTGTCCGCGGACGCCAATAAATACCGCAAACTCGTGTGGATCGCCGTCTTCCTGACCATCGACCTGATCATGTTTGGCGGCTTTACGCGCCTGTCCGATTCGGGCCTCGGTTGTCCTGACTGGCCAGGCTGCTATGGCTCGGCCAATCCTTTCCTTGCTCACGAGCACATCGTCGCGGCCGAAACCCTGATGCCGACGGGTCCCGTGACGGTGGTGAAGGCATGGATCGAGATGACGCACCGCTACCTGGCCATGGCCATAGGCGTGCTGATCGTGGCGATGATGGTGCAGGCGTGGCGGCAGTGGCGCAAGAGCAAGCGGCAGGAGTTCGCCCCCGCGCTGCCTACGGCGCTGTTTCTGTTCGTCTGCCTGCAGGGCGCGTTCGGCGCCTGGACCGTGACCTTGAAGCTGCAACCGGTGATCGTCACCATCCACTTGCTGCTGGGCATGGGCTTGCTGGCCATGCTGACCTGGCTGGGCGGCCGGCAAGATAATGCCGTCGCGCCCATACAGCGGGCCGATGCGGATGCCGCCGTGCTGCGCCCCGTGCGCGCGCTGGCCATCTTCTCGCTGGTACTGCTCACCGTGCAGATCGCGCTGGGCGGCTGGGTGAGCACCAACTACGCCACCCTGGCTTGCACGGACTTCCCCCTGTGCGGCGGCAAAGTCATCCCGGAGATGGATTTCGAGCATGGTTTCCACTTGTGGCGCGAGCTGGGCAAGACGGCCGCCGGCCACTATCTGCCGTTTTCCGCGCTGACGGCCATCCACTGGGTGCACCGCAATTTCGCCTTCATCGTGGCAGCCGGTATCGGCTACACCGTGTTCCGCGCCTGGCGCCTGCCGTCCTTGCGCGGCACGGCCCGCTGGATCGCCGTGGTGCTGGCCCTGCAGGCAGCCACGGGCCTGGCGACCATCTACCTGAGCTGGCCGCTGTCGATCGCCGTCATGCATAACGGCGGGGCGGCGCTGCTCGTGTTGTTGCTGACCATGTTAAACTACAAGGCTAAGTTCCAACTCGATGTTGCGCGCAATGTTAAGCGCGCTTGCGCCTCCGCGACAGTGCCAACGGCACCAGCCAGTCTTCCCGTACCGCATAAATGACTACTCAGACCATCAGCCGTAAACCTACCCCCCGCATCGCCCAGTATTGGGCGCTGACCAAGCCGCGCGTGACGCAACTGGCCGTGTTTTGCGCCGTCATCGGCATGTTCCTGGCCAGCG
>RCUS01000128.1_pt1 | contig 61239 bp, 56 predicted proteins | sample 2166221 | NCBI WGS metagenome assembly RCUS01 (sample SAMN09932758, study PRJNA488358) | compost metagenome | isolation source: compost soil in cyclohexanecarboxylic | place: Germany: Experimental Botanical Garden
GTGGCGGCCGACGAGACGTTTTTCCTTGGCGGCATGGACAAGTCGCGCGTGCTGGGCGTGTTCAAGCCGCATATCTTCTTCGACGACCAGCTGAGCCACCTGAAATCGGTGGGCGGCACGATACCGATGGTGCATGTCCCCTTTGGCATCGCGAATGTGCGCGCAGGATAAAACCTGCTGCGCGGCGCGCTTTGCGGCCTGCGATGCTCACTGTACTCATGCACAGTTGCGCTTCCCGGCCACGAATCACTGTCGCTCACGACGGTTTTCTCAAGCGCGGAGATATAGGTGATGGTCTATAATCTTGCCTGTCAGCGCCGTCACCGGCGGCGCTGCGCGTACCACTGCTGTTCCATTCAACTGCCTCTGCCACTAGCGTCGTCGCCTGCATGTCCTTAGACTTAACAAAATCCCTCCCCAAACCCGGCAGCCGCTTTGCGCTGCCCGCCCTGTATGGTTCATCCGACGCCTATGCCCTGGCGCTGGCCGCGCTGGAGTTGAAGTCGCGCGGGCAGATGCTGGCCGTGGTCGTGGCGCAGGCCAGCGATGGCCAGCGCCTGCTCGATGAAATACCGTGGTTTGGCGGCAAGGAGCTGCGCTGCCATTTGCTGCCGGACTGGGAAACCCTGCCCTACGACGCTTTTTCGCCGCACCAGGACCTGGTCTCCGAGCGCCTGGCCACGCTGCACGAAATCCAGAACCGCCAGTGCGACGTCTTGATCGTGCCGGCCACCACGGCGCTGGTGCGCCTGGCGCCGCCATCGTTCCTGGCTGCCTACACCTTCTTCTTCAAGAAGGGCGAACAGCTCGACGAGGCGCGTTTGAAGGCGCAGCTGACCCTGGCCGGCTACAGCCACGTCTCGCAAGTGATGTCGCCCGGCGAGTACTCGGTGCGCGGCGGCCTGCTCGATTTGTTCCCCATGGGTTCGGCCCTGCCCTACCGGCTCGACCTGTTCGGCGACACCATCGAGACCATCCGCACGTTTGACGCCGACACCCAGCGCTCGCTGTATCCCGTGCACGAAGTGCGCCTGCTGCCGGGCCGCGAATTTCCCATGGATGAAGCGGCGCGCACCACCTTCCGCAACCGCTGGCGCGAACAGTTCGAGGGCGACCCGTCGCGCTCGGTGGTCTACAAGGACATCAGCAGCGGCATCGCCTCGGCCGGTATCGAATACTACCTGCCCCTGTTCTTCGAGCAGACGGCCACCCTGTTCGACTACCTGCCGCAAGACGCCACGCTGGCCCTGGTGGGCGACATCGACGCGGCCATCGGGCGCTTCTGGACGGATACGCAGTCGCGCTACCGCTTCCTGAAGGCGGACCGCGAGCGGCCGATCCTGCCGCCCGAATCGCTGTTCCTCTCCGACGAGCAGTTCTTCGGCCTGGCCAAGCCGTATCCGCGCCTGGCGATCAGCAAATCGAACGATGCGCTGGCGTCCGAGCTGTCGGCGCCCGTGCCGAACATCGCCGTCAACCGCCGCGCCGACGATCCGCTGGCGAACCTGCGCAGCTACCTGCTGCAGGCGGGCCGCCGCGTGATGATCTGTGCCGAATCGAACGGCCGCCGCGAAACCCTGCAGCAGTACTTCACCGAATACGACCTGCACCTCACGCCCGTCGAAGGCTGCGACGGCTTTTTGCAGTCCGATGCCAGGTTGATGCTGGGCGTGGCGCCGCTGCACGCCGGTTTCGAACTGTTCCGGCCCGAGGGCAACCTGGCCTTCGTCACGGAAACAGAGCTGTACGCCGGTTCCGGGCGCCGGGTCGGCACAAAAAAACAGGAAGGCGTGACGCAGGTCGAGTCGATGGTGCGCGACCTGTCGGAGTTGAAAATCGGCGACCCGGTGGTGCATATCAACCACGGCATCGGGCGCTACATGGGCCTGACCAGCATGGACCTGGGCGAAGGCGAGACGGAATTTTTGCACCTTGAGTACGCCAAGGACACGAAACTGTATGTGCCCGTGTCGCAGCTGCACGTCATTTCCCGCTATTCGGGCGCTTCGCCGGAAGACGCGCCGCTGCATTCGCTCGGTTCCGGGCAGTGGGAAAAAGCCAAAAAACGCGCGGCCGAACAGGTGCGCGACACGGCCGCCGAGCTGCTCAACCTGTACGCCCGCCGCGCGCTGCGCCAGGGCCATGCGTTTGAATTCTCCGCGCACGACTACCAGCGCTTCGCCGACAGCTTCGGCTTCGAGGAAACGCCGGACCAGGCCGAGGCCATCCACAACGTCATCAAGGACATGACCTCGGGCAAACCGATGGACCGCCTGGTGTGCGGCGACGTCGGCTTCGGCAAGACGGAAGTGGCGCTGCGCGCCGCGTTCATCGCCGTCATGGGCGGCAAGCAGGTGGCCATCCTGGCGCCCACCACCCTGCTGGCCGAACAGCACGCGCAAACCTTCGCCGACCGCTTCGCCGACTGGCCCGTGCGCATCGCCGAATTGTCGCGCTTCCGCACCGGCAAGGAGATCACGCAAGCGTTCAAGGGCATGGCCGACGGCACCATCGACATCGTCATCGGCACGCATAAACTGCTGTCCGACGACGTGAAGTTTACCCGCCTTGGTCTCGTCATCATCGACGAGGAACACAGGTTCGGCGTACGCCAGAAGGAAGCGCTGAAAGCGCTGCGCGCGGAAGTGGACGTGCTGACCCTGACGGCCACGCCGATTCCCCGTACCCTGGGCATGGCGCTGGAAGGCTTGCGCGACTTTTCCATCATCGCCACGGCGCCGCAAAAGCGCCTGGCCATCAAGACGTTTGTGCGCAGCGAAGGCGAGGCGATCATCCGCGAAGCGTGCTTGCGCGAACTCAAGCGCGGCGGCCAGATCTACTTCCTGCACAATGAAGTGGAAACCATCCAGAACCGCCTGGCCATGCTGACGGAACTGCTGCCCGAGGCGCGCATCGCCGTGGCGCACGGCCAGATGCACGAGCGCGACCTGGAAAAGGTCATGCGCGATTTCGTCGCCCAGCGCTTCAATATCCTGCTGTGCACGACCATCATTGAAACCGGTATCGACGTGCCGACGGCGAACACCATCATCATGCACCGCGCCGACAAGTTCGGCCTGGCGCAGCTGCACCAGCTGCGCGGCAGGGTCGGACGCTCGCATCACCAGGCCTACGCCTATTTGCTGGTGCACGACGTGCAGGGCCTGTCCAAGCTGGCGCAGCGCCGCCTGGACGCCATCCAGCAGATGGAAGAACTGGGCAGCGGCTTCTACCTGGCCATGCACGACCTGGAAATCCGCGGCGCCGGCGAAGTGCTGGGTGAAAGCCAGTCGGGCGAGATGACGGAAATCGGCTTCCAGCTGTATTCGGACATGCTCAACGAAGCCGTGCGCTCGCTGAAAGCGGGCAAGGAGCCGGACCTGGCGGCGCCGCTGGCGTCGACCACCGAGATCAACCTGCACGTGCCGGCCCTGCTGCCGGCCGACTTCTGCGGCGATGTGCACGAGCGCCTGTCGATCTACAAGCGCCTGGCCAACTGCGCCACGCAGGAGAAGATCGACGATATCCAGGAGGAACTGATCGACCGCTTCGGCAAGCTGCCCGACGCGGTAAAAGCGCTGATCGAGACGCACCGTTTGCGCATCGCGGCGAAAACCGTGGGCATCGTCAAGATCGACGTGCATGGCGAGGCGGCCACCCTGCAATTCATGGCCAAGCCGCCGATCGATCCGATGCGCATCATCGACTTGATCCAGAAGAACCGCCATATCAAGCTGCATGGCCAGGACAAGCTGAAAATCACGGCCGCCATGCCGGACCTGGCCGCGCGCGTAACGCAGATCAAGACCACCATCAAGCAATTGACGCTTTAGACTATTTTCATCATTTATGCAGGGCTGACCCATGACCAATACCAAGACCATCACCATGAATCTGATCCTGCAAGGCCTGGACGGCGACAGCGCGCGCCTCGAACGCATCGCCGCGCTGGCCGCGCCGACGTCCATCACGCGCCTGGGCCCGAACGCCGTGCGCTGCGAGCAGATCGCCTACTCGCCCGCGCTGCGCCCGACCATCGAAGTGGCGGCGCAGGCGGCGCAACTGGACGCCACCTACATGATGGGCCAGCGCGAACTGAGCGAATTCAAACTGGTGGCGATGGACATGGATTCGACCCTGATCACCATCGAGTGCATCGATGAAATCGCCGACATGCAGGGCCTGAAACCGCAGGTGGCCGCCATCACGGAAGCGGCCATGCGCGGCGAACTTGATTTTGCCGCCAGCCTGAAACAGCGCGTGGCCCTGCTCGAAGGCCTCGACGCGTCGGCCCTGCAGCGTGTCTACGACGAGCGCTTGAAACTCTCGCTGGGCGCGGAAGCCATGCTGGCGGCCGTGCAAAAGGCCGGCCTGAAAACCCTGCTGGTGTCGGGCGGCTTCACCTTCTTCACCGAGCGCCTGAAAGCGCGCCTGGGCCTTGACTACACGCATGCGAATGAACTGGAAATCGTTGACGGCAAGCTGACGGGCCGGGTGTTGGGCGGCATCGTCGACGCGGAAGAAAAGCAGCGCACGGTGGAGCGCGTGTGCAAGGAGATGGGCATTGCGCCTTCCGAAGCCATCGTCATGGGCGACGGCGCCAACGACCTGAAAATGATGGGCATCGCCGGCCTGTCGGTGGCCTTCCGCGCCAAGCCCGTGGTGCGCTCGCAGGCCGATGTGGCGCTCAACTTCGTCGGCCTCGATGGCTTGCTGAACGTACTCGCCTGATGGCCTGAGCCGGCGGAACCTGGCGCCGGCGGGGGCGGTGCGCGCAGGGCGCGATATTTTTGCTATATTGCAAATTATTGAACAGCCTGCCTGCCCAACATGAAGGAAGCCTCCATGCCGCCGCCACTGCCGGAAGATATACAACGCCACCTGGAACTATTCGTCGCCGCCGCGCAAAGCGCCTTCGGCGCCGACCTGGCCGCCGCCGTGCTGTTTGGCTCGGCCGCCGACGGCCAGTTGCGCGCCACCTCCGACGTCAACCTGCTGTTGCTGCTCAAGCGCTTTACGCCGGCAGCAGCCGATGCGCTGCGCGGGCCATTGCGCCTGGCGCATGCCGCCATCGACTTGCAGGTGATGTTCCTGCAAGAAAACGAATTGGCGCCCGCCGCCGATGCTTTCGCCGTCAAGTTCGCCGACATCATCGCGCGCCACCAGGTGCTGCTGGGCAGTGACCCTTTCGCCAGCCTGCGCACCAGCCGCGACGCCGTGCTGCGCCGCCTGCGGCAAGTGCTGCTGAACCAGCAGCTGCGCATGCGCGAGCGGTATATGCTATTGAGCCTGAATGAAGAACAGCTGGCCGGCGCCATCGCCGACGCGGCAGGCCCGCTACGCTCGGCGGCCGCCTCGCTGGCGCAGCTAGAGGGCAAGTCGGCGCAGCCAGGCAAGCAGGCGCTCGAAGCGTTTGTCGACCAGCTGGGCGAACCGGCCCTGCACGCGGCCCTGCAAACCATGTCGGCCGCGCGCGAGACGGCGCGCCTGGCGCCGGGACAGGGCCTGCCCGCCTTCACTGGCCTGATGACGATCACCGAACGCTTGCGCGAACACGCGGAGCAGATGCGGTGAACGGCGTCAATCCCTTTGACTGGAGCGGGCCATGGTTCCTGCTGGCCTACCTGGTCTTCGGCCTGCTCGTCTACTACCTGGCGCGCGAGCTGCTGATCGGCCAGGAATTGCGCAATCCGCATGCCCAGCTGTCGCTCGCCGATGATCCCTACCGCATCGCCTATTTGCGCGGCGGCGCGCTCGAAGCCGTGAAGATCGCCGCCATCGTGCTGGTCGACCGCGGCTTGCTGCGCGCCGATGGCCCGCAGCTGGAAACGGCCAGCGCCGACAGCCTGCGCTTCGCCAGCCACGACATCGAACGCGACGTGCTGCGGCTGTACCTGGGCCGCCAGGGCCACAGCAAGGAGCTGGCCGTGCAGGCCGCGATGCTGCCGGCATGCCGCGCCTACCAGGACACCTTGACGCGGCAGGAATTGCTGGTCGGCCCGCCGCTGCTGCGCCGGCGCAAGTGCATCACCTGGACCGCGCACTGGCTGCTGCTGACGGTGGCCGCCGTCAAGGCCGTCATCGCCATCAGCCGCCAGCACTACAACCTGCTGTTCCTGGCGGTCCTGCTGGCGCTCTTCCTGCTGATGCTGCGCGGCTTGCGCACCCAGGCGACCAGCTGGAGCGCGCGGCGGCTGCTGACGGACCTGCGCATGCTGTTCGGCCGCCTGAACCTGCGCTCGGCGCGCCTGCAGGCGGGCAGCAGCAGCGCCGACATGGCACTGCTGGCGGCCATCTTCGGCATCGGCGCCCTGCCCTTGTCCGTGTACGCGTTTGTCGCCGAACTGTACCCAACGCCCCGGCACAACAGCGGTGGCGACTCCTCGTCCGGCGGCACAGGCGACTCGGGCGACTCATCATCGGGCGGCGGGGGGGACGGCGGTGGCAGCGGCTGCGGCGGCTGTGGCGGGGGCGGCGGCTGTGGCAGCTAGCGCAGCGGACCGCGTCGGCCTGGGCTGGCGCGGCGAACTGGCCGCCGGCATCGTCGCCAACCTGGCGCACATCGACGTGCTGGAAGTGATCGCCGATGATTATTACGGCGCGACGCGCGCCAGCGTCGCCGCCTTGCGCAGCCTGGCGCGGCAAGTACCGGTCAGCCTGCACGGCGTGGGCATGGGACTGGCTTCCAGCATTCCCGCAGAACCGCGCCGGCTGCACGCCATGGCACGCCTAATGCGGGAGGTGCAAGCGGAATCGTGGTCGGAGCACCTGAGTTTCGTGCGCGCGGGCGGCGTCGAGATCGGCCACCTGGCGGCGCCGCCGCGCACGCCATGCAGCGCCGCCGGCGCGATCGCCAATATCGGGCTGGCCACGCGCATCGTCGGCAGCGCGCCGCTGATGGAAAATATCGCCACGCTGATCGCGCCGCCCGCCAGCACGCTCGACGAAGCCGAGTGGCTGGCGCGCATCGCCGATGGCGCGCAAGTGCCGCTGCTGCTCGACCTGCACAACCTGTATGCGAACGCCGTCAATTTTGGCCAGGATGCGGAACAGTCGCTGCTGCGTTTACCGCTGGCCAGGGTCGCCGCCGTGCACCTGAGCGGCGGCCACTGGATCGCTGCGCCCGATGGCAGCCGACGCCTGCTGGACGACCATCTGCACGACGTGCCGTCCGCCGTCTTCGATTTATTGAGCGTGCTGGCGCGCCATGCGCCGCAGCCGCTGACGGTGATCGTCGAGCGCGACGGCAATTATCCGTCGTTCGGCCATGTGCTCGGGCAACTGGAACTGGCGCGCGCTGCCTTGCGCGCGGGGCGAAACGCATGAGTTCCCCCGCGCTGGAAACCTGCCTGGCCAAGCTGTACACGGACGACGCCTTGCGTGAGGCCTTCCTGCGGGCGCCCCACGCGCAGGCGCTGCTGCATGGCTTGTCGCCGCAGGAAGCCGAGGCCATGGCGGCGATCGACCGCATCGGCCTGCAAATGGCCGCGGCCAGTTACCAGGCCAAGCGTGCGGGGCGCGCAGCGCATGGCAGCCAGCCCAAAGCGGCGCGGCGCTGGTGGCAGCGGTTGCTGCCAGCCTGGCGCTGATGACCGTTACAAGTGCCACAGACGCAGCGGCAGCAATCCCCACCAGGCCAGCACCAGCAGCAATTGCAGCGCCGCCAGCAAGGCGACCCAGTCCCATTTCGCCAGCGTGCCGTATTCGGCCGCCGTGCCGCGGCTGCGCCAGCAACGGGCCAGGCCAAAGGCCATGGCCAGCGGCAGCGCGCCCGTCGCCAGCGCCAGCAGCACGCTGGCAATGGTGACGTCGCCCAGGCGCAGGAAGGACTGGAAGTACAGGAACGGCAGCGGCAGCAAGAGCCCCAGCAGCGACAGCACGGGCGCGAACAGATGGTCGGCCCGCCCCAGGCTGCGGCGCGCGGCGCGGTACACGCCCACCAGCAGCACGTACAGCAAACCAGCCACGCCCAGCGCCAGGCTGCCCCACAAGACCAGCATGCGCAGCATCGAGGCACGCTCATAGCTGCGCAAGCCATCGCTGAGCACATGCCGGCCCTCTTCCTGCATCAGCACGTGGGACGGGGTGCTGCGGTCGCTGGCGCGGAACAGGAAGCCACCCACCGGTTCCAGCTCCTTCGGCTCGCCCTGGAAGGGAATCAGGAACAGCGACTCGCCATCCCATTTCAGGCGCGTAAAACCGAAGACGGCGTCGACCCAGGCCATGCTGGCCATGGCGCTGGGCGATGGCACGTACACGCCCTGCCAGTTTTCCACCGTGGGGGCGGGCGTGCCGCGCGGCGCCGGCGCGCGCAGCGGCACGTCGAGGTCGCGCAGCAGCAAGCGGTTGAAGCGCTCGTAGTCGGCCCCTTCCGCATCCGTATTGAAGGCAACAAAGAATGCGCTGCCCTGTTCCGGGTAGATGCACAGCATGGCGCGGAAACCCGCCGTGGTGCCAGGATGGCAGGCGCCCACCACATTGTGGCGGTCGCGCACGGCCAGCGCCAGGCCATGGCCCGTTTCCAGGCCCGCCTGCGCCGCATCCGTGCCGGCCGGCTCGGACAAGGCGCCCATCAGGGCCAGGTCGATGAACTGCGCGCCCTTCAGCTTGCCGTCGCCCAAGAGGAATTGCGCCAGCCTGGCCATGTCGGCTGCCGTGGTGGTGAACTGGCCCGCCGGGCGCAGATACTGGGGCACGGCCGCCTGCGCCACGCCATGCTCGACGTGGCCCATGGCCAGGCGCGGGTCGCGCTGCGCGCCCGTTTGCGTGCTCATTTGCGTCACAAAGCCAAAGGTACTGTCGGCCATGCCCAGCGGCTGCAGCAACTGCGCGTCCAGGTAGCGCTCATAAGGCTGGCCCGTGACGCGCTCGATCACCATGCCCAGCACGCCATAGCCCATGTTCGAATACGCGTAGCGGGTGCCGGGACGCGTGCGCACGCGCAGCAGGCCGCCGCCGTCGAAGGCCCCGGCCAGCGGCGTGTCCGGCTGCGGCTTGCCGCTGAACGCCTGCCACAGGCGCACATTGTCGAGGCCTGCCGTATGCGCCAGCAGGTGGCGGATGCGCACGGGGTCGCTGGCCAGCCAGGGGTTGCGCAGCGCCAGTTCGGGCAGCACCTGCTGCACCGGGGTGTCGAGCGTGAGCCGGTCTTCGCTGATCAGGCGCAAGACGCCAAGCGCCAGCATCACCTTGGCCACGGAACCCACCTGCACGCGCGTGTCGGCCTGCATGGAGGCCTTGGCGGCCACATCGCGCAGGCCCGCTGCGCCCGTGCGCACTTTGCCATCCGGCAGCACTTCGCTCCACACGGCGCCCGCCAGGCCCTCGTCCTTCAGGCCGGCGGCAAAGTCCGCCTCCAGGGTAGCGGGAACGGGGGCCGCGTGGGCCGTCGCGCCGCACAGCAGCAAGACCGGCAAGGCGCGGCGCAGCCATCGCCTGGCGCGCATGGCCAGCGTGGGATGTCGGTTTGATGTCAACAATCTGTTCTGCCTTTTCCATGGACTGCGCTCCCCTGCAAAATTGCTTGTTACAATAAAAACGTTACCAAGCGAGGAGCTGACATGTCACAAGAGATTATTCTGGATACCAAACTCCAGCAGACCAAAAACCTGGCCTGGTGGTTGTACCTGATTCATGGCGCCAGCTTCGTGTTTTCGCTGGGCGCCTTTTCCTTCATACCGCTCATCATCAATTATGTGAAGCGGGATGAGGCGGCCGGGACCTTCGTATTCAGCCATCACAGCTGGATGATCCGTTCCTTCTGGTGGTATGTGTGCTGGGTCGTCGTGGGCGCCGTGCTGTGGGTCACCATCATCGGCATTCCGCTGGCGCTCATCGTCTGGGGTGTGGCCTGGCTGTGGAAGGCCTACCGTTTACTGCGCGGCTTCCTCGACCTGAACAACAACACCCCCGTCCCCATGTAACTGAATCCCGGGCAAGCCAGCGGGCCTGCCCCTGCCGCTACATCGACGCGAACGCCCGTTCGATATCGGCGATCAGATCCTGCGGATCTTCCAGCCCCACGTTCAGGCGCACCAGCTGGCCCGGCAGCTTCCAGCCCTTGCGCATGGAGGCGATGCGGTATGGCATCACCAGGCTGTTGGCGCCGCCCCAGCTGTAACCTATCTTGAACAACTGCAAGGCATCGACGAAGCGGTCCGTCTGCGCCTCGGTGTAGCGGGCATCGAACAGCACGGAAAACAGGCCGCCCGCGCCCGTGAAATCGCGCTGCCAGATGGCGTGGCCGGGGCAATCCTCGAAGGCAGGATGCAGCACCGTGGCGATCTCGCCGCGTCCCTTGAGCCAGGCAGCCACCGTGCGTGCGCCCGCGTCATGGGCATCGAAACGCAGCTTCATGGTGGGCAAGCCGCGCAGCACCAGGTAGGCATCGTCGGCGCCCACGCCCATGCCAAGGCGCATGTGCGCCTGCGCCAGGCGCTCGTGCAGCGCCCTGTCGCGCGTAATGAGTGCGCCCATCAGCACGTCCGAGCCGCCCGACTGGTATTTCGTCAGCGCCTGCATGATGATGTCCACGCCCAGGTCGAAGCCGCGCAGGGCCAGTCCCGCCGACCAGGTGTTGTCCAGCGCCACCAGCACGCCGCGCGCATGGGCGGCCGCGCAAATGGCGGGCAAGTCCGGCACTTCCATGGTCACGGACCCCGGTGCTTCCGTCCAGATCAGCTTGGTATTTTCCTGGATGAGCGCGGCGATGCCGGCGCCGATCAGCGGGTCGTAATAGCGCGCCGTGATGCCGAAATCCTGCGCCAGCCAGCGGCCCAGCTCGCGGTTCGGGTTGTAGATATTTTCCGGCAGCAATACGTCATCGCCTGTTTTGAGCAGGGCAAAGTCCGCCATGGCGATGGCCGCCAGCCCAGACGGCGCCAGCAGGCAGTGATGCCCCCCTTCGATCTCCGCCAGCCGCGCTTCCAGGGTGAAGGTGGTGGGCGTGCCGTGCAAGCCGTAGGTGTAGGCGTTTTTTTCTTTCCAGTCGCCAGAGCGCATGGCCGCCACGTCCTTGAACAGCACGGTCGAAGCGTGATGAATGGCATTGGGAAAGGCGGCAAAGCCTTGCGGCGCCTGGTAATCGCTGTGGATCAGCGCGGTCTGCGGAGATTTGGGTGTGGTCATGGCGTCAGCATAAGAGCGTGGGGCAAATAAAAAGGCGGGCCAGCAATTGCCGGTCCGCCTTGATTGTAAGGGCTTTGCGCCCTGCACGCCGTACACCTGACAGAGTGTTACACCTGCATAAAAAACGTTCAGGCCAAGGCGCGCTGCCGAAGACAGTACCTTACTGTACGGCAAGGCAGCGCAACGCCGGCATGGAGGTTTTTTACTCGGCAGCGCCCCACAGGTCGTGCGCATCGGCCGAGGTGATGGTCACGTCGACGAATTGACCGACGGCCAGCTTGCGGTGCGGTTCGAACGGCGGCTTCACATACACGACGCCGTCGATTTCCGGCGCGTCGGCGGACGAGCGGCCCACGCCGCCGGAGCGGGTGACTTCATCGATCAGCACGCGCACGGTCTTGCCGACCTTGGCTTGCAGGCGTTTCTTGGAAATTTCTTCCTGCAGCAGCATGACGCGGCCGCGGCGCTCTTCGCGCAGCTCTTCCGGCACGGGATTGGCGATCTCGTTGGCCGTCGCGCCTTCAACAGGCGAATAGGCGAAGCAGCCCAGGCGGTCGATCTGCGCTTCCTTGAGGAAGTCCAGCAGGTATTCGAATTCCGCTTCCGTTTCACCAGGGAAACCGGCGATGAAGGTCGAACGGATGGTCAGGTCCGGATTGATGGCGCGCCAGGCCTGGATGCGGTCGAGGTTTTTCTCGCCGCTGGCCGGACGCTTCATGCGCTTCAAGACGTCAGGGTGCGCGTGCTGCATCGGGATGTCGAGGTAAGGCAGGATGTGGCCGCCGCTCATCATCGGGATGATCTGGTCCACATGCGGGTACGGGTACACATAGTGCAGGCGCACCCAGGCGCCGTAAGACTTGGCCAGCTCGCCCAGCGCTTCCGTCAGCTGGGTCATGTGCGTTTTCACGGGACGGCCATTCCAGAAGCCGGAGCGGAATTTCACGTCCACGCCATACGCCGAGGTATCTTGCGAAATGACCAGCAATTCCTTGACGCCAGCCTTGAACAGGTTTTCCGCTTCGATCATCAGCTCGCCGATCGGACGCGAGACGAGGTCGCCGCGCATCGACGGGATGATGCAGAAGCTGCAGCGGTGGTTGCAGCCTTCGGAAATTTTCAGGTAGGCATAGTGCTTCGGCGTCAGCTTGACGCCTTGCGGCGGCACCAGGTCGAGGAACGGCGCATGCGGCTTCGGCAGGTGCAAGTGGACGGAATCCATCACTTCGGCCAGCGCGTGCGGGCCCGTGACGGACAGCACTTTCGGGTGCACCTTCATGATGATGTCGTCGCCGGCAGCATCTTTCTTGGCGCCCAGGCAGCCGGTAACGATGACCTTGCCGTTTTCAGCCAGCGCTTCGCCGATGGCGTCCAGCGACTCTTGCACGGCAGCATCGATAAAGCCGCAGGTATTGACGATCACCAGATCGGCGCCAGCGTAGGATTTCGCCGTTTCGTAGCCTTCGGCGCGCAGTTGGGTCAGGATTTGTTCGGAGTCGACCAGCGCTTTCGGGCAGCCGAGCGAGACAAAGCCCACTTTCGGCGCCGCACCTGGCATGGCCAGCATGGCCTCGGGCTGGGCGGAAGGAACAGGAATACGGTGAATTTCAGACATAGTTGGCAGCTAGTAAAATGGTGAGGCGAATCGGCTATTGTACCCCGAGCCGCCCCTTGCTGTCAGTGGCGGTCTGGTTTTGCTGCGGGATATGCAACGGTGGGAGCTACGGGCGACCCGCCCTGAGCATCTTCTTTCACGCATTCCATATCTGGCTGCAGCCCATACTTGACTAATGTACTTGTTATTTCATACACAGTCTCGCTATAATAAGATTTTATTGCACTGTGGAAATAAAATGTTCATCAAAAATCTCGTTGCCAACGTTTTTGCAGGAGCCGTCTCTGCGCTGATGCTCGGTGGCTGTGTCACAACGCATGTGCAGCGCCCTCTCAGCGTCGGCGTGCCCTCCGAAGGTACAGCCGTTACTGTCAGCATTACTGCCAACACTGATGAGGTGAACGGATTGGGCCAGATCACTTTGGGCCGCCTGAGTAGCGGAGACGCAGTATCCAGCCTGGTCCTGCAGCAATATATCCTGAACCAGGTTGCCAAGGATATGGCGCGCGACACGACTCTTTTCATGGGGACCCTGCCACCGGGGAAATACTACTTCAGTAAACTGGCCGACGCCGGCAAATCAAACCGCTACATCAAAATGGGCAGCGGCCTGGACTTATTTACTGTGGAGGAAGGCAAGCCGGTCGATCTGGGCCGCCTGATCGTCACTCCTCTTTATGGCGAACGTGTACTGGTCGGCCGCAGCGTGCGGGTGCGAGACAACCGCACCCTGCTCGAACGCTATTCTCCCGAGCACCTGAAGCTGTTTGCACCCGAAAAGACAGTCAGCTGGTCCGGATCGCGCAGTGATACGGATCGCGCTGAGGAAGTCGCCATGGCCCGCCCCACCGGCGCCGAATGCGTGACGGAGCTACCAGACGGCAGCGTGGCGGCCGCAACCCGTATGGGCACAGTGCTGTGGCGCAGCCCTGAGGGAACATGGAAACAACTGGCCAGCGACAAAATAGAGACGCTGAACTGCGTGCAGCCGGTGCAAATGCCGGATGCAGACTTGCTGGCCTTCGGCGAGTTCGGCACCCTGCTGCGCCATGCGCCGGGACAGAACAAGCTTGAACCGATTGACACTGGCAACCTTCCCTATGGCAATCTGGTCGGACTGGCTGGCAATATGGACGCAGGCTGGTATGTCGCCGTCCAGCGTAACAATGAAGTCACGATTTATCATTCCGCCCGTCTCGAGCGCGGCGAGTGGAATCAGGTACGCAGCGAGAAGCTGGGGAAGTGGCTCCTGAACCAGGACACCTGGTTCTGGCTGCGCGATATCGGCACAGGCTTTGCCTACACGTCGACGAAAGGAACGCTGCACCTCTACGACTACGCCAGTGGCCAGTGGTCAGAGCGGGCAATGCCCGATCGCCGTGTGGATGCGATGCGCATCAGCGGCAGCGGCATGTGGAGCCTCATAACACAAGGTTACGGGCCATTTGCGATCACCTCCAGAGATGCTTTCGTTTCAGTGAATCAAGGTCAAACCTGGCAAGAGATCACCGCTAGCCACATTCCGCTGGTTCAGCGTACCGATGGCACCCTGCTGCGTTTTGAAAGCAGTCTGATGAGCGATACGACCTTACATGCCAGTAGCGACATGGGCAAAACGTGGACACTGGTGGACGCCAAACCGAAATCACGCGAGTTGACCCCGCTTAAATCGGGTGCGATTCTGGGAAAAATAACGCGCTGGAGCGTGCCGGCGCAATTTGAAATATCGAACGACGGCGGTAAAAGCTGGACTGCCGAAAGCATGAAGTGAAAGTTCTGACCGTCAGTCGACAATGCCATGCCCACCTGATGTGAACGATGACTACCAGGCGGCATCCGTGCCGTCCGCCTGGATCAACTTGCAGAGCAGGAGCCGGATGGCGGACGCGCCTGAATATGTGGTGGAAGGCACGTCGATTGAAACCCTGATTGAGCAGATCTTTGGCAATCAGGAAGTCAGCTATATCCACGTCCACAACGCCGGACGCGGTTGCTACGCTGTCCGGGATGACCGGGCATAGGTAGCAATGGATTGCATGTGCGATTCTCAGGCTCCTGCATCGCTTATCATCAACTGCAGGCTATGAGCTTGCTCAGTCCGGTTCCAAGGCACGGCAGGAAGCAGCACCTGGGAATTCAATACGTAGCTTGGGCCAGGCACCTTGCCAATTCTTGCCACGCACGCGGCCTGCGTAGACCGATTGCTTCGCTGTCAGAAATCGCCCTGTCGGCCGGACTACCAGATCGAAAAGATCATGCAGGCCGAAAGGCGCCGCTATATCGATGTCTGCAAGGTCATTGAGTCGCACACCCACGGCAGTGGCGGTTTCCGGCCAGTATCTCATGGCATCGGAAGCGGTCAGGTAAGGCAGGTCCGCATTGCGTTCATGCATACGCGCCTGATTCTTTACCGACCAGCCCAGCGTGCCGTCCCGTGCTCTTAAACTCGACTCAAGCATGGCGTCATGCGCCTGTGTCGCCATGCTTGGGTCGTACCAGATGACGTCGATATCGTGAGGCAGTGGCGAAGGCGAACGTTGATGCAAATGATCCCACACACAGCATCGCACAAATCCCGCAGCAACCCAGCAATCGGGCAGATCAAGTTCCCTGACAAGACGAAGGACATGCATTTGCTCATTATCGGCTGCAATCATTGCCTGCAATTGCTCAAGCAGCGCCATAGATACTCCTCGTGAACCTGCAGTTGCATATCAAACGAACGCTGCGATGTCATCCTTGCCCGACAGCGGCTGCCCATCAAGGAAAAATGGTTGCACCATGCTCCGATCAAAACCCGGCACACCGAGGCGATATGGCGCCTGAATGCACAACGGCACAGGAACTCCTGTGCCGTTGTGCGACGTAAAAACCGGATCAGCTTATTTTTTGTCCGTCGGCGGCACCGGCGGAACGAACGGGAACGTGCCGAACAGATTCTTGCTCTGGCTCTGCATCTGCTCCTGCATCTGCACGAACAGGCTCTTGCTCTGGTCGATGTAGTTGTTCATCATGCCTTGCATCATCGGGCCCTGGACATTCATGAACTGCGTCCACATTTCCGGGCTGAATGGCTTGCCTTCGAAGCTGCCGGCCGACGTGCCCGTGAACTTGTGCTGGATGTCCGTGAACGCTTGCACGTTCTTTTCCAGGTAGGAGCCCATCATGCCCTGCATGGCGTGGCCATAGTAGCGGATGATCTGCGACAACACGCTGCTCGAGAACATGGGCGCGCCGTTCGCTTCCTCTTCCAGAATGATCTGCAGCAGGATGCTGCGCGTCAGATCTTCACTGGATTTGGCATCGACGACGGTAAATACCTCATTGTCCAACACCAGCTGCTTGACGTCCGTCAAGGTGATGTAGGAACTGGTTTGCGTGTCGTACAAACGGCGATTGGGATATTTTTTAATCAGGCGGTCTATACTTTTTTTTGCACTACTCATCACAAGTTCCACTTATTGCGCCGCAACGCATACTGAGTTGATCCGAAAAAAAAGCGAACCAGGGTCCGCTTTCGCACCTGCCTACTGTTTGCATTATAGAGTGGAAAACAACTCTATTGCACATCTGGGCCGAAGATTCCCGCATTTATTGCAACGCAACCAAAAGTAATTTCCTGACAAGACCGGAGATCACCCCGGCCCTGCCTGGCGGGAAGCTTTGTGAACTAATCCGCCCTGACTTTAACATACCGGCCCGGCGCCGCCTCGATAGGCGCATGGCGTTTATTGCCCGGCTTGCCTGGCGCCTTGACATCGGCACCGCCATGTTCGGCCAAAAACGCCGCCCACTCGGGCCACCAGCTGCCCACGTGCTCGGTGGCGCCTTCCATCCATTGCTCGGCGGTCAATGGCTTGGCTTTCGCCGTGCGCGCGGTTCTGGCCGCGTCATTGCTCCAGTAGCTGCGCTTCTTCTTCGACGCCGGGTTGATCACGCCGGCGATATGGCCCGAGGCGCCCAGGATAAAGCGGTTGGCTTTCGGCTTTTTCGGGTTCAGCAAGGCCGTGCTGGCATAGGCCGCACCCCAGGGCACGATATGGTCTTCACGCGACCCATAGATGAAAGCCGGCGCGTCAATGCTGCTCAGGTCGATCTTTTCACCGGCCACCGTCAGCTTGCCCGGCACCTTCAGGCTGTTTTCCAGGTAGGTATTGCGCAGATACCAGCAGAACATGGGGCCCGGCAAGCTGGTGCCGTCGCCGTTCCAGTACAGCAAGTCGAACGCGGGCGGCTCCTTGCCCTTCAGGTAGTTCGACTGCACGTAATTCCACACGAGATCGTTCGGCCGCAGGCTGGAGAAAGTGCTGCCCAGGTCGCGGCCCGACATCAGGCCGCCCTTGGCCAGGCTCTGTTCGCGCAGCGCCACTTGCGGCTCGTCGATGAAGACGTCGAGCGCGCCCGTGTCGCAGAAATCCAGGAAGGTCGTCAGCAGGGTCAGGCTGGCGGCCGGATTTTCGCCGCGCGCCTTGAGCACGGCCAGCGCCGTCGAGACGATGGTGCCGCCCACGCAAAAGCCGAACAGGTTCAGCTTGTCCTGGCCGGAAATATCCTGCACTACCCGGATCGCTTCGATCACGCCTTGCTCGACGTAATCGTCCCACGTCAGGTGCTGCATGCTCATGTCCGGATTACGCCAGGACATCAGGAACACCGTATTGCCCTGCTCTACCGCATAGCGCACGAGCGAGTTTTCCGGCTGCAAGTCAAGGATATAGAATTTATTGATGCATGGCGGCACCATCAGCAGGGGCCGCTGGTGTACTGTTGCCGTCGTCGGCGTGTACTGGATGAGCTGGAACAGCGCGTTCTCGAACACCACCGTGCCCGGCGTGGTGGCCACGTTGCGGCCCACTTCGAATGCGGATTCGTCGGATTGCGAGATGCGGCCCTTCTGCATGTCGGCCAGCATGTTCGTCAAGCCCTTGGCCAGGCTCTCGCCCTTGGTCTCGATCAAGGTTTGCTGCGCATCGGGATTGGTGGCCAGGAAATTGGCGGGCGACATGGCATCGACAATTTGCTGCACGGCAAACGCAATTTTTTGCTTCTGGTGCGGCGTCGCTTCCACGGCATCGGCCATGGCGGTGAGAAATTCCGCGTTCAGCAGATACGCAGCCGCATTGAAGGCCGACAGGGGGCTGGCGTGCCAGGCGGGCGCGGCAAAGCGGCGGTCTTTCAGCTCCGGCGTCTTGCCGGCCATGAAGTCCGTCCACAGCCCCGTCAGCTTGGCCACATAGGCGTTTTTCAGTTGCTCGATCACATCCGGCTTGATGCTGGCACCGGCATCCTGCAAAATGCCGGCAATCGGATTGCTGGCCGGCTGCGGTACCATGTTGAACCACGTTTTCCACTGCTCAGGATTGCTGATCTGCGCCATCCATTCCTTGGTCATCATTTGAGGATCGGGCATGTTCATAGATGTATGTAAGTCCATTCAAGATTGAGGGACGCCGAACAAAACCTACTGCGCGTCGGTATAGGCGGCCTGCGATGCTCACCGTACTAGAGTACGGTTGCGCTTCTTAGCCACCTCTCCCTTCCGCTCGCTACGGTTTTGTTAGGCGCCGAAACGTAGTCGAAAAATAAATACTTTAGGATCACCTGCATGCAAACTTTTACTGACTGCCACTACCAATGATGCTCATGACCGCTGTTGCCTGGATCTATGTCGTCGGCCTCATGGCGCTGACGGAACCGTCCATCGTCGCCGGGGTGATGACCTTCTTGCTGTACTGCGTCATACCCCTGTCCATCCTATTCTATCTGACGGGCTCGCGGAGACGCAAACGCAAGGCCGAGCTAAAAGCCCGCGCACTTGCCTCAGCAGACGATAAAACAAAAACGGCAGACACATAAGTGTCTGCCGTGCAGATTATTTGCGCCAGATCAAACTGGCCTGTCGTCCCGTGACGCCATCGCGCCGATACGAGTAAAACTGCGCCGCATCGCTGACGGTGCAATATTCCCCGCCCGCCACTTGCGCCACGCCATCGCGCAGCAGCATGGTGCGCGCCAAGGCATAGATGTCGGCCAGGTATTTGCCCGGCTTGCCATCGATGGCCGCGAACGCGGCGCTCAGCACTTGCCGCTCGGCCTCGTCACGCGCGCCGTCGCGAAACGCTTGCAGCACGTCCTGGCCCACTTCAAATTGCCGTGGACCGATGGCCGGTCCCAGCCAGGCCAGGATAGCTGTCGCGCCCTGCGCGCGCATGGACTCCACCGTGCGCTGCAGGACGCCATTGGCCAGCCCGCGCCAGCCCGCGTGCGCCGCACCGACGACGAGTCCGTCATGCGAACAGAACAGTACCGGCAGGCAATCGGCCGTCATCACCACGCATATGGCGCCAGCTTGCGTGGCGATGCTGGCGTCGGCGTCCGGCACGCGGCCGCACAGGCTGGCCGCATCCGCAACGGCCACGCCGTGCACCTGCGACAGCCAGGCCGGCTGCGCCGGCAACACCTCCGCCAGCCGCGCCCGGTTGGCCAGCACGTGCGCCGCATCATCGCCCACGTGCGTGCCCAGGTTCAAGCCACCGCCGCCCTGCCCGTCAGCATACGGCCCCTGGCTGACGCCGCCCGCGCGCACGCTCGACAGCGCGCCCACGTTGGCGGGCAAGCCGGGCCAATGGGGAATGATGCAAGGCAACGGTGACGTCATCAGACCTGTTCCGGCTCGGGAATGCCGGCCGTGGCGATCAGCTGCGCGAAGTCGTCGGCCAGCGGCACGATCCACTCGCACGCTTCCAGGGTGCCCGGATGCACGAGACCCAGGCGGCGCGCCTGCAGCGCCTGGCGGGAAAAGACGGTCACCAGGTGCTGCTTGCCATACACATGGTCGCCGACCAGCGCAAAGCCCAGATGCTGCATGTGCACGCGGATCTGGTGCGTGCGGCCTGTTTCCAGGCGACATTGCATCAGGCTCACAGGACGACGGTCGAGTTCGCCGCTGCCGATCAACTCATAGTGCGTGATGGCGGGCTTGGCCGTGAAGTTTTCCGAGACGGCCATCTTGACCCTGTCGCGCGGGTGGCGCGCGATGGAGGCGTCGATGGTGCCGGCCATTTTCGGCGTGCCCCATACCAGCGCGAAATACTCGCGCTTGACGGTGCGCGCCTGCAATTGGCGCACCAGGTCTGTTTGCGAGGCCAGGGTCTTGCCAACCACCATCAGGCCGCTGGTATCCTTGTCCAGCCGGTGCACGATGCCGGCGCGCGGCACGCCCGCCAGTTGCGGGCAGTGGTGCAGCAGGCCGTTGAGCAGGGTGCCGGACCAGTTGCCTGGACCGGGATGCACGACCAGGCCGGCCGGTTTATTGATCACGATGATATGCTCATCCTCGTGCACGATGTTCAATTCCATCGCTTCCGGCTTAAAAGCCTCGTCTTCCGGCGCGCTTTGCGGCAGAATGACGATCTTTTCATCGCCATAGGCGGTCATGTTGCGTTTGGCAACTTTTCCGTCCACGGTCACGAAACCGGCTTCCAGCCACAATTGCAAGCGGCTGCGCGAGTATTGCGGCACCAGCTGGGCGATGACTTTATCGAGGCGGTGGCCGCAGGCGTCCGGCGTCAGTTCCAATGTAATCGGGGCCATCTCCTCGAAGACGTCGTCGGCGGCAAAATCGCCGTCAAACGCCTCTTCGGCAGCATGGTCAGAAAGGGAGTCAAACGCGGGGTCAGCCAAATTAGGCTTCGGAGTTAATATCACAGCATTCCCATCGGCTATAATCAGCCTATTGTAAAATCTTGGTTAAAACCTTCTTGCAAAACGTCATGCAAAAAAAATTATCGTTGGTAGTCGCTTCAGTCGTTCTGCTCGGCATGTCCGCTTGCAGCTTGTTGCCTGAAAAAGTGGATGAGACCAAAAACTGGTCCGTTACGAAATTATACTCGGAGGCGCGTGAAGAAATGGCCGGGCAGCACTATGAAGCTGCAATCGGCCTGTTCCAGAAGCTGGAGGCTAACTATCCTTTCGGCAACTATGCTCTGCAAGCGCAGATGGAGATCGCTTACGCGTATTATAAGTCGGGAGACCAGGCGCAGGCACTGGCCGCTGTCGAACGCTTCATCAAGTTGCATCCGAACCACGCCAATGTGGACTATATGTACTACTTGCGGGGCCTGATCAGCTTTAACGACCAGATCAGTTTCCTGAACTTCCTGTACGAACAAGATCCGACCGAGCGCGATCCGAAAGCCACGCGCGAAGCGTTTGCGGCCTTCAAGCAACTGGTCGACAAGTTCCCGAACAGCAAATACACGCCCGACTCGCTCGATCGCATGAATTACCTGATCGATGCGATGGCGAAGTATGAAGTGCACGTGGCGCGCTATTACTACCGCCGCGGCGCCTACCTGGCTGCCGCCAACCGCGCGCAAACCACGGTCGGCGACTTCCGTGCCTCGCCGGCCATCGAGGAAGCGCTGTTCATCATGTACCGCTCGTACGACAAGCTGGGCTTGACCGACCTGCGCGACGACACCTTGCGCGTACTGACCAAGAACTACCCGAACACGGCATTCCTCAGCCCGGAAGGGGTGAACAAAGAACGCAGGTGGTGGAAGTTCTGGCAGTAATCTGCAATAAAAAACCGGGCTAGCCCGGTTTTTTCTTAGCCCAAAGGCAAAATCCGGGGTCGTACCCTGAGGGTACGACCCCGGCATTTGCTTTAGGGTTATTCTCCAACCTTGCGCCGGAACACCCAGCTCTTGTCGTTCGATGCTTCCGGCACATACGCGTAGCCGTCGACGTCGAACTGCTTGAGCTGCTGCGGATCGCGGATGGCGTTGACGGCCGCGTAGCGGGCCAGCATGCCGCGCGCACGCTTGGCGTAGAAGGAAATGATTTTATATTTGCCGTTCTTCCAGTCCTCGAACACGGGCGCGATGACGGGCACGTCCAGCTGGCGCGGCTTGACGGACTTGAAATATTCTTCGGAAGCAAGATTGACCAGCACCTTGGCGCCCTGCTCTTTTGCCGTACGGTTCAGGCCGTTGGTGATGGTATCGCCCCAGAACGCATATAAATCCTTGCCGCGCGGCGTAGACAGGCGCGTGCCCATTTCCAGGCGGTGCGGGTGTATCAGGTCCAGCGGGCGCAGCAAGCCGTACAATCCCGACAGGATGCGCACCTGCGACTGGGCGTAGGCCAGCTGGGCCGGCTGCAGGCTGCGCGCCTCGAAGCCGGCATACACGTCGCCATTGAAGGCCATGATGGCCTGGCGCGCATCGTCGAGTTTGGGCGTCCAGGAGGCGTAGCGGGCCACGTTGAGGGCCGACAAGGCGTCGGAAATACCCATCAGGCTGCCCACTTCGGCGGGCGAAAACTGGCGCATGCGCTCGATCAGCTGGGCGGAATGGTCGAGAAAATCGGGGGTGCTGTGCAACGAGGTTGTTGGCGGCGTCTCCAGGTCGAGACTCTTGGCGGGCGAAAGCACGATCAACATAAATTATCACTACAGAATAGAATTGCCGACATGATACCTGCTCCACAAAAACTCGTCCTCGACACCAACGTTTGCCTCGACCTCTTCGTCTTCAACGACCCGCGCTGGGCGCCCCTGCTGGCGGCCATGGAAAGCGGCGCCGTGCACGCCATCACGCGTGCGGATTGCCGCGAGGAATACCTGGTCGTGCTGCATTACAAGCATCTGCCGCTTGACGAAGCCAGCCGCGCTGTCGCCGCCGCCCGCTTCGACGCCCACATCACGGTCGTGGCGCCGCCCGTTTCCGGCGTTCGCCTGCCCGTCTGCACGGACAAGGATGACCAGAAATTCCTTGAACTGGCGCGCGACGCCAATGCCGACATCCTCATCACCAAGGACAAGGCCCTGCTGAAACTGGCGCGCAAGACGGCCAAGGCGGGCATGTTCCGGATCATGCTGCCGGAAGGCTGGGCACCGGCAGGCTGAGCCGGTACGGCCGCACCCGGAACACGGCGCGCTGCGCTAGAATAGGCAACGATCCAATTTCCGCACTGCGACCCTACCGTTCATGAACAGCCCGTCCCTGCCCCACCTGACTCCCACCCTGACCAGCCGCCTGCCTCTCGTGGGCACCACCGTGTTCACACGCATGTCCAGCCTGGCGGCCCAGCACGGCGCCGTCAACCTGGGCCAGGGTTTTCCCGACTTCGACTGCGCGCCGGCCCTGGTCGAACTGGTCGGTGAGGCCATGCGCGCCGGCCACAACCAGTATCCGATGATGACGGGCGCCGCGCCCCTGCGCGAGGCCATCGCCGCGAAGATCGCCAGCCTGTACGGCCACGGCTATGATGCCGGCACGGAAATCACCGTCACGGCCGGCGCCACGCAGGCGCTGACCACGGCGATTCTGTGCTGCGTGCATCCGGGCGATGAAGTCATCGTCATCGAACCGGCCTACGACAGCTATCTGCCCGCCATCGCGCTGGCCGGCGGCGTGCCCGTGCTCGTCTCCATGCAAGTGAGTGAGCAAGGCTACAGCGTGCCCTGGGACAAGCTGGCGGCCGCCGTCAGCCCCAAGACGCGCTTGATCATCATCAACACGCCGCACAATCCGACGGGCACCATCCTGCGCCCGGCCGACATCGCCGCGCTGGCCGACATCGTGCGCGGCACGCAAATCCTCGTGCTGTCGGACGAAGTCTACGAACACATGGTGTATGACGGCGTGCCGCACGCCTCCCTGTCGCGCAATCCTGAACTGGCGGCGCGCAGCTTCATCGTTTCCAGCTTCGGCAAGACGTATCACGTGACGGGCTGGAAAGTCGGTTATGTGGCGGCACCCAAGGCCCTGACGGCGGAGTTCCGCAAGGTGCACCAGTACAACGTGTTTACCGTCAACACGCCGATGCAGCACGGCCTGGCCGGCTACATGGCCGACCCGCAACCCTACCTGGACTTGCCCGCGTTTTACCAGCGCAAGCGCGACCTGTTCCGCGACGGCCTGGCGGGCAGCCGCTTTACCCTGCTGCCAGCCGACGGCACGTATTTCCAGTGCGTGCGCTACGATGCCATTTCGCAAGAAACCGAAGCCCGCTTCGCCGAATGGCTGACGAGCGAAATCAAGGTGGCGGCCATTCCCGTCTCCGCGTTCTACGCGCAAGGCAAGGAGTCGGGCATCGTGCGCTTCTGCTTTGCCAAGAAAGACGACACCTTGCAACTGGCGCTCGAGCGCCTGCGCAACATCTAACCTTCCTGCCCCGGCACGGAGAAACGGACTACAGCATGGTACAGCGTCGCATCGGCCCCGCCGACCTGGTTCCCGGCGAACCCCTGCCCTGGGATTTATTTCTGGCTGATCATAGTGCCGGCCCGCAGCTGCGCAAGGGACAGATCATCACGGATGGCACGCAGCTGGGGCGGTTGATGCAGCTGGGCCTGTACGTGGGCGCGCCCGACCAGCCGTCCGTCGTGCGCCTGCTGAACGAGGCGGCGCAGCGCCTGGAGCGTTTGCTGCTGGCCTTGCGCAGCGAAAACAATGCCGAGCGCGACGTGCGCGACATCGCCCGCGAACTGCTGCGCGCGCTGGAACACGACGCCGATATCGCCCTGGCCAGCATCATGCTCAACCAGATCGCCGGCAGCTACGCCGTGCGCCACTGCATCGAAACGGCCTTGCTGGCCATGCTGGTGGGGCGCGGCATGCATAAATCCCACGATGAACTGCTGCTGATCGGCGCCGCCGCATTGACGATGAACGTGGGCATGCTGCGCCACCACGACAGTTTCCAGGACCGGCGCGGCCCTTTGAACGACGAGGAAATGCGCATCGTGCGCCAGCATCCGCAGGAAAGCGCGGAACTGCTGCGCTGCGCCGGTGTCGATGACGAGGAATGGCTCAGTTGCGTGCTGCTGCACCATGAAAACGACGATGGCAGCGGCTATCCGCAGGGGCGCACGGCCGATGAAATCCTGCAAAATGCCAAGCTGATCGGCCTGGCCGACCGCTATTGCGCCCGCGTCTCGGCGCGCAACTACCGCCGCTCCATCGTGCCCGACCAGGCGCTGCAGCACATCTTCCTCGACCAGAGCGTGCCCGTCGACCCGCTGCTGGGCGAACAATTCGTCAGCCTGCTGGGAAAATATCCGCCCGGCACCTTAGTCCGCCTGCGCAGCGGCGAACTGGGCGTCGTCACGCAGCGGGGCGCCAGTCACGTCCATCCGCTCAGCGACCCGCTGGGCGCGCCGCTGGCCGCCGCCGAGCTGGCGCAACTGCCGCCGCGCGACACGGCCGACAGCCGCTTTGCCATCGTTTCCTCGCTGCACGAAGACGACGCGGGACTGCACTTCAGCATGCGGCATGTGTGGGGCGACCAGGCGCGGCTGTAGGGCCAGTGGTGGCGACTGAAGGAATGGCAGCTTGCACCCCGAAGCGGAAGTTCAGCCACATCATATTGGCCAGTTAACGCAGGCTAGCCTTTAAGATATCGTGTCTGTATACACCGAAATAAACTTCGCTTTCGTTCATGAATGTAAATGTCTTTTCCGTTGTTTCAAGGTGTTCATTAATGACAAGAACATGTACGGCCGATCCCCGCCCTAGCCCTTCGTTCGGGCGCAAGGTAGTGACTGCTTTGAACGAGTTGACGTTAATCGATCCTCTGTCTATGACTTGTGGCTCGTTCCAGTAGTTGTTACGAAGTGCTCCGGTCATTGCACCTGTCTTTCGACTGACCGAGAACTCAGTACCAATCCAGGTTTTGCGTAGGCCGTGCACAAGTGAATCAGGCTTGCCTTCGTCGGCCGCATGTACTGCCTGTATTTTGCACCTGTAATCAGGAAGTGCTTGGGCGCTGGATGACGCGGCCGCAAGAACCAGCATCAGGACTGCCCGGCAAGATAGGAGCGAAAGATTTTTTATGTTAATCATGTAATCCTAATGCCGGGACACAGCAACTGTCACGAGAATACGCTGTGCAGGGGCCTCTCAGCTAACGAACGACTACTCTTGGCCTAGCTGTCGATTTGGCTCAAAAATTCAATGCCGCCTAAACGGTGGCCTTTTAGGATATCGAGGATCACTGTTCCGAATATCTCATGTTCAATTAAAATATTGGCCTCGAATTGCCACAAGGAGCCTTGCTCGTTCGGCCTTGTGCGGGAAACATAGCCCACGTAAGCCATACTTTCCCATTCTCCGTCGCCGCAGCTCTCCAGCACGGCAGGCAGCCACTCGAACTCAGCGGCTTGCATTTTCACTGCGTCGCTCAGCATACGTGGATGAAAGCCGGTGACGCAGCCAACCCTAATATTACTCATACAATATTCCAGATTGTGATTCAACCGCCGGCTCCTGGCGGGCAACCGCTCTTCCCGCTTGCATTCGGGATGCCATTAGCCCTATCCGGCATGACGCCAACAATCTCACTTCGCCGACGTCAAATACGACCGCAAGCCATGCGTCAGGACCAAAGGAAACACGCTCGCATGATCTTCATCCTCGAAAACGCGCAAGCGTGTTTTTAAATTCGGAAACTTGTGCGATTTTAATTTTGCGTCGAACTCGCGCAAGTCCGCCAGCATGTCGGCATCTTCTTCCGCACGCGAACGTTTCTTTCCTGGCGCCAGCTTTTCCAGGCCGCCGATGCCGAAGAAGACGGATGCGGGCAGGTCCTTGTGGCTGGCCGCATACGCCTGCTCGCGCTCGAACATGATGCCGGCGTCGTACCACAGCGACGGGCTGCCGAGGATGTAGTGTTCGAAGGTGCGCGGCGCCGTCAGCAAGAATTGCAAGCCCAGCAGGCTACCGTAGGAATGGCCAATAAACACCTTGCGCAGCATGTTGACGCGGTAGTGGCTGGCGATGAAGGGAAACACTTCCTCCGATAGGAACTTGCCATAGGCAGCCGCTTCGCCAAACGCCGGCTGACGGCCCGGCATGTCCGAGCGGTAGTCATGCTTGCGAGGCGTGGTTGGCGTGTAATCGCGGCGCCGGCTGTACACGCCGCCGTCGCCGTTGGCATACGACAGGCCAACGACCACCACCTCTTCCATGCCCGCATGCTTGTTCAGGCGCTGGGCGATGTTGCGCACGATGGGAAAGCCATAGTTGGCATCGACGACGAACAGCACCGGATAGCGCTTGCTGCCTTGCTGATAGGAATCGGGCAAGGCGACATACAGCTGATAGTCGCGCTTCAGGGCTTGCGCACGGATGTCGCGCACTTCGGTATGCTCAAGCACGTAGCTGGCAGGCACGCTGGCAGGCGCGGCCAGCGCGCTGTTGCACAGGCAGCACAAGGCGACGAGCAGGCTGAGGGGTTTCAAGCGGCTTCCTTCACTCAGGTAAAGTTACTTCGCCGCAGCCGCAGCGGCCGTCAATTGCACCAGCTTGCGCTCGACAAATGCCTGCAATTGCGGCGACAGGGTTTGCAAGCCCTTGGCCCGCTCGAACGCCTGGCGCGCCTGGGCCGGGTGGTTGTCGGCTTGCAAGGCGATGCCCAGGCCCATCCACCAGACGCTGTTGTCGGGCGCCGTCTGCAAGGCCAGCTGGTATTGTTCCGCCGCTTCGCGGTAGCGCTGTTCGCGCTGCAACACGCCGGCCAGGAAGGCGCGGTAGTCGCCATTGTCGGCGGCGTACGGCAGGCTGCGCATCAGGGTGTCGAGGGCGGCCGGGCCACCGCTGGGCTTGTCCAGCTGCAAGCGGGCCAGCATCATGGCCTGGGCCGGCTGTTTCGGGTCAAGTGCCAGGCTCAGCTGCAACTGGCGTGCCGCGTCGTCGGGACGCTGCGCTTCGAGCAGCAGGCGCACGAGGGTTTCGCGCGCGCCCTGGTGGCGCGGATCGAGCTGCAAGGTCTGCTGCAAGCCGGCCAGCGCCTCGGATACGCGGCCATCCTGCAACTGGCCCAGCGCGCGCCGGTATGCATTCTCCACGCGCTGCTGCGGCGTGACTTGCTTGCCATCGATGCCGCGCTCGCTGGCGGCGGGCGCCGCCGTCTTGACGGCCACCCCGGACACGGGCGCGACGGCAGGCTTGGGCGGTTTTTCAGTGATGCGGCGCAGCTCAGCGGCGCGCACCCTGGCTGGCGCCGCTGTCTCCTCGGCCTGGAACACCGGTTCGGGCGCCGCCGCTGCCACGGCGGCCGCGACAGGAACGGAAACAGGAACAGGACCAGGAACATTAGCAGGCACAGCCGCAACCACTGGCGCCGGTGGCGCAGCAGCAATGGCAGCAGGCGCCACCGGCGTGCCGGCCACATTGACCAGCACGGGCGGCACGGATGGACGCTTCCAGTACACCCAGCCCAAAGCGATGGCGGCCGCCGTCAGGCCGGCCGCGCCGCCAAAGACCAGCGCGCGCGACACGCCGCGCTCGCGCTCGGGCACAGCGCGGATGCCGCCCGCGTCGGCGCGGCCTTCCGGGGTGCCGCGGGCATCGAGGTCTTGCAACATCTTGTTAATCAGGCTCATCTACAGGCTCATCATTCGTCATCGGTTCAGTAAAGTCCAGCTCACGGCACTGGCGGCGGCCAGCACGCCGGCGCCGGCCAGCCATGGCCAGGGCCGCCGCCAGGGAGCTTGCCAGAAGCGCGGCTTGCTGGCCAGCGTATCGCTGGCCGCCAGCGCCACGTGGCGCCCGCTGACCTGCTGCCGTCCTTCGCCATATGCCACCATCAGCGCCTTGTGCGCCATGATGTTGATCAGGCGTGGAATGCCGCCGGAAGCCTGGTACAGCTTGCGCACGCCGCTCCGGCTGAACAGGCGCGCGCCGTCGAAACCGGCCACGCGCAGGCGGTGCGCCACATAAAAGTCCACGTCGTCGCGCGACAAGGGTCCCAGGTGGTAGTGAAAGGTGATGCGCTGCGCCAGCTGGCGGATTTCCGGCAGCGCTAGTTTCACGTCCAGTTCCGGCTGGCCAAACAGCACGATCTGCAGCAGCTTGCGCTTTTCCGTTTCCAGGTTGGTCAGCAGGCGCAGCGCTTCGAGGCTGTCGACGGGAATCGCCTGCGCCTCATCCAGGCACAGCAGCACGCGCTTGCCTTGCGCCGCCAGGTTCAGCAGGCGCAGGTTGATGGCGTGCAGCAGCTGATGCTGCTCAATATCCTTTTCCAGCAAGACATCGAGGTCCTCGGCCAGCGCCAGGATCAGCGAGCGCGGCGGCAGGTTCGGATTGGGGATGTAGGCGGTGACGAAATCCGGCCCCAAGGATTGCATGAACTTGCGGCACAAAAAGGTTTTCCCGGTACCCACTTCGCCAGTGATCTTGATGAAGCCCTCGCCATTGCGCGCCGCCACCAGCAGGGTGTTGAGCGCCTTTTGCGATTGCGGGCCATTGAAAAAGAAACTGGTATCGGGCGTGAGGCCGAACGGCGCCTCGCGCAAGCCGAAATGGGCCTGGTACATTTAGCGCCGCCCCCCGAGACTGCGCGGATCGAGCGACTCGATGCGCTTGCCCGATTCAAGCAAATCCTCGTTCCAGCTGTTGGCGCCATCGACGATGGTCGGCTTGATCAGCACCACCAGTTCGCGCTTCTGTATCACCTGCCCCGTGTTGCGGAATAGCGCGCCCAGCACGGGAATATCGCCCGCGCCCGGCACTTGCGAGCGGTCCGACGTCGTCGCCTGGCGCATCAGGCCGCCGATGGCGACGATGCGGCCATCCTGGCTGCGCACCATGCTGTCCATCTCTGACGTGCTGGAGGCGGCCAGCGGCAGTTTCAGCGAACCTGCGCTGCCCAGGTCGACTTCCTTGTTGACGGTGGTGACCTGGCTGACGGACGGGTGCACGTGCAGGATGATGTTGCCGTCCGCATCGATCTGCGGCGTCACGTCCAGCACCACGCCGGAAAAGAACGGCTGCAAGGTCACGTTGGGGCTGGTGGTCGCGCCGCTGGCCGTGGTGTTGGTGGTGGTCGACACGCCCGTCACGTAAAACTCGTCCGTGCCGATCTTCAGCACGGCCTTCTGGTTGTTCATGGTGGCGATGCGCGGGCTCGACAGCACGTGCACGGTGCCTTGCGATTCCAGGAAAGAAATCATGGCGGCGAAGTTGGCCGTCTGGAAGGCCAGGCCGAACATGGAGCCGGCCGAGGTGGCCGCCGAGCTCAGGCCAAAACCGCTGCTGGCCGTCAGGCCGCTGCCATTGGTCATGTTGGGCGGCTGGCCGCCGTTGAACGGCAACGGCGCCAGGGTGCCGCCCGGCTGGATGAAGCCGGTCGAGATGCGGTTCGTGTGGCCGCTCTTGATGGAGGCGAACGAGGCCCAGTTGATGCCCGTCTGGAAATCGCTGTTGAGCTGCACTTCGAGGATTTTCGCTTCCAGGATCACCTGGCGGTCGACGGACAATTGCGTGGCCTTCAAATACATGTCGACATTGCGCAGTTCTTCCGGCATGGCACGGATGACGATCACGCCCGATTGCGGGCTGAGCACCACTTGCCGCCCCCCTTCCGTGCTGCCGACGATGGCTTCCAGCGACAGCTTCAGTTCGCGCCAGAAATCCGCGTTCGAGGTGGTCGTCAGGTTGCTGCTGTCTTCGCCTGGCACCAGGCCGCCCGGCGTCTGCGGGCCATTGTTGCCGCCGTTGTTGCCGCTGCTGCCATTCGTTCCCGTACCGCCCGCGCTGGTGGCGCCCACCGACGACACCGACGTCGACGACACGCGCAGGTTCGAGCTGCCCTTGCGCGCGCCCGTCAGGTAATTCACGTGGAACAGCCGTGTCTGCATGGTCAGCGGCTTGATGTAGATCTGCGTGCCCTCGACCTTGTAGTCGTAGCCATACAGTTCGCGCACGGCGTCGAGCGCCTGGAACAGCGTCACATCCTTCAGATTGGCGGAAATCGTGCCGCCGATGTCGGGATGGACCAGCATGTTGTAGCGCGTGCCGGCCACGATGGAGGTGAAGAACTGGCGCGCCGGCACATTGTTGAAAGCCACGTTGAAGCGCTCGTCGAGCGCGGCGCGGGCCTTCGGCAATTGCTGCGCCAGCGCCGCCACGGGCGGCAGCAGCGCCGCTTCCACGGCATCGGGCTGGGCCGCTGGCGTGGTGGTGGCCGCCGCGCCCTTGACGGCGTCGGTGATCGCATTATAGGTATCGCGTTTGACGGGCGCGACATTGCAGCCTACCAGGCCCAGGCTGACGCTGATGACGGCCGCCATCGTGCTGATCTTGAACATGCTCGCCTTGTGTTGATTGAGTTGCATAGCCACTTCTTCTACTCCTGCTTGCGGTCGGTCTGATTATTGAGCTTGCTGCTCGGGTAGAGCGTGAAGGTTTCCTGGGACTTGCCGCGCCGCAGCAGCACGGCCGTGTCGTGGATTTCCGTCACTACGGCGCCGCCCACCTTGCTGCCCACGCGCACCACCTGGCCATCGATGACGGCCACGCGGCGTCCGCCGGGCTTGTTGGAGATAAGCACCGATTGCAGCTGCGGCCGCGAGGGCGCGGCAGGCGCCGCATCGGCGGGCGCCCACAGGGCCGCCGGCGGGCGCGTCGGGTCGGGCAGCGCCTGCGCCTGCGCAGCGGGGCTGGCGCAGGCCATTGCCAGCATCAGCGCCGGCGCCCAGCGGCGCAGCGAACGGCGCGACAAACGGCGGGCGGTCAGAGTGCGATCCATGTGTCGTCCATGCTGAGGGTGTATAAGGTCAGGGTCAGGGTCGCGCCAGGATAAGTCTCCGCCGCCAGCTGCGCCTTGCCCCAGAAAACGCGGGTCGGCATCGCCTGCAGCGCCTGCATGTATTGCACCATGTCCGCGTAACTGCCCTGCAGCACCACTTCCACGCCATGCCGGTGCAGCACGGCCTTGGTTGCGGGAATGGCGGATGCGGGCGCTGCGGCGGGCTTGGCGCCAGGCGCGGCCGCGGCGGCAGGCGCAGGCGGCTGGGCATCGCCCACCGTGGTGGCTGGCAAGGTTTTCAAGGAAATCACACGCAGGCGGGCATGCTGGCCCAGCAATTGTTCCAGCAGCGCGACCATGCGTTCGGGCGCCACCAGGCCATGCTGCTGCTGGCGCAGCGCGCCCGTCAGGCTGGCCGTTTCCGCCAGCAGCGATGCCAGGCGGGCCCGCGCATCCTGGTCGGGGTCCGTGCTGTGCGCCAGCATGGTCAGTTCGATGACCTTGTCGACGGCAATCAGTTCCGTCTGCTTTTGCGCAATGCTGGCCTCAAGCCGCGCCTGCTTGGCGGACTGCGGCGTGAACAGCATGAAATAGAACAGGAAGACGACGGCGGCCACGCTGGCGCCATATACCATCACCCGTTCGCGCAGGCTCAGCGCATCGAAGGCGGCGGCCCATTTTTTCAGCAATGGCAGCATCAGCGTGTCCCTCCCGCTTGCGCGGCGGGTGCCGGCGTGGCTGCTGACTGCAGGCTGAACGCCACGTAGGGTACCGTCGGCACCTTGGCGTCCGCCACGGCGGGCTGCTCCGGCAGGCCGATGTCGAGGCTGGAAAAAGTCTTGCCCTTCAACACTTCCTGCTGGCCCAGCCGCTTGATGTAGGCGGGCAATAGCGACGCTTGCAAGGCGCGGCCCTGCAAACCGATGGCATTGCCGGCGCCGCTGATGCTCACGCCTGTCAGCCACACGCCTTCCACCCGGGCTTGCGACAGCGCGCGGAAATAGCCGGCATAGCCTTGCGTATTACCCAGCTCGCCACTGGCCAGCACGGCCGAGGCATCCTGCAGCAACTGGCGCTGCGCTTCGGCGGCGGCCACTTCCTGTTCCAGCGCAGGATCTTTCTTGCGCGGCGGGAAATCACGCATGGTCTTGTCGCGCCTGGCTTCGCCTTGCGCCAGGGCCGCCTGCATGCCCGCTTCCCGCGCTTCCAGCGCCGCCACCTTGCGCTGGCCCGCGATGCTCAAGGCCAGCAGCACCAGCACCAGCACGCCCAGGGCCTGGCTCGCCGTGCGCGCCGTGACATATTCTTTCTTTCGTTCAAACCTGGGATTGAAGAGATTGATCTGCTGGCTCATGCGCCCTTCCCTTCCGCCTTGGCCGCCTGGCGGCCGTCCGTTGCGCCCTGCTCGCGCAAGGCGGCGCCCAGCGCGAGGAAATAGCGCACCTGCATGGCGCCTTCGCGCAAGGCCGCCACCTGGCTCAGATCGAGCACCGTGGCCAGGTCCAGCTGTTCCACCGGCATGTACAGATTGTCGGCCAGATAAGCGTGCAAGCCATCGCCGCCGCCCGTCATCAGCATCAGGCGCGCCAGCGAAATGAAATGGAACTGGCGCTCGAAATGGTCGAAGGTGCGCTGCAGTTCCAGGGTGACGCGGTCATGGTACTGGCTGGCGTCTGCCGACTGCAGCTGCACCAGCGTGACGTCAATGCGGCGCGCCTGGTACAGCTCGCCATTGAAGCTCATGGTCAGCAAGCCGCCATCGCCATCGAAGGACAGCACGGCAATGCCGCGCCCCGGGGTTTCCAGCAAGGTGGCGATATTGCGCTGCGCCATCTCCGGTATGTCGATCACGGACAGGCCGATCTTGCATTCCGTGTACAGCGCCTGGCGCGCGGACACGGCACTGTTGCGCGCAGCCACGGCAAACACGCTGCTGCCGCGCTGGGTGCCGTTGGGGTCGCCGGGAATGTCGAAGACATCGATGGTGGCGTCGGCCAGGGGAAAGTCCAGCATATCCTTCAGGCGCCAGCCGACGGCCGTTTTGAGTTCCTCGCGCGGCACGGCGGGCGCTTCCAGCGACAGCAGCTGGTACTCGCCGCCCGCCAGCACGGTGGTGCAGTGGCGCGATGCGGCCTGCAATTCCTTGCCCAGTTTTTCCAGCGCCTCGGCCGGCGCGGGCCGCGTGGCGGCCTGGAAGCTGGCGCCCAGCACGCGCGGCATGCCGCCGGCGGGACGTTCGACCACGACGGCGCTGATGCCGTCACGGCCAAACGCCGTTGCCAGCCAGCCATCGTACTTCTTTGCTCTTGCGAATAAACCCATGCGTACGATCCAGTGTAAGTGCCTGCCCGATCTTGTCGCGCAGATAATGCATCAAACCAATTTTAATTCATGAAGCCAACTTTATTGTGCAAAAACAATAAATTAGCGATCTTTTTCTCTACTTCACCTCACTGCGACAACACGGCTTGCAGCCGGCGCTGGACATAATCGGGGTTATTGCCGGGATTCGGGCAGCGCGGCATGGCTGCGGCCGGCTGGTTGCAGGCCGTGGCCGTGATGGTCCAGCTGGACAAGGTGCCGGGTCCGGTGGCCAGCGTGCATTGCACGCTGACGGTAAAGGGCGACAGTGTCGTGCCCGCCGGCAAGGCGAACGCAGAGGCCCCGATGCATGGCGCGCCGGCCGCCAGGCCCGCCGCCACCTGCTGGCGCAAGCCCCATTCGAGCCCGGCGCGCGCGGCCTGCTCGGCGCGCACGCCCTGTACGTCCATGGCCGACTGCGTGTGCTGGACGGTGCTGATGCTGACCATGGCGACGGCCAGTCCGGCCAGCACCACCAGCAGAAAAATCGCCGTGACGAGGCTGAAACCGCGCATGCGCTGCGCGCGGCGCAGCGGGGTCGATTGCATCATGGCGTATTCCTCACTTGCACCTGCTGCACCAGGCGCACGACGCCGGCACTGGTGTTCGGCACGCCCAGGCTCAAGTCGATATTCACCAGCCCGCGCTGCACGTTGGCCAGGGCGTTGTAGCTGAAGACGCAGCGCGCCACCTGGCGCGCCAGCAGCGCCGCCGTGGCGCCGGCCAGCGGCGCGCCAGTCTCGGCGGCCGGCTGGTTCGGGCCGATCGCGTAGCGTTCGTAGCGGGTCAAAGTGCCTGTCGTCAGATTGCAGGCATACGTGACGGGCGTCGTCACCACCTGGAAGCGGTTCGATGGCGAAGGCAGCGGCGCCGGCGCCGTGGCGAACGGGTAGCTGCCCAGCGAGACGACAGTGCCGGCCACGCCCGTCACGGGAGCGCGGTTGCAGCCGGTGGCGGCGCTGCAGGTGTAGGCATTGTTCGGCGCGTACGCCTGGCCCAGGTTATACACGACGATCTGGTCGCCCACGCTGATCGCCTGGCGCGTGCCCAGCGTATCGGCGGGCGCGGCGCCAACGATGGTAAAGCTGGACGGATAGACCTGGCCCGGCGTGAAGCCCAGTACGTTGCCCAGGCCCGGCGGGTCGTTTTCGCCCAGATAGCGCCCGCCCGTCTTGGTCAGCAGCAGTTCCAGGAACAGGCCGCCGCCCGTCACGCGCACGCTGTTGGGCAAGGCCAGGCGCACGTCGCGCGCCAGGCGCCGCGCCGCCGTATCGGCCGCATCGGCCAGGGTGGCGCGCGCCGTCGTATCCACATAGCCTTGCACGGGCACGCGGATGAAGACGGCCACCATGCCGCCGATGATGCCCGTGATGACGATGACAATGACCATCTCCATCAGGGTAAAGCCGCGCTGGCGGCGCTGCGTATGAATAAAATTTTTCATGGGATGCTGTTGGGCGCGTAGCGCACGCGGTAGCCGTCGAGCACGATATCCTCGCCGGGGGCATACGCCACGCTGACGCGGATGCGCAGGCTTTCCGTGGCGGGCAAGCCGTTCAGCGCCTCCTGAGTGATCGTCACCCGGGCAATGTATTGCTGGCCCGCGCCGGCGGCCCAGGCATTGCCTTGCGCATCGGTCGCATAGGCAACGGGCGTGCCGTAAGCGGCCACGTAATCGTTGACGTTGTCGAACGGGCGCGGCACGCCGCCCGCCTCCTGGCCCGGTCCTTCCGGGATGGTGCAGGCGGCAGGACTGGCGGCCGTTTCGGCGGCCGGGTCCAGCGGATCGCAAAAGGTAAAGCGCGCCAGCTGGATTTCTTCCAGCATGCCTTCGGCGATGGCCAGCGCCTGCTTGCGCAGCTGCGGATCGGCGCTGTGCTGCGTCGTCAGGCGCATCACTTCCATGATGCCGACGGAGGCCACGCCGACGATGACGATGAACAGCACCACTTCCACCAGGGTCACGCCGCGCTGGCGCCGGTGCCGCCACAGATTAATAGACATAGCCGGTCACCCCTTCCACCGTGATGGTGCGCAGCATGTCCGTGCCCTGGATGCCCAGGCGCAAGCGGGCCGGGAAGGTGGACGGCGCCGGGAAGGCATTGGCCAGCGCATACGGCTGGCCCAGCGCGTCAAAATAAAAGCCCGCCGTACCGGCAGGATTGGTGCCCAGGGCCACGCTGGCGGGAACGCCTTCGCACAGCCAGGCATCCTGGCCATTGCAATACTGGCGCGTCTCGCGACTGCCACTGTTGCGTCCACCTGGCGCGACCACCCGGTTGGCGGGGCTGCAGAGCGCATCGAAACACACGGCCAGGCCGCCGGCATCGAGGCGCACGAACACGGGGCGGTTCTGCGCCACGGCCAGCTTTTGCGCATAGCGCAGCATGCTGGCCGCCTGGTCGCTGAAACTGCGCGCATCGAACGTCTCGCGCTGAAAAAAGCGCGCGCCCGCGAAGGCCGCCATCACGCCGGCCAGCACCAGTACCGTCACCAGTTCGATCAGCGTGAAGCCGCGCGCGCCGCGCCGCCGCGACGGCAAGGCGGCGCGGCGGGGAGCGGACAGGCGTGTGACTGGCATGGAAGACAAATGGACTACCCGTAAAAAAGCCCAACTGGCCGGAGCCTGGGGTTGGGCTGGTGCTGGTGCGGTGGTGCTGGTGACGGGACAGGGCCAGGCCCTGCCCCCAGGGCAAGAGGCGCTGCGCGCTTAGCCGCAGTTAGCCTGGGTGGCGTTGATGACCACCGTTGGCGGCGTCACCGCGGTACCAGCCGGGGCGGCAACCGCCGGGGTGTACACCACGTTGCATTGCGTACCGACATGGCCCGGATCCGGCGTGATCGTCACGTTACCGGCACCAACGGCTACCTGGTAGTCAGCCAGGCCGCCGGCGGCAGCAACGATGCCGGCGGCATCGGCGGTCGGGTAGCCGTTCGCGCCAGTGATCGCCAAGCCTTCCATCGTCACGTCGGGCGTGGCGGCATTGTTGCTGTTGACCAGCCATTGAGCGTGGTACATGGCCGAGGCGGCGCGTAAGGCGCCGGCGGCGGCCTGCATCTTCGCGAAGCGCGCATCAGCCGCCAGATTCGTAAAGCGGGGAATAGCCGTTGCCGCCAGAATGCCCAGGATGACAATCACCACCACCAGCTCGATCAGGGTAAAACCGCCCTGCGCGCCGCTCTTCAGATTACGTAAGGATTTATTCATACCAGCTCTCCAAAATCAATATAAAAACATGAAACCAATACATGAAACTTTCGCTGCGCGCACTCAATGGCATTCAATTTGCTGTCGAGTCCGGCGTTTTCCACACCACGATATCGGGTTCCTGGGCGAGCTTTTCAACATCGGCGTCTGCACCAGGCAAGGTTACCTTAAATTTCACTGAACCAACACTCGAACGGGAAAAAATATTGCCACCACTTAACAAATAGATGACTTTCTGCTCTTTTCTGTCGTATAGCCAATTTCCCGCCGGCAGTCTGTCCAGCGCCGGAGCGTCAAACTCGCCCAGATAGTTGGCGGGTTTTTCCTCCAGCCAGTCGAAGGGATTTTGCCGCGCCAGCGCAGGCAGCTGCGTGCGCCGGCCCGCCAGGTACAGCTGCAGGGCCTGCACGCGCAGGCTGGTGCGCAGCGCGCCCAGCGTCTGCGCCATGGCCACCTGCTGCGCCTTCTGCTGGTAGTCGCTCACGCGGCTGAGAAACACCGTCACCAGGATGGCGAACACGGCGGCCACCACAGCCAGCTCGAACAGGGTGAAGCCGCGCTGGCGGGTCCGGACGCCCATCAGTGCAGGGCCGCCTTGCCCAGGTCCCAGATCGGCAGGAAGATGCCCAGCGCCAGCACCAGCACGAGGGCGCCAAGGAAGACGATGAGTATCGGCTCGATCTGCGCCGACAGGGTTTTCAACTCGTAATCGACTTCGCGCTCGTACATGTCAGCGATCTCGTCCATCAAGTCGTCGAGCGAGCCCGATTCCTCGCCGACGGCGATCATCTGCAGCACCACGGGCGTAAACACGTTGGCCGCCACCGAGGTGCGCAAGATGCTCTCGCCGCGCTCGACGCCGTCGCGCATCTGCTCCACGCGCGAACTCAGGTAGGTGTTGTCGACCGTTTGCGACACCACCGTCAGCGCCTGCACGATGGGCACGCCGCTGGTGCTCGACAGGGCGAAGCTGCGCGCGAAGCGAGCCATGGTGCCCTTCAGGATGATCTTGCCGGCGATCGGCAGGCGCAGCTTGGCGCGATCCCATTTGTACTGTCCCGCTTTCGTGCCCAGCCAGGCGCGCCAGCCGAAAAAGGCGCCCGCCGCCACCAGCAGCAGGACGGGCCAGTAATCGATGGTGAAGCGCGACGTGCCGATCAGGATGCGCGTCATCAGCGGCAGTTCCGCGTGGAAGCTGGCAAACACTTTCTCGAATTGCGGGATGACGAACATGTTGACGACGACCATGGCGGCGATCATGGCCACCATCACGAACGACGGATAGCGCGTGGCCGATTTCACGCGCGCGCGCATGTCGCGGTCAAATTCCAGGTGGTCGAACAGGCGCAAAAACACTTCGTCCAGGCGCCCCGTCATTTCACCCACGCGCACCATCGACAGATAGAAGGGCGTGAATACCGTAGGGTGGCGCGCCATGGCGGCCGACAGTTCGCGCCCCGCGTCGAGCGACTCGCGCACATCCTTGATGATGCGGCCGAAAGCGGGGCTGATGGCGGACTCCTGCAAGCCGGCCAGGCCGCGCATGATGGGCACGCCCGCTTTCAGCAGGGTGTAAAGCTGGCGGCTGAACAACTGCACGTCCATGGGCGTGACTTTTTTCTCCGTCAGCTTGTCCCACCAGTTCAACTGGCTGGCGCCGGCGCCCGTCACCGTCTGCCTGGTGGCGCTGATGTCGACGGGCGTGATGCCGCCGGCCATCAGCTGGTCGGCCACGGCGCCGCTGTCGGCCCCTTCCATCACGCCGGTCAGCAGTTCGCCGTTGGCGTTGCGTGCCTTGTAAGCAAAGAACGGCACCTCAATCCTCGCTCTGGTTGCTGATGCGCATGGCTTCCGTCACCGTCGTGCGGCCTTGCACCACCAGCTGCACCGCATGCCGGCGCAAGGTTTCGCCCGCCATCTGCGCCGACGCCACCTTCATGAAGTGGGACGGATCGGCATGGTTGGCGGCGTCCGCCACGGCACGCGTGATTTCCAGCAATTCGTAGACGCCCGTGCGGCCCCGGTAGCCCATGCCGTTGCAATGCGAACAGCCCTTGCCATGGAAATACTGGTTGCGCTCGACCAGCTCGCCCAGTTCCAGGCGCAGCCATTCGTATTCGTTTGGCGTGGGCACATATGGCGTGCTGCAGCTTTCGCAGATCACGCGCACCAGGCGCTGCGCCAGCACGGCTTGCAGCGAACTGCCCACCATGTAGCGCGGCACGCCCATGTCCATCAGGCGCAGCGGCGTGCTGATGGCGTCGTTGGTGTGCAGGGTCGACAGCACCAAGTGACCGGTCATGGCGGCGCGCAAACCGATCTGCGCCGTTTCCTGGTCGCGCATCTCGCCCACCAGCACGATGTCCGGATCCTGGCGCAGGGCCGAGCGCAGCACGCGGGCGAAGTTCAGCTCGATCTTGTCATTGACTTGCACCTGGTTGATGCCGGACAGGCGGTACTCGACGGGGTCTTCCACCGTGATGAGCTTTTTTTCCACCGAATTCAGTTCGGCCAGCGCGCAGTACAGGGTTGTCGTCTTGCCGCTGCCGGTCGGCCCCGTCACCAGCACCAGGCCGTTGGGGCGGTGCACGATGGCGCGGAACTGCTCCACCAGCTTGGGCGGCATGCCGATGGCGTCCAGGCGCAGGGTGGTGCCGCCCTGGTTCAGCAGACGCATCACCACCGATTCGCCATACTGCGTCGGCATGGTCGAGATACGCACGTCGATGCGCTGGTTTTTCACGCGGATGGCGAAGCGGCCATCCTGCGGCAGGCGCTTCTCGGAAATATCCAGGTCCGACATCAGTTTTAAGCGCAGCGCCAGCGAACTGGCGATCTTGCTGTCCGCTTCCGTCTGCAGATGCAGCACGCCGTCGATGCGGAAGCGGATCTGCAGCCGGCCTTCCTGCGGCTCGATGTGGATGTCGGAGGCGCGCACCTGCGTGGCATCCTCGAACACGGATTGCAGCAGCTTGACGATGGGCGCCTCTTCCAGGCCCGGATTGACGGCCAGCGCGCCGAAGTCGACGGAGACGTCGCCCAGATCCTGCTCCAGCTCGCGCGTCAGGGTGGAAATATCTTCCGTGCGGCGGTAGATGCGATCGATGGCGGCCAGCACTTCCGTTTCGTTGACCACGGCCAGTTCGATCTGCCGCTTGACCAGGCGCGAGATTTCATCGTAGGCAAACAGGTCGGTCGGGTCGGACATGCCGACCAGCAAGCCCTCGCGGCGGTCTTCCAGCACCAGCGCGCGGAAGCGCCGCGCCTGGGTTTCCGGCAGCAGCCGCACCAGCTCGGGATTGATATTGAAAAACTTCAGATTGATGTAGGGAATGTCCAGCTGGCGCGCCAGCGCGCCGGAGATCTGTTCTTCCGTGACGAACCCGTGCTCGACAAACACCCGTCCCAGCTTGCGTCCGGAACGCTTCTGCTCCGTCAAGGCCTGGCCCAACTGTTCTTCCGTCAGCAACTTCTGCTGCACCAAAATTTCACCGAGCCGGACTTTCTCTGGCCTTGCCATGCTTGCTCCTCGACAGATTCGACAGACATGCCCCATGGGGCGCGCAGGTATTTTATTCCAGAACCTGTTGTTTCTTAAAGAAAATACATTCCGCCGCTTGATTTTTGTGCATTTCAGCACTCTACAAGGAAACACTTGCCGGGCGCGGTCACGCATGACAATAATGATGGCCGTTCACCGTTTTTCACCGCCCTTCCCGCCCTTATGAACGCCTGCGCCATCGAGTTCCACAACGTGCACAAACAGCTGGCCGGCGCCGCCGTGCTGCGCGGCGTCGACCTGCAGGTGCGCGCGGGCGAACTGTTCGGCCTGGTCGGCGTGAACGGCGCGGGCAAGACGACACTGCTCAAATGCCTGCTCGATTTTTGCACGCCGGAACAGGGCAGCATCGCCATCTTTGGCCAGCCGCACCGGCACAGCGCTGCGCGCCAGCCCCTGGCTTTCCTGCCCGAGCGCTTCCAGGCGCCGCACTACCTGACGGGCGGCGATTTCCTGCGCTACCAGCTCAGCTTGCACGACGTGCGCCATGCGCAAGCGCCAGTGGAGCAAGCCCTGGCGGCGCTGGACCTGGCGCCGCAGGCGCTGCTGCGCCCCGCGCACACGTATTCCAAGGGCATGATGCAAAAACTGGGATTGGCCGCCTGCCTGCTGTCGGGCAAGCCGCAACTGCTGCTCGATGAACCGATGAGCGGACTCGACCCGAAGGCGCGTGCCCTCTTCAAGCAGGCGCTGCGGCAACTGCAGGCGCAGGGCCGGGGCGCCTTTTTCACCTCGCACGCGCTGGCCGACGTGGACGAGCTGTGCGACCGCATGGCCATTTTGCACCAGGGCCGCATGCTGTTTACCGGCACGCCCGCCGACTGCCGCGCCCGCCACGGCGGCGCGCCCGATGCCAGCCTGGAGCAGGCCTTTTTGAATTGCATCGGCACATGAGCACCGGGACGCAGACGCCGGACACGCCACCGTGCAGCGCTTACGCGCCATCGCCGCACGGCATGTACCTGCGCCATTTCCAGTTGCGCACGGCGCCGTTCGGCATCACCCCGGATCCCGCCTTTTTTTATGAGGGCAATACGCGCGGCGCCCTGCTCGACGCGCTGCTGTACGCCGTCACGCAAGGCGAAGGCATCGTCAAGCTGACGGGCGAAGTGGGCAGCGGCAAGACCATGCTGTGCCGCATGCTGGCCGAGCGGCTGCCGGCGCACGTCGAGGTGCTGTACCTGCTCAATCCCTGCCTGGAGCCGGACGAAGTGCTGTACGCCATCGCCGCCGAACTGGGCCTGGAGCTGGACGGACGCCGCGCCGATGAAGTGCTGCGCGCCCTGCATGCCGAACTCATCGCCAGGCATGCGGCCGGACGCCAGGTGGTGCTGCTGGCCGAAGAAGCGCAAGCCATGCCGGTGGCCACCCTGGAAGCCGTGCGGCTGCTGACGAACCTGGAAACGGCCAGCCACAAGCTGCTGCAAATCGTGCTGTTCGGCCAGCCGGAACTGGACCGCACCCTGGATTTGCCGCAGCTGCGCCAGCTCAAGGAACGCATCACCCACAGTTTTACCGTGCCGCGCCTGCCGCCCGCCTTGCTGAACGATTACCTCGCATGCCGGCTGGCGGCGGCGGGACGCGCGGCGCCACTCGCGTTCACGCCGGCCGCGCTGCGCCAGCTGGCGCACGCCTCGCAAGGCATCGTGCGCAGGATTAACATTCTGGCCGACAAGGCCTTGCTGGCCGCCTTTGCGGACGATGCGCAGCAAGTGCAGGGACGCCACATGCGGCTGGCCATCGCCGACAGCCCCTTCCAGCCCGCGCCATGGCATGCGGGCCGGCTGCTGGCGGCCACCCTGAGCGCACTGATGCTGGTGCTGGCCGCCGCCCTGCTGTGGCAATGGCTGGCGCCAGGATGGGCGGCAGGTGCGGGCGGCACAGGCGGCACAGGCGCTGCAAGCGGTGCAGCGGGTTCAAGCGCCACGAGTGACACACGCCGCGCCAGCGCAATCAGCGGGACAGGCGAAACAAGCGGGACCGTCGCGCCGCCGGCCGCCAGCAGCCCTGCCGGCGCAACCCGAGATGGTGCTGGTGTAGCACGCGGTGCGGCTGGTGCCGGCGCCAGCGCGGCCAGTGCCATTGACGCGCCGCAAGCCGTGGCCGCGCCCGCCATGGAAATCAGCATGGCAACGACGGCAGGCCGGTCCGGTGCGCCAGTACCGGCAAGCGCGGCAACGCACGCCGGCGCGGCCACGGGTACTGGCACGCGCATGGGAACAGGAGTGGGCACGAGCGTCAACACGGGCACAGAAAAGGGAACTGCCAGCGCGAACGCCGCTGCAGCACAGCGCCAGCCGGCAGCGGCCGCCACGCCACTGCTCGACAGCAGCCTGGCCGCGTCGCGCACGTGGCTGGCGGCACAGGCGCCGGGGCGGCTCGTGCTGCGGATCGCCAGCCTGCCCGCCACCGAGACGGCCGGCGCCGAAGCATTCCTGCGCCAGGCGCAGCAGGCGATCGGCCTGCGCGATCTGCACGTTTTTCATCTGCCGGCCAGCGCGTCTGACATCGCTGGCGCGGCGGCAAATTCGGCGGCGCCAGCGCGTGCGGCGCGTCTGGATTTTGTCTACGGCAGCTACGCCGACCGCGCCAGTGCGCAGGCTGTCTGGGCCCGCCTGGCTGGATCGTCGCCGAGGAATATATTACTTCTCGACATAGATAATATCCATATGGAAATTAAGCGCGGTGCAGCCGCGAAACCATGACGTGGCAGGCACCAACTTTATTTCCGCATATTCCTCCCGGGGCCTCCCCACACGATTGCTTTTAGAGGATCATGGTGGTTAAAATTGCAAAAGCACAACACGACTTCAAGGGCGAACTTTTCATGAACCAACACCCTATTCCTGTGCTGGCCTCTTGCCTCACCCTCGCCTGCGGCGCCATGCTGGCCGGCTGCGCCTCGCACCAGATGCCCGTGTCGCCTGGCCACCTGAATGAAGCGCCGCGTCCGGCTGGCGCCATTCCCGATACCGTGCAGCAAAGCGTCGCGCTGGCCGCGCCACTGCCCGCACCCAAACTGGAAACTTACAGCGTCACCGTGCATAAAGTGCCCGTGCAATCGCTGCTGTTCGCGCTGGCCCGCGATGCCGGCATGAATGTCGATATCCATCCGCAAATCGAGGGCAGCGTGACCCTCAACGCGCTGAACCAGACCTTGCCGCAACTGCTGACGCGTATCAGCAAGCAAGTCGATATGCGCTATGAAATCGATGGCAAGAACCTGGTCGTGCTGCCGGACGCGCCCGTGTGGCGCAATTACAAGGTCGATTACGTCAACATGGCGCGCAGCACCAACAGCAGCGTGAATATCGCGACGCAAATTTCCACGGCCGGTGGCGGCACTAACAGCGCCAGCAATCCGGTCGGCGGCACGCAAGGCAACGGCAGCGGCGGCAACAACAATTCGACGACCCTGGTGGTAAATCGTTCGGAAAATAACTTCTGGTACAGCCTGGAAAAGAATATCCGCGACCTGCTGCGCGAAACCACGCTCAACGATGTGCAGGTGGACCCGCTGGCCCAGCTGAACCAGCAACTGAACAGCCAGCAAGGCCAGCAACAGGGCCAGGCTGGACAACAGGGCCAGGCGGGCCAGCCCGGACAGGCGCAGAACCAGGGCTTCAACGGGCCAGGCCAGGGCGGCGCCGGGCAATATGGCGCCACGCCCTATGGCGCGCAGGCACCGATGCAGGGCGGCGGCCAGTATGCGCCGGGCCAGCAGCAAGGCAATGCGAACGCCGCGCCGTCCCAGCCCGTCGATGCGAACGGCTTGCCTCTGTTAAAGCTGGCCAACAAGGGCAGCCCGTCGTCGGTGGTGGTCAACGTCGAGGGCGGCCTGATCGCCGTGCGGGCCACGGGCCGCCAGCATGAAAAAATCGCCGAATTCCTCGACGTGGTGCTGCATAGCGCCAAGCGGCAGGTGCTGATCGAAGCCACCATCATCGAAGTACGCCTGAGCAACGAGTACCAGCAAGGCATCAACTGGTCGCGCCTGACGGGCAGCCTGCAGCTGCGGCAGCAGCAAGTGGGCACCACCCCGCTGCCTTCGGGCGTGACGCCCGGCACCACTCCCGGCATCTTCGTGCTCAATTACCTGAAAGACAGCTTCAGCACCACCATCCAGCTGCTGGAATCGTTCGGCAAGGTGAAAGTGCTGTCCAGCCCGAAAATCAGCGTGCTGAACAATCAGACAGCGATGCTGAAGGTGGTCGACAACAATGTCTTCTTTACCATCAAGGTCACGCCCGCCGTGATCAGCTCGACGGGCACCATCACCACGCCGGCCACCTATGAATCGAAGCTGGAAACCGTGCCCGTCGGCTTCGTCATGAGCGTCACGCCGCAAATTTCCGACAGCGATGAAGTAACGCTGAACGTGCGCCCCACCATCACGCGCATCGTCGGCTATGTGCAGGACCCGAACCCGGCCCTGGCCACGGCCAGCGTGATCAGCCGCGTGCCCGTGATCCAGGCGCGCGAACTGGAATCGATCATGAAGGTGGGCAGCGGCCAGATCGCCGTCATGGGCGGCCTGATGCAGGACTCCATCGACAATGCCAAGGATGGCGTGCCTGGCCTGTCCAGCCTGCCCTTGGTCGGCAACTTGTTTACCTATCGTAACGAGGCCAACAGCAAGACGGAACTGGTGATCTTCATGCGCCCGGTGGTGGTCAAGGATGCCAGCATCGACGGCGACTACCGCGACTACCGCTATTTGCTGCCGGGCCAGGCGCCGCTGAACAGCCAGCCCTACACGGAGGGCGCGCCGGCCGCCGCCCCACAGCCGCAGGCGCGCCTGCAGGGAGACTTCCCATGAGCTTGCTCATGCAGGCGCTCAAGAAGGCAGAGCGCGCCAAACAGAACAGCCTGCCGGACGAGGAGCTGGAAAAGCCGTCCGAAGCGTATGACCAGGTGCTGGAACTGGCGCCGGCCGATGCCGTACCCCTGCGCCCGGCACCCGCCGCCGTGCCGTCGCCATCGGCGACGCTGAGCACCCTGAGCCTGGAACCGCTGGGCGACACACCATCGTCGCCACCGGCCGCCAGGCCTGTACCGCCCGCCGAAGCGGCCGCCCCGCCGTCCGCAGCCGCACCAGGCCCGGAAGCGGCAACGGGCCCGGCAAGCGGCCCCCATACGCGCCCCGAGCCGCCACGCGCGCGCAGCGAAGCGCCGCCCGCCCGGCCACGCGCAGCGGCCGGCGCCAGCCGCAGCAAGACGCCGCCACGCGGCCCCATCAGTGTCGACCCTGCCACCGTGCGCATGGCCGTGCTGCTGGCCATTTTGCTGGTCGTGGCCGGCAGCATGGCCTGGTGGTACTGGCGCGCCAGTACCAGCCCCGGCGCGGGCGCCAACCTGCCTGGCGTGCCCATGCCGCTGACGGATGCGCCGGGCACGGCCAGCAGCGCCGGCCCCATCGTGGTGTTGGCCGCGCCCGGCACCACGGCGCCAGCGCCAGCGCCGCAATCGCTGCCGCAGGAATTGCCGCAAGACCTGGCCCATGCGCCGCGCCAGCAGCCGGGTGCGGCGGAGCAGCAGGCCATGATCGAAGCGGCCGCCCGCGCCGCCGTGGCGTCGCAGATGGCGCAAATGGCACAGATGACACAGCCGCCCCCGCCCAGCCTGCCCCCCGTGATGGCACCAGACAATAGCCAGATCCAGGTGCAGCGCAGCGTGGCCGCGCCGCAAATCCATCCTGGCGTGCAGCAAGCCTACCAGGCCCTGAACGGCGGCCAGCTGGGCACGGCGCGCCAGCAATACGAAACCGTGCTGCAGCAGGAGCCCACCAACCGCGATGCCCTGCTGGGCCTGGCGGCCGTGGCCCTGCGCGAAAACCAGGGCGCGCAAGCCGCGTCCCTGTATGTGCGCTTGCTCGAAATCAATCCCGACGATGGCGAGGCACTGGCCGGTTTGATCGGCTTGCGCCAGGGCGACATGGTGCAAAGCGAAGCAAAGTTGAAAGCCATCCTGGCCCGCTCGCCCGACAGCGGCCCCGTGCTGTTTGCCCTGGGAAACCTGTACGCCAAGCAGCGCCGCTGGCCCGAAGCACAGCAGCAATTCTTCCGCGCCTACAGCGCCGTGCCCGGCAATCCGGACTATGCCTTCAACCTGGCCGTCGGCCTGGACCGGCTGAACCAGCCCAGGCTGGCAGCCACCTATTACCAGCAGGCGCTGGCCCTGGCGCGCACGGCGCCGGCCGCCTTCGACCAGGACGCCGTGCAGGCGCGCCTGCGCGAGCTGGGCAGCGCGGCGCCTGCGGCGGGCGCACCGGGCACGGCCCCATCCGCCGCGGTAGCGCCGCCTGCGCCCATCATCATTACCCGTCAGGAATAAGCATTACATGGCAGAACAAGCAAAACTTCCGCTGGGCAAGCTGCTGATCCAGAAAGGCGTGATCAGCGAAGACCAGCTGCGCATCGCGCTGATCGAGCAAAAGCGCAGCAGCGAGCCGCTGGGCAAGCTGCTGATCACCCTGGGCTTCGTCACGGAAGCCACGGTGCGCGAAGCGCTGAGCGAAAACCTGAAGCAGGTCAGCGCCGACCTGTCGAGCCTGGTGGTCGACGCCATCGCCTTGAAGCTGATCCCGAAGGACGTGGCCAAGCGCTACCGCGTCTTCCCCATCGTGTACGAGCGGCAGGCCGACAATCTGATCCTTGCCATGGCCGACACCAGCAACATCGTCGCGCTCGACCAGATCAGCGCCATGCTGGTCAAGGGCATCACGATTTCCACGGTGCTGGTCAATGAATCGGACATTTCGCGCGCCATCGACCAGTACTATGGCTTCGAGCTGTCGATCGACGGCATCCTGCACGAAATCGAAACGGGCGAAGTCAGCTATCAAAGCATGGCCTCGCCATCGGATGAGTACAGCCAGCCCATGGTGCGGCTGATCGACGCGCTGCTGGCCGACGCCGTGCAGAATGGCGCATCGGACATCCACTTCGAGCCGGAACAATCGTTCCTGCGCATCCGCTACCGCATCGACGGCATCCTGCGGCAGATCCGCAGCCTGCACAAATCGTACTGGCCGGCCATGGCCGTGCGCCTGAAAGTGATGTCGGGCATGAATATCGCCGAGGCGCGCGCGCCGCAGGACGGCCGCATCAGCATCAAGTTTTCCGGTCGGCAGATCGACTTCCGCGCGTCGGCGCAGCCGACCACGCATGGCGAAAACTTCGTGCTGCGCGTGCTGGACCGGCAAAAGGGCATCGTCCCGCTCGACGCCCTGGGCCTGGCGGAGGCGGAGCTGAACCTGCTGAAACTGATGATCGCCCGCCCCGACGGCGTGATCCTGGTGACGGGCCCGACGGGCAGCGGCAAGACCACCACCCTGTATTCGATACTCAACCATATCAATACGGAAAGCGTCAACATCATGACCCTGGAGGATCCGGTCGAGTATCCGATGAACATGATACGCCAGACCTCGGTCAACGAATCGGTCAAGCTGGGCTTTGCCGACGGCATCCGCTCGATGATGCGGCAAGACCCGGACATCATCCTGGTGGGCGAGATCCGCGACCGCGAAACGGCGGAAATGGCCTTTGCCGCCGCCATGACGGGCCACCAGGTGTATTCCACCCTGCATACGAGCTCGGCGCTCGGTTCCGTCTCGCGCCTGCTCGACATCGGCATCCTGCCCGACATCATGGCCGGCAACATCATCGGCATCGTGGCGCAGCGCCTGGTGCGCCGGCTGTGTGAGCATTGCAAGGAAACCGTCATCGCCGACGACCTCGAGCGCCGCCTGCTGGGCCTGCAGCCCGATGATGCGCCCGTCAGCATCTGCCGCGCCGTGGGCTGCGAGCGCTGCGCCCACCAGGGCTACAAGGGCCGCCTGGCCATCATGGAAATCCTCAAGATGAATGCCGAACTCGATGAACTGACGGCGCGCCGCGCCAGCCTGCGCGAATTGAAGAGCGCGGCGCGCGCGGCCGGCTTCCATGCGCTCGTCGACGACGGCATGCGCCGCGTGAAGGAAGGCATTACCACCCTGGAAGAAGTGGCGCGCGTGGTTGACCTGACGGATAGGCTCAGCTGATGGCGCAATATGTCTACCGTGCCATGGATGCCGCCGGCGCCCTGATTCCCGGCAGCATGGAGGCGGCCAACGTGCCGGACCTGGAGGCGCGCCTGCACCGCATGCAGCTCGACCTCATCGATTGCAAGATCACGGGCCAGCATCTGGTGCTGCTGGGCAAGCGGGTCATCCACCGCCGCGACCTGATCAATTTCTGCTTCCACATGGAGCAGTTGACGGGGGCGGGCGTGCCCATCCTGGAAGGCTTGAACGACTTGCGCGAAAGCACCGACCACCCGCGTTTGCGCGAAGTGGTGACGGATCTGATTGAAAGCATCGAGGGCGGCCTGCCCCTGTCCGGCGCGCTGGCCCAGCATGCCGACATCTTCGACGCCACGTTTACCAGCCTGATCCTTGCGGGTGAACAGAGCGGCAGGATCGCCGAGGTGTTCAAGAACCTGTCGGAAAGTTTAAAGTGGCAGGACGAACTGGCGTCGCAGACGCGCAAGATCATCATGTATCCCGTCATCGTCGCCATCGTCGTGGCCGCCGTGACGTTTTTCCTGATGATCTACCTGGTGCCCCAGCTGACGGCCTTCATCCGCAACATGGGCGGCGAACTGCCGCTGCATACGCGCGTGCTGATATTGGTCTCGAATATCTTCATCGACTACTGGCATCTGCTGCTGGCCCTGCCCCTGCTGCTGTTCCTGGGCCTGCGCGCGGCCATCCGCCGCAGCGAAGCGGCGCGCTACGCCTTCGACGGCCTGAAGCTGCGGCTGTGGCTGATCGGTCCCGTGCTGCACAAGATCATCCTGGCCCGTTTCGCCACGTTTTTCGCCCTGATGTATGCGTCCGGCATCACCATCCTCGAATGCATCCGCCTGTCCGAAGGCATCGCCGGCAACCAGGTGGTGGCGGCCGGCCTGCGCCGCGCCGCGCAGCTGATCAGCGAGGGCCATGGCGTCACCAATGCCTTCCAGCACACGGGTATCTTCCCGCCGCTGGTGATCCGCATGCTGAAGGTGGGCGAAGCCACCGGTTCGCTCGACACGGCCTTGCGCAATGTCAGCTATTTTTATAACCGCGAAGTGAAGGAACTGATTGAAAAAGTGCAGGCCATGATCGAGCCGGCCATGACGGTGATCCTGGGCCTGCTGCTGGGCTGGATCATGCTGTCGGTGCTGGGCCCCATCTACGACACCATCAGTACGATTAAAACTTGAGACCCGATACCTGAGGCTGCCGTGTTCCGCAAACAATTGCTTTATCTGACCAGCGATACCCTGTGCGCCTACGACTGGCGCCATGGCGCGCTGGGCCCCGGCCAGGCATTTCCGGCCAGCGCGGCGGGGCTCGACGGCTTTGCCGCCTGGCTGGAAGACCCGCAGGCGCAGCGGCTCGACGTGCCCGCCTACCTGCTGACGGATTTGATCGAGGAAGATTTCCAGCACCAGCTCCTGCCCCACGTGCGCGGCAAGGCGGGCCGCGCCCTGCTGGAGCGGCGCAAGCTGCAGTTGCACCGCGACACGCCCTACCGGGGCAGCGCCCTGCTGGGCCGCGAAAGCACGGGCCGCCACGACGACCAGGTGCTGTTCTTCGCGCTGACCAACCCGACCCTGCTGCAACCGTGGACGGAAGCGCTGGAGCACTTGCGCATTCCCGTGGCCGGCATTTATTCGACCAGCCTGCTGAGCATCGCGCTGGTGAAAAAACTGGCGCTCACGCATGAACACCTGCTGCTGGTGACGCAGCAATCGGGCGGCTTGCGGCAGAGTTATTATGAGAAGGGCCAGCTGCGCTTCTCGCGCCAGACGGCAACCATCGCGCTTGACGGCGTGGCCGTGAATATTGCGCTGGAAACGGAGAAAACCCGGCAATTTCTCACCAGCACACGCATGCTGGCGCGCGGCGACGTCTTGAATACGGTCATCCTGGCGCCGGCCGCGCAGATCGCCAAGCTCGAATTGCTGTGCGATAACGGCGTGGAAGTGGCTTACCACTTCATCGACCTGCAACTGGCCAGCGAACGTGTGGGCTTGCGGCAGACGCCGGCGCTGGCCGACGAATTGCTGCTGACCTTGCTTGGAAAACATCCGCCACCCAGCCACTACCCGCCTGGGCCGCTGGCCCGCTATTACCACTTCCAGCGCGCGCGCAAGACCCTGTACGGCGCCAGCGCGCTGATCGGCGCCTCGGCGGCCCTGTGGTGCGTGATCAATTTACTTGGCGGCATCAATGACGCGGCGGGCACGGCGCGCCTGCAGCAGGAAACGGCGTCCTACCAGGAACGCTACCGCAATACCATGTCCAGCCTGGCGCCGGCGCCGGCCAAGACGCAGAACATGAAAGTGGCCGTAACCCTGGGGCGCATGATCGCCAGCCAGGCGCCGGAACCGGGCCGCCTGCTGGGCTTGCTGAGCATGGCGCTGGACCAGGCGCCGCAAGTCAAGCTGGGCCAGCTGCACTGGCATGCGGGCCAGCCGCCCGCGCGCGCGGCCGGCAGCGGCCAGGCACCGCCGCAGCCGGATGCCAACCCCGTGCTCGGCAGCAGCCTGGCCGGCGTGCCCATCGCGCCACCGCAGGCGCTGCGGCTGGAAGCGGACGTGGACATGCCGAACAACGATTACCGCGCCGCGCTGGGCGCCATCACGGCTTTTGCGCAAAATCTGGCGCGCCAGCCGGGCATGCAGGTCAGCATAGAGGAAACGCCGCTGGACCTGCGTCCCAGCGCGTCCCTGTCGGGCAAGAGCGCCGCGCCGGCAGCGGCCAGCCAGGCCCGCTTCACCCTCTTGCTCGTGTGGCAGCCATGAGCGGCCCCGTCAAGCACCCGCCCCTGCCCGGCATGAAAAAAGCCGCGGCGCCCGCGCGCACCCTGCCCGCCTGGATGGGCGAGCTGCAGCTGGTCCGGCGTGCCCTGCTGTGCTTCACGCTGACCATGCTGGCCAGCCTGCTCTTGCTCAGCCTGAGCGCCGCCTACCGCCAGCGCCAGGAAATGCAGCTGGAAACGGCGCGCCACGCGCGCGCGGCCGCCGCCAGCCTGTTCAACCATGTGGAAGCGGAAAAGCAGGAAATCCGCATCTACGAACCGCAGTTCCTGGCCCTGCGCCAGCGCGGCCTGATCGGCGAGGAAAACCGCCTGGCCTGGATCGACGCCATCCGCCAGAGCCAGGAGCGGCGCAAGCTGCTGCCCATCAGCTACGACATCAGCCCGCAGCAGCAGCTGCAAGTCCCCACGCCCATGGCCACGGGCCAGTACCAGCTGCGTGCCAGCAAGATGCAGCTGCACATGGACTTGCTGCACGAAATGGATTTGCTGAACCTGTTCGACGACTTGCGCCAGGCCGGCTATTTTGCCGTGCACGATTGCGCGCTCAAGCGCATCGCCGGTGGGGCTGCAGGCACGGGTGCGAACGCGGGCGCGGACGCTGGCGGCGGCGCCGCGTCGGCCACCCTGAGCGCCGATTGCAGCCTGCTGTGGCTGACCTTGGGCAGCGGCCAGCCAGTCCAGGTGCATCCATGAGACGCGCCATCCTCCTGCTGCTGCCGCTGGCCTGCGGCATGGCCGCGGCCCAGGCGCCAGGCCCGCAGCTGGGGCGCCTGTTCGCCTCGCCCGAGCAGCGCGCCCAGCTCGATGCCCAGCGCTACGGGCCGCCGCCGGCCGATCCCGCGCTGGCGCTCCCGCCACCGCCGCTGCCGCCGCCACCTACCCCGCCCATGGAACTGAATGGCGTCGTGCAGCGCAGCAGCGGACGCTCCACCGTGTGGCTGAACCAGACGCCGCAAACGGAACCGTATAACCAGTTGGGCCATGACCGCAGCGGCGCTACGGGCACCCTGACCCTGCGCCTGTCGACGGGCCAGGTGGTGCTGCTCAAGCCGGGCCAGCGCTACGACCCGGCCACCGGCAGCGTCAGCGAAGCGCCGGAGGGGCAGCCATGAAGCCACTGGCTTGCCCGGCGCGGCGGCAAGCGCGGCAACGCGGCGCGGCCCTGCTGCTGCTGGTTGCCGTGCTGGGCCTGGGTACGGCCAGCTTGCTGATCAGCGCCTTTGGCCGCAACACGGCCGAGAACGCGCGCCAGCAGCGCACCCTGGCCACGCTGGCGCAGGCGCGCGACGCCTTGCTGGGTTTTGCGACGGTCAACGGCCGCCTGCCGCGCCCCGCCGCCTCGGCCATCGATGGCCGCGAGCGTGCCGATGCCTGCCAGAGCGATGCCGATTGCAGCGGCTTTCTGCCGTGGGTGGCGCTGGGCGTGAGCGGTGTCGACGCCTGGGGCAAGGTGCTGCGCTACAGCGTCACGCCGGAAATGGCGCGCGCACCCATCGTCTCGTTTTCCGCCGTCGCCAACCGCGTCGTGCGCACGCGCGACAGCCGCGGCGAACTGGTTTACATGGCCGGCCAGGAACAGTGCGACGTCAGCATCCAGTGCCTGCCCGTGGTGCTGTTCTCGCAGGGCAAGGCGCCGTTCGGCACCTACGCCAGCGGCGTGGCGCAGGCGCCCACGCTGCGCGGCACGCTCGACGCGGCCGCCAACGACAGCGCCAGCCGCAGTGTCATCTCCCGTCCCGCCGATACCACCGGGCAGGTGGCCGGCGGCGCCTTCAACGATATGGTTGCCTGGATTACCTTGCCCACCTTGTACCAACGCATGCGCGCCGCGCGCAACCTGCCATGAGCGCCCGTCCCCTGCCTTGCCGGCGCCAGCACGGCTTTTCCCTGATTGAAATCGCCATCGTGCTGGTCATCGTCGGCCTGATGATCGGCGGCCTGGTCACGCCGCTGACGGTACAGCTGGAACAGCGCAAGGTGGCCGAGACGCAAAAAGCGCTCGACGAGGCCAGCGAGGCGCTGACGGGCTTTGCACTGCGCAATGGCTACCTGCCCTGTCCCGCCATTTCCAGTCAGAATGGCCTGGAAGACCGGCGCGGCGGCCGCTGCAACGGCGAAAAACGCGTGGGCTTCCTGCCCTGGGCCACGCTGGGCCTGCGCCAGGGCGACAGCTGGGACCATCTGTTCCGCTACAGCGTCACGCCCGCCTTCAGCGACAGCGCGCAGCCGTTCAGCCTGGGCACCCCGCGCGACATCAGCATCGTCACGCGCAACGGCGGCCCGCTGGTGCAGGCGACGGCGCTGAACGACATTCCCGCCATGATTTTGTCGCACGGCAAGAACGGCTTCGGCGCCACCAGCACGCAGGGCCAGCGCCAGGCTGGAGCGGCGGGCAACAATGTCGACGAGCGCAACAATGCGGCCAGCCTGAACATCTACATCAGCCGCGCCGCCAGCGGGCCGCAGCAAGCCGGCGGCGAATTCGACGATATTGTCGTCTGGCTGTCGCCCAACGTGCTGTTCAACCGCATGGTGCAGGCGCAAAGGCTGCCCCGCTGATGCCGATGCCGACCCTGCTCAAGCCCGTGCTGACCATCGCCCGCTACACGCTGCTCGAAGCGCTGCGCAGCCGCTTGCCCTGGCTGTGCGTGCTGGCCGCCTGCGCCGGTGCCGGCCTGGCCGGCTTCCTGCAGCAACTGGCGCTGACGGAAAGCGCTGCCGTGCAGGCGTCCCTGCTGGCGGCCGGCTTGCGCCTGGCCAGCGTTTTCCTGCTGGCCACCTTCATCGTCACCAGCATGGCGCGCGAAGCTGCCGACAAGGGCCTCGAGTGGCTGCTGGCCATGCCCATGCCGCGCGCCGCCTACCTGCTGGGAAAACTGCTGGGCTACGGCGCGCTGGCGGCCGTGCCGGCCGTGCTGTTCGGCCTGCTGATGGCGCTGTTCGCCCCGCCCGCCCGGAGCGCGCTGTGGGCCGCCTCCCTGCTGGGCGAATTGTGGATCGTCGCCGCCTTCAGCCTGCTGTGCGCCGCCAGCTTGCAGCAGGCGCTGCCGGCACTGGCCGCCGTCAGCGGCTTTTATCTCTTGGCGCGCAGCGTGGGCAGCCTGCAACTGCTGGCGCACGGCGCGCGGGCAGGCGATACCTGGGCGCAGCAGGCGATGGCGGGCGGCATCGACGTGCTGGCCCTGCTGCTGCCCCGCCTCGACACCTTCACGCGCACGGAATGGCTGCTGTACCCCAGCGGCGGCTGGCCCGACCTGGCCGGCATCGCCACGCAGACGGCCATCTATGCGGGCCTGCTGGCCGCCTGCGCGCTGTGCGACTTTTATCGCCGGAATATCTGATGGCCAGCTCCTCGCGCCCCTGGGCCTGCGTGCCCCGCGCCCTGCGCTGGCTGCTGGCCGCGACGCTGCTGCTGCAGCTGGGCTGGCGCGTGCTGCAGCAGGCCGAACCGGTGCAGGCGCGCCCGCTGCCGCCGCCGCCCCCGCTGGCGGTGGCGCAAGTGGCCAGCCTGGGCGAACCGCTGGCCATGTCGAAGGCGCTGCTGCTGTACCTGCAAGCGTTCGAGGACCAGCCCGGCGTCAGCCTGCCGTGGCGCGTGCTCGACTATGAACGCCTGGCTGGCTGGCTGGGCACGGCGCAAGCGCTCGATCCGCGCAGCCAGTACGCGCTGGTGGCCGCAAGCGAGGTCTACGCCGGCGTGGCCGACCCGGCCCGCGCGCGGCGCATGCTGGCCTTTATCGCCGCCAGCTTCGCCGCCGATCCGGCGCGCCGCTGGCCCGCCATGGCCCAGGCCGTGCTGGTGGCCAAGCACCAGCTGCACGATCTGCCGCTGGCATTGCGCTACGCGCGCCAGCTGCGCCTGCTGGCGACGGCGCCGCAGGTGCCCCACTGGGTGCGCGAAATGGAAGCCTTCATTCTCGAAGACATGGACCAGCTCGACAGCGCCCGCCTGGTGATCGGCGGCCTGATCGCCAGCGGCCAGATCAGCGACCCGCACGAGCTGGCGTTCCTGGCGCGCAAGCTCGACGCACTGGCCGATGAAATTGCCGCAAAGAAAGCAACATTGGCGCACTGACATGGCGCTGCGCACTGCGGCGCACAGGCCATTCACGCGTCCCGCCATTTGCAGTAAACTGCCCCGTAAAGTGCCTACGCGGGCCCACGTTCTTGATAAGGAAATCCCATGCTCCCACGCCGCCAGCAAGGCTTCACGCTCGTTGAAATCGCCATCGTCCTGGTCATCATCGGCTTGCTGCTCGGCGGCGTGCTGAAGGGACAAGGCCTGATCGACAGCGCCAAGGTCAAAAACATCATCCAGCAATCGAATTCGCTGACGGCCGCCGTGAATGCCTACCAGGACAAGTTCCGCGCCCTGCCCGGCGACGATATCCAGGGCACCGTGCACGTGCCCAATTCGGCCGGCAACGGCAATGGCGACGGCCAGATCGGCGACGGCCAGCCGCGCGAGTTCACCCTGGCGCCGCAGCACCTGGCGCTGGGCGGCTTCATCACGGGGTCCTACAACGGCACCTCGCAATTCATGACCAGCGCGCAGGGCGGCGCCGTCTACCTGTACAACGACGAAGTGGGCGGACGGGCCGGCAACGGCATCCGTTTCGACAACCTGCCCGCCGGCTACGCGGAACAGATAGACAGCAAACTCGACGACGGCATCGCCAGCACGGGCAGCGTGCGGGCGAACATGCCATATGGCAATGCCGGTGCTATCATTCCCCGCACCGCCGTCTTCTTCTGACCAGGCAGTCACTATCATTCAGGGACGCTGCGCCTGCGCTGCCGTTCCCCGCCATCGTTTCGCGCCCGTCGCGCATCATTGAAAGGAATACCATGCAATCGCACCGCAAACTCCTCGTTTCCCTGGCTGCCGCTGCCGCCTTGCTGGCGGGCGGCGCCCACGCGCAGTACGTGGGCCCGTCCACCGGTCCGGACGCGCCCAAGACGGTCGCCGCCATCCTGAAAAACCCTGTCGATGACCAGGCCGTCGTGCTGCGCGGCCAACTGCTGCGCAAGGTGGGCAACGAGAAATACACCTTCTCCGACGGCACGGCCGAGATCCGGGTGGAAATCGATGACAAGGTCTTCATGAACCGCAAGATCGACGCCAAGACCCAGGTGGAAATCCGCGGCGAAGTGGAGAAAGACTTCATGGAAAGCCCGGAAATCGACGTCAGCGTGCTGACCGTCGTGCCGTAACACCGTCCAACTCCTTCCCCGCCGCTCCCGCCGTCCTGGCGGGAGCCTGTTCCCCTGTCGCCGCCCGCCAGCCGCGGCGCATCGGCATTCTGTGTGCCCTGCGCAACTCTTTTTTCACCTCAGAAACTAGGCTTGTCAGAACAATCAATTTCGTCTAGCATCTTTTCATTCAACGTCAGCCAGCGCCAGCGTGAGCGGGCCTGTCGACTCATCCATTCTGGGAGCCTTCCGGGTGCAAGATTTGCCTTCGATACGCTCAAGAATTTCATGGCTGGTGCTCGCCTGTGTCATTCCAACGGCGCTGGTATTTTTCCTGCTGGTGGCGCAAAGCTACACGCGCGAACGCAGCCATGTCGTCAGTGAAACAGCGCAGGCGGCACGCGCCGTCGCGGCCGCCGTCGAACGCGACCTGGACGGCGCCCGGCTGGCGGCACACATCCTGGCCGCCGCCCCCGCCCTGCAGGATGGCGATGCGGGCGCACTGCGCGCACTGGCCGCCAGCCTGCTGCAGCCCGGCGTGGCCGTCGGCTCCTTCATCATTTCCGATACGTCTGGACGCCAGCTGGTCAATACCGCCCTGCCCGCCTATCCCGCCCCGCCACCGCTGCCGCAGAAATGGGCGGCCAGCATGCAGCGCACGCGCGAGCAGGGCAAGCCCCGCCTGACCAGCCTGTTCTTGGCGCCCGATGGCCTGCCCCAGCTGGCCCTGAACCTGCCGCTGCCGCGCACAACAGGCCAGGCCTACGTGCTCACGGCCCTGTTTCCAGCCGACTACCTGCCACGCCTGATGCGCGAACTGAGCATGCCTGCCTACCTGGGCGCGGCCATCCTCAATGCCGACGGCATCAACGTGGCGCGCACGCTGGCGCCGCAGCGCTATGTGGGCCAGCGCAGCGCAACGCCACTGCTGGAACAGATACGCCAGGGACGCGAAGGCGTGCTGCGCCATGCCACCCTGGAAGGACTCGACGTGTACTCGGGTTTTCGCCGCGCGCCCGACGATGCCTGGACGGTGGTTGTCACCATGCGCACCAGCACCGTGGTCGACGCCCTGCTGCGCTCGGTGGTTACGGGTTCGCTCATCCTGGCATTGCTGCTGGGCGCCGCTTTCGCCCTGGCCTGGCGCGTGGGCGGGCGCCTGGCGCGCACGCAGCAGGCGCTGACCCAGCAGGTGCAGGCGCTGGCGCAGGGCAAGCCCTTGATGTCTGGCAAGCATACGGACCGCGAATCGGCCGACCTGGCCAGGGCCCTGGGCGCGCTCGAGCGCGACTTGCGGCGCCACCGCACGCAGCTTGAAAGCCTGGTGGCCGAGCGCACCCTGGCCCTGGAAAAATCCACGCGCCTGCTGGAAACCGTGTATGCGACGGCGCCCATCGGCATGCTGTTTGTCGACCGCGACTTGCGCATCGTCATGATCAACCAATACCTGGCCGCCATCAACGCGGCCAGCGTGGAACAGCATATCGGCCGCCGGGTAGGCACCATGCTGTTCGACGACGCCGTGCGCGCCGAGGTGGAACGCTGCCTGCGCCAGGTGCTCGAGACGGGCGAGCCCATCGTCGATATCGAGTTGAAAGGCAACAGCGGCCAGCAGCGCGACCAGGCCAGCCACTGGGTTGTCTCGTATCACCCGATCTGCGGGCCGGACCAGCAACTGCTGGGCGTGTCGGGGCTGTGGCTCGATATCACCGAGCGCAAGCGCAGCGAAGCGGAATTTCGCCGCTCCAAGCACCTGTTCGGCACCATCATTGAAAACATCCCGGCCATGGTCTTCGTCAAGCGTGCCGACAAGCTGAGCTTTGAGATGGTCAACCGCCACGCGGAACTGACCCTGGGGCGCTCGCGCGAGCAGCTGCTGGGCAAGACCGACAACGATTTCTTCCCGCCGCAGCAGGCGGCCGCCTTCATCGGCGCCGACCGCAAGCTGCTGGCGACGGGGCAGATGGTGGAAATCGAGCAGGAAGCGATCAACACGGCCGACGGCACGACGCGCCACTTCACCACGCGCAAGGTGGTGGTGCGCGACGATGCGGGCCGCGCCAGCCACGTGCTGGGCGTGTCGATCGATATCAGCGAACGCAAGCGCGCCACGGAGGTGCTGCACGCGACCACCTGGCGCCTGGAGCAGAGCGAGCGCTTCATCCGCACCGTCACCGACAACCTGCCCGGCATGGTGTCGTACTGGGGCCACGACTTGCGCTGCCGTTTCGCGAATAAATTCTACAACGAGTGGTTCGGCCGCAGCAGCGCCGAACTGGCTGGCATCCACATGAGCGAGCTGCTGGGCCAGGAACTGTTCGACGTGTACGCGCCGCACGTGGAAGGCGTGCTGGCGGGCCGGCCGCAAAGCTTCGAGCGCGACCTGCTCGACCCGACGGGCCAGGTGCGCCATACGTGGACCAACTACATTCCCGATTTCGACGACAACGGCGGCGTGCGCGGCTTCTTCGTGCTGGCTTCCGACGTGTCCGAACTCAAGCGCACGGAACTGCGCCTGCACGAACTCAACGAACAGATGGTGCGCGCGCGCGACAAGGCCGAGGCGGCCAGCATCGCGAAGAGCGAATTCGTCGCCAACATGAGCCATGAAATCCGCACGCCGATGAACGCCATCATCGGCCTGGCGCGCCTGCTGGAAGAGTCGCCGCTGGAACGGCGCGAGCGCAGCTATGTCGGCAAGATTCAGATGGCCACCCAGTCGCTGCTGGGCATCGTCAACGACGTGCTGGACTTTTCCAAGATCGAGGCGGGCCAGATGGTGCTGGAACAGCGCCGCTTCCAGCTCGAACGCATGCTGGGCAGCGTCGGCGTGCTGCTGGCCAGCAGCGCCTGGGCGCGCGGGGTCGAGCCCGTCTTCGTGCTCGACCCCGGCGTGCCGCCAGAACTGATGGGCGACGCGCTGCGCCTCGAGCAGATCCTGATCAACCTGGTGGGCAACGCCGTCAAGTTCACCAAAGAAGGCGAAGTGGTGCTGTCCATCCGCAAGGCCAGCGAGGATGCGGCCAGCGTGACACTGGAGTTTTCCGTGCGCGACACGGGCATCGGCATCGGCGCCGTCGAGCAGGAACACATTTTCGATGCCTTTTCCCAGGGCGACAGCAGCACCAGCCGCAAATACGGCGGCACGGGACTGGGCCTGGCCATCTGCCGCCGCATGGTGGACCTGATGGGAGGCGAACTCAGCGTGAAAAGCGAACTGGGCAAGGGTTCCGACTTCCGTTTCATCTGCCGTTTCGAGAAGGTGCCCGCCGCGCCGGAAAGCGCGGCCAGGGCCGTGCCCGCGGCATTGTCGCTGCTGATCATCGATGACAATGCCAGCGTGCGCGCCATGCTGGAAGACTGGTGCGCGGCGCACGGCTGGCACAGCCACAGCGCCGACAGCGGCGCGGCGGGCCTGGCGCTGCTGCGCCGCCATGCCGGCGGCGGTGCGGCGCCTGTCGACATGCTGCTGCTCGACGCGGCCATGCCGGGCATGGATGGCATTTCCATGCTGACGGAGGCGCGCGGCGACGAACAGCTGGCCCTGCCCCCCGTGATCATGCTGGTGGCCGACCAGGACAGCGAAAACCTCGAGCGCCTGGCCGACAGCCTGATGCTGGCCGGCGTCGTCTCGAAACCGGCCACGCCGGCACGCCTGCTGGCGGCCGTCATGGCCGTGCGCGAAGGGCGCAGCGCACCGTCCGCCCTGCCCGTCTCCACGCCGCTGTCGGGCCTGCTGGCAGGCATGCGCGTGCTGCTGGTGGAAGACAATGAAATCAACCAGGAAGTGGCGCAGTACATCCTGCTGCATTCGGGCGCCCGCGTGGCAGTGGCCGCCAATGGCCAGCTGGCCGTGGACATGCTGGCGCACACGCCGCAGGCCTATGACGTGGTGCTGATGGACTTGCAGATGCCGGTGCTGAACGGCTACGAAGCCACGCTGGCCATCCGCGCGCTGGGCTTGCGCGAGTTGCCCATCGTTGCCATGACGGCCAACGCCATGGACGAGGACCGCCTGCGCGCCATCGCCAGCGGCATGAATGCGCACATCTCCAAGCCCATCGATGTCGACGACATGGTGCAGACCCTGACGCGGCTGGTGCCGGCGCGGCCCGGCGCGGCCGGCGCCACGGGTGCGCTCCCGCCCGGCGCCGCCAGCGCCGATGCCGTGGAGGTGCCGGCAACGGTGCCCGGCATCGACCTCGACGCGGCCCTGCACCGTTTCGGCGGCGATTATGGCGCGTTCCTGGCCCTGCTCAAGCGTTTCGAGAATTCGCAAGGCGACGCCGTCGAGCAAACGCGGCGCCTGCTGGCCGATGGCCAGATCCAGCCGGCGGCGCAATTGCTGCACCGCGTGTGCGGCGTGGCCGCCAACCTGGGCGCGGCGGACATCGCCAGCCTGGCCGCCGAGGCGGAAAAAGCGCTGAAGGGTGGCCGGCGGCGCGCCACCCAGTCGCTGCTGAGGCAGCTGGAGCAGGCCATGGCCGTCGTCATCGAGGGGGCGCGCACGCAGCCGCTGCCGCGCAGCCACGCGGCGCCGGCCGCGCCCGGCACGCTGGCGGTCGACTTGCGCGCCGGCCTGACCCAGCTGCTGGTATTGATCCGCAATAACAACCTCAAGGCGCTGGCCCAGTTCCACGCCCTGCATCCCGCAATTGAACAGTCAGACCGCGAAGCTGCTCTGGCGATGGCAAACGCGATCGAGACGTTGAATTTTTCCGATGCGGAAAGACTCGTGCTCGATCAGCTGAAACGAGAGGAAAACAAGTGAGCTGGACCAACCTTG
>RCUS01000132.1_pt1 | contig 60485 bp, 52 predicted proteins | sample 2166221 | NCBI WGS metagenome assembly RCUS01 (sample SAMN09932758, study PRJNA488358) | compost metagenome | isolation source: compost soil in cyclohexanecarboxylic | place: Germany: Experimental Botanical Garden
ATAAATTATTGATATCGTTCCCTCCGCCGATCAGAAAATCAATGGCTCCGTCGCCGCCAAGGGTAAATGTAGCAGATTTCAGTACACCTACCTGAGCATCTCCTCCATCCTTATATCCCCAGAGATGATGCGCACCGCTCTGATTAAAAGGGCCTCCCCATCCCCAGTCCGTATCCGTCACCACATCTGCATCACTGAACGCATTACCACTTACAATCGTCCATCCGCTTAAGTTTCCGCTCTCGAAGTCGTGGTTGGTCAAACTGCCAGTCTCCTGTGCAACTTGGGTAGTTGCTGTGACACTATCGCTTGCTGCCGAGATATTTCCCGCATCGTCCATTGCCTTGACCGTATAGGCATAGGACGTGCTTGCTGTCAGCCCGCTGTCTGTAAAGGCGGCTGTCGTACTCGTACCTACTTGAACTCCATTCCGGTAAATCATATAACCGGTTACTCCCACATTATCTGTGGAAGCGGTCCAACCCAGAGATACGGAATTCGTGGTTGTCCCGGTCGCTGCCAGATTCGTTGGAGCTGTCGGAGATTCCAGATCACCATCTCCACCTTGGACTGGAACGTTAAAATCATCAACATTAATATGGCCCCAATCATCCGTTCGCTCATCCACAATTTTGATATACATGGATGTGCCTATATATTGGGTAGCATCCCAGTATCTCCTCGTATACCCTTCCGTAACTCCTTTGGTACTCGGCCAATTCCAATAGCTTCCTGGTCCGCTTGATCGATAGAGCTCTTTGCCGTCAGAAGCACGAACAAAGGACACATACAATTTATCAATATCGGAACCGCCGCCGATCAGGAAACTAACCTGACCATTACCTCCGAGTGTAAAACTTTTAGATTTTAAAACTCCTGTTGCCGAATCCCCACCACTCAAGTTCCCCCAAAAATGGTAGTCCCCCACTTGATTAAACGGTTGGTTATTCCCGAATGTCGCTGTATTTGTAACCCCCGAATTGGAAAAAGCCGTTCCGCTCTCTACGATCCAACCGTTTAAGTTACCGCTTTCAAATCCATTATTCGTAATATTCACAGATGCCGGAGGAGCAACTACAGTAACTGTGCTTGAAGAAATTTTAGCTCCGTCTCTTGTTTTGGCTGTAATAGTTGCGGTTCCTTCGGATTCCCCTGTAACCGCTCCATTAACCACCGACGCAACTGTCGTGTTGCTGGAACTCCATATCACATTTTTGTTCGTTGCGTTTGCCGGTGCGACTGTAGCATACAGCGTTTTTTTGCCGCCTACCGTTACCTCTAGACTTGCAGGAGTCAGGCTGACGCCGCTGACTGGCACATCGGTATAAGCGGAATTCATTGCCCAAACTTTCAGTGACTTCACAACGATTGAACTGGTGTTTGCATCTCCCCATAGTTGAAGGCCTTTTGCATCTGTTCGGGTAGAATAAGTACGTGTGGTAATGGATTTAAGTCCATTCAAGTAAGATTCCACCATAGATTTATCCAGGTATACATGTAGTTTGACATTTTCACTACCGATGTCTATAGTACCCTTTTGAATGCCTTTGTTTTGACCTGCAATGGTTTTCGTGCGGTCAACACCATACTCTTTATTACTGTTTTTGTAATAGATTAATGTCTCTTCTTCACTGTTAGGAGATTTTCGGACTTTGATCCCCACACTGTCAGCAGAACCACGGCTCAATTCCATTTCGATCTCGACCGTATCGCTTTGAATGGAAGAAAGCGCAGCATTAGCAGACGCAAAACTCGTATCTGTTGTAATGTTTACAAGTTGTTGGCCTCTTAAGGACTGCAACTCGGAAATTGGATTGATCCCCAACTGACCGTCCGGGCGCAGCGAAAGTTCTACTGGAAGCCCTGCGTTATGCGCCCAACCTGCGTCGGACTCCTCCTGGGAGTTTCTTTCCCCTTGAGCAATGGTGAACATAATATTACGTCCTGTTTGCGGATCTTTAAATCCGCTTGGACCTGTAAAATGAAAGTCTCCAAAATCCATTAATTGAGGCTTGGGATCATCAGGTGTGAACTTCGCGGTAGAAGCATTCCAAGTACCAATCCAATAGTACACCTCCACATTCGCTCCATTTCCGACCGGACTGATTGCCAACAAATGCTTGCCGCTTCCCAGCGACATCATAACCGGCAACTCCCATACGCCACCTAATTCCGGATAAGTTGACGGATTGGTTTGATAGATTGGGCCGCGGTAAGTCCAATTCATCAGATTAGGATCCGTTGTGGAGTAGACAGCTGCTGATCCACCCTGGCCCTCGTAACCCGTCCCTACCAGCATAAACCAGGTTGAACCATCTTTGAACACATACGGGTCTCTGAATTCACCAAATTTCCCGTATTGCTGGGCAACTGCCAGTTTGGGCTCTTTTACCCATTTCTTCAAATCGTTATCCCCATCCGTTTGATACGTACTGCGGGCAACCCCTACGTTTTGGTTGCTGTTAAGGTACGCTCTTGAATCATTGCCGGCAGTGAAGAAAAGGGTAGGATTCCCTTTATCGTCAATGACTGCGCTTCCAGTCCAATCCCCATCGGGATCTACTTGAAACAATTCCGGCGACAAAGCAGGCTGCAAGTCTCGCCAATGCACCATGTCATCGCTGACCCAGTGCCCCCACTGCATATTATGCCAGTAAGGTCCATGCTGGTTATTCTGATAGAACAAATGGTATTGTCCATTAAAATACAACGGTGCATGGGGTTCGTTCATCCAGTGACCCGGAGCAATAGCATGATAGATAGGACGATAGCGGTCACCATCGTAGACGCTCCGGTCAAAACTGAGGTTTGGTGTCGGCAGGTTTCCTCCTAGGGCTGACATATAGCTCTGATAAGAGTTTTCTGCTTCAGCATTTGTATATGCTCCGTTGTATATTTTCACTTCATCGATAAGTCCGTTAAACATGTTCAAAGGAAATACTCCAAGTTGGGTGCTCTGATTGTTTTTTCCGATCAAAAGCTGATTTCCTGAAGGTGTGATTGTGGAATTCGAAGGGATACTGCTCTTAGCCACTTGACGTCCGTTAAGGAACAGCTTCATTGTGCCAGCCGCTCCGTCTACTGTAGCAATAATATGGGACCATTCATTTCTGGGAATAGGCTCATAAGACCAGACCTCATACCATTGCCCACCCGAGCCGATTTGAAATGACCACGTTCCATGCCGGAACATTCCAAGGATAAATCCCTGTTTTCCGGATTTATCGTGCTGGTTGATAATGGCTGAGAGCGTGCCGTTATCACCCCATTCATAGGCCCGGGGAGCAACCCAGGCTTCAATCGTCATACTCTGAGAGGGAGTTGTGATCGGAGAGTGTGTCACCCAATTCGAGTATCCATCAAACAGCAGGGCCTTGTCGGAAATCCCGTCAGTACGCCATACCGGATCACTGGAAGGCTTGTAAACTGCATTATTGAAAACATAGTTGATAGAATCATTCGAATTGCTGATGGTTTCTTTTGTCGTTTTTCCGCTTCCCTCATTAAAGTTCCATTCTGCAATTTTAGTAGTCGCAGCTTCGGCTGTAGGTGTATAGATCCCATATGGCACCATTAACAAAGCAGTAAGCATAATTATCAATGCTCGAATCAATTTTACTTTTTTTTCCACAAAACACCCTCCCACTTTTCACATAAGTCTCCTTCATACTTGACAAAGAACCTTTAATCGTCTCCCTTCAGCACAGTAAGTTTAAACTCACATATTATCAGTAGGCCTCACCACCTCTCAGATTGTTCTTCGGCACCCACGCGCGTAATAAAAACGCTTACAATTCACTCAAAAACAACTATTTGCACTCATAAAAAGCAGTATTATACCAGGTGTTATTGAATAAAACGTTTACGCAATCGATTACGTGTAGAAGAAAAAAAAGTCAGAGCGATTGTCTGACTATCAAATTGGCATCTAAGCGATATTCAACTTTTCCTAAAGTCCCGTCCTCAATTCTCTGCAACATTACTTCAGCAGTTTTTACGCCAAGTTGAAATGACGGCTGTTGGATAACGGTCAACGGTGGTTGGGTGACCCGAGTCCACTGAAAATCATCAAAGCCAACAACGGCCAGCTGGTCCGGTATTCGAATCGAATGGTCTTGCAAATATGTCATCGCGCCCATAGCCATCACATTATCCGTCACAAAAATAGCTGTTGGATTCATCTTCAACAAATCCCCCATGCTTCTGTATCCGCTCCCAAAGCTCACATCTCCAAAACAAATTAACGAATCATCTATTTTAAGACCTGCGCTCATCAACGTTTCAGAATACCCCTCATATCGTTCAATCGTTGTTGTGACCGAAAGGGGACCGGATAAAAAAGCTATCTTTCGATGACCTTTGTCTATAATCTTTTGTATTGCTTCCTTAGTCGCTGTTTTGTTGTCAATGAGTACGGAATCTCGTTCACAATGTTCAGGGACTCTATCAATATATACCACCGGATAATCTCCGAACAAACGCTCGTAATCGCAATCCCTGCTAGCCGGAGCCACGACCAGTCCGTCAATCATTTGTGAATCAAACATCCCAATTTCTTTACTCTCTATTTCAAAGTTGTCACTGGAGTCACTCAAAATTAGATGGTAGCCTCTTTCTTTCAATACACTTTGGACTCCGGCTGCTACCGACATAAAGTAAAAGTTTGAAGTTTCAGAAGCAAGGATCGGTGCAAGAAACGCAATAATATACGACTTGCGGCTACGCAGCGAGCGGGCTACTGAGTTGATTCGGAAGTTCAATTCATTCATTGCAAGATGAACCTTCTGTCTCGTCTCATTGGATACATACCGCGTTCCGTTAATGACATGGGAAACAGTGGCTGTAGATACATTAGCCCTTAAAGCCACATCTTTGATACTAACATTCTTTTTTTCAGTCATCTAAATTACTCCTGTTTCATTTCACATTAAGCATCCGATACCTCATTGTTGTTCCCAGTGTGATCATTGAAGTAAACGATTACTTACTATATAATATATTTTGACTAGAAGCTTTTGTCAAATATTATTGCCATTCGAGGTATTACCCCTTTATTTCAAAATGCCTATCCTCCTATTAACGATAAGTCCGTCATATTCTGGTGAATACATTTGATTTCACTCCCAATTTCCTGTATAACCAACCAATTTTGATACAAATATCCAGATTAACTTTCTTGCTCTTGAGGCCTAGGAATGTTTATAAACCTTTCCTTTATTTCGTCCATTCCATCACCCCCATATTAATTAACTCGAAAACCAATACCCCCTTTGTATGGGAGCAAATCAAAATTTATAGATATAAAATAAAAAAAAAACACAGCAGCGTAAAAAATAATACGCTTACTGTGTTCAACTTAAATTATATATTCAAACTCATGCATTAATATTAATTATCAACCGTGGCCCTATCTCTATCCGTCCTCACCCGCAGCGGCTGTATCCGCAGTTGCTGCATGTTTTGCAGCCCTCGATGTTGATCAGCGAGGCGGAGCCGCAGGACGGGCAGAGGTCGCGGGACTCGCTGGAGGAATGGCTATGCGCATGGCCTCCATGGCCATGGTCAGCCGCTGCTGTTGCTGCCGAAGCGCCGCTGGCCTGAAGCTCCGCGTTCAGCGCGCTCTCGAAATCTTCGACCGCGAGCGTGGCCGCGATTGGAGCGGACACATGCTCCTCATGTGCATTGTTCTGCACATGGGTCTCAAGCGCCTTCGCCACCGCGTCGGCGATGGACTCGACGCGGTTCGCGCCGAAGCCGATGGCGCCGGAGCCGCCGATGCCCTTGAGATGCTTGATCAGCAGCTCCACCTTCTCGCCGTGGTCCCCGTACCGGAGGAACAGCGAGCAGACGCGGCCGAGCGCTTCCGCCATGGCGAACACGTCCGAGCCGGCTTTGCCGACATTCAGGAAGATTTCAGCCGGCGTGCCGTCCAGGTCGTTGATCGTGATGTACGCCATGCCAAACGGCGTGTTGATCTTATAGGTAGCGCCGCGCAGAACCTGCGGGCGTTTCTTGTACTGCTTGTCGACGACACTGCCGGACGGCTGTACGGCAGGTGTGGCAGGTGCAGCCAGTGCTGTGGCTGGAGCCGGCGCGGCCGCTTGAGGCGCAACTGCTTCCTCAGCCTCGGCAGACGGTTCAGCCGTTTCCTTCAGTGAAGCGTCCTTCTTGTCTTCCTTCTTCTCGGTCTGCAGAACCTGCGTGTCACGGCTGCCGTCGCGGTAGATCGTGACGCCTTTGCAGCCGAGGTCGAATGCGAGCTCATACAGCTCTTTCGTCTCTTCAATCGTGAAGTCGTTCGGGCAGTTGGCCGTCTTGGAGATCGAGCTGTCCACCCAGCGCTGAATCGCCGCCTGCACACGGATATGATCCTTCGCGGACAGATCCATCGAGGTTACGAAATAATCCGGCAGCTCTTCGCCCGGATGGGCTTCCAGATATTCCTGGGCGATCGGCACGAACTGCTCGTCAAAGCCGAGACGGCTCTGGCGGAAATATTTAAACGCAAAGTACGGCTCAATACCGGTCGAAGTGCCGACCATTGTACCTGTGCTGCCTGTCGGAGCCTGGGTAATAACAGTAACGTTGCGCATGCCGTTCTTCGTGATGGCTTCGCCAACTTCCGGATATACCTCGGTGATATTTTTCATGAAGCCGCTCAGCAAATATTTCTCGGCGTCGAACGCTTCGAAGGAGCCCTTCTCGGCCGCAATGCCGGCGGAAGCCAGATACGCCTCACGGGCCATGAAGCCGTACAACTTGTCCAGGAATTCCAGCGATTCCGGGCTGCCGTAGCGGATGTTCAGCTTGATCATCAGCTCGGCGAGACCCATCGTTCCGAGACCAACGCGGCGTTCCTTCTTCTGGTTAGCCTCGTTCTCCGGGAAATGGTACGGTGTCTTGTCGATGACGTTATCGAGGAAGCGCACCGAATAGCGGGTTGTCGTGCCCAGATCGTCCCAGGCAACATCATGGTTCTCCGCGTCATAGAACTTGGAAAGGTTGATGGCCGACAGGTTGCAGACGCCCCAGCCCGGCAGCCCCTGCTCGCCGCAAGGATTCGTGCAGATAATTGGGTTGAAGTACCAGCTGTTGGACATCTGGTTATAGTATTCCATGAAGACGACGCCCGGCTCCGCCGATTTCCATGCGGATTCGATGATCGTATGCCAGATTTCGCGGGCTTTGACCGTGCGATAATGGTTCACCTTGCGGCCGGCCTCTTTCCACTTGTCGAGATCGCCGTCCCACACTTCATTGTAGTCGGGATAGGTCGTATCCGGGAACACAAGCTCCCAGTCGAGGTCTTCCTTGACGGCTTTCATGAAGCTGTTGCTCACGCATACCGACAGATTGGCGTTCGTCACCTGGCCCATCGTCTGCTTGACGGTGATGAAGTCGAGCACATCCGGATGCCAGTCGTTGATCATAAGCATGAGCGCGCCCCGGCGGCTTCCGCCCTGCTCGATCAGACCGGTCGTGTAGCTGAACAGGCCGCCCCAGGACACGGCGCCGCTGGAGGAACCGTTCACGCCCTTAACGACCGCTCTGCGCGGACGAAGGGACGACAGATTGATACCGACGCCGCCGCCGCGGGCCATAATCTCGGTCATTTCGGACAGCGTCTCCATGATGCCGCCGCGGCTGTCCTTCGGCGAAGGAATGACATAGCAGTTGAACAGCGTAAGCTCATCGCTGGCACCCGCGCCTGCCGCAATCCGGCCGCCCGGAACCAGCTTCCAGTCATCCAGAATGCTGCGGAATTTGTCCTGCCATTGGCGCTGCAGCTCCGGCGTCTTCTCAACCGAAGCCATCGCTCCGGCGAGACGGTCCCACATTTCTTCAGGGGTCTTCTCGATATTAAGCGTCAGCTTCTCCACATCGGACTTCACGAGCTCGCCGCGGCGGGTCTTCACCGTCACGATCCGACCCTCGCGCTCGACGATCTCGCCGACTTCCTTGGTCGGGAATTTGGGATCGTCCTTCGTCAGAACGAGAACCACATCTCCCACCTTGGCGTTATTCGTGTCGGCATCTTTCCAGGCATAGCGGTCCAAAAAGATTTTTTCGCTCAAGCCTTCCAGCCGCTGACTGTGTTCCACTGTACTCAATATAAACAACCTCCTGAAAGTAAAATGATTAGTCCGATTTCCCGTTACCAGCCAATAAACGCTTTCGCTGGTTTTCAAACGGTATTTTTCATTTTTTCACAATATATTGTGTGAAATAGCTTTTAAACTATACCATATCTTGTAGATTGTGTCCCAAGTCGAAAAGAACGGACGAAGCCCCGAAATCTCCTTTCTAGCTCGCGAAATCTCTTTGTTTCTCCTTTTTTTAGAGACTCGCGCCAAAAAGGCAATTGTTATGAATTCCGCTGCTTTAGCGCATACTGGTGATACGTTCCGTAAGTATATTCCAAGCGGGAGGAGACAGCCTGCATGAAGCAAGATCTCCGCATCATAACCGGCCCGGCTCCCGGTCCAGTCCCCGAGCCGCAGCTTCCCGTCCCATTGAACTTCGACCGGAGCTGGCTTGACGATCTGAAGGCAGGTCTGCAAAAAGGCGGACCCTGGGGCGAGCTGCGTCTCGCCCGTCTCGCCGTCGAAGGCGAAGCGTCCGGCCTGATTGAGAGCTTCGAAGAGCTGCAGTGCATGAAGCATCTGCCCTCGCTGTCGCCGCTTCCCCATCAGCTGGACACCGCCCGCCGGGTGCTGTTTCAGATGTCGGGACGCGCCATTCTGGCGGACGAAGTCGGTCTAGGCAAGACGATCGAAGCGGGCCTTGTGCTGAAAGAGTACCTGGTCCGCGGGCTGGTCAGAAGAGTGCTGATCCTCGTCCCGGCATCCCTGGTGCTGCAATGGGTGCGCGAGCTGAACACCAAATTCGGCATATCGGCCGTCGCCCAGAAGAAAGCCTATTCCTGGGACAACGATATCGTGGTCGCGTCCATGGACACGGCCAAAAGGCCTCCCCATAAGGAGCGCCTGATCCAGGACGAATATGACATGCTCATCATCGACGAAGCCCATAAGCTCAAGAACAAGAAGACAACCAACTACCAGTTCGTTCAGCAGCTTCGTAAAAAATACTGCCTTCTGCTCACCGCCACACCCGTGCAGAACGATCTCGGCGAGCTGTTCAACCTCATTACGCTGCTGAAGCCGGGACAGCTCGGCAACCAGGGCGATTTTGCCGCAAATTTTGTGGTGGACAAACGCGTGGCGAAGAATGAGGAGCAGCTTCGCGGCGAGCTGTCGAAGGTCATGATCCGCAACCGCCGGGGCGAAGGGCCGGTGTCTTTTACGAAGCGGAAGGTTCGAAACGTCTCGCTTACTCTATCGCCCGAAGAACAAACATTATATGACGGCGTCACAGCTTTTGTCAAAGACCAGTATGAGGAGTCCGGGGGCAACTTAAGCAGCATGCTGTCGCTCGTCACTCTGCAGCGCGAGGTGTGCAGCAGCCGGGACGCCGTCTTTGTCACCCTGGTCAATTTGATCAAAAAGCTGCCGGAAGACTCACCACGCCGTGAACGGATGATCGGGCTGCTTCAGCAGATCCGGTCCGTGAAAGCGAATACGAAGGCGGAGAAGACGATTGATCTAGTCAAGGATATGAATGAGAAGGTAATCGTCTTCACCGAGTACCGGGCGACTCAGGAGTATTTGCTCGGATATTTCCGCAGCCACGGTCTCCAGGCCGTCCCCTACTCGGGCGGAATGAACCGCGGCAAGAAGGACTGGATGATGGACCTGTTCCGGGGCCGCGCCCAGGTCATGATCGCTACCGAAGCGGGCGGCGAAGGCATCAACCTGCAGTTCTGCCACCACATGGTCAATTTCGATCTGCCTTGGAACCCGATGCGGGTGGAGCAGCGGATCGGCCGGGTTCACCGGCTCGGCCAGCAGAACGACGTTCATATTCACAACCTGTCGACAGCCGGAACGATCGAGGAGCATATTCTGCATCTGCTGCATGAGAAAATCAATCTGTTCGAGAGCGTCATTGGCGGACTCGACACGATTCTCGAACGGTTCGAGAAGAAAGAATCGCTGGAGAAGAGTCTGTACAAAATCATGCTCGAGGCTGGAAGCGACGACGAGCTGCGCCGCAGGGTCGGCAGCATCGGCCAGACCTTGGCCGACCTGAAGGACGGCATTCAGAATGAAAGCGGGGCGGCGACATGACGTTAACACCGAAGCAGGTCCAGAGCCAGGTGATGGAATATTTATTGGCGACCGACTGCCAGATTATCGAAAAATCGCCGGTCCATGTTACGGTCAAGCTGTCGCCCCGCGCAGACCGGATGCTGACCGACCGTCCTTATTACTGGGGGTTCGTGGAGCGTACCGGCGCGGAGCCGGAAACGCTGTCCTTCACGTTCGTCTTCGATCCGGAGACGTACGATGCCGTCCCCGAGCCGCGCAGTGCGGGGGGCCGCGCGGGAGGCCCGGGCGGCGCGGGAACGCCGCATGGCACAGGCGGCCCGGGCAGCCCGGCACCGGTGCCCGGGCCGCAGGCTGCGGGCGGTCGAGGCCCGGGAGCCGGTTTTCCGGCCCCGGGAGTGCCGGCCGCACCGGGGCCGGGCGGTGCCGGCTCCCCGCCCGGCGCTGATCGCGCAGGCGCCTCAGCGCCTCAGCCAGGCACTGCGCCCGGTGTCTCCGCCGCTCAGCAGGCGGAGCTTCCTGCCGGCGTATCCCTAAGCGGGAACACGCTGGCAGGAACACCGCAGGAGGGCATCCTGTCCCGCTACTTCGGCGTCGCCCCCCTCCTGCCCCGGCTCGGTCCCGGCCTCATCCGCCGGGAGGATGTCGTCTTCGGCAGCAAGCGCCTCCGGCAGATTTGGGCAGCGGCCCGAAGCGAGGGCCGCTGCCTCTATCTCTTCGAGGAGCCGGGCGCTGTTCAGCGGCGCACGATCTTCCCGGCGGCCTATGAGCCCTGGCTCGCCGTCTGCTTCAAAATCGAGCTGAGCTGCGATTTGAAGCGGGAGGAGCTGCATTTCATCGGCGTGTCGCTGCTGAGCGGCGAAATCCGCGAACGCTTCGAGCACACGCTGGAAGAGATCCCGATGACTCCGCGCGTTCCGGAGAACATTCATGTTCAGCCGTCCGAGCTTACGCTTGACGAAGGGGCACAGCTGCTTGAACGGCATATCGCCGCAGGGCTGGCGGTCCAGGATTACAGCTGGGCGATGGAAGCCCGTAAGCGTCTGGACGCGGAGCTTCAAATCATCGACGCCTATTATCAGGAGCTGATCCGGGAGACAGACGAGGAGCGGCGCGGGCAGGTTGAGGAGCAGTATCAAAGCCGCAGACGGGAGACCAGCTGGCAGTACGAACCCCATATTGCCGTGTCGCCCGTTGTCTATGGTTTGTTCCATCTTCGAAGCCGGCCGCAGGGCTGACCGCTACAAAGCGACCCCAGTCGCTAAATGGAGTCAAAAGTCCTTCGGACCGGCGCGACAGCATGCAACAGCCTTTTCAGAGCTTGTCCGCTACAATTAAGGCGAAATGAAGCGCCGAAAGACAGGTGAACCGAGATGAATAAGGATCAACGACCGGAGGCGTCCAGCGGACGTCTTCCAGTTACCGGGAATCGCAAGACCAGATTCAAGCGCACAGCCGCTCTCAAGAGAGCATCCCTACTATTGATCGTTGGGCTGCTGACGGCGGCTTCCTTTCCGCTGCTGCCGCACGGCTTGCCGGCATTAGCCGACTCCCGCCCCGGGAAGTCGGCCGTATCCGCTGCCCCATATTCCGGCCTCACAGCTGCCTTGAATGCTAAGAGCGCCGGTTCCGCCGCCGTCTCGGCCCAGTCTCCTCTGCCCAAGCGAGGAGAGGATGACGCTACCGCTTCCGTTCTCGCTTTCGCCCGCCAGGCAGCGGACAAGCTGGCGGATAGCGAGCCGTTCAAAGCCTGGAAGACCGCGAAGCAGGAAATTGAAGCGCTTGGTCCGGGTACGCATGGCTGGCTAGTACGTGTGAAGGACGGCGACAAGGAAATCGGCTATATGATCATCACCTCTTCCGAAGATGGCGGCTATGTTCTTAGCGAGTATGGAGCAGCCGAGGACGGTATCCCTTATTCCCTTACAGAGCTGCGCCGATTCCTGGCGCAGAAAGGCATCATTTCCCTAACCGGATTATCCGGAGCTTCCTTTAACGCTGCTGCGCAGTACCTCCCGTTGCTGCCTTACTGGAAGGTAACGATTGATGGAAGTGTTCTGTATCTGAACGCCCTCCATCCCGAAATTCTCCCCTGGAACGAGGAGCAAGCTCAAGCGGCCGCCAAATCGGCAGCCGGAAAGGGCTCTTTCGGACTGCAGTACCGAAATCTTCGAGAAGGTTATGCGCCGAACCCGGCCGTGATTGCCAGCAATGAAGACAATCCATACAGCAACCTCGGTTGGCTGTCCTCCCCCAGCACCGCCGTGCCGGAGGCCCGGGACTTCCCCGCCCTGCTTCAATCAGGCCGGGGACTGGTGTACCGCCAGGCCGGCGGGGCCAATGAGCTGTCCGGAGGTCCGCTGCTGATTACCGGATATCAGCAGTGGAACCCTCCAGGCAGCGCTGCCACCGGAAGCCTCTACGCAGCGGCTGGCGGAAGCCGCTTCCTGCCGCTGGACGCCCTGCGCAGCGGCGGGACTGTCCAGCTCTACAGCAGCCAGCCCGATTGAACCGGCAGCACAAAGAGCTCTGCCCTGAAGCGGGAGAGCTCAGCCAATACAATTAGCGCCTCTGCCATTACTCTTAGCGCTTCTCCACTATTCTTTACGATCACTGCCGCCTTTTTGCCGTCTGCCGCTTCTCCAGATGGATAGCCCAAGCGGAACCATGCCGAACCAACGCTGGCTCCAGGATTGTCTGCCGCCGCGGCCGCGGTGGCGATCCTCCCGCGGACTCTCCATATATCCGACTACTCTTTCCGTAATGTACTTGACCAGTTCTTCTCCGTCAGAGGCCAACACGTCCACCTCCCCTTCTTGTTCTCATAAATAGTGTGCGTCATTTGAAGAGCTTTTAAACCAGGGGGACGGATATAACGGGCAGCTCTGGGCATTCTATCCTTCAAAAGCGCGAACCGGCTGGCGGCGGATATACAGCCCCGAGTCTTCGCTTCAAGAGAGGATGGACGTTATATGAGAAGTGGCACGAGCGGAATGAAGAGAACAAGACGGCTGGCGGCGCTGCTTGCCGGAGCGCTGCTGTGCGGCAGTGGCGGTCCGGGCTACGCCGCTCCCGCTGAGGCCGAGCCGGACCGCCATACCATTCTCGGTCATAGCCACCGCCTGGTGCTGATCGACGCCGGTCACGGCGGTATCGACGGGGGCACCTCGCATGGCAACATTCTTGAGAAGGACCTGACGCTTGCGATCTCCCGCAAGCTGTTCCTGGAGCTGCGCTCGGACGGCTTCGATGCGGCGCTTAACCGCTTCGGCGATTATGCGCCGAGCGAAGAGAATATGTGGCTTAGGTCCCGGTCGCGCCATCTCAAAGATCTCGCCCAGCGCAAGGAGTTGGCCGAGACGCTCGACGCAGCAGTTGTGGTCAGCGTACATATCAACTGGGCTGCCTCACCTGCCAAGCACGGCCCTGTCGTTCTGTACCGCCAGGAAGGACGCAGCTACATGCTGGCGAAAGCCATTCAGGACCGGCTGAATGATCTGTACGGTACGAAGACGGAGGTCCGGCCCGGCAAGCCATTCTATCTCCTGAACAAAATAACCGCCCCCACCGTCATCGTGGAAGCGGGCTTTATCAGCAGTCCCGTGGACCGCGCGAAGCTGACCGTTCCGCAGGGCCAAGAGAACATCGCCGAAGCGATCTCGGAGGGCATTGCGGCTTATCTTATGGAAGTGTAAGCAGGGGACTCCATTTCCATTTTTCTTTGACAAGATCGGAAATCCCGACGAACTGAACCCGGTTCTTCAAATCCGGGAGACCGCTGCGTATTCCCGCGGCGGTTTCTTTTCCATGCACGCCGACATGGCCGATCGTAATGCAGTAGTTCTGCTCCGAAGCGAGCTGAGCGGCCAGTTTCAACTGCCGGGCGACATGGCTTGACGTATGGATGTCGTCAAGAAAAATATGATTTTCCACCCGAGGCAGCCCCATTTGCTGTGCCGTCTGGCCGACGATGGAGTGGTAGTTCGTCTTGCTGTCCACAAAGAAAAGTCCCCTTTCCTTGCAAACGCCAAGCACCACGCGCATAATTCGCTCGTCTCCTGTAATTCTGGAGCCCATATGATTGTTGATTCCGACCGCGTAAGGTACGGCATCCACTGCCGCCTCTACCCGCTTGTGAATTTCCTCGTTGCTCAGCGACGACAACACTGCGCCCGGCCCGAGCCACTGCGGTTTCCCGTGACGAGGTTCCATCGGCAGATGGACCAAGACATCATGGCCCCGCTTATGCGCTTCGATCGCATCCTCCTTGGAGGTCGGCAGAAAAGGCATGACCGCTACAGTCAGTTTGATCGGCAGCGACATCGCCTCCTCCGTTCCCTTCATGTTGTTGCCAAAATCATCGATGATAACAGCAACCTTTGGCATTTGATGCTCCGATGCATAACCTCCATTGCCTCCCGCCCCAGCGGCTTGCCCCGGAGCATTCGACGCCACGGCCGGTTCCGGCACACCGGCAAACATCAGACCGGCAATTGCAAATACCATGGCTAAATCTTTAGCGCCAGTGAATTGACGACGGCGCCAGAAATTTAATCTTCTCATCTTCATTCCCCCTGTCCTGTAGAACTGCATGGTCTCATTGTTTGATGACAGAGGCATATTTATGTGAAGCCGCTTGAAGACAACAATTAACAGGGAGGAATACGGCGGAGTAGGTATTTTTGACAACGCGGAAGCCACCGGTGCTTCCAGAAGATATTTATCTGGGGCATTATATTTGGGTATCCAATGGGATCATCGATGGTGCGGACCTAGCGATCTCGACGGTGGTCAATAAAATAAGGAAGGGAACTGTCTCCCTTCCTGCATCATTATAATTTCCAGTTCATGTATGGCTTGAGTCAACCGGAAAAAGTGGAACTCGCATTACTCTTATCCTGTGATTTAAGCCGTTGGTGTTTATTCTTTGTTCAGCGGAACCGTCTTCGACTCCGCAGGCGCGGCTGCAACTGCCGCTGTAGACGAGCCCGATGCCGCCGCCGTAGCGAGCTTTGGATTTTCTGCGTTCGCCACTCCGCTTCTTGCCCACAGGAAAATGGACAGTGCATAACAAATCGCAGTAAAGATGGTTACGCTGATGAATCCATTCCATTGTGCATAGAGGATGCCTGCAAGGTAAGTGCCAAATGTTGTTGCGGCATACATCGTTGCGTTAGATAGAGCGGCAATTGTCCCTCTCGCTGTAGTAGACAACGTCTGCAACAGCGCCATCATGATCGGGAATATCGTTCCGGCGATAATGTACAAGAGGAAATAGGAGACTTTTACCAGCGGTGTGGAAGTTGTCAAGTTAAGCAAAAGATACAACGCCCCCATAATCGCGATCCCAGACAGCAGCGTGGCCCGCTTGCCGAGCTTTGCAACGACGTTGCTGCCAAAGAAGCTGCCGATGATGTTGCCCAGACCCATGAAAATCAGCACATTGCCGATTTCCGAAACGGTCAGGTCAAATTTGTCGGCTAGCCAGGTTCCGAGAAAGCTGAATACGGCGAAGTTGCCTGACTGGAATACAAAGTAGGCCAGGAAGGACTGCTTCGCTTTCCCTCCATGCAGCAGTGTAACATAACGACTGACAATGGAAGGCTGCTTGCCTGAGATTGCCGGCTTGATGTCCGGTACGATGAATATAATCAGAAGGAACAGCAGGAAAGCGCAGCCTCCGATGATGTAGAACGGCGTTTTCCAAGAATGAACGGCCAAATAGGTGCCGATTGGCACTCCCAAGGTTTGCGACACTGCAAGACCGGCCGTTGCGATTCCCATGGATCTCATAATTTTCTGCGGCGGGACTAGGATCGGGATCGTTGCCCAAATCTGCGGAGACGTGAAAGCGGCGAAGATACCCGCCATGGCTCGGAATAAAAACATCGTCCAGAAACCGCTGGCAAATCCGCACAGGAAAGTAGAAACCGCAAATCCAAGAATGCCGAACAGCATCACTTTCTTTCGGTTCAAGCTGTCCGAGATGGGTCCAGCAACAAGAGCGAACAACGCGAATCCCAGGGCATACGCCCCTACCAACCACCCTGATACCTCGACGCTAATATTGAATTCATGCCGTAACGTCGGTAACAGCGGCGAAGTCAAGAACGTGTCCGTTCCGATAATGAACATAATCAAGAAATACAAGCTTAATATTTTTTTCATAATTAACCGTTTGCTCCCTCTTTATGAAGAAAAATAGTTTCTATGAATGAGCAGTATCGATGTTGACCTCATACTATTGATTCATACAAGCTCTCTGGTTTCGAAATTGAGAGGATTTGACAGGTACCACTGGACCGTTTTACGAAGTCCGCTCTCAATCGTTTCCCGCGGCGACCAGCCAAGCTCCTTTTTGATTTTGTCTGCTTCCAAAGCATACCGCTGATCATGCCCCGGTCGGTCGGTGACGAACGTAATGAAGCTTTTATACGTCTCCGCCTCCTTGCCCGTATAATCCGCCATCAGCTCGCACAAGTGTAGGGCCAACTCAAGATTGGTCTTCTCGTTATTGCCGCCAACCAAATAAGTATCCCCGAGGCGACCGTCCTGCACGACCTTCCAGATCGCATCGCAATGATCCTCCACATAGAGCCAATCGCGAACATTGCTGCCATCTCCGTAAATCGGCACCGGTTGTTCATTCCAAAGCTGCTGAAGAACTTTTGGAATCAGTTTCTCGACATGCTGATAAGGGCCGTAGTTGTTGGAGCAGTTCGTGATCGTCACCGGCACACCATAGGTATGATGATAGGCTCTTACCAGATGATCGCTGCTCGCCTTCGATGCAGAATACGGGCTGTTCGGCGAGTACGCCGTCTCTTCAGAAAAAAAGCCCTCCTTACCAAGCGAACCGAACACTTCGTCGGTGCTGACATGATGGAACCGGTGAGGGTCCTCCGGATTCCAAAACTTTCTGGCCAGCTCCAGAAGCTCATACGTCCCCCAGATGTTAGTCCGCAGAAACTCGCCGGGGCCTTGAATACTTCGGTCCACATGGCTCTCAGCCGCAAAATGAATGATTGTATCGGGATTGTACTTCAGAAAGACGTGCTCAATCTGCTGCCGATCCGCAATATCCGCTTGTTCAAAGAAGTAATTATCCGCCGTCTGTATATCGCGTAAATTTTCCGGATTTCCGGCATAAGTCAGACTGTCCACATTAATAAAGTCGTGAAGGGGAAAGAGCGGGACGTACCGATTCAAAAAGTTGGAGCCGATAAAACCGGCACCGCCTGTAACCATTATTCTCATACTTCATCTCCTTCAAATAATCTGCTTGTTCAGATCCGACTCCATGTGGGACAAAATGGTTTTCATATGAAACACTTCCATGATGTAAAACCACCATTGTCCGTCCCGGATCATCAGGTACTTCTTGATCGGATATCCGTCCTCAGGCAGCAAGCCGGGAGGGTAGACAGAACGGATTTGGTCGCATTCCTGATAATCGGCAAAAAGAATGTCCCGACGGTATTCAATCTCCTTAATCAGTTTTCCAATCGGCAGAGTGCCTTGAATGAGCCTTTCTTGCAAATCTGCACTAATGGCGTCCGGATTACCGAACACAAGATTGGAAGAAATGACTTCGTCCTGATAATAAAGCGATGTCACACGCCGGATGAACGGACCAGAACCTTCGATCGGGAAGAAAAAATCAAGTGGCAGCTCTCTTCGGAAAATCCAGTCTTGATCGTGAACCTTGATCGTTACCTCTCCGCCAATAATCAGTTCCAGCATCTTGGTCGTGGAACCATCGTTCTGCAGAAGAATATCCTCAAACCGCCTGCCTACCGTCTTTTTTCTATCTCCTCTGTAACCAAACAAATGGTCAGTATTGGCTCCCATCCCTCTGTCCCTCCATTTTCTTCGCAAAATTATTCCGAATCCAATCAAGAAACTATAGCGACCCAATATCGGCTTAAGGCATTATCCAACATATAGGTACTATGCAGGCAAATGAAGCCTTCATCAGTAGTATCGGAAATTCCTCCAAGCTGTCTGCCGAATCCTCCGTCCGGGTTTTGGTGATCGGCCATCCACTTTTTGCAAGCCGTCACGTTAGCGGGAAGCTCACCCAAGAGATACAGCGCCGCGATGGCATGGTAGCTGCCCACGAAACTCAAAGATCGGCCCGTGCTATAGACAAAGCCGCCCTCTGTCGTCTGTTGAGCTTTCAACCAATTTGCCGTTTTCTCCTGTTGTGGCGGATGATAGCCAAGCAGATAGAGCGAGCTGATGGCACGGTAGGCTGAAAAGGTATCAACGGGGGCGCCGGGATGAATACTATATGCCCCCTGATCATCTGAGCAAGATACGATGAAGCCGACGCATGCCGCCGGATCGGCCGGACTTGACCCAAGCGCCTGAAGCGCGGCGACAGACAGATTCGTATGCCACACATCGCTGCGATAACCGGGTGCGTTGCCAAAACCGCCATCTTGATTCTGGCAACTGCGCAAGTAATTGATGCAAGCGTCAGGATTAGTCGGAGCTTCTCCCAGAATATGCAATGACAACACACCGCAATAAGTTGTAAAAGCCTCGCTCGGATGACCCGGCTGTTCACCAAAGCCCCCATCGGGATTTTGGCACAAGCGAATGGTGTCCACCAAGATCGATTTATCTTCTACTTCCTTCTTCAACACATGAAAATCTGCGAGTACATGCAGCGTCGAAAACACTTGGCTTGATCGGTCAGAACGGTAGCCAAGGGGCGAACGATAAGGTGTCAATCCATAGCCGCCGCCGCTTTTCGTCTGCTCCAGCCATTGAATATAATGAGGAATGTCGATCAGGGGGTCTTCAAGACTCTTGATACTGCTTGTGAGTTTGTCTTCCAGATATTCTTCTTCAATCCGTAATGCTTCGGAAGCTGAGACAGGACCGGAAACATCACCGTTTGAACCCACCTTCAGCACGGTATCGGTCGATGCTTCCAGAGCAAATCCGGTCCACGCCTGCGTAAGGGCTTGTTTTTGCTGAAGAGGCAAATAAGCGAAATTTCCTGCATGAAATGATCCGGGGGTAAAAGGAGGTACCCAAAAATGTCGGCCCAGAGGAACTGTCGGGTCCACAGGTGTCGAGAACCAGTTCCCTTGCCCAAGGAAAGTCCCTCCAAGCCGCTGATCGGTGTAATTCCGGATTACAGCCGTAGCAACTCGAGCTACCTCCAAAACTGTATCCTTCTTTGCCTGTACTCCGATTTCGTGAGCGGCAAGCAGCAAAATCGCATGATCGCTTACCTTCAATACCGGAAATGGAGATACATTTCCGTAATAGCCTTGAATACCGTCTACTTGCACCTTGCCATCCGTAGCCGATCGATCCCAATAACCGCCAAACATCGGATGAAGCATATGCGCATGGATAAACTCAAGGATTTGCTCTGCCTTATCCAGGAATGCGGACGAGTTCAGCGATTTCCCCAGACGGGCCAACGCGTAGGCGGCCAGCGCCATGGAATCAAGCCGTTTTCCCGCGATCAGATTTGGCCTTCCTTCTGAAGTGAGCAGATCATGCACGCCTCCGTGCTCCTCGTCAACGAACCTTGTCAGGTGTTCAGTGACAAAATCCCAATCTTCGGAATAGTTCCTGCTTTTATTGAATCTCCCTGCCCGCTCCAATACAAGGGAGGCTGCAGCGACTGTCTTGAGATCGCGATGGTCGTCAAGCACAGTACCCCAATCCCGGTCAATCAGCCGTGCGAACTTGTGCGTTCGCGCCGCCTGCAAAATATCGTCCAGCAGCAGGTAAGCTTCCTGTACCTCCTGCTCACGGTTAAAGCGAATGCCGTATTCCAAGAGCGCCAGCGTAGTAAATAACTGGTGACTGAGTGTCTTGACAAAGCCGGCTGCGTGCGGTCGCCAATACCGGTCTGTCAGTTCCAGATACCCCGGATATTGCGGATCTCGAAGGTTCAATAAACTCTGAGCAATTGAATGTGCGCGTTCAGGATAGCGTGAAGTTCCGGCAAATGCTAACAGCGCCAAGGCTTGATCTTCCAGCCGCTTGTCGTCGCAGATGAAATCTGCGCCATTTGCGTCTACGGAGGTCAGTACGCCGCCATACTCCCGATCCACTAATGAATCCCATAAAAAGTCCAATTGACTCTTGTTTTCCACCAATAGGCTCATACGGTCACCTTTCCTTTTATCTAAATTTCAAACCAAAATTGATAGGGTCAGAATGGCATGAAGCAAATATGGGCGCTATGGCATTGAAACAATTTCGGGACGGCCGGTTATGCCGGTTTCAGCCGCTTGTACGATCAATTCAGCGGCCCGCAAAGCCCCATTGGCATCGGGAGCAACTTTTCGGTATGCAATCAAGAGTTTGTCCTTCTCCGAAGGATCGTGAAGCTGTAAAATATGCTCCGTTAATCCATTCACATCTCTGCCCATCTGGATTCTATAGCCTAGAAGTTCCAGTCGTCTGTAAGCCTCCAACTCGTGATATTCTTTAGCAGAACTTAGCAGAAACACCGTCGGGACTCCCAGCGCCGAGACTTCGGTAACCGTAATCCAGCCTGGATGCGCAAGCAGAACATTCGCAGCACGCAGGAGCGGAATCCAGTTAGGTACATAGGTCAAGCAAATGATTCCATCCGGAACTTCAACATTTTCTCTTGCGATAAGGATCATTCGTGCATTTGGAATCTGCCGCTTCAAGCTCTCAAAGGTTTGGATATACGCCTCCTGCATGGCCAACATGTTCTCCCGAAACATGGAGGTGCCGCCCATCGTCGCCACAACAAGAAACTCCGATTCCTTAATACCAAACGATTCTCGGACCGCATAGTTGTTGAATTCTTTGTCAATAGGCCGTATCATGGGACCAACGAATTTCATCTTTCCCGATTCCATTAATTCTTCCGCGAGTGTATCACGGTCAATCTGCTCCACAAAGGGCTTGTCTGTCAACACATAAGCGGTGGAAGAAGCAAGCTTTTCGAAAAGCTGGTTAAGCACAACACGGACATCTTTCAGCTCATCGGTATGAACCTCAAAGCCCGCATTCGTTAATTCATCATCCGTAATGCCTGTGATCGTAAAATTGTATCTCTCTGTAATCAGCACGCTGGGTATACGGGCTATATCCGCTGCGGCAAGGGCACTGAAATCGTAATCTGCAACGACCACATCAGGACGAGATTCCAGAAACAACCGGGTTAGCCGGAGAATCCGCTGTGAGTTGTAGAAGGTAGGTGAGAGATAATCTTCGAGCATAGTTTTCCAATTGAGAAAGTCGGATAAATGCGAGTGCTTGGAGTGGTCGACAGTCTGTTTGGGGGACATATCAATTACACGAACGCCAATTTCTTCGAACATCGGGGTAAAAATGGTTTGCAGCGAACCCAGATAAACTTCCAGCTCCAGGTTAGGGTCAATTAGCCTCAAGGCGCGCGCCAACGAATATATACGCATGTTGTGACCGGAACCCGTTACAATCGGGACCAATGAAATAAGCACTAGATCATCTCCTTCTATCAATTCCATGAGTTCATTCCATCATGCAGACAGGGGCGAGCTGGTACTCCAGAAACCGTTTCGTTTGTTTTGACATCCCGAATAACGAGAGAGCCAGGAAGAATGGTCGCTCCGTTACCGATAGTTACTCCTCCAATTACGATGCTTCCGTGTCCGATTTCCACGTTGGAGCCAATAGAGACAGGCCTGCGCAACTGCGGTAAACTGAGCAGTCCATAGTCATGCGTTGTTGTCATAATCAGAACATCATCACCAATGCGGGTGGCATCACCGATCCGAATTCCACCTAGAGCCTCAAGAATTACCTGCTTGCCCAGTGATACATGTTGTCCGGCAACAATTCCGCCTTCATTATTCTCATTTTTCTGTCCGATCAGAATACCGTCCTCTCCCATACGAAAGTCGGTACCGGCAGAAAGACAAGCCGTGATGAACGCTCGCTGTCCAATTTGTGCCCCGACTGCATTTGGAGCCGAAATCGGCTGGTTGCGGATATGGGCAAGGAAATCTGAGAAGCCGGGCGCTTCATCCCTTTCGATTTCTCTCACCTTCAAGACTTTGGCCGGCTGCCCGACAGCAATCGTATAGGCGGGTATATCCGAGATCACATGGCTGCCTGCGCCGATAATCGCGCCTTCACCAATGTGAACACCCTTCTCTACAATTACACCGCCGCCAAGCCAACAGAAAGGGCCTACTGTAATTGGCGACTCTTTCGTTCCAAGCAGCATACATCGAGCGCCTAACATTAATGAATGATGGAGCCGGGTGTGCTCTACCCGACATCGAAAGCCGACAAAAACTCCTTCCTCAATGATCGACTGAACGATTCGGGTTCCTCTTCGTATCCACGTTGAGTTCTCGCCAATAATAGAGCTTTCTGCTACGACATTTGACTCCACCCAAGAACAGGCAGTTTGACGCATCTCTCCCCTCCGATCCACTATATACTGTAATTGGATATTATTGTTTCTGTAGACGAGAGTAACATCAAGAAGTGCGCTAGTCAATAATTTTGTTATAGAATACTCAGTCCTTGCATGCAACCGTTTGCTGCTGCGTAACACATTAGGTATAATTAGAAATACATATGTATAAATCGAGGTGTCTGCATGGTCTCTTTAGAGAAACAAATCCTGTACATGATCCAGCATCGCCACGAAATTACAGCATCTGAACTGATTCATATCTACAAGGATCGGGGTAAATCAGAACAAACGATTCGTAACGCCCTTTCCACGCTTAAGCAAAAAGGATATATCCTTTCAAAGGATCGGAAATATACTCTCACAGAGTCGGGTGCGGGCGTTATACGGAGCCTCCAGCTTAAGATCTCCGGCGAGAATAAGGCCTGGGATGGGCGCTGGCATTTTGTCATGTTCAGCATTCCCGAACGGCTTCGCTCCCTGCGGAACACCTTTCGGCGGGAGCTGGTACAAATCGGCTACGGTCTGTTATACGACGGCGTGTTCATTTGTCCCTATAATCGGAACACATCTGTACTGGAGGTTGCCAAACGAACGGGGTTGGAAGAATGGATTCGGATGGGCAGCGTTGAACTTGAATATGGCCCGATCACAGCCTCCCTTGCCGAGCAAATTTGGCCAGTCCAAACCATTAATGAAAAATACGATCAATTTATCGAGTGGGTGAACGTTAAGCTTGAAGAATGGTCGGCTTTACTCAATCCGTTCACGGAGGTATCCCCATGGAATGTGTTGCTGCAGGTTTTGGAGCTTGGGGAGAGATTCGGTGAAATTTTGCTGGAAGACCCTTTTTTGCCGAAAGAATTATTGCCGGAAAATTGGCTGATGGAGAAAGCCTGGGACTTATACGATAAGCATTTAAATCAGCTTATTCCCTTGCTTCGAAGCGATAGCCATTTATTTTCCTTAATCGTTCCGGTGGATTGAACGTTGAATCCGTTATCAGAATATTAGCGGATTATAACTCATAGGATCGGAAACTAAAACCCGTCAAAGCCTTGTATAATCAAGGATCTTAACGGGTTTTTTCGTCTGTAAATCTAAGCAATAGGTATAAATCAGAAATGATCGTTCGTTAGATCTATCTATCATCCATATGATCGGTACCCCAAGTACAAAGCGTTTGCAAAACAGGCATCAGCGTTTGACCTTTTTGTGACAGCTTATATTCTACTTTCGGCGGCACTTGCGGATACTCTTTGCGGATGACCAGATCATCTTTTTCCAATTCCTTAAGCTGGCCGCTTAGCATTTTGTGTGTAATAGTGCCCAAAGCTCTTTTCAACTCACCATATCGTAATATTTCTTTTTTCCATAACCAAAACAAGATATGCATCTTCCATTTCCCGTCAATTAATGACATGGCATATGCAAACGGTCTAACGTTAACAAGATCTTCTTCGATCACTTCCATACACTCCTTTTTGATAGTACCTATCTTAAAAGTGCACACTATCTTTTTATTATACTTCACTTTACGATTAGGACGAAATGAATGCAAAGACATGAAAGCTATTGAATAAGGAGGAAGCAACGATGGAAACAAGAAATTTTCTACAACCGTATCATTTTGCAAATGGTTTGACTCTGAAGAACAGAGTCGTAATGGCGCCAATGACAACGATGTCCAGCTTTTATGATGGTTCTATCACAAATGATGAAGTGGACTACTACGCAGAACGCGCTGGCGGCCCAGGAATGATAATCACAGGAGTAGCCTATGTAACCGAAGGGGGACGGGGTTTTGAAGGTGAGTTATCCATTGCTGATGATTCTAAGATCAAAGGTCTTTCCAAAATTTCAAGAGCGATCCACAAAGACGGCACAAAAGCAGTTATGCAAATCTTCCATGCGGGGCGCAAATCAAACTCAAAAATATTACGCGGTACACAGCCGCAGAGTGCAAGTGCAATTGCAGCAGCCTACCCAAAGGATTCTGAAACACCACGCGAATTAACGAGTGAGGAGATCGAAAGCATTATTGAAGATTTTGGGGATGCTACTGAACGAGCCATTAAAGCTGGCTTTGACGGCGTAGAACTTCATGGAGCTAACACCTATCTTCTGCAGCAATTTTTTTCTGAGAATTCCAATCACAGATCAGACAAATGGGGCGGGAGCTTTGAAAACCGGATGAGATTTCCTTTGTCCGTAATTAACAAGGTCACTTCTGTCGTGAAAAAATACGCGGACAAGCCGTTTATCGTGGGTTATCGGATTTCTCCTGAAGAAATTGAAACACCTGGAATTCGCTTAGATGATTCTTTAGCTTTTGCTAAAGCGCTCATTGACACTTCTATTGATTACATTCACTTGTCTATAGGAAGCTATAAAAGAACCTCATTAAATAATTCTGATGATAAGGAACCCATATTAACCAAATTCGTACAAACCCTGGACAACAAGATTCCGCTTATTGGAGTCGGCTCAGTTGAACGGTCTGAAGATGCTGAAGAAGTAATTACTTCTGGAGCTGCCCTTGTAGCAATCGGCCGAGAATTTATTCGAGAGCCAAAGTGGGTACAAAAGGTTGAGTCAGATGACTTTGGCAGTATTCGTTATAAAATTTCTCCTAATGAAATGGATGAACTACGAATTCCATTGGCAATGCAAGCTTACTTGGAAGGTTCATTTAAAGAAGTGATCCACTTAACTACTGATGCCCAGGAAGTAAAGAATTATCATAATTCCCTTGCACCGATGGAAGGCTTCGAAAAGAAGTTATAAAAAAACAGGCTCTTGATGGCTTTAAGCCACTTCAAGAGCCTGTAAGTTATGATATGGAATGCGGTCGAGAGGACTCGAACCTCCACGGGGGGTTAGCCCACACGGACCTGAACCGTGCGCGTCTGCCAATTCCGCCACGACCGCATATTTGAACCGCTTCATTTCGCGGCCACAAGATAGATCATACCATGCAGGGAGTTTGAAGTCAATTCTTTTTTAAATTAGCTATTTGAATAGTTGAAAAAGGCATTTATGCGGGATTAATCATTCGCATAAATGCCTTATCAATGCCTTATTTCGGTTCTGGTTGGTTCGGCTTACTATCCAATGCCAAACCTAGATCAAACCCGCCGCTTTCAGTGCGCGGTTGAGCAGCGCAGCCGTCTCTTCACGAGTAACGCTGTCTTTCAGGTTCAGGTAACCGGCTTCGCCCCGAAGAAGATTGAGCTGAACCCCGAGTGCTGCGGCGTCACGCGCAAAGGCGGGAACGGATGCGCCGTCCTTGAACTTGGACAGCTCCGTCTGCACTGCGGCTTCACTGCTGGCAGCTTCAAGGTTAGCCAGCTTCAACGCACGGGCAAGCACGACGGCGGCCTCGGCGCGGCTGATCGGGCTGTCCGGCTGGAAAGCGCCGTTCTCATAGCCGGTGAGGAGGCCATATCCGGCGGCAATCGATACCGGGTTCGCGTACCAGGCGGTTCCGGACACATCCGTGAAGGAAGCCGTCTTTCCGTTCCCGGAGACGCCCTCTGCCCGCAGGCCGAATGCTCTGACTACAGCAGCCGCATATTCGGCGCGGGAAATCGCACGCTGCGGTTCGAATCGATCATTGCCTGTTCCTTCCAAAACGTAACGGGAATCCATCTCTTCGATATCCTGCCGGCTCCAGCGCCGTTCTGTATCCAGAAATGCGGTAGCCGGCTTCCACACGAGAGCGTACGTGCTGTTCGTCAAGCTGTTGATCGCCGCCGTATAGCGGCCATTCACAACAGATACCCTGGTCGGAATATGAGAAACCGTTCCGTCGCTGTTCAAGACGACAGCCGTTGTGATTTTGGAGCCGTCCATACCTTGAGGCAGGATGATGGAACGTTCAACATAGGCGTTGAACCGGTTGATATTCACACTTTGGCCGTTATAGATCGCCTTGATGTTGAAGTCGATCGCCGGACCAAGGAGCGTATAAGCCTGCTTGCCAGCCGATGCCTTTAGCGCCTGCTCGTCGGCTGGCGCCGCGCTGCCAAGCTCGATGCTGAGCTTGATATCGGACAACAGCTGCGGATTGCCTAGGCTTGACGAGATCTCATCAATTCTTAACAGATTCGCAGGCAGATTGTACACCGCTTTGTCCGTTACAATCTGCAGAGTGGATTGTCTAGCCTCAAGCAGCTTGACCAGTTGTCCATTAAGCTCGACAACAACGGAATCCGCAGAAGCCGGATACTCGATCAGCACATTTTGCTTGTTCTCAATCAACCCTTGAATGACCTTATCATTGTCAACCTCGATCACTGCTTGCGTTCTGCCGTTTTGTTCATTTACACGTACCGTTGCCGACAATTCCTGAGGAACATTGCCGATAACAACCTTAATGCCTGCGGCTGATGACGAAGCGGAAGGATTCGGCGCTACAGTCGGAGACGGCGTAGGACTTGCTTCCGGTGTAGGGCTTGCTTCCGGCGTAGGACTCGCAGGTAACGATTCCTCCTCACGTTCGATCTCGATCCGGTACTGTTTCTCCGTTACACCATCCTGGGCAAGTGCCGAAACCGTTATGACATTGGCGCCGACCTCCAGCCCGATAGACTCTCCATTGTAAGGAAGGCCGTTAACCAGCAATTTCGCCCCGCTGCCGTACACCGTAGCAGTAACTGTCGTGCTGTACACGCTGTTGGCTACGGTTGCCGAGTAAGAGAGAATATCCGGGTCAAAATCTGGAGCAAGGGAGACCGATTGCAGTTGAAGCGCCGTCAATCCTGCCGCACCTGAAGGCAGAATGGTCACCAGCACCGTTCCCGCTACTGGCACAGATTTGCCGTCGGTAACCGTATAGGTGAAGCTGTCGCTGCCAATCGCACCCAATTCAGGCGTATAGGTAAAGGCACCGCTTCCTGCCTGCGACTGACTGACCGTCCCCTGGGTCCCTTGCGAGGTAATCGTGTAAGTCAGAGCATCTCCATCCAGGTCGCTCCCTGGAAGCTCGCCCTCGAAGTAAGTTCCAGATGTAACGCTGACGCTCAAATTGCCAGCGGACGGAATCCGGTTCGGCTCAAGAGTCGTGAACGAAATCTCGGAGCCGTAGGAGACCCCGACCTCATTAACGGCATAAGCTCTGGCATAATAAACGGTGTTTCCGTCCAGCCCGCTAAGGGTAGCGCTGAACGTTCCCGCCTCGGCAGACAGTCCAGCCACAGCCTTCGCGTCGCTGGTTGTCGGATCCGGAACGGTTCCGTACACAACGCCGCGCTCCGTAACCGGATCACTGCCGACGGAAGTTACTTCACCTTCGATCACGGCCGAATCGGAGGTTATGTCCGTTGCTGCTCCAGTAACGATCACTGGCCGCGATGCAGGCACTCGTTCATAGACGCCGTCCCGGGAGCAGATAAAGAATGTTCCGTCTTTGAAAAATGCGGCTCTCAACGAAGCGGAAGAAAGTGATGTTGTACTCCACTGCATACCGTTGTTGGAGAAAGCCACAACGCCATTATTGGAGGATACGGCCATATATTGTCCTGCTCCGAACGCGAAAGAAACGAAGTTGGCGGCATAAGCGGTGCCATTCATCAAATCTCCGCTTATTGACGCTTCAATAGTTGGAATATCCGATCCCTGCGGGCTCTTGTAAATTTTCCCCTGACTTCCGCCTGCCAAAACCAGGCTGCCGTCCGAGTACAAGCGGTTGAGATTGCTTCCAATGCCCGAGGTATTTGTCGTCCAGGACGTTCCATTGGCTGAGGTTACAATGTTGCTAGTGACATAATCAGCTGTCGTAAGTCCGATAAAGCCACCGTTCAAATATTGCAGATCACTGATTCTGCCAAGGGCACCGGTTCCGGAGATGTTTGTCCAAGATACGCCGTCTGGGGACTTGAGAAGGTCGCCTCCATTGGAGGAAGACAGCAAATAGTTACCGTTCCCATAGGCAACCGTTGAGAAAGCATAGTTGGAATAATTCGTTGCGCCCGTCCCCGCCGTCCAGTGTCTGCCATCATCCGAGATTAGGACAAAGGCTTTGGGGCTAGTCACGGGCACTGAGTCTCCCCGGTACGTCCCGGCGAAGAACTTGCCATTGACAAAGGTAACGAAAGCAAATGAGCGAAGAGATAAGGCGGACACGTCAAGCGCTTCCCACGTCAGCAGGTCGTCAGAAACCGCCAGTTTCCCCGCCGAAGTTACGCCTACATAAGTCCCATTGCCGTAGGCCACGCTCTCCAGTCCAGTTGTCGAGACTTTGCTCCACTTGTACAGGCTTGCTGCCTTAACGTCACCGGTCTGAAACATGGATATTAATCCCAGGAATAAAGTAAAAAGAAGAACCAGTGAATAATTTCTGCGCTGCCTTATCGTCATACTTCTTATACTGCCCCTTTCACTTCCGAACCGGATAATTTCTACATAACTGCTTGTTTCACTGCCGTTCTACTGTTCTTAATCAGCTTCTCCCCTTCCTGTATCATTTGCCTTGCGGCACAAAAAATAGTGCCAATGGCCTAAGTTTAAGAACATATTATATTTATCGACACTTTCGTTTTTAAATTAAGTTATTTTTGATAGTCCTTGCATTTTTATCTGAAGAGGCTGTCGTCTACTCGGAAAGACTGAGCCTCAAGCACTTCATATTCGAGTATTGATAGCCTGCAGCCTCGTAGAACGCCAGCGCGCGTGCATTGCCGGAGTCGGCCAGCAGAGAAATGCGCAGAAATCCATGGTACTTAGCATATTCCACAATCTGTTCCATAAAAAAACGGCCGCTTCCCTTTCCCCTTTCATCCCCTGCCACAATAAAATCCTCCAGCTGGATGACAGAGCCTCCTTCTACTGTGCTGAAGACAAACACCAAATTGACCATTCCGACAACCCGATCCTCCCGCTTAAGAAGCAGCAGCCTGCCCCGGTCGGGGTGGCGCAGAATCAATTTCAATCCCTTTCTCTGCTTCTCAACATCGCGAATACCGGCAAAATCCTGTTCTATGGCAAATAATTCGTCAAGAAGCAGGCACATCTCTTCCACATTGTCCTCACAAGCTTCCTCTACTCGCAGCATCATTGATACCCCCTGATCTTTATTGTTTCATGCTTGCCATTGAATGGCTGCTTTTTGTCGATCCTAACATAAATCATCTCCCCAGCACCATCACGTCTCACCAGACTAACATTTTTTTCATAAAATAGCGGTTAAATCTTGCTTAGGATAACACCAGCATGTATAATGAGAACAAAGGTTCGTATCCTATATAACGAGGTGATTCAGATGGCGGCAACAGCCAAGGTCAATCGCAATCAGGAAGCAAACCAGGAGGAACTGTCTCTAGTCAGAAGTTATCTGCTGCTAACGTTCATTCATAAAGTTTTCGAACGTGATTGCCGTGCTATCGGCAAGAGCGGCCTGTTCAAGATGCCCCAGCTATATATGGAAATGGTCTCCATCGGAGCCAAGAAGACGGCCTTGATGCTTCAGGAAGTGAAACGTGAACTAGAGAGTGCAGACATTGTCATTTCGACCGTCCGCCAGGATCAGCACGGAGTGGAAGCCCAGTACAAATGCCGGGGAACCGCAGGGGATATATGCATTGAATGGCCGAGCTTCCGCCGGGAAATGACGGTTCGCATGCGCGCCTATTTGGGATTAGCCGGCGAATTCCCAACTGCCGCCCGTGATGAGAAAGTTATTCCATTCGCTTTATCCATCAGATAGAGTGATTTCTGTTTGAGATGATGATGACCGATATGATGATCCTCAATATTTGCACACAGGCAGCCCTTGCATTCGCAGGAGCTGCCTGTGTAGTTTCTGCTTACATAGTGCTATTTGGTATAACACATTCAATAGTCCAGGCTGATCAGCAAGTGCATATTGGGCACACTCTTCTGCGCGTGTCGCAGTGTCGGATAGAGCTAAATTGCCCTCCAGCCGTTCGCCGATAACACGTCTGTGACATTGCGGGATTTGCCCTTGGATTCAAACCGGTTCCTCCATCCGCCCGGTTAACATATACATATTTAAAACCCGATTCCATGCCGGATGCGGGGATTGGAGGGGTTATCATGAACAAATACTGGAGCGAGACGATCAAGGGCATTGTCCCTTATGTTCCGGGAGAGCAGCCGCGCGCGGGCAGGTTGGTGAAGCTGAATACGAACGAGAACCCGTATCCTCCTTCCGAAGCTGTTCTGGAAGCCATGAAGTCCGCCGTTACCGAAAGGCTGAAATTGTATCCCGATCCGAACTGCACGCTTCTTCGGCAGGCGGCGGCAAGTTATTATGGCATATCACCGGAAATGGTTTTTGCAGGCAATGGCTCGGATGAAATCCTCGCCTTCTGTTATAAAGCGTTCTTCGATCCCGGCGATTGGCTGCTAATTCCCGATATTACGTACAATTTCTACGAGGTGTATGCGGATCTCTTCGGAATCAGCTACCAGACTATTCCACTGACACCGGAGTTTGAGGTTTCGGTTCAGGCTTTTGCTGAGCCATGCGATGGCATTATTCTGGCAAATCCGAATGCGCCGACAGGCAAAGCACTGCCCCTCATAGAGATTGAAGCTCTGGCCAAGAACCATCCGGAGGCAGTTGTCATTGTGGATGAAGCCTACGTCGATTTCGGCGGCGAGTCCGCGATCCCGCTGCTCCCGTTCTACGATAACCTCCTTGTCATTCGCACATTTTCCAAATCCCGCTCATTGGCCGGTTTGCGCATCGGGCTTGCCTTTGGCCATCCTGATTTGATCGAAGCACTGATCCGGGTCAGAGACTGTGTGAACTGCTTCACCGTCGACTGGATCGCACAGGCGGGAGCCATCGCGTCGCTACGGGATGAGACGACTTTCCGGAGCAATCTTGCATCCATCGTGAACACCCGAAGCAAGGCAACCTCCCTGCTGCGCGCTGCCGGCTTTGAGGTCATTGCTTCCAGCACGAACTTTCTGATGGCTTCATATCCGGGCCTGTCCGCGAAGGAATTATATGAAGCGCTGCGGAGCCGCAACATTTTTGTCCGCTTTTTTCCAAAGCCGCGCATTGATCAATACCTGCGTATTACGGTCGGAACAGACGAAGACATGAGCATCCTGCTTGATGCCTTGACTGACCTGACGTAGACTCACGGAATCAAATAGCCGAAACTACAAAAAGACGGCCGGGGAGTTCGGGCTCCACAGCCGTCTTTCACATTAACCAAAGATATTGGGCCGATTATCGGAAAATGGCTGAATGATGTAACTCCGGTCCAGCTTGACCACCCGGCGGTTGGGCCGGCGGATCATAACCTGGCTGTCGTCCCAGGCGATGACGATGCCGACAACATCGTTGCTCTCCAGCGCATCGCGGACAACACGGACCTTCTCGCCCGACAGACGATACTCATTCAGCTGCTCGTCGCTGATCATACGGAGTTCTCCTTTCATCCGGTTTCTCTTTCTTCAGGTGAAATCAGGGGCTTCGTCCGTGGGTACGGCTTGTCCATTTGCAATATCGGGGAGCCAAGCCATTGAAGATTATTCTTTCCGATATTATAAGAAAAACTCTAATCGGAGCCTTCTCGAAGAAGTTGCCGAATCCCTCTTTAGCGGTAGTTTTTCTTGCAATATCGGGAAGCCAGGCCAATGAAGATTATTCTTTCCGATATTATAAAAAAGACCTCAATGAAGGTCTCATTGGGGTCTTTTCAAATAACGAGATTGACATGAAGGCATGCATCTCGAACGTGTTTGACCTATATCAGCGCTTCGTTCTTCTCGAACCAGAAGTCCAACACTTTGGCGGACATCACTCGTTGTTCCAGATACTCCACTTGTTTGGCTGTGAAATTCGCTCTCCAGTCGAATTCGAGCTCTTCGCACAGACCCGCGATTGTCAGAAGCTCCGACCACGCAACATAGCGTTTGTACCAAAAGAATTGAGGATGTTCAATCATATAGGGATACAGATCGTCAAACTCCGTGTGCTTGCAATCGAGCGCACGCTCGAAGTGATCCTTAGCCTCGGCTAATTTATCAATAAAGAATTGTTCTGTCACCGGTTCTTTCCCCATTGTGACGCCTCCTCTCCTATGTCTGCCCTTATTATAAAGGAAAATGATTAAGGTGGAAAGCAATTGTTAGAAAATTAGGCTTTGTTCGCTGTTTCGTCACGATTTGTAACTTATCAAGTTACGACTCGAATTCAACTCTTCCTCCTGCAAGCGATTTGATCTTCACTAGCGATTCCAGCCGGACGCCCTGCTCCCGGATCGTCCGCGCTCCGGCCTCGAAACATTTCTCCACTACGACGCCCATACCTACCAGCTCAGCGCCTGAACGGTTAATGATCTTGATCAGTCCGCGGGCCGCGTCGCCGTTGGCAATGATATCGTCAATGAACAGGATTTTGTCATCCGGCGAAATGAACTGTCGGCTGATCATAATATCCGTAACGATCCCCTTCGTGAAGGAAGGCACCCGTTCGCAAAGCGCATCAGGATCGGCCAGCAGCGTCTTTTTGCGTCGGGCGAATACGAGCGGCACTTTCATCTCGTAAGCGGTGGCAAAAGCGGCCGCAATCCCCGACGATTCCACCGTTACTACCCGGGTTACCCCTTGATCGGCAAAAAGTCTCGCGAACTCCCGTCCCATTTCCATCGTGAGCTCAGGGTCGACCTGATGATTCAACAACCCGTCGAGCTTCAGCACCTGATCGGAGATGACGACCCCTTCCTCCAAAATCCGTTTCTTCAATATTTCCATGACGCTAACGCCTCCATTATCCATTGTTCTGCACCGGTCGTCTCCGCAAGCAAAGGTAACAGCGGAGTCATGTCCTTCTGCTCATCATCATAACCTGTACTATGCGCATGACACAAGCATATCCGCCAGCATTGACGCAAATTGCACCCGCTTTGAGCCGTTGAGGAGGACAAAATGAGACAAACGCTGCGAACGCTGCAAATTGCTTTTACCTATATAGGCACCATCGTCGGGGCCGGATTCGCCACCGGCCAGGAAATTCTTCAGTTCTTCACTCAATACGGGCGATGGGCCGTGCTGACGATTCTGCTCTCGATGGGATTCTTCATATGGCTGGGCACGAAAATGATGATTCTCGCCCGCCGGATCGGGGCCGAGTCGTATGAAGACTTCAACCGGCATCTGTTCGGCCGGAATACCGGCTCCGTCATCAGTCTGTTCACACTCGTCATTCTGATCGGAGTGAACAGCATCATGCTGGCTGGAGCGGGAGCAATTTTCCAGGAGCATTTGGGACTGCACTATCAGACCGGTCTCATTCTGACTGTCATTGGATCATACTTGCTGCTCAAACGCGGCATATCCGGCATTTTGCAAATGAACAGTATTGTTGTTCCGCTTATGATGACGCTGTCGCTTCTCATTATCTTCAATACAGTGGGGCATCCCGGCGCACACCGCTTCATGACCCTCGTAACCGAACGGAGTCCTGTCGTCGCTTGGATGTCGCCCTTTCTCTATACAGCCTTCAACCTCGGCATGGCACAGGCTGTGCTTGTCCCAATGGCGCGCCAATCGGATAGCGAGCGCCCGCTCATATGGGGAGGCATTATCGGAGGTCTCGGCATCGGCTTCATGCTGATGGCCGCGCATTATGCGATGAGCGCACATATGCCGGGCATCCTGCAGTTTGAAATCCCGATGGGCAGCATCGCCTTCGGACTCGGTCCTCTGGTGAGCCTGGTGTATCTGCTGCTGATCTTCCTGGAAATATTCAGCACCTTTGTCGCCGATATTTACGGCGTCACACTGCAGCTTGAGCAGCGCACCCGTTTTTCCCGTTCGGCCATCACACCCGTTGTCATGCTGCTCTGCTACATCTTCAGCCAATTCGGCTTCAGTTCGCTGCTTTCGCTGTTTTACCCCATGTTCGGAGCGCTCTCGCTGGTTTGGGCCATCAAGCTGATCCTTACCCCATCGCAGCCACCCGGCGCTTCAGACGGACCGGAGGAGGCAGCCTCCCACTCTGCCTCTTCCGTTAAAGACGTTGTGCCAGGTCCAGCGCGGAAATAATGGTGATTCAGCCGGCTGAAGGAACCGGAATGAGCCCGTGCAGACAACAAGCCGCCCTGAGGCGGCCACATGTCGTTTGAGATTTTACATGATGATCCATATTGTATCCCCAAGAGACACAGATTACTTGGAACCTTATAGAGTTCGGCCCGAACTCTAACACTGTTCTTAAGCTAAAGTTCTACTTGCCTGCCTCCGACTGTATCTGGAGATATGTCTTCTTGAGCTCGTTGGCGATCCGGGTAAGCGAGTATTGGTTCTTCGCCTTCTCCCAGGCCGACCGGGACAGCTCATAACGGTAGGAAGGATCGGTGATGACCTTCTCCAGCGCATCGGCAAGAGCCGTGACATCATCGGGCTGGACCAGGAGGCCGTTCACACCATCCTCGATCTGCTCGGGTATGCCTCCGACCTCGGTTCCGACCAGTGCCAGGCAGCTTAGCGCCGCCTCCGCGAAGACGGAGCCAAAGGCCTCCGCCCGGGATGGAAGTACAAAAATATCAAAGAAGGGCATAAATTCCTCGGGGTGGAGCGTATACCCGTAGAAGATCGTTTCATTGTATATGCCGAGCGATCTGGCCAGATTCTCAAGATCCGCACGGGACGGTCCGTCTCCGATAATATGCAGCACATATTCAAGTCCCCGCTGCTTCAGTTCGGCGCATGCCCGGAACAGCACGTCAATCCCCTTGGCGGGAACAAGCCGTGTTACGGTCACCAGCTGTGGAACATCGTTCTCGTGGGGGACCGGCTTGAAGCGCTTCTCGTCGAATCCGTTCGGGATGACTTGGATGCGCTCAGGGTTATCCGTATAATGAGACATATAATCTGCAAAATTGCGGGATACCGTCATCAGGCGGTCGCTGACATGCTCTAGTTCTCTGTAAATGGAAGTCAGGAACTGATGCTCCGGCCCGTTCTCGGCGATTTTACCGTTAAGGATCAGCTCGCGTTCGTAACTGGAGTGGAAGGTCTGGACGAGCGGCACGTCCGGGAACACCTTCTTCATCGCCAAGCCGGCGATCGGATGATGCGCGTGGATTAAATCATAGTGCTTGTTCAGGCGCAGCTTCGTCCACCATAAATAGTCGCGGTACGTCTGGATATATTTTTGTACGACCGGGCTGTCTCCATACGGGGTCCAGTCAAAGGTTTCAAACACGACTTCCTCCGTGCCTTTGCCTCGGATTCGTTTGGGCAGCCAGAACAGCTCCATGTCCCAGCGGCTGGAATGAAAGCGTTCCTGCAAGTAGGGAATCATCGAGGATACGCCGCCGGGCTGTTCCGGCGGGAAGAATAGCGCTTGCAGCAGATTCATTGGTAAGTCCCCTTTTCTCTTATATGAAGCGAAGGCCTCCCCGGGCTGCGGCAGGTAAATCGCGGCAATCCCGCTTCAGCTCTTATTCGTCTGGTTAAGAAGCGGTGGATCAAACGCCGGGTGCCCGAACAAGCAAGGCTAGCGGAACTTGCCCGGTCGTTTCGATATAGTTTAGCATATGTACGTTGACCCTTGTTTCAGTTCCTTTATTCAATTTTATCGGCATCTCATCCAAACGGCAACACACAAAACCCTACCCATTGTTCAAAGGAGATCATGCAATGACAACAGCAGGCCTTCCCGGCGCCTATACAGAGATGATTGAAACCCAACTGGGAAGCGAAACCGGCGCTTTTTTGGCCACCTATAAAGAGCCCCGCACCCAGGGACTGAGAATAAACGGTTTAAAGACCCGCACCGAACAAGGCATCTCGGCTGCATATAGAGCCAGCAAGCTTTTCAGCCTCTCTCCCGTACCCTGGTGTCCCGGCGGTTATTACTATGAAGAACCCGCAAGACCGGGGCGCCATCCGTATCATGCAGCCGGTCTGTACTATATCCAGGAGCCGTCGGCAATGTCCGCCGCCGTAATGCTGAACCCGCAGCCTGGCGAGACGGTACTGGATCTGGCCGCCGCGCCGGGAGGCAAAACCACGCATATCGCCTCTCTCATGCAGGGCCAGGGACTGCTCGTCTCCAATGAAATCCATCCGGAGCGTGCCAGAATTTTGTCGGAGAACGCAGAGCGGCTCGGCGTTCCGAACGTTCTTGTCACGAGCGCCGCTCCGGACGAGCTTGCTGCCCGGTTCCCGGAAGCCTTCGACCGGATCATGCTGGACGCCCCTTGCTCGGGAGAAGGCATGTTCCGCAAGGACCCGGACGCCATCTCCGAATGGTCGCCGGAGCATGTAGAGATGTGCGCCGCGAGACAGTGGGATATTATTCAGGATGCCTATGCCATGCTGAAGCCCGGCGGCGTCATGGCCTATTCCACCTGCACCTTCAATCGGCAGGAGAATGAGGAGCTCATCGCCAAAGTGACCGCCCGGTATCCCGGAATGCAGCTGCTGGAGACAAAGCGCCTGTGGCCGCATCACGAGAAAGGTGAAGGGCATTTTGTCGCGCTTCTCCGGAAGGAAGCAGCAGGCTCCGAAGAGGCGGAGCCTTCCGCTGCACGCAAGCGGTCCGGCAGACGGGAGAACCGTCCCGGCAGAGGTTCCGCCACCGGAGCAGCCGCCGCCCAGTCGGCGCTCCGCCAGTTCCGGGAATGGGCTGAGGCCGAGCTTCCCGGCTTCCCGGTTCAGGGACAACCGGTCCTGTTCGGCGACTCGCTCTATCTGCTGCCGCCCGAATTCGGCACTTCCTTCTCGCCGGACGTATTGAATGGCCTGCGTGTTCCGAGGGCCGGTCTACATCTCGCCCATTTGAAGAAGAACCGGATCGAACCGGCTCATGCGCTGGCGATGGCGCTCCAGCCCGATCAGGCCGAACGCGCCCTGAACCTTGCTTCGGACGGACCCGAAGCTGCCGCATGGCTGCGCGGTGAGAGCCTGAATGTGCCGCCGGACCTGCAGGGCTGGACGCTCGTAACCGTGGACGGCCTGCCCCTCGGCTGGGGCAAGGCGAGCGGCGGCCAGCTTAAGAATCATTATCCGAAGGGGCTGCGCCAGCCCTGACGGCTTGGACGAACACAGAACAGCGGCAGCCATGGACAAGCTTCTCTCCCTGGGCTGCCGCTGAATTTTTATAGATATGATCCGCCTGTTAGCCCGCTCGACAAGCCGTTATTTTATGCCGGACACCGAGATCCACTGGCCTTGACACTCTTCCTTCTTAAGACAGGCAGTACTTCTTCAGCGCAGCCGATACGCCATGCTCATTGTTCGTCCCGGTGACGACGGCGGCAGCAGCCTTGACCTCGAGCGGGGAATTGTCCATCGCCACGCCCAGACCGGCGAACGTCAGCATTGAAATATCGTTATAGTAGTTGCCGACCGCCAGCACTTCCTCGCGCTTGATGTCGAGACGCTCCGCCAGCATTTTGACAGCGTTGCCCTTGGATGCCTCGGGATGCATGAAATCAATGAAGAAATCCCCGCTGCGCTGTATGCTGAACGCCGGACCCCATGTGCCCCACTCCCGCTCGGCTTCCGTAATCTGCTCGATTGTGGAGAAGACGGTGAATTTGACAATTGGCTCCCGGAATTCCTCCCAGGCCGGCAGAGATGCTGGCTCCAGATCGAGCCGTTCATACATATACAGCGCTTCCTTCGCCAAATACTCCACATTGTCCACGTAAAGATCGAAAGCCGTGTTCACGTCAAAGTGCATGCCATGTTCCCGGCAGTAGGCGATGTAAGGGTCAAGCCCGCGCCCGTCCAGCCCGTATTGATGAAGAACCGTCAAATCGTCGCTCTGCAGCAGAACGGCTCCGTTGTCGGCAATGACATAACCGGAAAGTCCCAGTTCCTTCATGATCGGGATTACGTTCTTCGGGTTTCTGCCCGTGCACAGCACGATCCGTGCTCCCTGCCGGATTACCTCCGCCACGGTCTCTTTATTCTCCTCGCTCAGCAGATGGTCATCATTTAGCAGCGTTCCGTCAACATCCAGCGCAATCAGTTTGTATTTCATGCTCCACCATCCTTGTATCTTCTCTCATGTCCGCTCATTATAACCCGATGTGTCCCGGTCTGCGGCGTCATTTGTTATAGGCCAGCGCCCAGCAGCTTCAGCTCCGCCTCCGTCAGCTCCCGGTACTTCCCTTCGGGCAGACTCTCGTCCAGAGACAAATCGCCCATGGATATCCGTTTTAAAAAGACGACTTTTTTGCCGACTGCCTGGAACATCCGCTTGACCTGATGGAACTTCCCTTCGGTAATCGTCAGGGAGATGTGCGAAATGACAACATTCCGGCGCTCCCGGCTCAGAATGGTCAGCTTGGCCGGAAGTGTCACATAACCATCGTCCAGCTCCACCCCGCGGGCAAAAGCTTCTACATCGCTCTGTCCGACCTCGCCCTCTACCGTCGCCTCATACGTCTTCGGCACATGCTTGCGCGGAGACAGCAGCTCATGAGCAAGTGCCCCATCATTCGTCAGCAGCAAAAGCCCGACCGTATCCTTATCCAGACGGCCTACGGGAAACGGCTCAAACGCCGCATCTTTGGCGTCCAGCAGATCCAGCACCGTCCGGTCCCGGCGGTCCTCTGTCGCTGACAGGACGCCGGGCGGCTTGTTCATCATCAAATAAATATGCTTGCGGTAAAAGACCCGCTCTCCGGCAATCTCGATCACATCCTGGTAAGGATCGACATGCGCCCCGCTGTCTTTGACGATCTCGCCGTTCACCGTAATCAGTCCCATCTTCGCCTGTTTGCGAAGCTCGGTGCGGCTTCCGTAGCCGAGGTTTCCCAGCACCTTGTCCAGTCTCTGTGTGCCGTTATTGCCGCCCTTGTCTTTCTTAGCTGCCATCTATGTCCACCTCCATCCGGCAGGATATTCGTTCTTGAGCATCCCGTCCTGCCATTTGCCCCAGCCAAGGCTGTATCCGTCGACACAGACAAGCACATAGCCTTTGGGCGAAGCTCCCGGCGCCACATTCAGCCGTTCTGCCGGGACCGACAGCGTCTCACCCTTCAGATACGAGACCGCTTCGGGTCCGTCCCCATCCAGCTGCAGACTTCGCAGGCATTCCTCCGGAGTCAGCGCCGTTGCCAGCGGATGACCCGGCACAAAACGGCCCGACCGGATCTGTCCCATATACCAGCCGGGACGAACGGTCTTGAGTCCGTTCAGCGCCTCCCCCGGCAGCGGGGACAGATACAAATGCTCCCCGAACCAGACGGGGAAGCCCTCCGGCTCCCGGGCGAGCTGGTCCCGGAGAAAAGCGCCATAGGCGGCCAGGCCGTCGCCGCCTGCCGCAGCTCCGCTCCTCCGGGCATCCCCGTGCCCGGAGGAGGATCGGCCGGCAGCAGCGCCGCGCCCTGCCGGAGTCTTGTCCCGGCGGGCCGGGCCGGAGCCGCCGGTGTCCCTACCGCGTCCGCCGCCCGAGCGGGGCGGCGCAGACGCCAATGCGCGGCCGCGCCGGTCGGCCGCGCTCTCCACGTCCGCCGCGCTAGCTGAGGCGACGGCGTTCGTGCCCTCCACCGTGCCGCTATGCTTCAGCACGGCGATAAAGTGGCCCTCGCCCTTCACCTTATGGGGCCACAGCCGGGCCGCGCCCGGGACAGGGTCAAATCCGGGCGAGAAAGATCCGGTTCCGCCCACGGGAACGACCTCAAACTCCCGATGGGCCGACAGGAATTCGAATATCCCGCCTTCATTCTCCTCCGGCGAGAAGGTGCAGGTGGAATAGACAATCGTTCCACCTGGCTTCAGCGCGAGAGCTGCGGCAGCCAGAATCTCCCGCTGCATGTCCGCATATTTGCGCGGAGACTGCTCGTTCCACTGGCGCACCATGTCCTCGTCCTTGCGGAACATGCCTTCACCCGAACAAGGAGCATCGATCAGAATGCGGTCAAATCCATGTCGGAAAGCCGCCGCAATCCGCTCGGGGCTTTCATTGAGCACAATCGCGTTCCGCACGCCGGCAAGCTCCAGATTTTTGGCCAATGCCTTCGTGCGCTCCGCATTCAGATCGTTGCTGACCAGAAGGCCCTTACCCTGCAGCTTGGCCGCTATTTGCGTCGACTTGCCTCCCGGCGCGGCGCATAGATCGAGCACATGGTCGCCGGGGGTGACGCCGAGCAGTTCGACCGGAGACATGGCGCTGGGCTCTTGAATATAATACAGCCCGGCATGGTAATACGGATGCTTGCCGGGTCTGGCTCCTTCCTCCGTATAGAAGCCTGTCCCGCACCAGGGAATGGGCTCCACCGGAAACGGCAGCAGCCCTGGCAGGACTGTAGCCGATATTTTCAAAGTATTAACCCGGATACCTGTATGGGGAGTCTCGTTGTAAGTCTCCGCGAAATCTTCGTATTCCGGTCCCAGCAGTTCCTTCATCCGTTCGGTGAAGGAGCGGGGAAGTTGTGCCGCCATTTAGCCGCCTCCCGGTTATGTTGTTAATGTATATAAGCATTAATGGTTTGAATGTTTTGAATAGCTTAAGGAACACCCGAATCCGGGTGTTCCTTAGCCGTAGGATATGAATAATCGCGCTTATCGCCGCTCCACTGCCGGTACTGAAGGCGTCCGGCGCGGCCCCCGCCGCTGCGGAAGATTGGGCTTAAGCTCAGCTTCGGCGAAATTGACCGCCGCTCTTAAGTCTTCGTCCACAATCGGAATCGTCAGATCATAATAGTCGAAAGGTTCCACGGTGAAGTCCCTCAGCTTCCCGATATACGCCCTGACCTCCTGGAGCAGCGCCTCCAGCTTGATGCCCAGCGTCACCGAGGGATACTCCCGCAGTCTTGCTTCGGCACTCTCCAGCATCAGCATCGCGCCCCGAATATTGCCGTCCCGGAAATGATACAATCCTACTGCTACCTGGAGAAGCCCCTTGTACAAAGGATTCCGTTCCGTGGCCAGCCACAGCTCCTCCAGCACTTCATGGCACTCGAAGTAATCGCGGTCCCGGTTGAAGTAGACGAGATAGGCCACATACAGCGGATCATACGCCATCTGTGTTCTCGCCTTTCTTCGCCCGTGATATCATGCCTCGAACACGCTCCAGAAGCACCTTCATCGCCACCATATCCTGACGCTGCCAGATGACGTTGAATTCCTCCTGGCAGCGGATCGCTTCGTTGACCAGGTGATAAAAATACAGCTGATGGATCGCCTGCAGCACCTGCGTCGTCGTATTGGAATTATCCTCGAATGTCCGCTGGGCGTCCAGAATTTCCTCCCGGATGCTGGACATTTCGGAATCCAGGATGGAAGCGGCCTCCGCCGCCGTCTTCAGACGGAGCCTGATTTCATCAGGCAGACTCTCCCGGTATTTATAATTCAGAGAATGCTCGATGGTTGCCCAGAAATTCATGGCGAGCGTCCGGATTTGAATTTCGGCGAGCACGATCTTCTGCCCGAGCGCTGTCTGAACCGGATACCGGATAATCATATGGAAGCTGCGATAGCCGCTCTCTTTGTAATTGGTAATATAATCCTTCTCATAGACCACTTCCAGATCCTTGCGCGCCCGGATATATTCCGCCACCCGCCGGATATCCTCCACGAACTGGCACATAATCCGAATGCCTGCAATATCCTCGATTCCCTGTTCCAGTTCTTCCATCTTGACATTCAGCCGTTTAGCTTTTTCCAGAATGCTGGACAACCGTTTGACACGTCCGGTTACGAATTCGATCGGCGTATATTCCTCACGCTTCTTGAGCTCCGAGCGCATCGTCTTGAATTTGACCTTTAATTCTTCCACTGTCTGTTCATAAGGAAGCAAAAACGTAGCCCAATCCCTGCCGTCCATCGTCCATCCTCCTGTCCCTAACTCTTTCTGCCGGAATAGACCCCAGGCCTATTCAAAGGCGGTCACTGAACATCCGCGCCCACCGCTTCGGAAATATGCCGGAATCCGTCTCGCCGAAGAAGATTGCGCAGTCCGGCATGCAGCCGGCGGTTCACCTCGGGACCTTCGTAAATAAGCGCCGTATAGATTTCAACAAGACTGGCTCCGGCCTTGATTTTGTCGTAGGCGTCCTGCGGAGTGAAAATTCCGCCCGAGCCGATAATCGGAAGCTGTCCTCTGGTTTGGCGGTAAATAGCCGAGATGATCTCCGTCGAACGGTCCCGGAGCGGCTTGCCGCTAAGGCCTCCGGTCTCCGATGCCCGCTCATGACTCAGACCGTTACGGGAAATCGTCGTGTTGGTGGCGATAATGCCGTCAACTCCCGCTTCAGCGATGGTATTCACCATATATTCAAGTTCAGACGCGCTGACATCCGGCGCAATCTTGACCAGAATGTTCTTCTTGGCTCCGCTCTTCCCGCGCTGAATCTCCATCTCTTCCTTAACCTCGGCAAGCAGCCGCGAGAGCTCGCTGCCGTGCTGAAGACTCCGGAGATCCGGTGTATTCGGCGAGCTGATATTGACTACAAAAAAATCACCGTACGGATACAGCGTACGGATACACTTCCTGTAATCCTCGTGGGCATCTTCATTGGGGGTCGTCTTGTTCTTGCCGATATTGACGGCTACCGGAATGCTGCGGTGGCCTGCTTTCTTGAGCCGCCCAGCCATCGCGTCGGCGCCCTCGTTGTTGAAGCCCATCCGGTTGATCAGCGCTTCGTCGCTCGGAAGACGGAACAGACGCGGCTGTTCATTGCCGGGCTGCCCCTTCGGGGTTACCGTTCCAACTTCCATAAAGCCGAAGCCGATCGAGGAGAAGCCTCCAATCGCCTGGGCGTTCTTATCCAGTCCGGCTGCAAGTCCCACCGGTGTATGAAAATGTAATCCGAAAAGATCGACTGCAAGCTCCGGACTCTCCGGAACACCGTACATCATGCGCAGCGATGCTTTCCCGCCCGGCAGGGCGGCTGACTTTTGTAGTCCCCCGATAACGAGATGGTGTGCCGCTTCCGGGTCCATTTTAAAGAAAAAAGGCTTGGCAAAATTTCGATACAGCACCGTACTCGCTCCTTCAGGCATAGGGTTTCATAATGATTTTAGCTTTTTCCGGGCGAAAAGAAAAGTTCCATGCCTGTGAGGATGAGCCGATGCGTCTCGCAGAGTATAGTATTTTTCATGTAAACGCATTACAATGAAAGGGTAAAGCCTATATGAACTGATAGAAAAGGAAGGTCGAATCCTATGTCAGCCAAACGCAAACCGCCAACCATTCAACAGAAGAAAGAAGAAGTCAACCGCAAGGCGATTATCTGGGTCGGCATCAGCATCGCCCTGCTGGTTATTCTGTTCGTTGTGCTGTTCCTCGTTACCGGCAGCTAATACGGGAGTGATTACGCTGGAAGCGCGGGATTTATCCCTTAGGCACCGCGATTAACGCCGCTTTATCTCTTCCGTTATGTGTCCTCAGGGGTACTAATTCAGCCAGTGGTATTCTTCACGGGGGTTGGTCTGGTCACTGGCAGGTTTCGTCTTGAACGGCTCCAGCGGAACCACTTCGGTATCAGGCAAAAGCCCCCCTTCGGTGATGTGCACCGGCGTTCCTTTGGGGACCAGGTTGAATAACTCCTCGATATCCTCACGCTTCATACGGATGCATCCGAGCGATTCGTCCTTGCCGATGCTGTCCGGTTCATTCGTTCCGTGAATGGCGTAATTCGTGTCGGACAGCTGCATGCCCCGGCTGCCGAATTCGCCGTTATCGTGACCGTTGGGATTCACGACTTTGATGGAAATGACGAAGTCGCCCACTGGCGTATTGCCACCTCCGAGACCAACTTCATAGCTTCGCAGGATTACCCCGCCGCTGGCTACCGCCAAGCGGTGTTTTTGCTTGTCGACGAAGATGGTCAGCGGGCCGGACAGGAACGGGACCTCCTTCTCACCTTCAGCGGTCGACGGAATGCTGCCTGGCGCATCAGGCGAACCGGCCGAGCCTTGAGCAAGCCCGCCTTCTCCGTTCTGGGCCAGAGCCTTCAATGAGCCGAAGGCTTTCTCCATCAGCGGCGTCGTCCCGGACATCCAATTTCCTGGGAAATCCCCGGTTAACTGCCCCAGTGATTCCGGATAGCTGCCCTTCGCCTTCTTGTAAGCCGCCAAGGCGCTCCAGAGTGAGGCCAGCTGCTCCTGCCGCTGCTGCCATTCCGCTCCGGACTTCTTCAGCGTTCCGGCATCGTCCGGCTTACAGCCGCAGACAGCGGCGTTATAGGATTGGATCACAGACCGGCCGTTCTTCTGCTGATCCACGGTATAATCCACCGGCAATCCTCCCTGCCAGAGCAGCCATTTGCCATCCCGCTGCATGCCCAGCACTGCGGTCTTGGCAGAAGCATCGGCCGTGAGGTCGCCGAGCATTGAGGCAATGTTGCGGCGCACAGCTGCCGCGCCGGTCTCCCGGGCGGTGAAGCGCAGTACCTTCACCGCTGTATCTGCTGCCGCGTCTCCCTGCTGCGCGGCCTGCTCTTCCGGCCGCGTCTCCTCCGCGGCCGTCCCTCCGCCGCCGTAACCATCGGCGGTTACGGCATCCGTGCTTCTGCCCGGCGCCGAAGCGCCGGCGGGCAGAAGCACCAGCAGCAGCAGCGCAAGGCTCAGCAGCAGCTTGCGGATTCGCGCCGAGCGCAGCGCTCGCTCGCGGGCGCTGCGGAGCAGGCCTTCCTCGTAATCCCGGAACATGTCCGCCGGAATTTTGCTCTGCTCGAAGGCCTCGTACACGCCCCCTGCCCGGTTAAAGCAATAATTCGCTTTGCCTTCCTGCCCGCTTCTTTTATATTCCCTGCCCAGCAAGTACCATGCCATTTTATTGTCGTGGTGCTTCTCCACGTAGTCTTTGAGATACTGCAGATTCTTCATCTTGGCCTCCGTCGATATGCATAGAGCTGCTTCACTATTTATATCGGCCTTCGGAAGGCAAAAAGAAACCCCGCTCCATCAATTCGGAACGAGGTTTCTTCTACGATGTATGATCTGTCTAAAGGTTTAGCCTTCCTTATTGAAAGGCGCGTCCGCCACCTTGATGGAATCCGTCGGGCAGCCATCAGCTGCATCCTGCATATCGTCAAGCAGATCTTCCGGGATCTCGGTAACGCCGCGGTTGCTGTCGCTCTCATAGATAACCTCGGCCAATCCCTCATCGTCGTAATCATAAATATCCGGTGCTGTCGCACCACAGGCACCGCATGCGATGCAGGTATCTTTCTCTACCCAAGTGTACTTAGCCATAAACTGTCTGCCTCCTGTTAACCGGTAAGCTCCGCCTGTACGGCAGGCTTAATCTAAATAACGATTGTCCGTTTCTTCTTGTCATATTAATATAAAAAGTCGCCAATTTCAATCGAAGCCTGTTTCTTTTTTAGCAAAAACGTCCAAGCGCCTAGTCTTCATCCCCCTGCGGCAGCCGCAGCCGATCCTTCTGCAGAGAGGTTCCGCGCTCTTTGTGATTCCGCAGTAGAGCCGCATGGGGGTCATTCAGCATGCCTGCGGTCAGGACGGCATTTTCGCCGAATTTGTTCCGGAGCATGTCCATCGTCTTGTTCAACGATTCCTTCTTCGGCTGGCGCTCGTATTCGAACAGGTCGAGCTGAATTGCGGATTCATCCTTTGGTATGAGGCCGTAGAGCGTTACCCCGAGCAGCCGGACCGGACGGTCCTCGCTCCAATGCTTCCTGAACAGGCTGCAAGCGGCTTTATACACATCCTCCGCCGACTCGGTCGGAACGTCAAGCTGGCTCGATCTTGTGATCGTCTTCATTTCCGGAGTCCGGACGGTCAGCTGGACCCCTGAAGCAACCAGCTTCTGACGTCTCAGACGCCTCGCGACCTGATCGCTCAGGGAGAGCAGCACCGGGCGCGCTTCGCCTATACCGGTTATATCGCCGGGAAGGGTCGTCGTATGCCCGATCGATTTGTTCGCTTCCCTTTCCGGGTTGACGGGAGCCTCGTCGAGGCCGTTCGCCGCACGCTTCAGCCATGTGCCCAAGACTCCGAAGACATCCCGCAGCATATTCTCATCGGCAGCGGCCAGTTGGCCGATACTTAAAATACCGAGGCGCTTCAGCTTCTCGGCGGTCTTCCCGCCAATGCCGAACATCTCGCCGCATGGCCTGTCCCACAGCACCGACGGTACGTCGCGCAGCCGCAGAATCGAAATGCCGTTCGGCTTCTTGAGATCCGAAGCCATCTTGGCCAACAGCTTGTTCGGCGCGATCCCGACTGAGCATGGGAGACCGAGCTCATCCCGGATTCGCCGCTGGATCTCCTCCGCGATTTCCGGAGGCGTTCCGAACTGCCGGGACCCGGTAATATCGAGGTAGCACTCGTCGATGGACACAGCTTCCAGAAGCGGCGAGTAGTTGTATGCAATTTCCATGAAGGCCGAGGAATAACGCCGGTACAAATGGAAGTCGGGCTTAATGATAATAAGCTCGGGACAAATCCGCAGCGCCCGCTGCACCTGCATCCCTGTCGAGATCCCCCGTCTCCGGGCCGGATATGAGCAGGTTACAATGATCCCCTTACGGAGCTCGACGCTGCCGGCGACGGCGGTGGGCCGTCCCTTATAGGCGTCCGGATTCTCCGCCTCGTGAACCGAACAGTAGAAGGCGTTCATATCGATATGCAGAATGACCCGTCCACTGGACGGATAATACCGGTCCACCCTTTCGTTCACGCTCTCCCACTTCCTTCATTTAATAACCATTCTTTTTAAGCATCCCTAACGTCAGAGAATCATTCCGTACTGTCAGCATACCCCTTGCAGAGAAGTCGGGTCAATTGTCTGAAATGTTGAAACATGGAAGCAGCGCTTCCTGCCCTGTGTCCCGTTCATCGCAGATTTACGAATCAGCCGATTCGATGAACGCATGCTGCCTGCTGTACCTGCGGGCTTTTTATGAAAATCGGACATTTGCAGGAGATACGGCCGTATAGATTGAATTAGGTAAGGAATGAAGAGGAGGGATTTGCAGCATGTTTATCAGAAAGAATGTGGGGATTTTCTTATTTCATGAAGTGGAAGTGTTGGATTTTGCAGGTCCCTTCGAAGTGTTCTCCCTAACCGAATTTCCCCAGACCAACGAAAAGGCTTTTACCGTTAAAACTGTTTCACAGGACGGAGGTCTTATAAAGGCCCGCAACGGACTCACGGTCCAGCCTGATTACAGCTTTGAAACAGCTCCGTCGTTTGATATTCTCATCATTCCCGGCGGTTATGGCGCAGAGATGATTGAAATCCATAATGCAGTGGTCATCAGCTGGATTCAAGAACAGTATTCCAAGGTGGAGCTGCTTGCTTCCGTTTGTACAGGAGCGCTTCTGTTAGCCAAAGCCGGACTGCTCGACGGCAAATCAGCTACAACGCATTGGATGGATATCCCTCGCCTTGCCGCCGAATTTCCAAACATTAATGTGTTAAGCAGCACGCGATATGTTGATGAAGGCCGCCTTATTACTTCCGGGGGCATCTCATCCGGCATCCACATGTCTCTGCATGTCATTCGTCGTTTGATAAGCGAAGAGGCCGCCATAGACACTGCAAGACGGATGGAGTACGACATTACCGATATCTAAAAAAGGGATGGATCGGCTAGCCTCCCCGACAGCATCAATCCTCGTTAAGCCGTGTTTTCTCTGTTTTTTCATGATTTTCATGTATTCTGTCCATGAAGTGTGACTTCTCTGTTACATTCCCGCGTAAAAATGATATAATATAAAAATTCATTCCGATTTTTTACGTTTCCGCTGCGCATTGGCGAAGCGGACTCGTTTCAGCATACGACAAAAACCAAGCCCGAGCTTTCGAAGCCAGTTTTGCGAAGTCGATCAAAGAAGCTTATGCTATCAAAACTTTTAGGAGGACGCACATGTCTAAGTCCATCACCATCTTCGATACCACACTGCGCGACGGCACTCAAGGCGAAGGGATCAGTCTGTCGGCGGACGACAAGCTGAAAATCGCCAAAAAACTCGACGATCTGGGTGTGCACTATATTGAAGGTGGCATTCCTGGAAGCAATATGAAAGATATCGAATTTTTCAATAGAGTAAAAGATCTCCGGCTGAACGCCAAGATTACCGCATTCGGCAGCACCCGCCGCAAGAACTCCCTCGCGGAGCAGGACGACAATCTTCAGCGCATGCTGGCAGCAGGCGTACCGGCGGCTACCCTTGTTGGAAAATCATGGGATTTCCATGTGCATACCGCCCTGCAGACTACACTGGAAGAGAATCTGGCCATGATCGGCGATTCCATTGCCTTTTTGAAGAGCAAGGGGCTTGAGGTCATTTTTGATGCCGAGCATTTTTTTGATGGCTACAAGAACAATCCCGAGTATGCAGCAGCCGTTATGGCTCGGGCACGCGAAGCGGGCGCGGATTGGCTCGTTATGTGCGATACGAACGGCGGCACACTGCCCCATGAAATCCAGGATATTGTGACATCTTTGACGCAGCGGATTCCCGGCGCCCACTTCGGCATCCATACCCACAACGACTGCGAGCTGGCCGTAGCGAACGCGCTCAGCGCGATTCAGGCGGGAGCCCGTCAGGTTCAGGGCACAATTAATGGCTACGGCGAGCGCTGCGGCAACGCCAACCTCTGCTCCATCATTCCGACTCTGCAGCTTAAGATGGGCTATTCCTGCATCCCGGAGGAGAGCCTGCCACAGCTGACCAACACGGCCCGCTACGTCAGCGAGGTCGCCAATGTTAACATGCCGGTGAATCAGCCGTATGTCGGAAGCGCCGCGTTCGCGCATAAGGGCGGCATCCACGTCTCGGCAATCCTCCGCGATTCGCGCACCTATGAGCACATCGCACCCGAACTGGTCGGGAACAAGCAGCGTGTGCTGGTGTCGGAGCTGGCCGGACAGAGCAACGTGCTCTCGAAAGCACAGGAAATGGGCCTCAACCTTGACCCTAGCAGCGAGCAGGCCCGCAAGGTAATCGACAAAATCAAGGACCTGGAGCATCAGGGCTACCAGTTCGAGGGCGCGGACGCCTCGCTGGAGCTTCTGCTGCGCGAAGCGACCGGCGAGATGAACGAGCTGTTCACGTTCGAATCGTTCAAAATGCTGGTGGAAAAATCGGCGGGCAAACCCGTCGTCTCCGAGGCATTCGTCAAATTGAAGGTTGGCGGCGAGACGCTGTATACGGCGGGCGAAGGCAACGGCCCTGTCAACGCGCTCGACAATGCGCTGCGCAAAGCGCTGCTGGCCCATTTCCCACAGCTTAAAGACATGCATCTCTCCGATTACAAGGTCCGCGTGCTGGACGAGAAAGATCAGACGGCCGCCAAAGTTCGCGTGCTAATCGAATCCAAGGACTATAGCGATACGTGGAGCACCGTTGGCATGTCCACCAACGTCATCGAAGCAAGCTGGGAAGCGCTGGTTGACAGTATGCGGTATGCGCTGCTGGGCCAGATTTCCCCGGAGAACACCGATCTGCTTGATGTCGGACAGCGGGGACTCGTCAATCACTAGTTGAGTATTATGCCCCGTCTCATCGGCAGCGCCAATAAGCCGCTCCTTCGCTCGCAGCGAATGGAAGCGGCTTTTGCATGCTCATCCGGTTCTACCGATCAAGCAGCTTCAGCTTATCCTCCAGTTGCTCAGCCGTGATCCCTCCCAGGATCACTTCCTTAACAACGCCGTCCCGTCCAATCAGCACATTCGTCGGAAAGACAGCCCCGTTGTATTTCTCGAAAATATCCCCTTTCATATCGTACATGACGGGAAAAGATAGCTTGTACTTATCTGCAAATCGCTGCGCATTGGTTTTATTGTCATAGCTCGTCACATTGATGCCGTAAATATCGAGACGATCGCCCAGCGACGCTGCAATCCGGTTCAACTCGGGAGCCTCCGCCTTGCAGGGATCGCACCAGGACGCCCAGAAATTGAGAAGCACCGCTTTATCCCGGACTCCATCTACCTTGTAGACGCTGCCGTCATCCCCGGTCGTGCTGAAAGAAGGGGCCCTGAATCCGGGCTCGGGCCTGTCTACAGACGAAGGATCTGCTGCCTCCCAAGCGGCGGCGAATACCGGAGCGCTGTTCGCTGCAACCGCCAGGTCAGCAGGTTGTGCCGATGCTCCCCCGCCGTTGTTTACGTACAGAATGGCTGTAACCCCTAGCAGGCTAATAGCCGTATTTCGAAAGATTGCTCTCTTCATCGCAGGTTTCCTTTGCTGGTGGAGTGATTTGGTTCTATTGTGCCCTACGAAAAGCGTGATTTATACCGGGGATATAACGGAGATATGATACAATACAATCAGCTTGCGCGGACTACGGTTTACATCGAATTATCCCATAACAAAAAAAGGGATTTCGTCCAAGACGAAATCCAATGAAGAGAGAGGGGTGAACAATGACAGCATACCAGGGAACAGCTCCGACCATCAGGCTGAGGCCTTCCGTCTATCAAGCGCTGGGGAAGCACTTGGCATCCAGTCTTCCGCACGAAGCGTGCGGCGTCCTGCTGGGTGCTGCCGCAGCGGGCGGCATGCGCATCGACACCTATGTGCCCATGCGCAACGTAGCGCCTGACCCGCTGCATGCATTCGTGCCGCATCCGGCTGACTGGGTGTCGGCGCTGTTCATGACGCCGCCTCCCATCGGCCTGTTTCACTCCCATCCACGTTCTGCCCCACTCCCTTCTGCCGCTGATTACGCCGGTCTGCAAGGGTTAGAGGAGCATTTCGCGGTCTATTTGATTGGTGCGCCGGGGTCCGCCGCTGGCGAATCTATCACACTCAATGGTTACGGAATTACCCGCACCCGGACCGGGCAGGGGTCCTTGAGCTTAGGTCTCGCTGAAGCGCAGCTTCAGCTTCTGCTCAAGTAAGCGTAAAGATCGCCAAGCGTCTCGACCTGCTTGCGGTTAGCGATCTCACGCAGATAAGAGACCCACAGCTCTGCTGTCATCTTGGAATCCTCAAGGGCATGATGCCGGCCGTGGATCGGAATTCCGTGAACTGCCAACAGCTCGTCTAGCGTGTAATTACTGCGGTTCGGTTCAAGCCAGCGAGCCAGCATCATCGTGTCCAGCACCCGATGGGTCAGCTGAACCTTGGAGGTCTTCCAGAGTGCAGCGTTGAGAAAGGCTTTATCATGAGCGCTGGCGTGAGCGATCAGCACTCTTTTTTCCACAAAAGACATGAAACTATGAAGTCCGTCAATCAGCGAAGGAGCCTTGTCGCACATTTCATTCGTGATCCCGGTCAGTTCAGTGATGTTTGCCGGAATGGCCGTCTGGCAGTTAACCAGTGTGTAGAAGCATTCCTCTTCCTGAATCTCCTCACCAACGACCTTGATCGCACCGATCGACAGAATCTCGTCGCCGTGCTGGCTGGAGAAGCCTGTCGTCTCAAGATCAAACACAACCGTCTCGAGCTCGGACAGCGGCGTGTGCAGAACTTCGGGACGGCGTTTCTCTCTCATTAGCGACCGAATGAACGCAAGCTGCTGGGCAGTCTGCTGTCCCGTCTCGCCGCCACGCATCGAAGCGAGCGCAGACGGCATCCCGCCATGTCTTAGGCTGTTCCAGAATCCGCCGCCTTTGTTCGGCTCCTTCATAGCTGTCTCCTTTCCGCCAGGCGGAGCTGCCGCTGCAGAATGCGGTGAATCCGCCGGACAAGAAGCAGGCTCTTCCTCAAATCGGACATCAACTGCCTGCTCTTCAATTCATTCTCTGATGTATAATCGCTGCCTGTCAGCAGCCCGTCTAGCTCCGTGAACGGGGTGCTCGACCGCATGCTGAGCGCCGTCAGAAACGCTTTATGGACGCCTTCCGGCAAATGATGAAATTCGTCGCTTAACGATTTCAACCGCTTCAGTGTCGAGGTCTCGCGTATCCCGTTCTGCAACGAAAAGTACCGGACTCCGTTCACAAGCGGGATGTACAGACCGTATTTGACGTCAAAACCGCCTGCATTGTCCCCGAACCGCTCCGTAAGCACCTGTCCGAGCAAATTCAGCGTAGCCTTATGTCTGACGGTATTGCGCAGAACCGCTGCCAGCAGCTTGTCGTTACCTTGAAACCCTTCGTGAAAATAATCAAGCCAGGACTTCGACAGCTCCTGGTCACCGGCAATATGACGCATATCGGACGATATGATTAAATACCGGATCGGCTCCCACTCAAGCGTAGAACTCCATGATGCTAGCTGCTCCTTCCACTCCTGGAGCGTCTTGCACCATAGCGGTTCGGAGCACATGACTTTTCCTTCGCATTTCTCGTATCCGGCTTGTTCCAGCATAGCGGACAGCACAGATCCGAATTCCTCAAAATAAAGCTTCTTGGCTTCTTCCGGTTCCCCCTCGATAATCAGCCCGTTATCCTGATCGCTCCAAAGCGTTGATTCCTCCCGCCCGGCGCTGCCGAATACGATAAAGGAATAAGCGCAGGGAGGCGGGCCATAGCCCGCCTCAATCATCTGCGCCTCGGATAAGGTCACCGCTCGTCTTGCAACGGCGTCATGCATTGTGTTGACATGGACCATCCATTCCTCGATCGGGATAACATGAAGTTGATTCAGGAGAGCCTTCTGACAGGCAATCCGCCTTGTCTTTAGCTCCTGCGGCGAACCGGAGGCTGCGATGGACTGATATGCTGCATCATAGTCCCAATCGTCGATTTCCATCGATGTCACTCGGTCCGCCCTCCTATGTTAAGCAAGTTAGAGTTTACTTTTTCTCGGAATCCGTGATCAGCTTCATTTGCTCCGGATATCCGTAAGTACCGTGTTCGCTGATGTCCAGACCCATCAATTCTTCTTCTTCCGTTACACGCAGGCCGATAACCAGCTTGATGATGTACAGGCAGATGAAGGACATGACGGCAACGAATACGAAGGTACCGACAACACCGAGAACTTGCACACCCAACTGGTGAAGGCCGCCGCCATAGAACAGACCAGCTTTACCAACCAGAGCGTTAGCTTCGATAAGATCAGGATCTGCGAACAGACCAGTGGATACTGCACCCCACATACCAGCAATGCCGTGAACGGAGAAAGCATAGATCGGATCGTCAAGTCCAGCACGTTCCAGCCATTGTGCCGTCATGAAAGTGAATGCACCGGCGATCAGACCGATGATGATGGCAGCCCAAGGTTGAACGAATGCGCAGGCGCCGGTAATGGCAACCAGAGCGGCGAGTACGCCATTCAGCATAGCCGGAATGTCGGATTTGCCGAAGTACAGCCAGGAAGCAACAAGTGCTGCAAGACCGCCGGCCGCAGCCGCGATATTCGTTGTCAGAGCAACGTGGCCGAAGAAACCGCCCATAGGGGACAATGCGCTGCCGGGGTTGAAGCCGAACCAGCCAAACCAGAGAATGATTACACCAAGAACCGTCAATACTTGGTTATGACCCGGAATGATAACTGGCTTGCCTTCTTTGTTGAACTTGCCAAGGCGCGGTTTCAACAGGATCGTAGCGACTACCGCCGCTGTAGCACCTGTCAGATGGACGACAGTGGAACCCGCATAGTCCTGCATACCTTTTGTTGCCAGCCAGCCGCCGCCCCATACCCAGTGAGCAACAACCGGATAAATGATTACCGAGAACAGGATACCAAAGATAATGTATACACTCAGCTTCGCGCGTTCAGCCATACCGCCGGAGACGATGGCAAGGGAAACTGCCGCGAACGCCATCTGGAACAGGAATTTCACATTCATCGTTACGTCGGAGAAGCCCAATGCGTTCGCATAATGAGATGCTGCTGAATCACCGCCGTAGAAGAAGCCGGTAGTACCAATAATATTGTTGCCGTCACCGAAGCCGAATGCGAAGCCGATTGCCCAGAAGCACAAGCTTGCAATCGCCAGCGTCAGAACCGTCTTGCCGGCTACGTGACCAGCATTCTTCATGCGGACCGAACCGGCCTCAAGAAGGGCAAAGCCTGCTTGCATAAAGAATACCAGAATGAACGCCAAGAATGTAAATGCCGTGTCCAGACCGATCTGTAGGTCTGCCGGCGCAGGAGCATCGGCCGCAAATGCGCTGACCGGATAAATCATTAATGTCAGCATCGCTAACACAAAACAAAGCCATTTTCTTTTCATGAATCCCCACTCCCCTATGTAATATATTCTAACAAAGCGTGAAACTCTTAATGTCATTATAAGCAATAGTCAGCAATGTTGACAAGACAATTTTTCACGAATCGGGAAATTAATTTTCCTGCCGTTTTCACGGCTACCAAATGGCAATATTCCATTCCGTACAGCATAAGTTAGTCCAAAGTGTAACGTTTGACTGTATGGTTTTGCGTTTGATATCATTATAAATGAATATATTCCCTTTCCTGCCCCGCTAGACTGGCTAGGGGTACTTTCATGAACTGAGGTGAACACTATGGGGATACGAAGCTTTACCGGATCGGCGAGTTAGCGAAGGCCGCGGGCTTGAGCGAACGAACTATCGATTATTACACCAAACTGGGACTTATCGATCCGGAAACGCGCAGCGAGAAGAACTATAGACTGTACAGCCATGAAACCGTAGTCCTATTGGAACGTATTAATGAATGGAAGCAGGACAAATACTCATTGGAGGAAATCCGGTCACTGATCGGCAAATGGAAGGCAGCCACCGCAGAAGTAGCAGTCTCCGGCAAGCTTGCTGAGCTGGAGGTACACATGCAGAAGCTTCAGCGGGAACTCAAGGAGCTCGAGCCGGCGCTAAGCCAGCTTAAGCCGAACCAGGCCAGACGGGCGCTAGCTCATCTCGTCCCGCAGGGACTTGCCTGCATTGAAGCCATCCGGATTATGATGACGCAGGGTCCTTCGATGTAACTACACAAAGTGGAGGAATATACGAATGATGGGATTTATGTATCTATTAATTATTGTCGCCTTTATTTTTTCACTATGGGCGCAGTTTAGAGTCAAAGGATCTTTCAACCGATGGTCTCAGGTGCCCAACCAGAACGGACTGACCGGCTATGAAGCCGCCAGAAGAATGCTGGACGTCAATGGACTCAGCGACATTCCGATCGAACCGGTACGTGGCACGCTCACTGACCACTATGACCCGATTCATCGTGTTGTCCGCCTTTCGGAGCCGGTCTATTACGAACGCTCCATCTCGGCTGTTTCCGTCGCCTGCCACGAGGTCGGCCACGCCATCCAGCACAAGGTGCATTATCCGATGCTGGTGCTGCGCCACCGGATGTTTCCGGTAGTCAACTTCGCCTCCGGCGTTGCGCCGTTCATGCTGATCGCCGGCTTCCTGTTCAGTTCGCTGAACCTTATCGGTCTTGGCATCATCTTCTTCTCGGCGGCCGTTGCCTTCCAGCTTGTAACGCTTCCGGTCGAATTCAACGCCAGCAACCGGGCGCGCCAGGTCATGGTAGAGCAGGGCTTTATCCGCAATGAGGAAGAACGCGGCGTTGCCAAGGTGCTCAATGCAGCTGCACTGACCTATGTCGCCGCAGCGCTCGTATCCGTGCTTGAACTGCTTCGTCTCATTCTCGTCTACACGAGCAGCCGCGACTAACATACCGGACGAAACAACATTTAAACAAAACAATACCCCGGAAGGCTCTAGGAGCCGACCGGGGTATTGTTTTGTCTCATGCGGAAGTAGGTCAACAGAAACGCCCTGAACGAACGGGCCACCAATGGCAGCTTGCCGTCCGATCGATGGATGAGGCCGATTGTTCGGGTCACTGCAGGCTCTATAACCCTGACCTGGGCCGGCTGCAGCGAGCCCGTCTGGAACAACGCCATTTCGGGCAGCAGACTCACGCCCATGCCGGCCGCCACCAGTCCGCGTATCGTATCCGTCTCTCCTCCCTCGAAGGCGATCTGCGGCGTGAAACCGGCCTTCTGGCAAGCCTGCCACACGATCGGCCGAAGAGAGTAGCCCTGACTGAACAGCACGAACTGCTCTTCTTTCAGCTGCTCCAGGGAAATTACCTGCTCCTGGGCGAGCGGATGGTTTCGGGGCAGGATGGCGAACAGCTCCTCGGTCATCACCACATCTCCTACCAGTTGCTCATCGCTCTCCGGGCATGGAGAGGTGAACGCCAGATCGACCTCGCCTGACAGCACATCCTTGATTAACGAAGGGTATGTCCCCTGCTTGAACCGGAATTTCACATGGGGGTAATGCTTGCGGAACTCGGAGACGATCGCAGGAATGAGATGGGTCCCCAGACTATGAGGAAATCCGATCCGGATTTCCCCGCGCTCGGGATCCAGAAATTCATGGACTTCGGCCACCGACCGGTCCAGATCCTTCAGGATGGATTCCACCCTTTTGCAGAACAGCTGTCCCACCGGAGTCAGATACAGATTTCGTCCCTTCTGCATGAACAAGTCTACGCCAAGCTCCTCCTCAAGCAAGTGGATCTGGCGGCTGACTGCCGACTGCGCCACATGCAGCTCCTCCGCAGCCCGGGTGACGTGTTCTTTTTGAGCAACCTTCAGAAAATATTGCAGCTGTCTAAGCTCCATGTCGCACACCTCTCCCTTTCGCCATATCCAGCGGCCCTCTCCCGCCTTATTAACGGCTTCTTCGCGGTGAAGAGAGCCTGATGATTAGCCCGTACAGTATAAACCCGGCAATCAGCCCGCCGATATGCGCTTCCCAGCCTACATTCGGCGTGATAAACGAGGATATGATCCCGACCACCAGCAGCGAGTATAGCGTTTTGCGCGAATTCTCGTCCATCAGAGAGCGCTGAAACAGCGCAATGTACAGATATGCCCCATAGGCGGCAAAAATGGCTCCCGAGGCGCCTACGGACAGCGTAGGCTCGCTCATCGCACCACCCCATACGCCTGCGGCGGCCAAATTGCCGGCAATGCCTCCGAGCAGGTACAGCAGCGCATAGCGCCACCAGCCCATCAGGCGCTCCAGCGGAGGAATGAAGACCAGCAGCGCGAAGCAGTTGAACAGCAGATGCTCGAAGCCGTTATGCAGAAAAATAGCCGCGATATAACGCCATGCCTCTCCCCGCTCCACTCCAAAATTGACAATGGCGCCGTAGCGAAGCAGCGTATCACTGTTGGTGGAACCGCCATTAAAGGTCAGCACCAGGAACATGATCAGATTGATGAGCAGAATGATGCTGGTTACGGGATAATATTTGAGATAGCTTCTCCAGTTCTCATAACGAATGAATATCATGGCGTCACCCTTCTCTTAGTCCGATCTGTCTTCCCCGTAATTTAATCCTCCGAGTTGGACAGGATCTCGTCAATATGATTATAATTTACTTTGGCAGGAACAATCCAATTTCCCAATTTCGAGGAGGAATTATCGTGACGCAGGAAAGAACAGGCATTGCCGCTTTTAAAGGAAGTCCCATCACGCTCGTGGGACCGGAGCTCCGTCCCGGCGATCAGGCTCCCGATTTTGTACTCAGCAAAAATCTGCTGGAAGATGCCACGCTGAAGGATTACAGCGGTAAAGTAAAGCTGATCAGCGTCGTCCCTTCCCTGGACACCGGCGTTTGCGATGCGCAGACCCGACGGTTCAACACTGAAGCAGCCGAGCTTGGCGATGAAGTAGTCATTCTTACTGTAAGCGCCGATCTTCCATTTGCCCAGGCACGCTGGTGCGGAGCAGCCGGTATCGACCGCGTCATCACGCTCTCCGATTACAAGGAGAATTCGTTTGGCACAGCTTACGGCGTACTGATCAAGGAATTCAAGCTGGATATGCGGTCCATCTTCGTGCTGGACAAGAACGATAAAATCGTCTATGTCGAGTATTTGGCCGAAATGTCAGAGCATCCGAACTACGAAGCCGCGATCAACGCGGTGAAAGGTCTCCTCTGAGAAGCCATTTAACAGGTCCATGTTAAAAATCATGTTTAAAAAGCGGAAGAAGGCCAAGCCTTCCTCCGCTTTTGTTGTGGATTTAGAGCATCAGCCGGACGACGGATTACTTTTTCCAAAGAAGCGCATACAAAAGAATGCCGGAATCAGCCGGCCGTCGGTATTTCCTCAATCCAGCTTATGCTTGCCGAGTTTCTTGTCGAGAGAGTCGTAGAGCCGCATAATGACTCTGTAATTGGCGCCCAGGTCTCCAAGCGAACCGCGGGAAGCCGAATAGATGTCGACGGCGCATCGCGACGGAGAGGTGTTCAGAACCGATACGGTAATGTCGAGCGTGCGGCCGAAAGCCGTCTTCTTCTCCAGGATAATCTCCCCTACGGACTGAACCTCGTGAAGGACCTTGTAGCCAGGAATTTTCTTCAGAGTGGAGGAGACTTCCTCCCAACCTTTATCTTTGGTGAGGTTGTAATACCGCGTTTTGAGTGCAGGTTCTTTGGCACGGTCGCTCGTTCCTTCATGACTGCGGAACAAGCCGACCAAGGTTCTTTTTAGAGACAACTTACTTCCTCCTCATATCCCAAGTTCACTATAGTTAGTGTAACATTCTTACCTGCGGAATCAAAGGGATTCCGTCTCCATTCCCTCAAAAAAACGTGAAGTCAATGCGCGGATTCGGCAATATCAGACATAACGTCCACAAAGAAGCGCCCAGTCTTCGGTCTGAAGAACTGGACGCTTCGTAATGTTTGGAAGGAAACCCGCCTATGCCGTCCGACTGCATTGTCTTCTGAACCTGCAATAGCAGGTGGGTGATCGCAGTTGCGGTTTTGAAGTCCCCATGTCATATAGACAGGGCCTTTCAGCTGCGCTTCATGTAGATCTCCCAAGACATTATCATTGGTTCAAAACAACGAGCAGCCAATAACGAACATCGCAGGATTTGTTCTTATTATATTGCGTTTTTACGAAAAAGTAAACCTTGTATGCGCTTTATTTTACACTGGACCTTCTACATTATACTCTCGGACGATCCTCACCCTCTACATCCTTGTCGGGACGGGCTTTTTCCGTGTCATCCTCCGGTTCGCCGCCGTCCTCCCCTTCCGCGCTTTCTGCTTCAAGCGCTTCCGCTGCTTCTTCCTCTTCCCGCCGCTTCTTCTCTTCAGCCTGCAGCTGCAGCTTGTTGTACGTCGCGTAGAAGTTGAAGAAAGCGAACAACGCAATCAAAGACGGAATACCGACAAAGAAGAGAGCCGGATACTTCGTCCCGATGAAGGCGAGGACGACAGCTCCGATCAGTGTGCTGAACACCCGGATCGGACGGGCGATTGTCAGCAGAATCGAGTTGATCATCACCTGCTTGAAGGCCATCTGGTAATGCACGACGATCGAGAAGAAATTGAACATTGAAATCGTCATGATGATCATGAGCACCAGCATCAGAATACCGACGATTCTGAAATTGGGCATTCGGTTCATGTACACCGTTACGTCGACGTACATCACTACGAACATCAGCGTATAAATGACCCCTCCGCCCATGCTCTTCTTGTAGTTCTCTTTATAGCCCGAGAAGAAGGTCTTGAACGTGCCGACATCCGTATTGCCCATTACCCATTTGCGCACAACCGTGAATAAAGCCGAGGTTGCCGGAAATACGGTAAATGGCGCCGTCAGGGCAATCGCCCAGTTCATCGTGATCTGCTCGTCCGCACCTCCTTGGCCGGAGGCCATCAAGATCAATTTCATTACCAGAAAAAAGATAAACGGAGATGAACATAACACCCACAGCACATTGCTGAATGCGATTCGGGATATCCATTCCGTAAGGCGGTACAACCCGCCCATTGCTCCTTTAAACTCCACAATTCTTCCCCCTGTCTGATCACTACTGCATAATCTAACTATACCTTATTTAAAGGGAACATTTCCATAGCCCATGTTTCGCCGGATAGGCTACCATCTAAGCAGACCGTGTAATCCGGCCATATATTAGAACCGTAACCCCCATAAATCCGCTTTTGAAGGAGGGTAATCTCATGACAGCACCCGCTGGATACTATGGCTTCACATCGACCGGCACGATCTTGGTTCTGTTCATTCTTCTGGTAATTGTCAGCCGCACGTTCTTCATCTAGGACCATTCCCGCAGCTAATCAAACATAAGGTTTCCAAGTAA
>RCUS01000135.1_pt1 | contig 60050 bp, 27 predicted proteins | sample 2166221 | NCBI WGS metagenome assembly RCUS01 (sample SAMN09932758, study PRJNA488358) | compost metagenome | isolation source: compost soil in cyclohexanecarboxylic | place: Germany: Experimental Botanical Garden
CTTGAGCTCGGGCACCAGCGGGCCGTTGGGGCCGGTTTCGAAACTGGTGGTGAGGATGGTCGGCAGCTTGAAGTACTTGGCCAGGTCGGCCAGGGCCAGCACGTTGTTCTTGAAACGGTCGGGGTCGATGTCGCGCACCAGCGACAGCAGGCCGGTCTGATGATCCACCAACAGAACGGCGGCGTTATCCTTGTCGAGTCGTTTGTAAGAAGTAGTCATTGCAGTAGTCCTGATTAGTTATCGGTGCCGATTGAAAATCGGCGTGAAGTACCCGCTTAACGTTCGGAATCCAGCTTTTCGTGCTCGTTGGCCACTTGCTGAGCCTTGAGATAGCTCTCGATCAGCAATTGATAGTGCGGCATGGCCTGGGCGTAGACGGCGGCCCACTGCTCGGCGTCCGGACGGTTCCACGAGCCTTGCAGCTCAGAGAGCGTAGCCATGATGTCGATCGGCACCACGCCGGCCTGGGCCAAACGGGCAACTGTCAGATCGGTGGCCAGTTTCGAGTGGTTGCCGGAAGCGTCGACCACGGCAAACACTTTGTAGCCTTCATGCACCGCCGCGATGGACGGGAACGCCAGGCAAACGCTGGTCAGGGTGCCGGCGATCACCAGGGTTTTCTTGCCGGTGGCTTTGACCGCCGCGTGAAACTCCGGGTTGTCCCAGGCGTTGATTTCACCTTTGCGCGCCACGTACTGCGCATGCGGTGCGGCCTCATGAATCTCTGGAATCAGCGGCCCGTTCGGCCCTTGCGGTACGGAAGCGGTGGTGATCACCGGCATCTTCAGCAGGGCCGCGGCCTTGGCCAGCGCGATGGCATTGGCGCGCAGTTGCGGCACGTCCATATCCTTGACGATCTGGAACAGTCCGCTCTGATGGTCGATCAACAGCATCGCGGCGTCGTTGGGGTCGATGGTCGGTTTCTGACCATTGAAGTTGGCAGCATTGACGGTGTTCATGAGCGTTTCCTCTTTTTGACAGGCAACAGCCATCCCTGGCCCGAAAACCGGCCTACGCGTCCTGTGTAGAGCGGGTTGTTGAAGCGAAACGGTTTAACCGTGCATCTGGCCGAAGCGGCCGGACTGGAAGTCGGCGAACGCCTGGTGGATTTCTTGCTCGGTGTTCATCACGAACGGGCCGTGGCCGACGATCGGTTCGTCGATCGGTTCGCCGCTGAGCAAAAGCACCACCGCGTCCTTGCTGGCTTCAAGGGTCAACTGATCGCCCTTGCGATCGAGCAGGGCCAACTGCCCTTCACGCACCGATTCCAGACCATTGACCTGAACCGCACCGCGCAAGACCACCAGTGCGGTATTGCGTCCTTCATGCAGATCCAGGGTGAGCAACTTGCCGGCATTCAGGCGCAGGTCCCAGACGTCAATCGGCGTGAAGGTCCGCGCCGGTCCTTTGCGGCCGTCGAACTCACCGGCGATCAGGCGCAGGCTGCCGGCGTTGTCTTGCAGGGCAATGTCCGGAATGTCGCCATCAAGAATCGTCTGGTAACCGGCGTCGGCCATTTTGTCTTTGGCCGGCAAGTTGACCCACAACTGGACCATTTCCAGAGTGCCGCCGATCTTGGCGAAACCTTCGGAGTGGAACTCTTCGTGGAGAATTCCCGAGGCGGCGGTCATCCATTGCACGTCGCCGGGACCGATCTTGCCGCCACTGCCGGTGGAGTCGCGGTGTTCCAGTTCGCCCTTGTAAACGATAGTCACGGTTTCGAAGCCGCGGTGCGGATGCTGACCAACGCCACGCCGTTCGGTGGTCGGGGTGAATTCAGCAGGCCCGGCGTGATCGAGCAGCAGGAACGGGCTGATGTGTTTACCCAGGTTGTCGTAGGAAAACAGCGTGCGAACCGGAAAACCGTCGCCAACCCAATGGGTCCGTGGACTGGTGTAGATACCGATGATGTTTTTCATGGTGTCTCCTGATGAGGTGAGTGAAGCCATGGACAAAGCTTAAAACCGTGACCTTTGCTGCGCTAGACTGCAAAAATCAGCTTTAGCGTTCTATTTGGAGAACGATGGTGGAAGACCTCAACACCCTCTACTACTTCACCCAAGTGGTGGAGCATCACGGTTTCGCCGCGGCCGGCCGGGCACTGGACATGCCCAAGTCCAAGCTCAGCCGACGCATTGCCGAGCTTGAAGAACGCCTCGGCGTGCGCCTGCTGCACCGCACCAGCCGGCATTGCTCATTGACGGAAATCGGCCAGGCCTATTACCAGCGCTGCCTGGCCATGCGGGTGGAGGCGGAAAGCGCCGCCGAACTGATCGAACGCAATCGCTCCGAGCCTCAGGGCCTGGTGCGTGTCAGTTGCCCGACGGCGCTGCTCAATTCCTGGGTCGGGCCGATGCTGACCCGCTACATGCTCAAGTACCCGTTGGTGGAGTTGTTCATCGAGAGCACCAACCGCCGGGTCGACCTGATTCACGAAGGTTTTGATATCGCCCTGCGGGTACGTTTTCCGCCACTGGAAAACACCGACATGGTGATGAAGGTATTGGGCAACAGCACCCAGAGTGTCGTCGGCAGTCCGGCGTTCGCCCAACGCCTGTCGACACCGCCGTCGCCGGCAGACCTGAGCGGCATGCCGAGCCTGCATTGGGGCGCGGCGCAACGTGAGTATCAGTGGGAACTGTTCGGCGCCGAGGGCAGCACCGCGTTGATCCGGCACGCGCCGAGGATGGTTACCGATGACCTGTTGGCCTTGCGCCATGCAGCGGTCGCCGGGGTCGGCATCGTGCACCTGCCCAGCGTGGTGGTACGCGATGAAATCGCTACCGGGCAATTGGTTGAACTGGTGCCGGGCTGGGCACCGAAAAGCGGCATCATCCACGCGATTTTCCCGTCGCGCCGAGGGTTGCTGCCGTCGGTGCGCAGCTTGATCGACTTTCTCGGAGAGGAATTCAGTCACAGCGATATCGCCTGAGACGGGCGACACATGGGACTGGCGGAGTTTTTATTTCGGACATAATATCGACGAGGATTACAACCATAATATCCGCTCCCGCCGAGGACTTGATCTCATGCAAAGCCCAACCCGCGACGCCACGCTCGCCCAATGGATCGCTCAGGAGCAGGCCATGCGCGCCCGTCTCGCCGGGCCCGGGAGTTTGTCCATGGCCGAAGTCAGCGCCCTGACGCCCGCAGAGTTTTTCGAAGGTATCGGCGACGGCACGCTGCCCTCCCCGCCAATTGGCACACTGATGGACTTCATTCCAATCGAATGGTCGGCCGGCGTGTTCATTTTCCAGGGCACACCGGATTCACGTCATTACAACCCGCTGGGCACGGTGCACGGTGGCTACGCCGCGACGTTGCTGGATTCGTGCATGGGCTGCGCGATTCATACGCAGCTGAAAAAAGGCCAGGGCTACACCACGCTGGATCTGCGCATCAGTTATGTCCGCGCCTTGAACAGCGCCAGCGGACCGGTGCGGGCCGAGGGCAAGATTGTGCATCTGGGGCGCTCGACGGCGTTGGCCGAGGGGCGGATTTATGATGTGGATGGGCGGTTGTATGCGACCGGGTCGACGACTTGCATGATTCTTGAGGCGCGGGGGTAGGCTTTAAACCGAGTCGCGGCCATCCCCGATTCTTGACTTGCGGTAAACATTGCTTTGCCAATCCAGCGGTTTTTCCCACGAATGCAGGCGCGGATACTCACGCCCATTCCCACTGCAACCTCTGGAGTCATTCATGTCTATTCCCGCATTCGGCCTGGGTACGTTTCGCTTGCAAGGCCAAGTAGTCATTGATTCGGTCAGCACCGGCCTGGAACTGGGCTACAGCGCCATCGACACCGCGCAAATCTACGAAAACGAAGCCGAAGTCGGTGAAGCCATCGCCGCCAGTGGCGTTGCCCGTGAAAACCTGTTCATCACCAGCAAGATCTGGGTCGCCAACTTCGCAAAAGATCGCCTGATCGAAAGCCTCAGGGAGAGTCTGCAAAAACTGCAGACCGACTACCTGGACCTGACCCTGATTCACTGGCCGTCGCCGGAAGACCAGGTGCCGGTCGAGGAATTCATGGGTGCCCTGCTCGAAGCCAAGCGCCTGGGCCTGACCCGGCAGATCGGCGTGTCGAACTTCACCGTCGACCTGATGAAACAAGCGATCGCCGCCGTCGGTGCCGAGAACATCGCCACCAACCAGATCGAACTGCACCCGTACCTGCAAAACCGCAAGGTGGTCGAGTTCGCACAAAGCCAAGGCATCCGGATCACGTCCTACATGACCCTGGCCTACGGCGAAGTGCTCAAGGACCCGGTCATCGCGAAGATCGCCGACCGCCTGCAATCAACCCCGGCGCAAGTCACCCTGGCCTGGGCCATGCAACTGGGTTACGCGGTGATTCCGTCGTCGACCAAACGCGCCAACCTCGCCAGCAACCTCAAGGCCTGCGCCATGAAGTTGAGCGACGCCGACATGGCGCTGATCGCCAGCCTGGATCGCGGCCATCGCCTGACCAGCCCGAAAGGCATCGCACCGGCCTGGGACTGATCTTCAGCCCTGCTCAAGACGTTGGTCCAGGCGCGTCATGGCCTGATGCAACTGATCGACGGCGGCGTCGATCAGTGCCGCATCGCCCTCGCCGCAGGCACGTTCCAGTTGTTCGCAACAATCCACCAGCGCACGCGCCCGGATCATCTGCGCCCCGCCCTTGATCCGGTGCGCCAGATCCTGCAAGCCGTGGCTATTGCCGCTGGCATGCTCGTGCAGCAGGCGTTCGCGATCGTCGCGATTGGTCGCCGCTACATCACGCAACAGTTGCAGGATCAGCTCGCTGTCGGCACCCGCGAGCTGCTGCAGCCCGCTTAAATCGATTTCGGCGCTGGAAGGCGCTTCGCTGGAAAATCTCGCGGCCAACCATCCGCTCAGGTCAATCAGGCGAATCGGTTTGAACAGGCAATCGTCCATGCCCGCTTCAATGCAGCGGATTTTTTCTTCGGGTTGTGCGTTGGCGGTGAAACCCAGAATCACCGTCGGTTGCTCCACGCCAAACCGTTCCTCATCGCGTATCGCACCCGCCAGTTCATAACCGCTGACCACCGGCATGTTGCAGTCGGTGATGACCAGGTCGAAGGCCTGTTCACGCCATTGTTCCAGCCCCTGCCGTCCATCCTCGGCGAGCAGTACGCGGTGCCCCAGATAACTCAGCTGCCGGGAAAGCAACAACCGGTTGGCCGGATAATCGTCCACCACCAGAATCGTCAGCGGCCGGGTTTTTTCCTGTGAATTGCTCGGCAATACTTCAGTGGCGGGCAATGGGTGCAACGCCACCAGTTCAAGGGTGATGTCCAACCGGGTACCACGCCCCAGATCGCTGTCGAGCTGCAACTGCCCGCCCATCATTTCGCACAGCGTGCGGCTGATCACCAGTCCCAGCCCGGAACCCTGACGGCCCGATTGCGGGTTGTTCCCGGCCTGCTCGAACGGGCTGAACAGTCGCCGCTGGTCAAAGGCGCTGATGCCGATGCCGCTGTCCTCGATACGCACGCTGACCGCGAGGCGTTCGGGCGACACCGGCTCGACCCGCAGCCTCAGACTGACCTCTCCCTTGTCGGTGAACTTGATGGCATTGCTCAACAGATTGGACAGCACCTGCTTGAAGCGAGTGGGGTCGATCAGTACGTCGCGGTCACTGTGCGCATCCATTTCAACCCGCCACTGCAAGTTTTTCTGCCGGGCCAGGCCTTCAAAAACCCGGCACACCGACTCCACTACCCCGTGTAGGTTGGCCCGCTCCGGCGACAGCGACAAATGCCCGGACTCGATACGCGCGATGTCCAGAATGTCGCCGATCAAGGCCAGCAACTGTTGCCCGGCATTTGATGCCACCTCGATCGCCGCACGGTCGGTAACGCCTTCATCTGCCCGTTTCAGCGCCAGCTCAAGCATGCCGATCAGGGCATTCATCGGCGTGCGGATCTCATGGCTCATGGTCGCCAAAAACGTAGTCTTCGCCCGGTTGGCGTCGTCGGCGATGTCCTTGGCTTCCTGCAATTGAGCAAGCAATTGCTGACGTTGACGGATCTGCCGACGTTGCCAGGCGATCCACGCCACGGCGAGCAAGAGCAAGGCGCCAGCAACCGCGAACGCCTGGAAAATGCTCTGTCGATGGCGCAGCCAATAACTCTGTTCCACCATCAGGTCATTGCGCCAAGGCAATATCAACGCGTCGATTTCTTCCGGAGGAATACTCAGCAATGCCTTGTCCAGAATCGAATGCAGCTCGGTGGCATCGAGGCTGGTCGCCAGAGTACTGCGCGCGGGATCGGTGCCCACGGTGCTGGTGACCTGGAGGCGATCACGGTATTGCCGGGAAATCAGGTAACGGGCGCTGATCAATGAATTGATGCTGCCTTGTGCCTTGCCTTGGGCGACCATTTCCATGGCATCCGCCGACAATGGCGCATCCACGCAGCGGATCAACGGGTAGTGTTGGCGAATGAACTCGCCGCCGACATTGCCTTGGGTCAGCGCCAGGATTTTACCGGCCAGGTCATCCAGGGTCTTGGGGCTGTCCGGTCCCACGCGCGTCACCAGCACAGTCGGACTGGTCAGCATCGACCGGGTAAACAGCAAGTCCTCTTCGCGCCTGGAACTGAGGCCGATACCGGCCAACACGTCCACCTCACCGCTCTTGATCGCCTTCATCATCTCGGCCACTGACTGCATCGACCGGATGTCGAATTGCAGGCCGGTGCGCAGACTGATTTTCGCCAGCACATCGACACCGATGCCGCGAAACTTGCCTTCACTGTCGATGAAGGTTATCGGCGGGATATTCTCGTTGATCGCCACACTGACGCGCGGGTGCCGGTCGAGCCAACGCTGTTCGGCGACACTCAATTGCAATGACTGCGTGCCCGGCATCGACACCCCGCTCGCCCCCCATCGCCGCAGAATGTTCATCTGCTCATTGGCCGTTATCGCCGACAGGGCCTTGTTGACGATGCGCAGCAACGCCGGGTTGTCACGGGCCATGGCAAAGGCGAAGCGACCGGACTCCAGAGGCGAGAAGTCCGCCAGTTGTACGTTGTTCAGGTAGTTTTTGCTGATCAGGTAATGAGCGCTGATTGCATCGCCCAGATAGACATCCGCCTGCCCGAAAGCCACGGCGCCCACGGCCCCCAGCGTCGACGGAAACAGTTCGACCTGCGCCCGTGGGTAGAATTGCTGCACGTTTTGCTCAGGCAAGTAGTGATACAACATTGCCAGGCGCTTGCCGGCCAGCGTCGGGTCCAGCGTTTGCGAGGAGTCGGTGCGGGTCACCAGTACCGGTTGATCGACCGCATAGGCGCCGGACATCTGTAGCTGCGGATCTTGCGCCTCATAACTGTTGGCCGTTCCCAGCAGGTCCGCCGCCCCTTGCTTGAGCGCCCGAACCGCCTCGTCTCGCGACGCATAGCGCCGAACCTCGACCTCCACCCGCAACAGTTGCTTGAGCAGCCCGGCGTAGTCCGCGGTCATCCCTTCAAGCGCATAACCTGTGGTGGTGATATCGAAGGGAGGATAGTCCGGGGCAGAGACGGCCAGCACCAACCGACCTTTTTGCCGCAGCCAGCGAGCGTCCGCCTTCGACAGTTTGACCGTCACCCCTTCCACATAGGAGCGTCCGAGCAAAGTCAGGGTTTGCGGCTCGGCGCTGGCACTCGCCCCCCACAGGCCAAGCCCCAGCACCAACAAGAAGTGCAGACAGCGCAGGGTTTTCATTCAGATCAAATTATTGCGTCGGGCAAGATCGCGCAGGTGCACCGACGACTCCACGTTGAGTTTTTCGGTCAAACGGGTTTTGTAGGTGCTGACGGTCTTGTGGCTCAAATGCATGATTTCAGCAATGGCCTTGTTGCTGATGCCTCGGGCCAGGTGCTGGAAGATCGTCAATTCGCGGTCCGACAGATTGTCGATCATCTGCTTCTCGCTGCGCTGCAACGAGCTCATCGACACCGAACTCGAGGGGAGACGGGTGAAATACGTGTAGCCACCCATCACGGCATGTACCGCCTTGTGCAGATGCTGCAGATCGTTGGTCTTGGCGACGTAGGCCGAAGCACCGGCGCGCATGCAGCGTTCCTGATAAAACATCGGCTCCTGGGAGGTGAATACCACGACGCGACACGGCACTTCACCTCCCTTGATCCGGGCCAGCACGTCCAGCCCGTCAAGGGACGGTATGTTCAAATCCAGCACCACCAGTTCCGGTTGGTGCTCACGGATCATCGGCAAGACTTCATTACCGCTGGAGGCTTCGTAAATTCGTTTGTAGCCCTCAAGCTTGAGGACGATTTTGACCGCGCCGCGAATCACCGGATGATCGTCCACAATCAGCACTGACTTCATGGCAACTCCCTGGGCAAACACACGACGACCGGGCAGCGACTGCCCGTGGGCAAGGCCCGAACCAAACGCAGTAGCTGCGCATAGACTCTTGCACGGAAAACCGCGTCGCACTACCTGACAGAAATGACAGTGCCGACGAACGGTAGACGAGGATCAACCAGCGCCATCAAACGCTGGATCGACGCGAAGTCCGGCAACAGGGCATGGCTCACCTGAACCTTCTGCTGCCCGCAGGCCGGGATCGGTGGCAGATCGGTCTGCTGGCCGTCATAGATCAACACGCGGTCCAGTTGCCGGTTATCCAGGCAGAAATCCAGCAAATCCAGCTTTCCACCTGCCAGCGCGGCATTGACGACCAACAGATCGAAAGGTTCGCAAGCGTACTCCACCAGAGTGAGCAGCTCTTCCAGGCTTTGCACCGGCGCTACCCGGAAGTAATCGAGCTGGTTGAACAATCGCTCGATTTTCATCCGGTTAAAATGCTGTTCATCAGCAATCAGGATACGTAAGGACTTGTCGGACAACGTGGCCCCCGGGTCAGATTAACGAGGGTGCAAGGCTACGGAAGACCCGCAGTGCTTTCTGTAGGACTTTTCCTAAATGCCTCACACAACTGCCTACAATCATTGCCAGCCAAACCGTCGGATGTAGAAACCCTTTACCGCCTGAGTCAGCCCCATGTACGCCAGCAGAATCACCGGCAGGAACACGAAGTACAGCGACGGCAGCGCCTGCAATTTGAAGTAGTGCGCCAGCGGTCCCATCGGCAGGAAAATCCCCACGGCCATGATGATCCCGGTCATCACCATCAACGGCATCGCCGCGCGGCTTTGCAGGAACGGCACCTTCGGCGTGCGGATCATGTGCACGATCAGCGTCTGGGTCAGCAGCCCGACCACGAACCAGCCGGACTGGAACAGGGTCTGGTGATCCGGGGTGTTGGCATCGAACACGTACCACATCAAGGCGAACGTGGTGATGTCGAAGATCGAACTGATCGGCCCGAAAAACAGCATGAAGCGCCCGACATCCGCCGGCTGCCAGCGCTGCGGTTGCTTGAGCATTTCGTCATCGACGTTATCGAACGGGATGGCGATCTGGGAAATGTCGTAGAGCAGGTTCTGCACCAGCAGGTGCATCGGCAGCATCGGCAGGAACGGGATGAACGCACTGGCCACCAGCACCGAGAACACGTTGCCGAAGTTCGAACTGGCGGTCATCTTGATGTACTTGAGCATGTTGGCGAAGGTCCGGCGCCCTTCCAGCACGCCCTCCTCCAGCACCATCAGGCTCTTTTCCAGCAGGATGATGTCGGCCGCTTCCTTGGCGATGTCCACGGCGCTGTCCACGGAAATACCGATGTCGGCGGTGCGCAGGGCCGGGGCGTCGTTGATGCCGTCGCCCATGAAACCGACCACATGGCCGTTGCCCTTGAGCAGACGGACAATGCGCTCCTTGTGCGAGGGCGTCAGTTTGGCGAAGACGTTGGTGGTCTCCACGGCTTTCGCCAGTTCGGCGTCGCTCATGCGTTCGATGTCATTGCCCATCAGCAGGCCCTGCTGCTCCAGGCCGACTTCGCGGCAGATTTTCGCCGTCACCAGTTCGTTGTCGCCGGTCAGCACTTTCACCGCCACGCCATGGGCGGCCAGGGCCTTGATGGCCGGTGCGGTGCTTTCTTTCGGCGGATCGAGAAACGCCACGTAACCGATCAGCGTCAGTGCCTGTTCATCGGCCAGGCTGTAGGTGTCGCGGCCTTCGACCATTGGCCGTGCCGCTACCGCAACCACCCGCAGGCCTTCGGCGTTGAACGTGGCCGTGACCTGACGGATGCGCGCCAGCAGTTCTTCGGTCAAGGCTTCATCGACTTCGCCATGACGCACCCGCGAGCACACCGCCAGCACCTCTTCCACTGCGCCCTTGCAGATCAGCAAGTGCGGTTGATCGCGCTCGGCGACCACCACCGACATGCGCCGGCGGGTGAAGTCGAACGGGATTTCGTCGACCTTGCGAAACGCCGTGCCGACTTTCAGTTCACGATGGATTTCCACGTGTTCGAGCACCGCCACATCCAGCAGGTTTTTCAGGCCGGTCTGGTAGTAGCTGTTGAGGTAGGCCATTTCCAGCACGTCATCGGAGTCATGGCCCCAGACATCGACGTTGCGCGCCAGGAAGATCTTGTCCTGGGTCAGGGTGCCGGTCTTGTCGGTGCACAGCACGTCCATGGCGCCGAAGTTCTGGATGGCGTCCAGGCGTTTGACGATGACTTTCTTGCGCGACAGGAACACCGCGCCCTTGGCCAGGGTCGAGGTGACGATCATCGGCAGCATTTCCGGGGTCAGGCCCACGGCAATCGACAGCGCGAACAGCAGCGCTTCGGTCCAGTCGCCCTTGGTGAAACCGTTGATGAACAACACCAGCGGCGCCATCACGAACATGAAGCGGATCAGCAGCCAGCTGACTTTGTTGACCCCGGTCTGGAACGAAGTCGGCGCCCGGTCGGTGGCGCCGACCCGCTGGGCCAGGGCACCGAAATAGGTGCTGTTGCCGGTGGTGAGAATCACCGCCATGGCCGTGCCGGACACCACGTTGGTGCCCATGAACAGGATGTTGTCCAGGTCCAGGGGATTGAGCGTGTCACGGTCCTGCTGGCGGGGAAACTTTTCCACCGGCATCGATTCGCCGGTCATGGCCGCCTGGCTGACGAACAGGTCCTTGGCGCTGAGCACCCGGCAATCGGCGGGAATCATGTCGCCGGCAGACAACACGATCAGATCGCCCGGCACCAGGTGCCTGATCGGCAATTCGATACGCTGCGCGCCGCGGTCCTCAAGGTCCCGGCGCATCACCGTGGCGGTGTTGCTGACCATCGCCTTGAGGGCATCGGCGGCCTGGTTGGATTTGGTTTCCTGCCAGAAACGCAGCAAGGTCGAGAGCACCACCATGGAGAAAATCACGATGGCGGCTTTCATGTCTTCGGTCAGCCAGGAGATGACCGCCAGCAAGGTCAGCAGCAGGTTGAACGGGTTCTTGTAGCAATGCCATAGATGGGTCCACCACGGCAGCGGTTGTTCGTGCTCGACTTCATTGAGGCCGAATTGCCCGCGCAGAGCTTGGGCTTCCAGTTCGCTCAGGCCGTCGGTGTGACTGCCCAGCGTGTCCAGCAACAGGCCGGTGTCACTGCCGGCAGCACTGACCAGGGTTTGCGCCAGGGTCGGCGGCACCTCACGGCTGACCGTGGTGTCGGTGAAGTTTTCCAGCAGCGCCAGGCGACGGAAGTGTCGGGCGATGTGGCGGGTGCGCAGGAATCCGGCGAAGAATTCTTTGAGCAGGGTCAGGTTCATGGCAGTTCCCCCAGGATCAGCCGGGAAACCGTCGAGCAGGCGTGTCGGTGCGCCGCGATGACGACACAGGGTCGAACATCACGCACGGTTCAGCGTCGATGAGAAGGACGTCGGGACACGGACCGGAACCGGCCGTGATCGGGATGCCGCTGCTCGCTTTTACGGCGAGACAACGGCACAAAAAGTCTGCGCGTTATCTGGCCGAGGATGTGCCGGTTATCGAAACCGGCCGACTACTGTCACTCGAACAAGTACCCACTGTGGGTCTCCGCTATTGATTGAAAACGCGCGAAGCTTACGCCCCGGTTTTTGCAGAGTAAACGCTGTGGCTGGGAATGGCTGGGGAAATGCGGGGTTCTTCAGGGAGGGTTCAGAATTCAGGATTTTGTGGTGCCCGTGAGGCCGCCATCGCTTGCAAGCCAGCTCCCACAATGATCTTTGTATGACACAAAAATCCGTGTCCACTGAAGATCCCTGTGGGAGCTGGCTTGCCAGCGATGGCGGCCTTGCAGACGCCGAAAAGCTTAGCTGGCAGTCGCCAACAACAAATCCACCACCGAATGACTGTGCCCGCGGTTCTTGCCATGGTCATACAGCGACCCGGCAATTTCATCGGCGCGGATCGGCAGGATCGACAGCAGCGTATCGCTCAAGCCGTGGCTGGCCTGGCAGAAGCCCTGCATGTAGATGCCGGCCTTGCAGCGCTCGTCGGTGATCAGTTTGTAATTGCGATCGACCTCGAAATCACCCAGGTACTGCTCCAGTGGCGCCAGCAGTTTGCGGTGCATCTGCCGCTCGTAACCGGTGGCCAACACCACGGCGTCGTAGTGACGAACCGTGACTTCGCCGGTGGCGTTGTTGCGCACCGCCAGTTCAATGCCGCGCTCGCTGGCGGTGGCTTTTTCGATAGTGGTCAGGGTACGGAACGCGTGACGGGCGATGCCCGAGACTTTCTGACGGTAGAAGATCCCGTAGATGCGTTCGATCAGGTCGATGTCCACGACCGAGTAGTTGGTGTTGTGGTACTCGTTGACCAGACGCTCACGCTCGCTGCTCTCCTGCTGGAACACCAGGTCGGTGAACTCCGGCGAGAACACTTCGTTGACGAACGGGCTGTCGTCCGCAGGCTTCAGCGCCGAGCCGCGCAGGATCATGTCGACCTGTACCGACGGGAAGCTGTCGTTGAGGTCGATGAAGGCTTCCGCCGCGCTCTGCCCGCCGCCGATGATCGCGATGCTCATCGGTTGGTTGTTCACGCACGGCTGCTTGGCCATCTGCGCCAGATACTGCGAATGGTGGAACACGCGACCGTCATCCTTCAGCGCCTTGAACGCTTCGGGAATACGCGGCGTGCCGCCGGCGCTGACCACCACGGAACGCGCGGTGCGCACGTGTTGATGGCCGGTCGCATCACGGGAAATCACGCGCAGCGCTTCGACTTGGTGGTTATGCAGCACCGGCTCAATGGTCAGCACTTCTTCGCCGTAGCGGCTCTGCCGTTCGAACTGCGCGGCGACCCAGCGCAGGTAGTCGTTGTACTCCATGCGGCACGGATAGAAAGTGCCCAGGTTGATGAAGTCCACCAGACGGCCGTGGGCCTTGAGGTAATTGACGAACGAATACGGGCTGGTCGGGTTGCGCAGGGTCACCAGGTCCTTGAGGAAGGAAATCTGCAACTCGCTCTGGGTCGACAGGGTGTTGCCGTGCCAGCTGTAGTTGGCCTGCTTGTCGAGAAACAGTACATCCAGTTCGCCCTGGATCGGCCCGCGCTCTTGCAGAGCGATGGCCAGCGCCAGATTCGAAGGGCCGAAACCGACGCCGATCAGGTCGTGAACGATGGGCGATGCAATTGCCTGTGTCATTTCCAGTGTCCTCTGGATGAACCCCTCAACAATGGGGCAAGGAGAGCCTAAGTGACCTGACCGGCCTTGAGCAGGACAGTAGGTCGTCTGTTGAGTAGGAACGAGGACAGTGAAATAAAATTTAACAAGAAGGGATCAAAGGAGGATCAATGCGCATCCCATTGCCGCACGCGCACCCGGCAATGCTTCATCGCGTTGACGATGTGTTTCTCGACCAGCGCCTTGGAAATGCCCAGGCGTTCAGCGATCTCCGGGTGCGACAGGCCTTCGATCTTGCGCAGCAGAAAACTCTCGCGGCACAGCCGTGGCAATTCCGCTAACGCTCGCTGGAGCATCTCCAGGCGCTGACCATGATCGAGAGTGCTGAAAGGCGATGGGCAGAAATAGCGCTCTTCATTATCGAGCACGTCCAGCGACTCGACCTGACGCAAGGCATTGCGCCGGTGATCGTCGATCACCAGGTTCAGAGCCGTGCGATAAAGGAATGCCCGGGGCTGCTCGATCGGCGTCTCGCTGGAACGCTCCAGCACTCGCAGATAAGCGTCATGCACCACATCTTCGGCGACCTGACGGTTGCCGAGCTTGGCGTTCAGGAAACACACCAGCTCTCGATAGTAGTTTTCCAACATGACTCCGGCACGGATGCGGTTTCTGTCCTTGAACCAGCTAATCGACCAAAAAACAGGCAATGGCACGATAGTGGCAGTTTGAGCTGCGTAATTTATAGTAATTCTCATATAGATTTAAAGTACTGCTTTGTGTTGCCCGACAAATAGTCATGGTCTACACGTGTAACCCCATATGTCCGGGGCTAAATTCCCCGGGTCTTTCAACGTATAAAGGACAGCTCCCCGTCTTCCCGCCGCTGAACGACGGGCCGAAATCCTTTGGCCGGAACACTGCATGAAACGTCCCCGTCACACCCGACGCGCCCTGCTTGTCGCACTCTGCCTGATCCCCGTCATCGCCGTCGCCGCCTGGAAAATCATCCCGCCCGGCCGTGATCAGTTCGCCACCGTGCAGGTCACCCGCGCCGACATCGAAAGCAGTGTCACGGCATTGGGCACCCTGCAACCGCGTCGCTATGTCGACGTCGGCGCCCAGGCGTCCGGGCAAATCCACAAGATTCATGTGGAAGTCGGCGATGTGGTCAAGGAAGGCCAGTTGCTGGTGGAAATCGATCCGTCCACGCAACAGGCCAAACTCGACGCCGGGCGTTTCTCCATCGAAAACCTCCAGGCGCAGCTGCAAGAGCAAAAGGCACTGCATGAACTGGCCCGGCAGAAATTCCAGCGTCAGCAGAACCTCAAGGCCGGCGGCGCCACCCGCGAAGAAGACGTGCAAACCGCCCAGGCGGAACTGCGCGCCACCCAGGCGCGGATCGACATGTTCCAGGCGCAGATTCGCCAGGCTCAGGCCAGCCTGCGCAGCGATCAGGCCGAACTCGGCTACACACGAATTTACGCGCCGATGTCCGGCACCGTGGTCGCACTCGATGCCCGTGAAGGCCAGACCCTCAATGCCCAGCAGCAGACACCACTGATTCTGCGCATCGCCAAACTGTCGCCGATGACCGTTTGGGCCGAAGTCTCGGAAGCCGACATCGGCCACGTCAAACCCGGCATGACCGCCTGGTTCACCACCCTCAGCGGCGGCACCCGACGCTGGAAAAGCACCGTGCGGCAGATTTTGCCCGTGCCGCCAAAACCTCTGGACCAGACCAGCCAGGGCGGCGGCAGCCCCGCCAGTTCGAGTAAAAGCGGCAGCGCTCGCGTGGTGCTGTACACCGTGTTGCTCGACGTCGACAACGCCGACAACGCGCTGATGGCGGAAATGACCACCCAGGTATTTTTCGTCGCCGATCAGGCGCAGAACGTGTTGACCGCGCCGATTGCCGCCTTGCAAGCCGGAACACAAGCCGATACCCAGATCGCGCAAGTGGTTGCCAAGAATGGCAGCATCGAACAGCGCAACGTGCGCACCGGCATCAGCGATCGCCTGCGGGTGCAGATCCTCGACGGCTTGCAGGAAGGCGATCACCTGCTGATCGGCCCGGCTGACGGGAGCGGCGGTTGAATGCAAACGCCCCTGATCGAACTGCAGGACATCCGCAAAGCCTACGGCGGTGGCGACGCGCCTGAAGTTCACGTGTTGCGCGGGATCGACCTGTCGATCCATGCCGGGGAGTTCGTGGCGATCGTCGGCGCCTCCGGTTCCGGCAAGTCGACGCTGATGAACATCCTCGGCTGCCTCGACCGTCCAACCTCTGGCGAGTACCGCTTCGCCGGGGAAAACGTCGCGGCGCTGGACAGTGACGAACTGGCCTGGTTGCGCCGCGAAGCGTTCGGTTTCGTGTTCCAGGGTTACCACCTGATTCCATCCGGCTCGGCCCAGGAAAACGTCGAGATGCCGGCGATCTATGCCGGCACCCCGGCCGCCGAGCGCCACGCCCGCGCCGCCGCCCTGCTCGACCGCCTCGGCCTGGCCACGCGTACCGGCAACCGTCCGCACCAACTTTCCGGCGGCCAGCAACAACGGGTGTCCATCGCTCGCGCCTTGATGAACGGCGGCCACATCATCCTCGCCGACGAACCCACCGGCGCTCTCGACAGCCATAGCGGCAAAGAGGTCATGGCGCTGCTTGACGAGCTGGCGAGCCAGGGCCACGTGGTCATCCTGATCACCCACGACCGCGAAGTCGCGGCGCGGGCCAAACGCATCATCGAAATCAGCGACGGCCTGATCATCAGCGACAGCGCCCGGGACAATCCGGCCGCGCAACACTCGGCCACCCCCGGGGCCTTGCAAGCCGTCGATTTACGCAAACGCCTGAGCGAAGGCGCGGAAGCCACCGGTGCCTGGAAAGGCGAACTGGTGGATGCCGTGCAAGCGGCGTGGCGGGTGATGTGGATCAACAAGTTCCGCACCGCGCTGACCCTCCTCGGGATCATCATCGGCGTGGCTTCGGTGGTGGTGATGCTGGCCGTTGGCGAAGGCAGCAAACGCCAGGTCATGGCGCAGATGGGCGCATTCGGCTCCAACATCATTTACCTCAGCGGCTCGGCGCCCAACCCGCGCACACCGCTGGGCATCATCACTCTCGACGAGGTCAGGGCCGTGGCGAGCCTGCCGCAAGTGATGCGGATCATGCCGGTCAACGGCCAGGAAGCCGGGGTGCGTTTCGGCAACCTCGACCACTTGAGCTACGTCGGCGGTAACGACACCAATTTCCCGGCGATCTTCAACTGGCCCGTGGTCGAAGGCAGCTACTTCACCGAGGCCGATGAACAGAATGCGGCTGCGGTGGCAGTGATCGGCCACAAGGTCCGGACCAAATTGCTCAAGGACGTGGCCAACCCCATCGGCCAGTACATCCTGATCGAGAACGTACCGTTTCAAGTCGTCGGCGTGCTGGCGGAAAAAGGCGCCAGCTCCGGCGACTCCGACAGCGACGACCGCATCGCCATCCCCTACTCCGCCGCCAGCGTTCGGCTGTTCGGCACCCACAATCCCGAGTACATCGCCATCGCCGCCGCCGATGCGCGCAAGGTCAAGGAAACCGAAAAAGCCATCGAGCAACTGATGCTGCGCCTGCACGACGGCAAGCACGATTTCGAACTGACCAACAACGCGGCGATGATCCAGGCCGAGGCGCGCACGCAAAACACCCTGTCGCTGATGCTCGGCTCGATTGCGGCCATTTCGCTGCTGGTGGGTGGGATCGGCGTGATGAACATCATGCTCATGACGGTGCGCGAGCGGACTCGCGAGATCGGTATCCGCATGGCCACCGGTGCCCGCCAGCGCGACATCCTGCGCCAGTTCCTCACCGAAGCGGTGATGCTCTCGGTGGTGGGCGGCCTCACCGGGATTGCCCTGGCGCTGATCGTCGGTGGCGTGCTGATTTTCAGCGAAGTCGCTGTCGCGTTCTCCCTGATAGCGGTGCTGGGCGCCTTCGGCTGCGCCCTGGTCACCGGTGTTGTCTTCGGCTTCATGCCGGCCCGCAAAGCTGCCCGACTCGACCCGGTCACGGCCCTTACCAGTGAATGATCGATTGATGAAGCCGCCACTCAGTGTGTTAACCCTGTGCCTGTTGCTCGGCGCCTGCGGCACCCCGGCCCAGCGCCCCGACAGCGGCATCCAGCCGCCGACCGCCTGGCAATCGCCGCACACCGCCGGCGCTGTCCATGACAACCAGCAATGGTGGAACCGCTTCGGCAGCCCGCAACTGGGGCGCCTGATCGAACAGGCGCGGCTGGGCAGTTACGATTTGGCCGCGGCCATCGCCAGAGTGCGCCAGGCCCAGGCCGACACGGTGATTGCCGGCGGCTCGCAACTGCCCGAGGTCAAGGCCGGAGTCAACGCCAATCGCCAGAAGCTGCTGCGCGGCAACGGCTACAGTCAGCTCGATGCCGACAGCGATAACGACGCCGTCGACTACTTCACGGCGAACCTGGTTGCCAGCTACGAAATCGATTTCTGGGGTGGCCAACGGGCCAGCCGCGACAGCGCACAATTCAGTCTGCAAGCCAGCGAGTTCGATCAGGCCACGGTGGAGTTGACGTTGCTCAGCGGTGTGGCCAACGGCTACGCGCAAGCCTTGTCGTTGCAGGAGCAGAGCCGCATCGCCGAATTGAATCTGGCCAATGCCCAAAGCGTGTTGAAACTGGTACAGACCCGTTTCGATTCGGGCTCGGCCACGGCCCTGGAACTGGCACAGCAAAAAAGCCTGGTGGCGGCGCAGCAACGCCAGCTGCCGCTGGTGCAGCAACAGGCCGAGGATGCACGGATCAGCCTCGCCGCCCTGCTCGGCCGCCCGGTTCAGGCGCTGTCGCTGGGTCAGGAACGCTTCGATCAACTGACCTGGCCTGCGATTGACGCCGGGGTACCCAGCCAGTTGCTCAGCCGCCGTCCGGACATTGCCCGGGCCGAGGCGCAACTGGCCGCGGCCCAGGCCGACGTCACCGTCGCCCGGGCCGCGATGCTGCCGACCGTGACCCTCACCGCCGAAATCGGCTCCGGTGCCGACCGGGCCGACGACATCCTGCGCAGCCCCTTCTACAACCTCACCGCCGGGCTGCTTGCGCCGGTGTTCAACAACGGCCGCCTCGGCGCCCAGCGCGACAAGGCCACGGCGCGCCAGCAAGAACTGCTGGAAACCTATCGCGGCGCGATCATCAACGGCTTCGCCGACGTCGAAAAAGCCCTCAACAGCATTCGCGGACTGGATGAACAGCGCGGGTGGCAGAGTGAAGAACTGAGCCAGGCGCAGACCGCCTTCAATATCGCGCAAAGCCGTTATCAGGCCGGGGCCGAGGATTTGCTGACGGTGCTGGAGACCCAGCGCACGCTGTATGCGGCGCAGGATTTGAACGTGCAGCTGCGGTTGTCGCGGATGCAGGCGAGTATTGCCCTGTACAAGGCTTTGGGTGGGGGGTGGCAGGTTCTTTAGTCGTGGCGCCTGTCAGGACGCCATCGCGAGCAAGCTCGCTCCCACAGGTTATGCGTCGTGCCCGGATCATGCGGCAAACACAAAACCCTGTGGGAGCGGGCTTGCTCGCGAAGGCGCCGGCACATCCAACATCAACATTGCCTGACAGGACGCCTTCGCGAGCAAGCTCGCTCCCACAGTGGATCGTCAGTGAACACAAAGTCTGTGTACGACCAGGTTCAAATGTGGGAGCGAGCTTGCTCGCGATTGAACGATAACGCGGTATCAAGCCTGGCTTTGCTTAGCCTTCAGATTGCGCGCATACCACGGCCGCTGCGGCACTTTGCGGAACAAATCCTTCAGTTTCGTCTCGTCCTCGCCAAAGGTAATGCGCAACGCCAGCTTCATGGTTTCCGGGTCCATTTCCACTGACTTGCCAGCCTGCAAGCCCGGTGTGGTACTGCAACCGTGGGTGCTCGGGCCGAGCCACGGGTCGTCGATCTCGACCCAGCGTCCCGGCGCGAACCATTGCACGCCGTTGACCTGCAGCCGACTGACCTGCCCCGGATGAAAACGCTCGTGGGCGCGGAACCAGTCTTCCAGGCGATCATCGATCCAGCCATGGAAATGCCAGAACACCGGGTTCACATGGGAAGAAAACGGATCGCCAAGGAAGTCGTTCTCCGGCGCATACCAACGCGCGGAAAAATCCGCCGGATCGCGAGCGAACGGCACCGGCTGACCATTGGACGGATCACGCGGCACCGAAGCCCAGCGCATGTGCAGCCAGTCATGCAACCCCAGCTCCACCTCGGAACCAAACTGCCCCAACGTCAGCTTCGACAGATAACGCGGATCGCGGTATTGCGATTCCCAGACCTGGAAATTGCTGTGATACGTCTCATTGGTCTTGATGTCGCTAACCCACTGCGAGTACTCGTCATCGTCCTCGGCCAGCCAGGTCGGCGGCAGCGCGGTGCCGTCGTGGTTGTCGAAATAGTTGGCGAAGCCGATGCGGTCCCGGGCCAGTTCAGGCTGGGGCAGCGGAAAATGCGTCCACGATGGCAAATCCTGTAGCGAGCGCGCCGTGCCGAGCATGTGCCGGTGCATGAAGAAAAAGTCCACGCCCGAGCCGTTGCGATCCTTGCGCTCGCCACGGGCATCGCGCTCCTGATCCCGAGGGCCAGGCTGCCAGCCGAGCCCGCGCAAGGCGCCGCGCTGGTCTTCGGACAGCTTGTGCCACTTGTCCCGGGAGGCATGCCAGAGCTGGTGGAACAACCGGTGCTCCGGCGATACCAGCCAGGCGAGCAGGGTCGGATTGAGGCCGGCGCGCTCGCGAGCTTCAGGGAATACCCGTTTGACGGCGATGAAGCGATTGTCCTGGGCGGTCAGCATCAGTGGCCGATTCAGGTCCAGCACACGTCCACTGAGACTGCCGCTGCCAGCATTACCGAAACCGGCCCAGACCTCGTCCAGGGTCATGTCGAACTCGTAATCGCAACAGCCGCTGGCGCCCAGCAGACGCCAACCCAGTTGCTTCGGGTTGGTCCCGGACAGATCGCCGAGCACCCGGTAACGGGGCGCTTCGGTGGAGCGCAAACGCTCGGCGGTGTCGAGATAACCACTGACACCGCGCCCCTTGTGGCCGATGTCGAGGAACACTTCCAGGCCTTCGAGGGGCAAACCTTCGATGCCGGCGTCACGACCTTCGAAACGAATCTGCCAGACCCCGCGCAAGGTATCCGCCAAGCGTTGGCCGGCAACATCCGCCACCTCGAACGAAGCTTCGCCGGGGGTGATCGTCGGGTCCGGCCTGGTCAGTTCGCGATGCCCGTAATACACCGCAGGCACGGCGGCACCGGTCAGCGCCAGACCCGCGAGGAACCATCGTCGAGAAATCGTCATTGCCCTACCTGTGTCAGCCATGGAGCAGGCTTTATCCAAGCTAGAACGTTTGTTGCCCGCATAAATTTAAAAGCATCGCGAGCAAGCTCGCTCCCACACTGGATCTATGTCGCACTGAAGATCCCTGTGGGAGCGAGCTTGCTCGCGATGAGGCCATCAGCCGCGCTAAATTTTCCGGTCAGCCACTCGTTCCCCCCAGATAGCAAAGGCCCCTGCGCCTGATCCGGGGCGGCGAACCTGACTGAGACGGCAATGACAAAACCACGTTCGAAAAAGGCTCTTTTCATCGGCCTGCCGCTGGCCCTGGCGATCAGCGCCGGTGCCGGCTTCGCGGCCTGGGATTACTGGTTCAAGGACAATCCCGGCTACCCGGTCAAGGTGATGAAACAGGCCGATGAACTGCATGAGCGCCTTCTTTCGTTCGATAGTCACATCACCGTGCCGATGGATTTCGGCACCGCCGGCAACGAAGCCGACAAGGACGGCAGCGGCCAGTTCGACCTGGTGAAAACCGGGCGCGGTCGCCTGTCCGGTGCGGCGCTGACCATCTTCGGCTGGCCGGAAATCTGGAACGGCCCCAACGCGCCGCACCGCCCTACCGCCGGCTTCATCGAAGAAGCCCGCTTCGAGCAGGAAACCCGCTACAAAATCATCAGCACGATGGTGCGCGACTATCCCAATCAGGTCGCCATCGCCTACACCCCCGACGACTTCCGCCGCCTGCACGGCGAAGGCAAGTTTGCGATTTTCATGAGCATGCTCAACGCCTACCCGCTGGGCAACGACCTCAACGCCCTGGACAAGTGGGCCGCACGCGGCATGCGCATGTTCGGCTTCAGTTATGTGGGCAACAACGCCTGGGCCGACTCATCGCGGCCGCTGCCGTTCTTCAATGATTCGCGCGACGCCCTCGGCGGGCTTTCGGACATCGGCAAACAAGCCGTGCACCGCCTCAATGATCTGGGCGTGATCATTGATGTGTCGCAGATGTCGACCAAGGCCCTGGAGCAAGTCGCGCGTTTGAGCCGCACGCCGATGGTTGCATCGCACTCGGCGCCGCGAGGACTGGTGGACATTCCGCGCAATTTGAGCGACCACGAAATGCAGTTGATCAAGGACAGCGGCGGCGTGGTACAGATTGTCGGTTTCCCGACCTACATCCGCCCGCTGAGCCAGGCCACCCAGGACAAACTCAACGCCCTGCGTGCGCGCTTCGACCTGCAACCGCTGCAAGGCCTCGAAATGGCGCTGATGCCGGGCGACCCGATCATCACCGTGTGGTCCGAGCAACGTTTCGGCGAGTACGCCAGCCAGCTCTACGCCATCGTCGACGAAGAACCCAAGGCCACCCTCAAGGATTACGGCGACGCGATTGACTACGCGGTGAAGAAAATCGGCATCGATCACGTCGGCATCAGCTCCGACTTCAACGACGGCGGCGGCCTCGATGGCTGGAAGGACGTCAGCGAGGCGCGCAACGTGACCGCCGAACTGATCAGTCGTGGTTACAGCGAGGCCGACATCGGCAAGCTCTGGGGCGGGAATTTCCTGCGGGTCTGGGATCAGGTCGAGAAATCCTCCAAACCCGTCGCCAAAAACTGATGCCATTTTTGCCAAGCGAAGCCAAAGCCATGACCAACCGTCGTTCATTCCTCAAGCAGGCCGGTATTCTGGCCGCCGGCCTGCCGTTGACTGCCGGTGTGGGTCTGCCGGCGCTGGCCGGCAATCTACAACAGCAGCCGCAACCGTTGCCCAAGGGCAAATGGGCGCAATTGCGCCAGTTGTTCAATCAGGACCCGGACTACCTGCACTTCGCCAACTTTCTGGTGACCTCGCACCCGACACCGGTGCGCAACGCGATCGACATGCACCGCGCCAACATCGACCGCAACCCCGGCCGCGCCATGGACTGGGACCTGCAGGAAACCGAGAAACGCGAGCACAACGTGCGGGTCTGGGCCGGCCGTTACCTCAACGCCAAGCCTGAGCAGATCGCCCTCACCGGCAGCACCACCGAAGGCCTGGCGATGATTTACGGCGGCATCCATGTGCGCCCGGATCAGGAAATACTGGTCAGCGAACACGAGCATTACTCCACCAACTACACCCTGGAATTCCGTCAGCAACGCCAGGGCACCAAGGTGCGCAAACTCAAGTTGTTCGAGAACAGTCGCGACATTTCCGTGGACGAAGTGCTGGACTCGATCAGCAAAGGCATCCGCGCCGAAACCCGCGTACTGGGCATGACCTGGGTGCAATCGGGCAGCGGCGTGAAACTGCCGATCGGTGAAATCGGGAAATTGGTCGAAGAGCTGAACCGTCAGCGCGACGAGAAGGATCGCATCCTGTACGTGGTCGACGGCGTGCACGGTTTTGGTGTCGAGGATCTGGATTTTCCCGACATGCACTGCGATTTTTTCATCGCCGGCACCCACAAATGGATGTTCGGTCCTCGCGGCACCGGGATCATTTGCGCCCGCTCCGCCGAGGTCAAGGACGTCACGCCGATCATTCCGACCTTCAGCGAATCCACCGACTTCGCGACCATCATGACCCCCGGCGGCTATCACAGTTTCGAGCATCGCTGGGCGGCGGACGAAGCGTTCAAGTTGCACCTCGACCTGGGCAAGGCCGAGGTCCAGGCACGCATCCACTCGCTCAACACCTATGCGAAAAATCGTCTGCTGGAACAGCCACGGATCGAACTGGTCACGCCGCAAAGTCCGCAGCTGTCCGCCGGTTTCACCTTCTTCCGGATCAAGGATATGGACTGCGAAAAAATCGCCAGCGGGTTGATGCAGAACCGCGTGGTCTGTGACTCGGTCGACCGCGACGCCGGCCCTGTGATCCGTATCGCTCCCGGCCTGCTCAACAGCGAAAACGAAATCGACCGCTTCATGGCCCTGCTCAACAAAACCGCCTGACACGCTCCCCCTGTAGGAGCTGCCGCAGGCTGCGATCTTTTGATCTTGCTTGTAAAAATCAAAATCAAAAGATCGCAGCCTGCGGCAGCTCCTACAGTGAACACCCCGTTTTTTTCTTCGATCGAGATGAGTCATGAACCGAAATCTGCTGACCGCTGGACTGGCTGCCATACTCGCCTTCCTGCTGCCGACTGCCGCGCAGGCCGCCACTGCCCCGCCTGCGGGCAAAGTATTCAAAGACTGCAAGAACTGCCCGGAAATGGTCGTTCTACCTGCCGGCACCTTCACCATGGGCACCCCTGACGACGAAGTCGGCCGCGAGCCCGATGAAGGCCCGATGCATGACGTGACCTTCGCCAAGCCGTTCGCCATGAGCCGCTTCCAGATCACCGCCGGTGAGTGGGACAGCTACGTGAAAGAGAGCGGCGTGACCATCGCCAACGGCGATACCCGCCCCGGTCGCGAATGCATCGCCAGCAAGCCGCGTTATCCACAGAGCCCACGCCAGCCGGCGGTGTGCATGAACTTCGACGACGTTAAAAACTACGTTGCCTGGTTGTCGAAAAAAACCGGGCAGAAGTACAGCATGGTCAGCGAAGCCCAACGCGAATACGCCGCACGCGGCGGCACCAAGGGCCCGTTCCCCTTCCCGTTCGATGAAGGCAAGGAATACAGCATCGCCAAGCACGCCAACACCTACGGCCCGGCGGATGGCTACAGCTACAGCTCGCCAGTGGGCAGCTACCCGCCTAACGCCTTTGGCATGTACGACATGCACGGCAACGTCTACGAATGGGTCGAAGACTGCGAACACCCGAACTACGTCGGCGCCCCCACCGATGGCAGCGCGTGGCTGGAAGCCAACTGCGAAGCCGTGCGCATCCGCGGCAACGACTGGGGTGAAGCGCCGGTGTTCTCCCGCTCCGGCAACCGCAACAGCCAGTACCCGCAAGAACGTGGAGACTGGATGGGCTTTCGTGTAGTGCGCGACCTCTAAACCTGAACCCCTCCCCTTGTAGGAGCTGCCGAAGGCTGCGATCTTTTGACTTTGATTTTTACAAACCGGATCAAAAGATCGCAGCCTTCGGCAGCTCCTACAGGTTTCTGTGTGCCAACTCCGCCATCAGTCGGCACCTCTCTAAATTAACCCCTCGACCAGACGTTCTACTGGGTATCTGCCTTCCGACCCAAGGAACTGTCTTCCATGACCCAGCCCACCCGAGGCGCCATCGGCGAATTGTTCGCCCTGCTCAAACCCTTTCGACTGATCGTCGCCGCGTCCATTTTCCTGGGCATGGTCGGCGGCCTGAGTGTCACGGTGTTGCTGGCGACCATCAACAACGCTTTGCATTCGGACAGCGGCCTGACCCAGGGCGTAGTCGCGCTGTTCGCCGGCCTGTGCCTGTTGGCACTGGCCAGTTCGATCTGCTCCGACATCGGCACCAACTACGTCGGCCAGCACATCATCGCCAAGCTGCGTAAACAGCTGGGTGAAAAAGTCCTGTCGGCGCCGATCGAACAGATCGAGCGCTACCGCAGCCATCGCCTAATCCCGGTGCTGACCCACGACGTCGACACCATCAGCGACTTCGCCTTCGCCTTCGCGCCACTGGCGATTTCCGTCACCGTGACCCTGGGTTGCATGGGCTACCTGGCGATCCTGTCGTGGCCGATGTTCCTGATCATGGTCGCCGCGATCCTGATCGGCACCGCGATCCAGGCCTATGCCCAGAGCAAAGGCGTGCAAGGATTCATGGCCGCCCGTGACGCCGAAGACGAATTGCAGAAGCACTACAACGCAATCGCCGAAGGCGCCAAGGAACTGCGCATTCACCGCCCACGTCGCCAGCGCATGTTCACCTCGGGCATCAAGGGCACTGCCGAATTCATCTGCAACACCCAGGTGCGCTCGATCAACACCTTCGTCATCGCCAAGACCTTCGGCTCGATGTTGTTCTTCGTGGTCATCGGCCTTGCGTTGGCGTTGCAAACCTTCTGGCCGAGCGCCGACAAAACCGTGATGAGCGGCTTCGTGCTGGTGCTGCTGTACATGAAAGGCCCGCTGGAACACTTGATCAGCACCCTGCCGATCGTCAGCCGCGCGCAGATCGCCTTCCGCCGCATCGCCGAATTGTCCGAGCAATTTTCCACCCCGGAAGCGCATCTGCTGCTTAGCGATCAAGGCGACGTCAAACCCGCCGTGCACGAGTTGCAACTGGCGGACGTGCGCTACGTCTTCCCGTCGGTCGACGGTGCCGCGCCGTTTCAATTGGGGCCGGTCAACCTGACGATCAAACAAGGCGACATCACTTTCATCGTCGGCGAGAACGGCTGCGGCAAGACCACGCTGATCAAGTTGCTGCTGGGCCTGTACACCCCGCAACAGGGGCAGATCCGCGTTAACGGCGAAGCCATCGACGCGCAGAACCGCGATGACTATCGCCAGTTGTTCACCACCATCTTCGCCGATTACTACCTGTTCGACGACGTGGTCCAGGGCGATACGCACATCCCGGAAGACGCCAACAAATACCTGGAGCGCCTGGAGATCGCACACAAGGTCAGCGTCAAGGACGGCAATTTCACCACCACCGACCTCTCCACCGGCCAGCGCAAACGCCTGGCGCTGGTCAACGCCTGGCTGGAAGAGCGCCCGGTGCTGGTGTTCGACGAATGGGCCGCCGACCAGGACCCGACCTTCCGCCGGATTTTCTACACCGAGCTGCTGCCGGACCTGAAACGCCTGGGCAAGACCATCATCGTGATCTCCCACGACGACCGTTACTTCGATGTCGCCGATCAGCTTGTGCGCATGCAAAGCGGCCGGGTCGTCACCGAACTGATGCCGGCCTGAACCCCAATGACATTTTTTTCACATTTCTTTTCCGGTTTCGCATTCACGCCCCGTCTTAATAATCATTCCTATTAACAAAAACTCTGCACGACACTTTTTCAGGAGCACAGGTAAGTAATGCGATCTCTTCCACGCCGCACACCTCTCGCGCTGGCCGTACAGCGCCCGTCTCTGCATCGGACCCTGTTGACCAGCGTTCTGCTGACCGCCACGTTGCTGGGGAGCAACATGGCCAACGCAGCGCCTGTAAAAGTGAGTATCTCCGTGCAGCCGCTGTCCAGCGCGCTGACCGAGCTGGGCATGCAGACCAATCTGCAAATCCTCTACAGCCCGGACCAGGTGGCCGGCATCAAGTCCCGCGCCGTGTCCGGCTCGCTGGAGCCGTCCGCGGCCCTGGCCGAGATGCTCAAGGGCACCGGCATTTCGTTCCAGATCAACGGCAACAGCGTGACGCTGATTTCCGGCGGCTCTTCGAGCCTGCAACTGGGCGCGACCACCATTTCCGGCCAGGCGCTGGGCCTGACTACTGAAGACACCGGTTCCTACACCACCGGCGCCACCACCACCGCCACCAAGCTGCCGCTGACCATTCGCGAAACGCCGCAATCGGTGACCGTGGTGACGCGTCAGCAGATGGATGACCAAGGCTCAAAGAGCGTGGGTGATGTCCTGCGCAACACGCCTGGCGTCACCATGCAAAAATACGACAGTGACCGTACCGAATTTTCCACCCGTGGCTTTGCCATCACCAACTTTCAGTACGACGGCGTCAACATTCCCTACGACGGTGTCTACGGTGAAAACCCGAACAACAGCGACGACTCCGCCAGCCTCGACCGCATCGAAGTCATCAAGGGCTCGACCGGCCTGATGACCGGTGCCGGTGACCCGGCCGCAACCGTCAACCTGGTGCGCAAGAAGCCGACCAAGGACTTCAAGGCATCGGTCAGCGCTACCGCCGGTTCCTGGGACAACTACCGCACCGAAGGCGACATCTCCGGTTCGCTGAACGATACCGGCAGCGTGCGCGGCCGTTTTGTCGGCGCCCTGCAGGACAAAGATTCGTACATCGACCACTACAGCCAGAAGAAAGACCTGTACTACGGCATCCTCGAGGCTGATCTGACTGACGATACCCTGCTGACCCTGGGCGTCGACAAGTCCAGCGCCACCCCGCGCGGCAGCTCCTGGACCGGTAACTCGCCGTTCTTCAGCGACGGTGGCCGTACCGATTTCTCGCGCAGTTTCAACCCGGGTTCCGACTGGAGCCGTCGTGACTTCGACAGCACCACCTACTTCGCGTCCCTGGAACAAGCGCTGGCCAACGACTGGAAACTCAAGGCCACCCTGGACCAGAAAACCACCGATCACGATACCCAACTGGCCTCCGCCAGCGGCGGCAACCCGGATCGCGCCACCGGCGAAGGCATGTTCTTCTACTGGGGTCGCTGGGAAGGCCATCGCGTACAGAACACCGCTGACATCAACGTCTCCGGTCCGTTTTCCCTCGGCGGCCGCGAGCATGAACTGGTCGCGGGCTTCATGACGTCCCACTCGCGTCAGACCGGTTCCACCTACGACACCAGCGCCTTCGAACTGGTGCCGGGCAACATCTTTGACTGGGAAGGCCACATCGCGAAACAGGAGTTCCCGAAAAACGGCAAGTACGAGCGTACCCAAAGCCAGAACGGCGCTTACCTGGCCACGCGCCTGCGTCCGACGGACGACCTGTCGTTCATCCTCGGCGGCCGTGTCAGCACCTTCAAGTACAACGAAGACTACACCTACTATCCAGGCGCGAGCCTGACCGATACCCACGCCAGCTACAAGGAACATGGCGTGGTCACGCCTTACGCCGGTGTGGTCTATGACCTCGACGATACGTACTCGGTGTATGCCAGCTACACCAGCATCTACCAGCCGCAAATCTACAAGGACGCCAGCGGCAAGACCCTGGAACCGGTGGAAGGCGACAGCTACGAGACCGGTCTGAAAGCCGCCTACTTCGAAGGCAAGTTGAACGCCAGCCTGGCCTTCTTCCGCATCGAACAGGACAACGTCGCCCAGTACGTCACCACCGACACCAACACCGGTCAAGACGTCTACAAACCAACTTCCGGCGCCACCACCAAGGGTGTGGAACTGGAACTGGCCGGTGAACTGGCTGAAGGCTGGAACCTGTCGGCGGGCTACACCTACGCCCGCTCCCGTGACAAAGAAGAGCAACGCATCTACGGTTTCCCGTTGGCCACCACCAAACCGGAACACGTCGTGCGCACGTTCACCACTTACCGTCTGCCTGGCGCACTTGACCAGGTCACCGTCGGTGGTGGTGTGAGCTGGCAGAGCGCGTTCTACGGCCAGAGCTTCAACCCGAGCGTCGATGGCAGTGGTCAAGGTGCAACCGCCACCCTCAAGCAAGGCGGCTACACCCTCGTGGACCTGATGACCCGTTATCAGTACGACGAGCACCTGAGCTTCACCGCCAACGCCTACAACGTCTTCGACAAGAAGTACCTGACAGGCCTGGGCAACTTCGGCACAACCTTCTACGGCGAGCCGCGTAACTTCCAGGTAACGGCCAAGTACGATTTCTGAGCCTGAGCCGAAATGAAAAATGCCCGTGTCGTGAGATGCGGGCATTTTTTATGGGTCGGGATTTGTGGTGGATCCAACGCCGCCATCGCGGGCAAGCCCACTCCCACAGTTTTCAAGGCGTACTCAAAAAGTGCAGCCAACATAGATCCCTGTGGGAGCGGGCTTGCCCGCGATGACGATAATCGCCACACCACAAATCCAAATGTCAGCCACAAAAAACCGCCATCTCCATTACAGAGATGACGGTTCTTTTTACGTCACCTCACACCTTCGACCGCACCCACCCCGCCACTTCCGCATGAATCCCTTCCACCTCACTCAACAACCCCGCCATGCGCAGAAAGTCATGAGTCATGCCCGGCTGTTCAAGCAAGGTCACGTCGTTGCCGGCAGCGCGCAAACGCTCGGCATAGGCCAGGCCTTCGTCGTGCAGCGGATCGTGGCCGGCCAGGTACACCAAGGCGGGCGCCATACCCGACAGGTCTTCGGCCAGCAGCGGTGAGCAGCGCCAGTCCGCGAGGTCTGCCGGGGTGCGGCCGTAGTGGGCGTAGAACCAGTCCAGCGTCGGGGTTTCCAGCAAGTACCCTTCGGCAAAATCCCGGTGCGAGGCGCGATGGGTGGTGGCGTCGGTGACCGGGTACACCAGCAACTGAGCCTTGGGTTTCAACGCCAGTTCTTCGGGTTCACGCACAGCAATCAGTGACAGCACCGTCGCCAGGGTTGCACCAACGCTGTCACCGGCCAGCGCCACCCGTGACGCGTCCAGGCCATGGGCCGAGCCTTCGCGCACCAGCCAGTTGCCGGCATCGCAGGCGTCCTGCACCGGGGCCGGGAAACGCCATTCCGGCGCCAGTCGATAATCCACGGTCAACAGGGCAAAACCACCCTGCGCGGCCAAGCGTCGGCACAGCGCATCGTGGGAATCGAGGCTGCCGACTACGTAGCCACCCCCGTGGAAATACAGGATCACCGGTTGCAAACCGTCGACCGTTTGCCCGTCGCGATACAGCCGCGCCGCCAGGCGGTGGCCGTCGCGCGCGGCGATGCTGAAGTTCTCGCAGACGATGTTGTCCAGCGGCACATCGAGGAACCCCGAGGACGCTTCGAAATCGATCCGCGCCTGTTGCGGGGTCTGCTCGTGCATTGCGCGACTTTTGCCGGTCAGGCGGCCGAACTCGGCGAGTTCGAGAAAAGCTTCAAGTTCTGGCAGTACGGCCATGGGGTGAATCCTTTTACACAGAGAGGTCAATATTCGGGAACACCTGTAGGAGCTGCCGCAGGCTGCGATCTTCTGGCGGAATTCGATTCACCGATAAAATCAAGGTCAAAAGATCGCAGCCTGCGGCAGCTCCTACAATGGATCATGCGATCGCGGTCCGGCGTTCCAGCAAGGCTTCAAGCTCATCCAGCAACTCATCACCGCGCAGCAACTCGTAATGCCCGCCCGCCAACAAGCGATCAACCCCGTGATGGCCGACCTGCGCCTCGAACACCCGGCGCTCGTCGTCGCGCTCGGCCACCCACCAGCGATGGGCCGCCACTTGCACCTTCGGCAACTGCCGTTGGGCCAGAGCCAGTTGCTTGAGCGATGAACCGGTGGCGAAGATCTGCGTCAGTTCGCTCGCACCCAGCGCCGCGTTTTCATTGGAACCGTGCATCGCCGCTTCGATCACCGCTGCGGCACCTTCACGGTCGTTCAGGCCAGCGGCTTTCAAGGCAATCAGCGTCTCTGCTTCTTCAGACGGTTGACCGAGGACGAACTTAAGGAAGTCGGCCAAATCTTCGCGCCAGTCCCCCGCTTCCGCCGTGCCCGCCACGTAGCTGTCGACCAGTCCGGCAAACGCAACCGTCTGACCTTTGGCTTCCAGTTCATGGGCAACCAATTGCGTCAGCGCACCACCCAATGACCAGCCGAGCAGGTAATACGGACCTTGCGGCTGCTGCGCACGAATCCGCTGTGTATAAGCCTGAGCCATCGCCAGCAGCGATTCGTCCTGCCATTGCGGGTCGAGCAGCATGCGGCATTGCAGGCCGTACACCGTGCGTCGGCCTTCCAGACGCCGGGCCAAAGGCTCGTAGTCGAACACCGTGCCGAAACCGGCGTGCAGGCAGAACAGAGCCGGCACATTCGCGACCCGGCCATTGAGCGTCAGCAACGGGTCTGGCGCTTTCGCAGGTTCGGCAGCCTGATAGCCACTGAGTTCGGCAATGCACGGTTTCTGCATCAAGTCCCGCAGCTTCAATTCGAAGCCCAGTTGCGGCTGGCTGCGCACCCGTGAGATGACTTTGAGCACCTGCAACGAGTCGCCGCCGAGTTCGAAGAAGTTGTCGTCGATGCCCACTTGCGGCACGCCGAGCACCTCTTGCCAGATCGCGGTCAACGCCTGCTCCAGTGCGTTGCGCGGTGCGCGGTAACCTCCGAGCGCCCATTCCGGCTCCGGCAGTGCGCGGCGGTCGAGCTTGCCGTTGGCCGACAGCGGGAAACGCTCCAGCACGAGGATTCGCGCCGGCACCATGTAGTCCGGCATTTGCGCTTGCAGCTCGGCCTTCAAACGACGATCCAGTCCGACCGCACCGGCAGCCACCACGTAACCGACCAACTGCTTGCCGGTCGGCGTGTCGTGCACCACCACGGCGGCATCCTGCACGCCTGCACATTCACGCAAGCGCGCCTCGATTTCGCCCAGTTCGATACGGAAACCACGGATCTTCACTTGCTGATCGAGGCGGCCGAGGTAGTCGATCAAGCCGCATTCGCGCTGGCGCACCAGGTCGCCGGTGCGGTACATGCGGCCACCGGCCTCGAACGGATCGGGAATGAAGCGCTCGGCGCTCATGCCCGGACGCTGGTGATAACCACGCGCCAGGCATTCACCGCCCAGATACAACTCTCCGCTGACACCCACCGGCAGCGGATTGAGATCGGCATCCAGCACATACAAACCACGCCCGGCCACGCCACGACCAATCGGCGCATAGGCCGCGTCGCAGGTTTCGCTGGCCTCGGCACGCCACAGCAGCGGCGTGACCACGGTTTCAGTCGGGCCGTAGCCGTTGACCAGACGCTGCGGACGCAGGGCACGCTTGACCTGCTCGAAACTGGCGTCCGGCACCGCATCACCGCCGAAGCAATACACCTCGACCGCCGGAGGATTGCCCAGACGCTCGGCCACTTCGGCCATTTGTTGCAGGTAGGCCGGCGGGAAGCAGGCGACGGTAACGTGGTGACTATGCAGCACTTCCAGGGTTTGCTCCGGGGTCCACAAGCTGTCCTCGCGGATCACCAGGCTGCCACCGGCCAGCATCACGCTCAGCCAACGTTCCTGGGCGCCGTCGAAGGCGAACGACATGAAGTGCAGTTCGCGGCTGCGCGGCGCCAGTTCATAGAGGTCGATGATGCCGCGGCAATGCCGGGCAATCGGTCCACGCGCCACGGCCACGCCCTTCGGTTGGCCGGTAGAACCGGAGGTGTAGATCAGGTACGCCAGGTGTCCCGGCAGTGGATCAACGACCGGGCATTCGCTGCTGCCAGCAACGCTCAACTGATCGAGCAACAAACGCGGCGGGCTATCGGCCAATGTCAGGCGTGCACCCAGATCGCTGTCGCAGATCAACAGGCTCGCCGCCGAGTCGCTGAGCATGTAGGCCAGTCGTTCGGTCGGATACGCGAGGTCCAGCGGCAGATAGGCCGCGCCCGCCTTCAGCACCGCGAGGAACGCTACGATGGTGCGCTCGGAACGCGGCAACGCCACCGCCACCATGCTTTCGGCACCGATGCCGCGAGCAATCAGTTGCTGCGCCAGAGCGTTGGCCTGTGCGTCGAGATCGGCATAGCTGACCTCACGATCCTCGCAGAACAACGCGACTTTCTGCGGCTGGCTGCGGACATGCTGATTGAACGCGTACAACAGATCAGCGCTGTCGGTAGTCGCTTGCGGCAAACTCAAACGCGCCTCGGGCAATCCGATGTTGCCAAGCAGGCAATCGGCGTCTTCCGGCAAGGCGCGCAGCAACCCTTCCAGCTGAGCACGAATGCGCTCGACTTCCTGTTCGCTGAAGCGATCACGCAAATACAGGTATTCGACTTCCAGGCCGTCGTCGTTGGCGCTGACCATCAAGTCCATCGGGAAGTTGGTGACGCCACCGCTGCCGACTTCGGCAAAGCGCAGTTCGCCTTCTTCGCCACCGCGCAAGGCACGGTCCACCGGATGGTTTTCAAACACGATGATGCTGTCGAACAGACCCTGGCCACCCTGCCCGGCCCAGCGCTGGACGTCGGACAACGGCGTGTGTTCGTAGTCGCGCACGGCCAGGTTGTAATCCTGCAACTCACGCAGCCACTCGCCCAGCGGCTGTTGCGGGTCGAGGGTCTGGATCACCGGCAAGGTGTTGATGAACAGGCCGAGCATTTCCTGGGCACCGGGCAAACCGGTCGGGCGCCCCGCCACCGTCGCGCCGAAGGCCACACTGCGCTGTCCGCTGTGGCGCTGCAACAGCAACAGCCAGGCACCTTGCACCAAGGTGTTGAGGGTCACGCGCTGACGCTTGGCGAAACTGTGCAACTTGCGCGTCGCCTCGGCATTGAGGTCGCTGTAAATCACGCCGTGGCCAGAACCTGCGGCACCGGACGCCTTGGCCAGAATGGTCGGGGCTTCCAGCAACGCCAGACGCTCGCGCCAGAAACCTTCGGCCTGGGCATCGTCCTGACGTTGCAGCCAGGCGATGTAATCGGCGTAACGACCGGTCAGCGCCGGCAGGCTGTCGTGGTGATACAGGCGCAGCATCTCGCCGAGCAGACGCGAAGCACTCCAGCCGTCCAACAGCAGGTGATGGTAGATCCAGATCATCTGGTAACGCTCTTCACCCAGGCGAACCAGGATGAAGCGCATCAGCGGCGGGCAGCTCAGGTCGAAGCCTTTGGCTTGCTCGGCAGCCGCCAGTTCGCTCAGTGCCTGTTCGGTGTCACTGCGCTCACGCCAGTCGAGTTCTTCGATCGGCAACTCAACCTCGGCAAACACCGCTTGCAGCGGATCGGCCAGACCATCGCGCCAGCGGAACGCCGCGCGCAGCACTTCATGACGCTCGACCAACGCCTGCCATGCCGCGCGGAAACGCGGCACCTGCAAGCCATCCACGGCCACGCTCAACTGGTTGACGTAGGGGTTGAGCTCCGGTGAATCGAGGCAATGGAACAACATGCCCTGCTGCATCGGCGACAGCGGATACAGGTCTTGCAGCCCCTCGCGAGCAGTCACATCAATGTGCGGAACGAGGGCGAACGCCTCGACGGTCGGCGCTTCGACCAACGTAGCTTCACGACGGGTCGCCACGGCGGCGAGTGCACGAATGGTCTGCTGTTCGAACAATTGCTTCGGACTGAACACCAACCCGCGCTGCCCGGCACGGCTCACCGCTTGCAGCGAAATGATCGAGTCGCCGCCCAGTTCGAAGAAGTTCTCGGTGACGCCCAGCGAATCCAGGCCGAGCAGCTCCTGCCAGATCTCCACCAACAGCGCCTCGGCGGGCGTCGCGGCGGCGACCTGATCGAGGCTCTGACGCGAGGCTTCCGGCGCTGGCAAACCCTGACGATCAAGCTTGCCGTTCGGCGTCAGCGGCAGCGCGGCCAGACACATCAGGTGCGCCGGCAACATGTGCGCTGGCAGACGGCTGCGCAGCTGTGCGGTCAGTGCGTCACGCAGGTCCTGCTCGTCGGCCAGCGGATCGCGCGGCACTACGTAACCCACCAGTTGGCGACTCACCGGACCGTCGCGGTCGATAACAAACGCTTCACGCACGCCTTCGTGCTCCATCAGGCAGGCTTCGATTTCGCCGAGCTCGATACGGAAACCGCGAATCTTCACTTGCTGGTCAATGCGGCCGAGATATTCGACCACGCCATCGGCGCGGAACCGTGCGAGGTCGCCGCTGCGGTACAGCCGCGCCCCCGGCACGAAAGGGTCCGGCACAAAACGTTCGGCAGTCAGGTCCGGACGCTGGTGGTAACCCCGCGCCACACCCTCGCCGCCGAGGTACAACTCGCCCGCCACGCCCACCGGCAACGGCTGCAAGCCACCGTCCAGGATGTACGCGCTGCGGTTGCCCACCGGGCGGCCAATCGGCATGAACGCCGAGTCGAATTCGGTATCCGGATACGCCAGCCAGATCAGCGGGGTGATCACCGTTTCGGTCGGGCCGTAGCCGTTGATCAGGCGCTTGGGTTGCAGCACTTGCTGAACTTCGTCGAACGCATGCTTGGCCATGCCCTCGCCGCAAGGGGTGTAGGAACGGATCGGCAGATCGCGCCCGGCTTCGCCCATGTAATCGGCGATCTGCGCCAGGTAGCTCGGGGTGAAACAGGCGATGGTGATGCGGTGTTTTTCGATTTCGGCGCAGGTGCGCTCAACGCTCCACAACTCGTCGTCGCGCGGCATCACCGCCGAACCGAACACCAGCGGTGTCAGCCAGCGTTCGTGGGCGCCGTCGAAGCTGATCGAGGCAAATTGCAGTTCGCGGTCGTCCGGGGTCATGCCGTACAACTCGCCGATCGACACGCAATGCATGGCCAGCGGACCGTGGGCCACGCTGACGCCTTTCGGTCGCCCGGTGGAGCCCGAGGTGTAGATCAGATAGGCGAGGTTTTCGCCGCAGGTCAGGTTGACCGGGTTGCTGTCCGCCATGGACTCCAACGGTTCACGGTCGATTTCCAGCACCGCGAGGCCTTCCGGCAACGGCAGTTTTTCCCGCAGCCAGGATTGACTGATCAGCAGCGAAATCCCGCTGTCGTCCATCAGATAGCTCAGGCGTTCAGCCGGGTACGCCGGGTCGAGCGGCACGTACGCGCCGCCCGCCTTGAGGATCGCCAGCAATCCGACGATCATTTCCGGCGAACGCTGCATCGCCAGGCCGACCCGCACTTCGGGGCCGATACCGCGCCCGCGCAAGTGATGGGCCAAACGGTTGGCGCGGCGGTTGAGTTCGTCGAAGCTCAGTTCCACATCATTGAAGATCAGCGCCGTGGCGTCCGGTCGGGCAACGGCCTGCGCCTCAATCAGTTGATGCACGCACAGCGGGTTTTCCGCGACGGTGAACGGCGGGTTCCACGCCAGCAATTGCTGGGCGCGCTCCGGTGCCGTCAGCAGGTCCAGTTCACTCAAAGCGGCCTGAGGCGCAGCGACCATCGCCGCCAGCAACGCGGCCAGATGCTCGCTCATGCGTGCAATCGCCGTGCTGCTGAAATGGCTGCACTGGTAGCTCCAGTTCAGACTCAGCTGACTTTCAGCGGTAGCCGCCAGGGTCAGCGGGAAGTTGGTGCGTTCGTGATTCTGCGGGATCGAGAAGCTCAATCCGGCCGGCGCACCCTGTTGCAGGGCTTCGGCCACCGGGAAGTTTTCGAACACCAGCAGGCTGTCGAACAGCGGCTCGCCAGCACGCCCGGCCCAGCGCTGAATGTCACCGAGGGCGGTGAATTCATGTTCGCGCAGTTCGAGGTTCTGCGCCTGCAAACGGCTCAGCCATTGCTCGACGCTTTCCACCGCGTCCGGGCTGCTGATCACCGGCAAGGTGTTGATGAACAGACCGAGCTGGCTTTCAGCCCCCGGCAAATCCACCGGACGCCCGGCCACTGTGGCGCCAAACGCCACGCTGCGCTGGCCGCTGTAGCGTTGCAGCAGCAGCGCCCACGCGCCTTGCACCAAGGTGTTGAGGGTGACTTTCTGCTGGCGGGCAAAGTCGCTGAAGCGTTTGCTGGTGGCGACATCGAACGTCTGGCGATGGTCGGCAAACTCCGCCTCCGACAGGTTTTTGCTGTCGCCATGGGCGAGGCTCTGAGCCAGCAGCGTCGGGTTGTCGAGGGCTGCCAGTTGCCCGCGCCAGAAAGCCTCGTCGGCCTCGGCATCCTGACGTTGCAGCCAGCCGATGTAGTCGGCGAAACGTCCGGTGGGCGCCTGCACCTCTTGCCCGGCATAGCGCTGCAAGACTTCGCTCAGCAGCAGCGAGTTACTCCAGCCGTCGAGCAGCAGGTGATGGTGGGTGTAGATCAGTTGCTGACGCTCGTCGTCCAGGCGCACCAGCGTCAGGCGCATCAGTGGCGCTTTGGTCGAGTCCAGTTGCAGGCGTTCGCTGTCGATCAGTTGCGCCAGCGCTTCGGCCTGATTGTCGTGACCACGCCAGTCAAGACAGGTCAGTGGCAATTGCAGATGACGATGCACCAGTTGCACCGGCGCTTCGAAACCTTGCGGGAAGTGGAAACTGCTGCGCAGGATCGCATGGCTGTCGAGCACCGCTTGCCACGCGCGGCCCAAACGTTCGGCATCGAGACCGCGAGCCTCGACGCTGAGCTGGTTCACATAGGCATCGGACGCTGATTCGTAGAGGCTGTGGAACAGCAAACCGGCCTGCATCGGCGACAGCGGATACACATCTTCGATCTGCGCCGGCGACACCGGCAGACCATCGAGTTGCGTCTGACTCAGGCGCGCCAGCGGGAAGTCCGCCGGGGTCACGCCGCCCGCGCCATCGCTCAGGCAATGGTCGATCAGCGCCAACAGCTCAGCGCGGAAATCGATGGCCAGGGCTTCAATCTCGCGCAGCTCGAAGCAGTCGCGGCTAAAGGTCCAGTCGAGTTTCAGCTCACCGCCATAGACCTGACCGTCCACCGACAGCCAGTTAGGCAGTGGCGCATCGGCGGATTGCGCGGCGCCGCTGGATTCCTTGGCCGGGGTGAACAACGCGTCCTCGGCAAAGCTCTGGTCGAACTGGCCCAGGTAGTTGAAGGTCACCCGTGCCTGCGGCAACGCCGCCAATGCGGATTGCGCCGCAGCATCGCCCATATAACGCAGCAGGCCGAAGCCCAGGCCTTTGCCTGGGATGTCGCGCAGTTGCTGCTTGATTGTCTTGATCGAAGCACCGAGGTCGGCGGTCGGTGTCAGGCGCACCGGGAACAGGCTGGAGAACCAGCCGACGGTGCGGGTCAGGTCGATATCATCGAACAGCTCTTCGCGGCCATGGCCTTCGAGCTGAATCAACGCCGACGCTTCACCGGTCCAGCGGCTGAGGGTGCGGGCTAATGCGGTCAGCAGCAGATCGTTGACCTGAGTGCGGTAGATCGCCGGGGCCTGTTGCAGCAACTGGCGGGTCTGATCGCGATCCAGGCCGATGCTCACGCCCTGGCGCAGATGCCCGGCCTGACTCGCTTGCGCGTTGGCCGCCGGCAGCGAATCGCTGGCTCCGGCCAACTGCGCTTGCCACCAATTCAGTTCGTCGGCGGCGGTTTTAGAGCGTGCGTAAATATCGAGTTTGTCCGCCCAAGCCTGGAAAGCGCTGGTCTTCGGCGGCAGTTCTTCACCTTGATAAGCGGCCTGCAAATCTTCCAGCAACACCCGCCACGAAACACCGTCCACCGCCAAGTGGTGGATCACCAGCAGCAAGCGTTGCGAGCCATCAGCCTGGGCGATCAGCGCCACGCGCAGCAGCGGTCCGTCTTGCAGGCTGAGGCTGCGCTGGGCTTCGTCGCACACCGACTCCAGCGAGGCATCGCTGGCGACACGGGCGGTCCAGAGCATGTCAATGACGTCGGCGCTGTCGGCGCCGACATAACGCGCCGACCATTGGCCGTCGACCTGACTGAAGCGCAGACGCAGGGCATCGTGCTGCTTGAGCACACGTTGCAAGGCACCTTGCAGACGCGGCAGTTCAAGGGTTTCGCGCGGTGTCAGCAACACCGCCTGGTTCCAGTGTGCGCGTTGCGGGATCGGTTCTTCGAAGAACCAGCGCTGGATCGGCGTGAGTTTTTGCACGCCATCGACCGGCCCTTGTTGGGCCAGCGGCGCGGCCTGTTCCTTGACCACGGCAGCCAGGGCTTGCAGGGTTTGCTGCTGGAACAGGTCGCGCGGTTGCAGGTTGAGGCCGGCACGGCGGGCGCGACTGACCACTTGAATCGAGATGATCGAGTCGCCGCCCAGTTCAAAGAAATTGTCCTGACGCCCGACTTGCTCTACGCCCAGCACGTCCTGCCAGATCTGCGCCAGCACCTGCTCATGGCTGCTGCGCGGTGCTTCGAACGCACGTTGGCTGACCTGCGCGGTCGGCGCCGGCAGGCGTTTGCGGTCCAGTTTGCCATTGGGACTCAGCGGCATTTGCTCGATCAACACGGTCTGCGCCGGCACCATGTAATCCGGCAGGCTGCCGAGCAAATGGCTTTTCAGGGTTTCGCGCCACGCGCCTTGCTGTTCGGCATCGGTGCCGACCAAAGCGCGATCCTGCGGCACGATGTACGCCACCAGTTGCTTGCCGCTCGGGCCGTCGAGGGCCAGGACCACGGCTTCCTGCACGTCGGCATGTTCTTGCAGACGCGCTTCGATTTCCCCGAGTTCGATGCGCAAGCCGCGAATTTTCACTTGGTGGTCGATGCGTCCGCAGTAATCGATGGCGCCATCGGCGCGATACCGCGCCAGGTCGCCGGTGCGGTACAGGCGCTCGCCGCTGCCGAACGGGTCGACCACGAAACGCTCGGCAGTCAGCGCACCACGACGGTGATAACCGCGCGCCAGACCAACGCCGCCGAGGTACAGCTCACCCACCGCGCCCAGCGGCAACGGTTGCAGTTCGCTGTCGAGAATGCAGGTGCGCAGATTGGCGATCGGTCGGCCGATCGGCACGCTGTCGCGACCCTCTTCGACGCAGGTCCAGTGGGTCACGTCGATGGCCGCTTCGGTCGGGCCATACAGGTTGTACAGATTGGCTTGCGGCAGGCTGCGCAGGGTTTGGCGTTGCAGTTCCATCGGCAGCGCTTCGCCACTGCAAATAATGCGGGTCAATGAGGTGCAGGCCAGCGCTTCGTCGGCACCGATGAACGCCGAGAGCATCGACGGCACGAAGTGCAGCGTGGTGATCGCTTGCTCGACAATCAATGCAGCCAAGCGTTGCGGATCGCGATGCTCACCCGGTGCGGCGATCACCAGCGTCGCGCCTTTCATCAGCGGCCAGAAAAACTCCCACACCGACACGTCGAAACTGAACGGCGTCTTTTGCAGCACGCGGTCTGACGGCAGCAGGTTGTAGGCTTGCTGCATCCACTCGATACGGTTGTGCAGCGCCACATGGCGGTTGCCCGCGCCTTTTGGTTTACCGGTCGAACCGGAGGTGTAGATCATGTAGGCGAGGTTTTCTGCCACGGCGATGTTCGGCAGATCGCTGCCCGGCAGGTCGCTCAGCCAATCGGCATCGGCGTGCAGGCACAGGGTGCGCACGTTGTCCGGCGTCGGCAGTTGCGCCAGCCAATGCGCTTGGGTCAGCAGCAACGAAATGCCGCTGTCTTCGATCATGTAGCTCAAGCGATCGAGCGGGTATTCCGGGTCCAGGGGCACATAGGCGCCACCCGCCTTGAGGATCGCCAGCAGGCCGACCACCATTTCCAACGAACGGTCGCAGGCGATCCCGACGATCACTTCCGGGCCGACACCCTGCGCACGCAAGTGATGGGCCAGACGATTGGCGCGCAGGTTCAGCTCGGCGTAGCTCAAGGACTGGCCCTGGAACACCAGCGCCGTCGCGTCAGGGTTTTCAAGCACCCGTGCTTCGAAATGCCGCTGCACGCAGACTTCGCCCGGATACACCTGAGCCGTGTCATTGAGATCATCAAGGATGCGCAGGCGCTCGTCGGCATCCAGCAGCGGCAATTCGGCCAGCGGGGTTTGCGGGTTGGCCAGCACCCCGGCGAGCAGGTTGCGCCAATGTCGGGCCAGCGTTTCGACGCGCTCGGCGTCGAACAAATCGGTGGCGTAGGTCAGGCTGGCGAACAGTTTCTCGCCCTCTTCCTGGGTATCGAGTTGCAGGTCGAACTGGGTGGTCTGCGCCGTGGCGTTCAGCGCCTCGACCCGCAGCCCTGCCAGCAAACCGCTGACCGCTGCCGGCCGGGCTTGCTGGTGGTTGAACATCACCTGGAACAACGGGCTGTGGCTGAGGCTGCGCTCGCCTTGCAGGGCCTGCACCAGACGCTCGAACGGCAAGTCCTGATAATCCTGGGCATCCAGCGAGGTGGCGCGAGTTTGCTCCAGCAACTGGCTGAACGGCAGGCGTCCGTCGAGTTCGGCGCGCATCACCTGGGTGTTAACGAAGAAGCCGATCAGGCCACGGGTTTCTGCCCGGTTGCGGTTGCCGATCGGCACACCGATGCGCAGATCAGCCTGACCGCTGTAGCGATAGAGCAAGGCCTGGAAACTGGCGAGCAACAGCATGAACGGCGTCACGCCGCGCTGTTTGGCCAGGGCCATCAAACCGCTTGCGAGTGTAGCGTCCAGTGCGAAATCCAGACGCGCACCGCGCTGGCTCGGCTGGGCCGGACGCGGACGATCCGTCGGCAGTTCCAGCAGCGGCTGTTCGCTGCCGAGTTTTTCACGCCACCAGTTCAGTTGACGCTCCAGCTCCCCGGCTTCCATCCAGCGACGTTGCCACGCGGCGTAGTCCGAATACTGGATCGGCAGCGCTTGCAGCTCCGCGCCCTGCCCTTGGCAATGGGCGCCATACAGTCGGGAAAACTCTTCGATCAATACGCCCATCGACCAGCCATCGGTGACGATGTGGTGCAGGGTCAGCACCAGCACATGGTCCTCGGTGTCCAATTGCAACAGGCTGACGCGTAGCAGCGGGCCGTGCTGCAAATCGAATGGCCGGGCGATTTCCTGCTCGACCTTTTTCATTGCACATTCGAAACGCTGCGCCGCAGGCTCTTCGCGCAAATCGTGCTGTTCGATGGACAGCGAAGTGAACGCCGCCAGCGTTTGCAGCACCTGGCCGTCGTCCTCGACGAAGCGGCTGCGCAGGCTCTGGTGCCGCTCCAGCAACACATCAAAACTCTGTTGCAGGGCCGCGACATTCAGCGGTCCATGCAGACGCAGGGCGGCAGGAATGTTGTACGCCGAACTCTGTGGATCGAGCTGCCAGAGGAACCATTGGCGCTGCTGCGCGTAGGACAGTTCAAACGTCGCTTGCGGCTCGGCAGCGGCTGGAATCGGCAGTTGGCCAAAACTCACACCCTGCTCTTGCATCTTGGTCAAAAACTCGCGGCGCTTGTCGGCGGGCAGGCCGGCAAAGCGAGTGGCGATACGCATGGCGGTGGTGTGTTCCATCAGTTGATCTCCATCTCGTCGAGAAGCGACTCAAGCGCATCCAGACGTGCATCGTTGTCAGTCGGGGCTTGTTGCCCGGCCATGGCGGCATAAGCCTGAAGGTCGTTGCTTTCGAACAGCGCGCGCAGCGGCAGCTCGATGCCCAGTTGCAGTTCCACGCGGGCACTGGCCTGGGCGGCGAGCAGCGAGTGCCCGCCCAATTCAAAGAAGTTGTCGCGCCGGCCGATCTGCGCCACGCCCAGCACGTCGGCCCAGATCGCCGCCAGTTGCCGTTCGAGTTGGCCTTCGGGGGCTTCGAAAGGTCGTTGCCAGTCCTCGGCATCCGGCAGCGGCAAGGCCTTGCGGTCGAGCTTGCCGTTGCTGGTCAGCGGCAGGTCATCGAGCAGCAGCCAGTGGCTCGGCACCATGTAGTCCGGCAGGTCGACCTTGAGCGCGGCGCGCAGGTTGTCGCGCCAGGCGATCGGGTCATGCGGCGTCTGTTCGGCGACGACGTAGGCGCAAAGCTGCGGCCCAGCGTCACCGGCATGCACGCTCAACACCGCCTGACGCACACCCGGTTGCGCCAGCAGCGCGGCCTCGATTTCACCCAGTTCGATGCGGAAGCCGCGAATCTTCACTTGCTGGTCGATGCGCCCGAGGTAATCGATGCTGCCGTCGGCGCGTTGACGCGCCAGGTCGCCACTGCGATAGAGGCGTTGCGCAGCGTCAAACGGGCTCGGCACAAAACGCTCGGCGGTCAGGCCGAAACGCCCGTGATAACCCCGCGCCAGACCCGCACCAGCGATGTACAACTCGCCCGCCACACCCACCGGGACCGGTTGCAACTGACTGTCGAGCAAGTACCAGCGCAGGTCGCGGATCGGCAGGCCAATCGGGCTCTGCGCCTTGCCGTCGAGGTCGGCCAGGCGAATGGCGCGGTAGGTCACGTGCACCGTGGTTTCGGTGATGCCGTACATGTTCACCAGCGTTGGCTGCTGGTCGCCGAAGCGTTCGAACCATGGGCGCAGGCTGGCGACTTCCAATGCTTCGCCACCGAAGATCACCTGACGCAACGCCAGGTTGCGTGGGCTGGCGCAGGCAATCGGCAGCAGTTGACGGAACGCGGTCGGGGTCTGGTTCAACACCGTCACGCCTTCATCGCAGAGCAAGCGGTGGAATTCCTGCGGCTCGCGGCTGATGTAATACGGCACGATCACCAGACGCCCGCCGGTGCACAGCGAACCAAACAGCTCCCACACCGAGAAATCGAACGCGTAGGAATGGAACAGAGTCCAGACATCGTCCGCGCCGAAATTGAACTCGCCAGCGGTGGCCGTCAGCAGGCGGCCGACGTTGCCGTGGCTGAGCAATGCGCCTTTTGGCCGACCGGTGGAACCGGAGGTGTAGATCACGTAAGCGAGATTGTCCGGCGTCGCCAGCGGCAGCAAATTGTCGGTGCTGTAGGCCTCCAGTTGCAGCGACGTCAGGTCCAGCACCTGCACGCCATCGCGGGCCGGCAAACCGTCGATCAAGTGCGATTGGGTCAACAGCAGCGCGATGCCGCTGTCGTCGATCATGTAGCTCAAGCGCTCGGCGGGGTATTGCGGGTCCAGCGGCACGTAGGCGCCACCGGCCTTGAGAATCGCCAGCAAACCGACCACCAGCGGCATCGCCCGCTCGGTGGCGATACCCACGCGCACTTCCGGCCCGACGCCCTGCTCGCGCAGTTTGCGCGCCAGTTGGTTGGCCTGGGCGTTGAGCGCGGCGTAGCTCAGGTGTTCGCCCTCGAATACCAGTGCAATCGCGTCCGGCCGTTGCGCAGCCTGGGCTTCGAACAGTTGATGCAAGGTTGGCGACGGCGCTTGCGCTTGGAACGTCGGGTTCCAGTGCTGGATCAAACCGTCGTATTGCGGCGCTTGCAGCAACGGCAGCTCAACGACGCGTTGCTGCGGATCGGCCACCACCGCACGCAACAGGTTCAGCCACTGCTCGGCCAAACGCTGCATCGAAGCTTCGTCATACAGGTCGGTGGCGTAGCTCAGGCTGGCATCGATTGCATCGCCCTGCTCCTGGGTATCCAGCACCAGATCGAATTGCGCGGTGTGCTGCTGCCAGTGCAAACGCTCGACCTGCAAACCAGCGACGACCCGCTCGACGCTCGCGCCCAACTGCTGCTGATGGTTGTAGAGCACCTGGAACAATGGGCTGTGATTGAGGCTGCGGTCCGGTTGCAAGGCATCGACCAACTGCTCGAATGGCAAGTCCTGATGGGCCTGCGCGGTCAGCGCCGTTTGCTTGACCTGTTGCAGCAAGGTGCTGAATGGTTGCTGCCCATCGATCTCGGCACGCAGCACTTGAGTGTTGATGAAGAAGCCGATCAGGCCTTCGGTTTCCAGGCGCGAACGACCAGCACTCGGCACGCCGACGCTGATGCCCGACTGCCCGCTCTGACGGTGCAGCAGGGTCTGGAAACTCGCCAGCAACAGCATGAACAAGGTCACTTGCTGTTCTTGTGCGCGTTGACGCAAACCGGCCAGCAGTTCGCGATCAACGTTCAGCGACAGACTCGCCCCGCGTTCGCTGCGGCGAGCTGGACGGGTCAGCTCACTCGGCAACTCCAGCGGTGCCTGGCTGCCCTGCAGTTGTTCGCGCCACCACGCCAGTTGCCGCGCGCCCTCGCCCGCTTCCAGCCAGTCGCGCTGCCAGAAGGCATAGTCGCTGTAAGCCACCGGCAAACGGTTGAGGTCAGCCGCGCGGCCCTCGGCAGCCGCCTGATACAACGAGCTGAACTCATCAACCATCACCTGCATCGACCAGCCATCGGCAGCGATGTGGTGCACGGTCAGCACCAGCACATGTTCCTCGGCGCTGACTTGCAGCAGCAATGCGCGCCACAGCGGACCGTTGCGCAGGTCGAACGGCTGGGCGATTTCTTCGGCCACGGCATCGTTGATCGACGACTCTGCGACCGGTCGCTCGCTCAACTGCAACGCCAGTTCGGCGTGCACCAACGGACGCGCCTGTTGACCGTCCTGTTCGAAGGTCGTGCGCAGGGTTTCGTGACGGGCCTGCAATTGCAGGAAGGCTTGGCGCAGGGCCTGTATGTTCAGCGGTCCTTTCAGGCGCAGCGCGGCGGGAATGTTGTAGGCGCTGCTCTGCGGGTCCAATTGCCAGAGAATCCACTGGCGCTGCTGGGCGTAGGACAGAATCCGCGGTTGATCGTCCGCCGCACGTTGCAGTTGTGGCTGAGCACTGGTCTCGGCAAGCGCCGCACGCTCGGCGAATTCCGCCAAGTTCGCGGCGGAGAACAGGCTGCTCACCGACAGTTCGATGTTCAGTTGCTGGCGTGCCCGTGAGATCACTTGCAGCACCAGCAACGAATGGCCGCCCAACTCGAAGAAGCTGTCGTCGCGACCGACTTGCTCAACCTGCAATACGCTCTGCCAGATCTGCGCCAATTGCGCTTCCAGCCCTTCAATCGGGGCAACGAAAGCGCGCTGTGCAGCGCTGCCTTCAGCCCGCGGCAAGGCCTTGCGGTCGAGTTTGCCGTTGTTGTTGAGCGGCAATTTCGCCAGCAGGATCAGATGGCTCGGCACCATGTATTCCGGCAGCGCTTTGCGCATAACGGCCTTGAGGGCTTCAACGTAGTCAGCCTCGGAATTCACCACGCCACTGGCGACGACGTACGCCACCAGTTGCGTGCCGTCCTGGGCGATGACTGCCGCTTCGCGCACCTCCTCCCGGGCTTGCAGGCAGGCTTCGATCTCGCCCATTTCGATGCGGAAGCCGCGAATTTTCACCTGATGATCGATACGCCCGACGTATTCCAGATCGCCGTTGGCGTTGTAGCGCGCCAGGTCGCCGCTGCGATACAGACGCGCGCCCGGTTCGCGGGCAAATGGATCCGGCAGGAAACGTTCGGCGGTCAGCGCCGGACGGTCGAAATAGCTTTGCGCCAGGCAGGCCGGGGCACCGATGCACAACTCGCCGACGCCATCAGCCGGCAGCAACTGACCGGCCGCATCCAGCACATACAACGCTCGGCCGGGAATGGCGCGACCGATCGGGATGCCAAACGCGTCGCTGGCATCGTCCAGACGGCATTCATGCACGCTAGACACCACGGTCGCTTCGGTCGGCCCGTAGGTGTTGAGCAAACGCACATGACTCAAACCGGCCTGATGCCACAGGCGCAAACCTTCCACCGACATGGCTTCGCCGCCAACGTGCACCTGACGCAAATCGCCAAGGTTGCGCACCACACCGCTGGCGCATTCGCGGGCCAGCAGGAACCAGTAGGCGGCGGGCAAGTCGGCCACGGTCACGCCTTGCTCAATGATTTCCGCCGCCAGTCGACCGGCGTCCCACAGGTCATCGCCACGCATGATCAACGCCGCGCCAACGCACAGCGCCGGGTAGCACTGCTCGACGAAGCCGTCGAAGCTGAAGGTCGCGAATTGCAGCACACGGTCAGCACCCGACAGCACTGAATAGTCGGCAGCGGTCTGGCAGAACTCGCGCAGCGCGCCATGGTCGATGGCCACGCCTTTGGGCTGACCGGTCGAACCGGAGGTGTAGATGATGTAGGCCAGGTCTGCGCCGACGGCGCCGTTTTGTGGATCGGTGTCCGGATAGCCTGTGGCTTCGTCCAGGCTCAGCAGGCGCAGATGCACCGGCAGCGGCAAGTCTTCCAGCAGGCCCGACTCGCACAGCAGCACATCGAGACGGCTGTCCTCGATCATGTAACCGAGGCGTTCGGCCGGGTATTTCGGGTCCAGTGGCACATAGGCCGCGCCGCTTTTCAGTACCGCGATCAGGCTGACGATCAGCTGCGGGCCGCGACGCAGCGCCAGGCCGACACGCTTGCCGGGACCGGCACCGTTGTCGATCAGGCGATGGGCCAGGCGATTGGCCTGGGTATTCAGCTGGCCGTAGCTCAGGGACTGACCGTCGACCTGCAATGCCAGCGCATCCGGAGTGGCAGCGGCTTGCGCGGCGATCCTTTCGTGGACCAGAAGTGTTGTGGATAACTCAACCGTGGCCGGCTGGCTGATGGCGAGTACCGCGTTTTTGCCTTCGGCATCGAGCAGTTCCAGCGCACCCAATGCAGCGTCCGGGGCGCCGACCAATTGCGTCAGCAGGTGCTGCAGATTGGCCGACAGTTGAGCGACCTGGGCAGCACTGAAACGCGCCGCGTCGTAACTGAAATCGAAACTCAATGCTTCGCCCAACTCGACGCCCAGCGTCAGTGGATAGTGAGTGCGCTCATGGTTGTGCAGGTTTCCGAAGGACAACCCGGCCGGTGCACCCTGCTTCAGCGCTTCGGCGACGGGGAAGTTTTCGAACACCAGCAAACTGTCGAACAGCGCCGAGCCCTGTTGCCCCGCCCAACCTTGAATGTCGTAGAGCGGCACGTGTTCAAACTCGCGCATGGTCAGGTTCAGACCTTGCAACTCGCTCAGCCACTGGCTGACGGTCTGATCCGGCTTCATCGAGCACACCAGCGGCAGCGTGTTGATGAACAGCCCCAGTTGCTCTTCGATCCCCTGCAACGGTGCTGAACGCCCGGCCACGGTCGCGCCGAACACCACGCAATCCTGGCCTGTGTAGCGTTGCAGCAACAGGCTCCACGCCGCTTGCAGCACGGTGTTGAGGGTGACTTTCTGCTGACGGGCGAACTCGGCCAGACGCTGGGTTGCGCGGCTGTCGAGGGCCACGCGATGTTCCTCGCTGCCCTCGGCGCCAACCGGTGGGCGCAGGGCTTCGGCCAGCAGGGTCGGGGCTTCCAGCGGCGCCAGCGCAGCTTTCCAGAATTGCTCGCCAGCGACGGCCGATTGCTGCTTCAACCAGCCCAGGTAATCGCGGTATTGCCCCGTTGGCGCCGGCAGCGACTGCCCGGCGGCGTAGTGCTGGATGACTTCGGCAAGCAACTGCGCGTTGCTCCAGCCGTCCATCAGGATGTGATGACTGGTGTAGATCAGGTGCCAGGCGTCATTGCCGGTACGCACCAGTTTCAAACGGAACAGCGGCGCCGTGCCCAGCTCGAAACCCTGGGCACGTTCGGCATCGGCCAGCGCGTCGGTGTCGGTCGCTTCAAGCACTTCCAACGGTAATGCGACCTGACGGGCAATCGCCTGATGCGCGGTGTCGAGACCCTGCCAGTGGAAGCTGCTGCGCAGGATGTCGTGACGCTCGACCGCTGCCTGCCAGGAGCGGGTGAAACGCTGGATGTCCAGGCCGCCGACGTCCAGGCGCAACTGGCTGATGTAGGCGCCGACTTGCGGCTCGTACAGGGTGTGGAACAGCATGCCCTGCTGCATTGGCGACAGCGGATACAGGTCCTCCAGCGTCGAGACGGCGAGCGGCAATTCATCGAGTTGCGCCTGATTGATCTGCGCCAGCGGGAAGTCCGACGGCGTGGCTTGCGCCACTTCAAGTGCGCAGCAGTGATCGATCAGCGCGTTCAGTTCATGCGCGTATTCGTCGGCCAGACGCTGGATGGTCGCGGTGTCGAACATCTCGCGGCTGAAGCCCCAGCTCAGGGACAACTCGCCGCCATAGACCTGACCTTCGACCACCAGCCAGTTGCCCAGCGGCGCCGACGGGTCCTGCGCCACACCGTTGCCTTCGGTGGATGGGGTGAACAACGCGCCCTCATCGAACTGACGGTCGAACTGCCCCAGATAGTTGAAGGTAATCCGCGGTTGCGGCAGCGCCGCCAGTTCCGCGCGGACCTCAGGCGTGCCGAGGTAGCGCAGCGCGCCGTAACCCAGGCCTTTGTCCGGGACGTTGCGCAGTTGTTCCTTGATTGATTTGATCGATGCGCCGAAGTCGGCGTCGGGTTTCAGGTTGACCGGGAACAGGCTGGTGAACCAGCCGACGGTGCGGGTCAGGTCGATATCGTCGAACAGGTCTTCGCGGCCATGGCCTTCGAGCTGGATCAGCGTGCTGCCCTGCCCGCTCCAGCGGCAAACGGCGCGGGCCAATGCGGTCAGCAGCAGGTCGTTGACCTGGGTGCGATAGGCCGCCGGAGCTTGTTGCAGCAGCTGACGGGTTTGTTCGACGTCGAGTTTAAGTTCGAGTTTTTCTTCGAAGCGATTTTCCAGAGCACCGTTCGGGCGCTCGCATGGCAGTTCGTTCGCCGCGTCTTGCAATTGCTTCTGCCAGTGGCCGAGGTTGTATTCGAAGGCTGGCAGATGATCCTGCAAACGCGCGACCCAATGCTGATAAGTGCTGGTTTTCGCTTGCGCACTGCCGCCGGTGTAGAAGTGCTGCAAATCTTCCAGCAGCACGCGCCAGGAAACACCGTCCACCGCCAGGTGATGGATCACCAGCAGCAAACGTTCGGAGCCGTCAGCCATCGCCACCCATAGTGCGCGCAACAACGGGCCGTTTTGCAGATGGAGGCTGCGTTGGGCCTCGTCGCAAAAGGCGTTGAGTTGCTCGACCGATTGCGCCTGACGCTGCCACAACACCGACTCCGTGGTCGGCGCGGCGTAAGTTTGCTGCCAGGTGTTTTCTGCCTGTGCATAACGCAGGCGCAAGCTGTCGTGCTGGGTCAGCAATTGCTCCAGGGCACGCTCCAGCGCTTCGATGTTCAGCGCCTCGCGCGGCATCAGCAACAGCGACTGGTTCCAGTGCTGACGCTCGGGGATCGCCTGTTCGAAGAACCATTGCTGCACCGGCGCCAGCGCCACTGCGCCCACCGCCGGACCTTGATCGATCGGCGATTGCTCGCCAGTGCGTGCCGCTTGGGCGAGGCTGCGGATGGTCTGATGCTGGAACAGGTCCTTGGGACTGAGCACGATACCGGCCTGCCGCGCACGGCTGACCACTTGCATCGAGACGATGGAGTCGCCGCCCAGTTCAAAGAAATTGTCTTCCAGGCCGACGCTGTCGATGGCCAGCACGTCTTGCCAGATAGCGGCGAGGGATTTTTCCAGTTCGCTGCGTGGCGCGACGTGTTCGCGTTGTTGAGTCGATCCATCAATCGCCGGCAAGGCCTTGCGGTCAAGTTTGCCGTTCGGCGTCAGCGGCAGGTGGTCAAGGAACAACAGGAACGCCGGGACCATGTAGTCCGGCAAATGCTGACGCAGCGCGGCTTTCAGCGTCTCGCGCAAGGTCGCTTGCGCCTCGGCATCGACTACCAGCGCTGAATCGTTTGGCACGATGTACGCCACCAGTTGCTGACCGCTGGCGCCTTCCTGAGCCAGCACCGCCAGTTCGCGCACCGCGTTTTGCTGCAACAGCCGCGCTTCGATTTCACCGAGTTCGATGCGGAAGCCACGGACCTTGACCTGATGGTCGATGCGGCCGACGTATTGCAGGGTGCCGTCGGCCTGATAACGGGTCAGGTCGCCGGTGCGGTACAGGCGTTCGCCGCTGCTGGAAAACGGGTTCGGCACATACTTTTCAGCGGTCAGGCCTGGGCGAGCCAGGTAGCCACGGGTGATACCCGCACCGCTCAGGTACAGCTCGGCGGACACGCCTTGCGGCACCGGTTGCAGGTCGGCATCCAGCAGATAGCTGGCGGTGTGCTTGAGCGGGCGACCGATGTTGGCGCGACCGCCGGCCTCGCGGCGGGTCCAGGTCGAATAGGTGGTGTCTTCCGACGGGCCGTACAGGTCGTAGACGTGTTCGACGGTCGCTTGCTGATACAGCGCGTCAACCAGGCTTTGCTTGAGCGGTTCACCGGCCAGATTGATGATGCGCACGCTCGGCGTGATCTGCCCGTCGCGTTGCAGCGCGTTGATCGCCGATGGAACCGTGTTGATCAGACGCACCTGATCCCGCGCCGGCAGATGCGGCAACTCCAGGGCGTTGCGGGCGATGATCAGCGAACCGCCGTTGGCCAGGGTGACGAACAGCTCCCACACCGACAGGTCGAAGCACACCGATGTCGAGGCCAGCACGCCTTGAATGTCGTCGCGGCTGTAAACCGATCTGGACCAGTCGATCAGCGCCAGCACATTGCGATGGGCGATGGCTACGCCTTTGGGTTTGCCGGTGGAACCGGAGGTGTAGATCACGTAGGCGAGATTGTCCGGCGTGACGCGGGTGACCGGGGTGCTTTGCGGGTAGTCGGTTAGCGACTGGATGTCGTCCATCAACAGGACTTGAGTGTCTGCGCTCACACTCAACGATTCGGCGACAGCCTGCTGCGTGATCAGCACCAGCGCGCGGCTGTCTTCGAGCATGTAGGCGACGCGCTCGACCGGGTAATCCGGGTCCAGCGGCACGTAGGCGCCACCCGCCTTGAGCACGGCGAGCAAAGCCAGCAGCAGATGCTCGGAACGCTGCATGGCCACGCCGACCCGCACTTCCGGGCCGACGCCGAGTTCGATCAGTTTGTGTGCCAGACGGTTGGCTTGCTGGTCGAGTTCACTGTAAGTCAGATGCGTGTTCGCGAAGGTCACGGCCAATGCATCAGGGCTCTCAGCCACTTGCTTGCTGATCAGCTGATGAATGCACAGGTCTTCGGCGAAGCTTTCATCGGCGCGGTTCCAGTCATGCACGATGCGCTGATATTCGGCCTGTTCCAGCAACGGCAAATCACTGATGTGCTGCTGCGAATCGCTGACCATGCCTTGCAGCAAACGTGTCCAGTGCTGCGCCATGCGCGCGATGGTCGCAGCGTCGAACAGGTCGTTGGCGTAGGTCAGCGCGGCGTGCAGTTTGCCACCCTTCTCATAAGTATCGAGGGTCAGGTCGAACTGGGTGGTGCGCCCTTGCCACTCGATCATGCCCAGTGCCAGGCCGGACGCCGTGGTCACCGTGGAAATGTCCGCGACCTGCGGCTGGTGGTTGTACATCACCTGGAACAGCGGCGTGTGGCTGAGGCTGCGTTCCAGCTTCAAGGCTTCGACCAGGCGCTCGAACGGCAGGTCCTGATGGGCCTGGGCGCCCAGCGCGGTTTCCTTGATGCGGCGCAGCAGATCGTCGACACGGGTCTGGCCGTCCAGTTGCGTGCGCAGCACCTGGGTGTTGACGAAGAAACCGATCAGGCCTTCGATTTCGGCACGATTACGGTTGGCAATCGGCACGCCGACGCGGATGTCGTTCTGCCCGGTGTAACGGTGCAGCAGCACGTTGAACGCACCGAGCAGCAGCATGAACAGGGTGATGTTGTGTTTCTGTGCAGTGGCGCGCAGTTGCTCGGCCAGTTGCCCGTCGACGGCGAATTCGTAGCGCGTGCCGCGATAGCTCGGCATCGCCGGGCGCGGATGATCGAGTGGCAGTTCCAGCACAGGGTGTTCATCGCCCAGTTGCGCCTGCCAGTATTCAAGTTGACGCGCCTGCTCGCCTGCCTCCAGCCAGCGGCGCTGCCACAAGGCGTAGTCGCTGTACTGGATCGGCAATGGCGCGAGTTGCGGTTGCGTGCCCGCATCGAACGCGTCGTAGCAGCGGATGAATTCGTCGATCAGCACGTTCATCGACCAGCCGTCGGACACTATGTGGTGCAGGGTCAACAGCAGGACATGTTCCTGCTCGGCGAGCTTGAGCAAGGTCACCCGCAGCAGCGGACCGGTCGACAGATCGAACGGCAGTACCGATTGCTGTTCGGCGGTTTCAGCCACGGCACGTTCGCGCTCCTCGGCGGGCAGTGCGCTGAAATCCACCTGCTCGATGACCAGCGGCGCGGTGGCCGGGACTTGCAACAGGCTGTCATCGGCCTGACGGGCGAACACCGTGCGCAGGGTTTCATGCCGCGCCACCAGGCTGGCGAACGCCTGTTCCAGCGCCGACAGGTTCAGGCACCCGGTCAGCCGCACCGCGCCCGGCAGGTTGTAGGCACCGCTGTGGGGATCCAGTTGCCAGAGAAACCACATGCGTTGCTGGGCGTACGACAGCGCCTGGCGATCCTCAGCCTCGATGCTGGCCGGAATCGGAAAACGGGCGAAATCCACGCCCTCCTTGTGCAAGGCCGCAAGGAACATCTGGCGCTTTTCCAGGGGCAACCCGATAAACCGGCGAGCAAGTTTCAAGGAGTCTTCAGCATTCATTTCTGGGTATCCGGATCAGTGGCGGGAAGCACAAAGGCACGTCGTCCCTATAAAACGAATGCAGACCGGAAAAATTAGCGAATGAGAACAAGTATCAGAAGGGAGATTTCAGAACGCTGAAAATCCCTGTGGGAGCGAGCTTGCTCGCGATGACGGAGTGTCAGTCGACATCAATGTTGTCTGACACACCGCTATCGCGAGCAAGCTCGCTCCCACAGGGAATGAGTGAAGTTTGAGCTTGGGTTAACCCACAGCAACCATGGCATGCCGCCGATGATGAACCTCCAGCTGATCCTTGATCACCCGCAGCACCTTGGCCTCATGCTCATGAATGAAGAAGTGCCCGCCAGCGAGCATGTCCACGGAAAAGCTGCCGTGGGTTTCCTTGCTCCAGCCGATCAACTGCTCGGTGGTGGCGCGGTCAGCCTTGCCGCCGAGCACATGCACCGGGCACTTGAGCAACGGTCGCTGGATTGGCTCGAAACGCCCGCACAACTGGAAGTCGGCGCGCAGGATCGGCAGCGTCAGGCTCATCAGCTCTTCGCTGGCCAGCACTTCCTCGCTGGTGCCGTTGAGGGTGCGCAGTTGCTCGATCAGTTCGGCATCGGTCTTGGGTTCGGCAAAACCTCGGTCGTACTCCAGGCGCATCGTCGGCGCGGCGGTGCCTGAAGCGAACAAGGCCACCGGCTCCGGACCGCCGAGCGAGCGAAACGCGTGGGCCATTTCACAGGCCAGCAACGCGCCGAGGCTGTGACCGAACAAGGCATAAGGCGCCTTGAGCATAGCTTTTTGTTCGCTGGCCAGTTGCAGCGCCAGGCGGCGCATGTCGGTGTGCAACGGCTCGCCGTAGCGCGCGCCGCGCCCCGGCAATTCCACCGGCTGCAGCTTGATCCACTCCGGCAGTTTGCGCCGCCAGCGGCTATAGACCATGGCGCTCGCGCCAGAATAGGGCAGGCACAGCAATGTCAGCTGGGTCACCGGGCGTACCTCGAAAGTTGTCTGTAAAGAGAACGGATGAAGTACGCAGAGAATTAGTCGTACAGTTAAATCATCATTTCAAATGGCGATAGCTTTGCACCGCCGAACCAAGAACCACCGCACCCGCGCCAATCGCCAGCCAAAACCCGCTCCTGGCCCCGAACGCATCAACCATCCACCCCGACCCCGCCGCACCGATCGCCACGCCGATGCTCAACCCGGTCACCAGCCAGGTCAGGCCCTCAGTGAGCTTGGCCGGCGGAACGATCTGCTCCACCAGGGCCATGGCGACAATCAACGTCGGCGCAAAAAACAGACCGGCGACAAACACCGCCAGCGACAACCCGAGAATGTTCACCGCCAGCAACAGCGGCAAGGTCGTCACCGCCGTCGCTACTCCTCCATAGAGAAACAACCGTGGAAGCGGCACTTTCGAACGCAACGCACCGAACGCCAATCCGGCCATGCACGAGCCAATCGCATATACCGACAGCACAATACTCGCCGCCGCCGGTTGGCCCTGGTGCTGGGCGAACGCCACGCTGACCACATCCACCACACCGACGATGGTGCCCATGGCGACCATCAACAGCATCAGCAACTGGATGTCCACAGAGCGAATGATAGACGCGGCGTGGTGTGCTTCATGGGGATGCACCGGTGGCTCGGTGCTGCGCTGCGACACAAACGCCGTGACGCCGATCGCCAGCATCAGCAACGCCGCCAACGGCCCGGCCTCGGGGAACGCCACCACGCACAAGCCCACCGACAGCGGCGGCCCGACAATAAAGCAGACTTCGTCCAGCACCGATTCCAGTGCATAGGCCGTTTGCAGTTGCGGCTGGCCGCGATACAACTCGGTCCAGCGCGCCCGCACCATCGCCGACATGCTCGGCATGCAACCGGCAATCGCGGCAAACACAAACAACGTCCAGTTCGGCGCCTGCAAACGGGTGCAGAGCAACACCATCAACAGCGCCCCGCCGCCAATCAACGCTGACACCGGCAAAATCCGTCGCTGACCAAAACGGTCCACCAGCCGCGACACCTGCGGCGCACAAAACGCCGTGGCCAGCGCAAACGTCGCCGCCACCGCGCCGGCCAATCCGTAGCCACCCTGCAACTGCGACAGCATGGTGATCAGGCCGATGCCGGTCATGGAAATCGGCATGCGCGCGATCATCCCGGCCAGCACAAAAGCACGGGCGCCCGGGGCTTTGAACAGTTCGCGGTAGGGGTTGGCCATGGGTGCAGGTCTCGTCAAGGGACTGCACGTTGCCATAAACGCTGATTGAGAAGAAAGCGTGGAATTGTTGGTTGAATGTGAAGGCCCCATCGCCAGCAGGCTGGCGATGGGGCCAGAACAGTCAACGCACAAATGAACTCCAGTCCACCCAAACCAGTCAGCTAAATAGGCCCATGAATCCCGGAGTTTCGCGACAATGGCTGATCACCCCGAACGCCAAAGCCCCATCGACGCCCACGGCATCATCGGCGATATGCGCAGCGCGGCGCTGGTCAACGACAAGGGCAGCGTGGATTTTTTCTGCTGGCCGGAGTTCGACAGCCCGTCGATTTTCTGTTCGCTGCTGGACAGTCCCGAGGCCGGCATTTTCCAGTTATCCCCGGACTTGCCCGACGCCCGCCGCGAGCAGATTTACCTGCCGGACACCAACGTCTTGCAAACCCGCTGGCTGAGCGATCGCGCGGTGGTCGAAGTGACCGATTTGCTGCCGATCGGCGACAGCGAGGACGATTTCCCGGTGCTGATGCGCCGGGTGCGAGTGGTCAGCGGCAAGGCAACCTTTCACCTGCGTTGCGCGGTGCGTCACGACTACGCCCGCGCCATGACCGGCGCGCGCATGGACAAAAAGGACGTGATTTTCGAAGCCGCCAACCAGCCATCGCTGCGCCTGTCTGCGGATCAGGTTTTGCGCATAGACGCCAATGCGGCGGTCGCCGAATTCACCCTCGAACAGGACCAGACCGCCGAGTTCCTGCTCGGCGCCATCGACGATCAGCGCTTCAAGGAAGGCGCCGCCGCACTGTGCCTGCAACGCACGCTCAAGTTCTGGCGCGACTGGATCGGCCAGTCCAACTATCGCGGTCGCTGGCGGGAAATGGTCAACCGCTCGGCGCTGGCGATGAAGCTGCTGACCTCACGCAAACACGGCGCCATCCTCGCCGCCGCCACCTTCGGCCTGCCGGAAACCGTCGGTGGCGAACGCAACTGGGATTACCGCTACACCTGGATCCGCGACGCCTCGTTCACCGTGTACGCCTTCATGCGCCTGGGCTTTGTCGAAGAAGCCAATGCCTACATGCGCTGGCTGCGCGGGCGGGTCAGCGATTGTCGCGGCCAACCGATGAAACTCAACATTCTGTATGGCATCGACGGCCGTCAGGAACTGCCGGAAATCGAGCTCACGCACCTGTCCGGCCACGGTGGCGCGAAACCGGTGCGCATCGGCAATCTGGCGTACGCGCAGGTTCAGCTCGACATCTTCGGCGAGCTGATGGACGCGGTTTATCTGGTCAACAAGTACGGCGAGGCTATTTCCCACGAAGGCTGGAAGCACACCGTGGAAGTGGTCGATCAGATCTGCGAAACCTGGCAACAGGAAGACGTCGGCATCTGGGAAATGCGCGGCGAGCAGCATCACTTCCTGCACTCGCGCCTGATGTGCTGGGTCGCACTGGATCGGGCGATTCGTCTCGCCTCGAAACGCTCGTTGCCCGCCCCGTTCGCCCGCTGGGATCAGACTCGGCAAGCGATCTACGCCGACATCTGGGACAACTTCTGGAATGAGGAACGCGGGCATTTCGTCCAGCACATCGGCGGCACTGGCCTCGACGGTTCGATGCTGCTGATGCCGCTGGTACGTTTCGTCAGCGCAAAGGACCCGCGCTGGCTCTCGACCCTCGACGCCATCGAAAAAAACCTGGTGCGCGACGGCATGGTTTACCGCTACCACAACGACCTCAACCAGATCGACGGCCTGCCCGGCACCGAAGGCGCGTTCGCCGCGTGCTCCTTCTGGTACGTCGAATGCCTGGCCCGCGCCGGTCGGGTGGAAAAGGCTCATCTGGAGTTCGAACAACTGCTGCGCTACGCCAACCCGCTGGGGCTGTACGCCGAAGAGTTCGACAGCCACGCGCGCCATATGGGCAACACGCCGCAAGCGTTGACGCATCTGGCGTTGATTAGCGCGGCGTGTTTTCTTGATCGGAAGTTGAGTGGAGAGAAGAGTTTTTGGCAGCCTTGAGGTCGCCGCCTAATCAGCTCTGGCGAACAGGCTTTTGTGGCGAGGGAGCTTGCTCCCGCTGTGTTGCGAAGCAGCCCTGGAGGCTGTGAATACGATCTGTCAGGTGCACCGCATCGAAATGGTTTTACGACTGCTGCGCAGCCGAGCGGGAGCAAGCTCCCTCGCCACAAAAGCTCATTCGGCGTGGATTCTGTACAAGCCCGAGTCCTACATCTAATAAACAACCCCACCGCAATCCCCGATTGCCAGCCTATCCATCCCCACCTAACATCGACCTTCAGCGGGTACAGCGGAGCGGCGAAGTATTTCAACCAGATAGCGAAAGTTGAGTTCCAGGGGAAAGCTGACGAATGAGTAATCACGCGCCGATCCAGTATGTCCGGACTCCGATTCTGAACCTAGCCTATGAGGAACACGGCCCCATCACCGGCGACCCGGTCATCCTGCTCCACGGTTTCCCCTATTCCCCCCGCGCCTTCGACGAAATCGCCCCGCCTCTCGCGGCCAAGGGCTACCGCGTGATCGTGCCCTACCTGCGCGGTTACGGCCCGACGCGATTCAACAGTCCTGACACGCTGCGTTCCGGGCAGCAAGCCGCCCTCGCCCAGGATTTGCTCGAGCTGATGGATGCCCTTTCCATCAAGCAAGCGGCGCTCTGCGGTTATGACTGGGGCGGTCGGGCGGCGTGCATTGTCGCGGCGTTGTGGCCGGAGCGGGTTCGTTGTCTGGTGACGGGTGATGGCTACAACCTGCAGAACATTCCTCGTTCGATCCGGCCGCGCGCCCCGGAAACCGAGCATCGTCTCTGGTATCAGTATTATTTTCATACGCCGCGTGGCGTTGAGGGACTGACGGAAAATCGCCGGGGCGTGTGTGAGTTGTTGTGGAAGCTGTGGTCACCGACCTGGGCAAACAGGGCCGAGCGTTATCCCTTGAGCGCGCCGGCTTTCGATAACCCGGATTTCGTCGACGTGGTGATTCATTCCTATCGTCACCGCTTCATGTATGTGGCCGGCGACCCGGCGCTGGAGTCGATCGAGGAGGCGCTGACCCACCAGCCACCGATCAGCGTGCCGACGATTTCCCTGTGCGGCGCCGACGATGGCGTTGGCCCGGCAGCGGAGGTCGACGACGACATCGAGCATTTCACCGGGCGTTACGAGCGCCGGATGCTGGCGGGTGTCGGGCATAACATTCCCGAAGAAGCCCCCGAGGCGACGCTCAAGGCATTACTGGATCTGCTGCAACGCTGACGGAAAAACGCTCGCGATAGGCTTGCGGCGTTACGCCCATCGCCCGTAGGAAATTGCGACGCAGGGTTTCTTCGCTGCCGAATCCGCATTGCATGGCGACCCGTTTGATTGGCACGCCGGTATCGCTGAGCAGCCGTCGCGCAGTCTCGACCCGGATCAGCTCGATGGCTCGGGCCGGGGTCTGGCCGGTGTCGGCGCGGTAGTGGCGGACGAAGCTGCGTTCGCTCATGCCGGCCTGTAGCGCCAAGGTTGGAATGCCGAGGTCTTTGGTGAGGTTTTCGCTGATCCAGGCGTGAAGCTCGTCGAAACGGTTGCCTTCTTTCTGCAAGGACAAGGTCACGCTGAATTGTGACTGGCCGCCGGGCCGCTTGAGGAACACCACCAGTTGCCGCGCGACCTCCAAGGCCATATTGCGGCCCAGATCGGCTTCTACCATCGCCAGCGCCAGGTCGATGCCGGCGGTGACCCCGGCCGAAGTCCAGACCGGGCCGTCGTTGATGAAAATCGGATTGGGCTCGACCTGCAATTGCGGATGTTGCTGCGCCAACTGCTCGCATCGGGTCCAGTGGGTGACCACGCGCCGGCCATCGAGCCAGCCGCTGGCCGCCAGCAAAAAAGCCCCCGTACACACCGATGACACCCGTCGACATTGTGCCGCGTGCTCACGCACCCAGTTCACCAGAGGCTGATTCTCCGCCGCCGCGTAAACGCCCCAGCCCCCGGCGATGATCAAGGTGTCGCTGCCCTGCTCGGGCAATGGTTCGGCCAACAACGCCAACCCCGCCGACGACATCACCGCCCCGCCGCCGCTGGCAATCACCGATGGCGCATACGGTGCCGGTGAACCTTGCTGGCGGGCAATGTCGTTGGCCGAGGCAAATACCTGCAACGGCCCGGTGACGTCGAGCAATTGCACGTTGGCGAAAGCGAGTACGTGAATGGTTTTCGGCATTTTGGCGTAATTCGTGGGGTGATTGGCGTATGCGCCAAATCCTAGGCGCTTACAGTGAAGTCGTCCACCCACTTCAGGAGAAAAACACCATGACCTTGCAGATCGGTTTTCTGTTGTTTCCACAGGTGCAACAACTCGACCTCACCGGCCCTTACGACGTGCTGGCCTCGTTGCCCGATGTGAAGGTGCATCTGATCTGGAAGGACCTGATGCCCATCACCGCCAGCACCG
>RCUS01000138.1_pt1 | contig 59392 bp, 47 predicted proteins | sample 2166221 | NCBI WGS metagenome assembly RCUS01 (sample SAMN09932758, study PRJNA488358) | compost metagenome | isolation source: compost soil in cyclohexanecarboxylic | place: Germany: Experimental Botanical Garden
GGGTGCTCCGGGTTGCTGCATTTTTTCATGACATTCTGACTCGAATCGAGCGGGGGCATTTTGCCCTCTGTTATACATGAGAGCTTACGCGCTTTTGCGCCCGCTTGGCAACCTTCACATCAAGCGCACACGCTCTTTTTGCCCGATTTCATGCCAATCGTCACACGCTGCCATAATCACGATGGAAACTATTGCCTAAAATCATATTCCGTGACTTTTTGAATATGTGCTTTTGATAACAGTCGTGTCAAGGCGGGCGCGCGCGATGATGACACGTCCGGTATGCGGCTGTTACCCCACACCGTATGTGCGCCGGCAACATTGGCGTGGTGGGGCAGCGTGCCGCCCCCGGCGGCATTTTGCTTTATGCTGGAGCAACATTCACCTTGCCAACCCGGAGGACCCCCATGCCCGCCCCACGCCCGCTCCAGCTTGCCGTTGCCTATGGCGCAGCCCTGCTTGCTTTCCTTGCCATCGATGCGCTGTGGCTGGCCGTGCTGATGCAGGAAACCTACGCGCAGGCGCTGGGGCCCTTGCTGGCCGCGCAGCCGCGCTGGACTCCGGCCGTGCTGTTCTATGTCTTGTACCTGCTGGGGCTGCTGGTGTTTGCCATGGCGCCGGCCCTGCGCGCGGGCAGCGGCCGCAGGGCTGCGGCGCTGGGGGGCTTGCTGGGGCTGGTGGCCTATGGCACCTATGACCTGAGTAACTATGCCACCTTGCAAGCCTGGCCGCTGGCCTTGACGGTGATCGACATGGCGTGGGGCAGCGTGCTGTCCGCCACGGCGGCCACGGCCGGCTACCTGGCCGCCAGCCGCCTCGTGCGCAACGTCAGCGCGTAAAACGCAAGGCCAGCACGGTGAGGTTGTCGCTGTGCAGGCCGGCGGGCGGATGGGCGTGAAAATCATCAAGCAGCGCCGTGACGGCTTGCCCGGCGTTCTTGCCGGCGCACAGCGATGGCCAGCGGGCGGTCAGCGCCAGCGGGTCGGCGCAGGCCCAGAAGCCATCGCTGGCCAGCAAGTAGCAGGCGCGTGGCCGCAACTGCAGCACCCTGCGGTCGCCCAGGTGCGACAGAAAAGGCGGTAAATTGCCCGCATCGAGCGCGCGTAGCGGCTTGTCGAGCTGCAAGGTATCGCCGATGGCGTTACCCAGGATAAATGCCTGCGAGATTTGCGGATGGTGGATGCCATGCACGCAAGCGCGCCAGCCGGCTTCGTCCAGCACCCCGCGCATGGCGTGCACGGTGGCCGGCACATGGTCGACGGTGAGGATGCTGGCCGTGCCGTCCGCCACTTCATACAGGCGCGAGTCGCCCACATGGTAGAGCAGCGGCGCCTGGCCGGCCGGTATTTCCAGCAGGGTCAGGGTGGTGCCGGGCTGGCGCGCCGCTGCCGGCGTCTCGCCGGCGAACTGGCTTTGCAGGCGCGTGTGCAACTGGTCGAGGTGGGCTGACAGGCTGCGCGTATCGTGACAGGCGGGCACGGCCAGCAGTCCCTGCACGGCCGCTTCGGCCGCTTCGCGCCCGTGGCCGTGGCCGCCCATGCCATCGAGCACGGCGGCGCGCACATGGCCGGCGGGCCAGCCCGGCACCTGGCAGCGCAGCGGCGCCTGTCCCGACAGGTACACGGCCTGGCCCTGGGCATCGATCAGCAGGAAATTGTCCTGGTTCTCGTGCCGTGGAACGGGGCCGGCGCCCACGCTGCTGCCAGCGGCGGCATCGAGCCAGGGGCCAAAGTCCAGCGCGTCTTTAATGAAATGCATCGTTTGCTGCGGTCCGGGCGGTAAGAATGTTGATCATAGGACACAGCTTAGCTGATATTTCTTGCAGGCGATACGTTGCCTCTCCAATAAAAAAACCTGCGGCAGCAGGCTGGCGCAGGTTTTTTGAAGCAGGGCAAGGCTTAACGGCGATGGCCCCAGCCGTGGCCATGGCCGCGGTCGTTGTCATAGTAGCGGTCGCGGTGGCCATGGCCGCGGTAGTAGCCGCGGCCCGGCTGCACGTACACGACAGCCGGCGGGCCGTAGTAGCGCGGCGGCGGTGCGTAATAGACCGGCTGCGGCGCCGGCGCGTAGTACACAGGCTGTGGCGCAGGCGCATAATAGGTTTCGCGGTAGCCGCCGCGATAGCCGCCACGGTCATAATAGCGGTCATTCGTATTGATGCTGTTGCCAACGGCGGCGCCGATGACGCCACCGACGATCGCGCCGTTACGGCCGCCGGTGCTGTTGCCAATGGCCGCCCCGACAACGGCGCCTGCAACGGTATTGAAGTCGCGGTCGCCGGCGACTGCGGCCGAAGACACAGCCACTGCCGCTACCATTACCGCACCCAGGAGTTTCTTGTTCAACATGGCATTTCCTTCCATTCCGGCGAGATCACAATGATCTGCATGAAGTGGACTATATCTGCTGCACCGCGCTTGTTCCACGTCTAATACAACTTATTACATTCGAACCCGGCCGGTAACAACTGGGCCTGTCAGCGCGAGCGGGCTTGCCATTCCGGGCGCAGCAGGCTGTACATTTTGACATCGCGCATGCTGCCATTGATGAAGAACGCCTGGCGCATCAGTCCCTCCTGCGTAAAACCGTTCTTTTGCGCAATGCGCTCTGACGCCGTGTTCTGCGGGTCCATCAGCAGTTCCAGCCGGTGATACGTGTAGGCATGGAACAGGTAATCGACCAGCAGGCGCGTGGCTTCGCTGGTGTAGCCGCGCCCGCCGCGCTGCGGGTCGAACAGGCGGTAGCCGATTTCGCGCGAGGCTGGCGTGCGGCTCTTGAAATGCGTGATGGTGCCGATGATGTGCTGGTGCTGGTCCTCGATCAGGAACAGTTCGCTGTCTTCCGTGACCAGGCCCGTCTGCATGAATTCGCGGCGTATCACCTCGGGCGACTTGAACTGCATGGAAAAGAATTCGCCGCGCGAAGGCAGGTCGTTGACCAGCGCGATGTAGTTGTTCAGGTCGGCGGCTTGCACGTGCCTGACGGTACACAGTGTTCCCTTGAGCATGGCGGTATCCAGTGGTGGGTGCGAACTGCATGGTAATCCACCTGGGCTGGCGCAGGCAATCGCGCGCGGTAAAAGTTGCTGCAGCGACAGAATAAATGCGTTATCGTAGAACGCTGTGCCATGCCCCTGCGCATGGCGTATCCGCACTGATTTTTTGACTGGAAACCCCATCGTATGACGACCTTCCTGACTGGCGCGCCACTGCGCCGTTGCGCTGTATCCCTGAGCATAGGCTGCCTGCTCAGCGCCGGCGCCTTTGCCGCCGCGCCAGGCAATGCGCCGCAGGCGCTGGCGCAGGTGCGCGACACGGCCCTGCACAGCGACTGGGCATATGCCCGCCTGGCCGACATGACGGACCTGATCGGCCCGCGCCTGTCCGGTTCCGCCGGCGCGGCGGCCGCCGTGCAGCAGGTGGCCGACACCCTGCGCCAGCTGGGCGCGAAAGTCACCTTGCAGCCCGTGAAAGTGCCGCACTGGGTGCGCGGCGTGGAAACGGCGGAGATCGTCGACTACGCGGGCCGCCCGCAAGGCGTCAGCCAGCGCGTGGTGCTCACGGCCCTGGGCGGCTCCGGCGCCACGCCAGCCGCCGGCCTGACGGCGCCCGTGATCCTCGTGAAAAGCTTCGAGGAACTCAAGGCGCGCGCGGCGGAAGTGAAGGGCGCCATCGTGCTGATCGACACGCCGTTCGACCAGGAGATGGCCGAGCGCGGCCTGGCCGGCGTCACGTATGGCCAGGGCTCGCGCTTCCGCTTCAACGGACCGAAGGCGGCCGCCGAACTGGGCGCCGTGGCCGCGCTGGTGCGCTCGGTGGGCGGCGCGGACTTCCGCATCCCGCACGCGGGCGCCACCGGACTGGAAGACGGCAAACGGATTCCCGCCGCCGCCGTCACCGTGGAAGACGCCTTGCTGATCGGCCGCCTGGCCGCGCGCGGTCCGCTGAAAATGCACCTGACCCTGACGCCGCAAAACCTGCCGGACGCCGACAGCTACAACGTCATCGCCGACTGGCCTGGCACGGACAAGGCCGACGAAGTGGTGGTGGTCTCCGGCCACCTCGATTCCTGGGACCTGGCGACGGGCGCGCACGATGATGGCGCCGGCGTGGTGGCGGCCATGGGCGTGGTGGAAACCCTGAAAAAGCTCGACTACCGGCCGCGCCGCACCATCCGCGTGATCGCCTGGATGAACGAGGAAAATGGCGGCCGTGGCGGCCAGGCCTATTTCGAGGCCAACAAGCAGGCGCTGGGCAAGCAGTATGCGGCCATTGAAATGGACAGCGGCGCCGGCCGGCCGTTCGGCATCAAGGCCAGCGTGGGCCCGAAAGCGGAAAAACTGTTCGCCCCCTTGCTGGCGGCCTTGCAGCCGATGGGCGCGCACGCCTTCACGCGCCGCGACGCGCTGGGCACGGGCGACTTGCACCGCCTGGAAACGGGTGGCGTGCCCAGTTTCGAGCCGCTGGTCGACAGCCATAGCTACTTCCACTACCACCACACGGCCGCCGATACGCTGGACAAGGTCGATCCGGATAACCTCAAGCGCAACGTCGCGCTGATGTCATCGCTGGCCTGGTTCCTCGCCAATATCGACGGCGAGATCGGCCGCGCGCCGGAGCAGGGCCAGTAATACACGCTATCGCGGGCCGCCGGCTTGCCGGCGCGGCCCGCGTGCTGTTGACCACATCCATCGAACGCATGCCATGACCTCATCTTCCGCCGCCATCGACAGCGCCATCCACCTGATCCGCACCTACACGGCCCTGCATCCCCGCAGCGCCGACACGCTCGAGGGCGTGGCGCAGTGGTGGCTGGACGCGCAAATTCCACTCGACGTCACGGCGGCCGCGCTCGCGCAGCTGCGCGCGGCCGGCGAAATGGAGCATGTCGAGGTCGGCACGCGCCAGCTGTGGCGCCGGCACCGGTCCGGCGACTGAACAGGGGCGGGTGGCCAGTCCACCCCTCAGTTTTTCAAATACCAGCCCTCCGCAAAGACAATTTGCCTGGATGGGGCGGCAATCATAAGATGTGCAGCTGTAAATAATTCTCATTTAGTTGGGAATCCATCCTACGCTGCATACTCGCCTGGCCCATGGCGGCCCGGTTTGGCCTCTCTTCTGATTGTCAGGAACGCTGGTGCCCCGTCTTCGCTTGCTTTTGCCCCTACTCCTTGCCGGCTGGCTGGCGCTTGCCGGCGCCCGCGCGCAAGCGCTGGCCGCAGCGCCCGCGCCACGCATCGAGCGCTGTACCATCGCCGATGAACAGGGCGACTTCGGCTTGCCCACGCCCTATACCCATGCCAGCGGCGGCATGGGTTATACGCTGACCAGCCTGATTTTCGACACCCTGGTGTGGCGCGACGCCACTGGCAAGCTGGTGCCGGGGCTGGCCAGCGCGTGGCGGGAAAGCGCCGACCACCGCACCATTGAGTTCACCCTGCGCCCCGACGCGCGCTGGCATGACGGCAAGAGCGTCACGGCGGCCGACGTGGTGTTTACGTTTGCGTATCTGCGCCAGCACCCGCATCCGCTGTTCGACCTGGGCGCCATCGACAATGTGGACGACCTGGGCAAGGGGCGGGTGCGGGTGCGCCTGAAGCGCGTGTATGCGCCATTCGTGGCGCAGCTGGCCGGCTCCGTGCCCATCCTGCCGCAGCATGTGTATGCGCACCTGGCCGATCCGCAGCACATCAAACAGGCCGATATCGTCGGCAGCGGTCCCTATCGCCTGGGCGCCTATGACAAGGCGGCGGGCCGCTACCTGTTTACGGCGAACGAAGAATACTACCTGGGTCCGCCCAGGGTGCGCAGCCTGCTGTTCCTGCGCATGCAGCCTTCGCTTGCCGTGGGCGCGCTCAAGCGGGGGCAGGTGGACATGATCCGCAGTCTGCCGGCGCCGCTGGCCGCCGAAGTGGCCCGTTTCGCCAGCGTGGTCAGCGCCCCTTCCGGCCATCCCGTGCGGCTGCGCTTCAATCATGCGCGTGCGCCGTTCGACGACAAGCGCCTGCGCCAGGCCATCGCGCGCGGCATCGACCGCCAGGAGCTGCTGCGCGTGGTCGAGAACGGGCAGGGCGAAGTGTCCGCCGGACGCTTCGTGCGGGGCAGCATCTGGCAGAGCGGCGCGCCGTTCGATGCGTATGCCTACGATCCAGCGGTCGCGCGGCGCATGCTGGCGGAGCTGGGCTACCGCGCCGCGCCCGATGGCCGCCTGCGGGGCAGCGGCGGCAAGCCCTGGGTGCTGGAACTGGCGGCGGCGCGCAGCCTGGCGCGGCCCGCCAGCCAGCTGGCCGGCCAGCTGGAAAAGCTGGGCATGGAAGTCAATGTGCGCATCATGGACAGCGGCATCCTGGGCGCGCGCATCGCCGCCGCCGATTTCGACCTGGCCCTCGTCAGCCAGGGCAGCAATGGCGATCCGGAAAGCATGCTGCGGCAAACGGCGGGCAACGGCGCCTACAGCGATGCCTTCCGCCGCGCCGACTTGCTGGAGCTGCTGCAGCAGCAGGTCGGCACCGTCGACGTGGCCAAGCGGCGCGCGCTGCTCGACCGCGCCCAGGCCATCTATGCCGACGAGCTGCCGGCCTTTTTCCTGTATTCGCCGCAGTGGATCACGGCGGCCAATGCGCGCCTGCGGCCGTGGTTCACGCCGGGCGGCATCGCCGTCGGCATCTCGCTGCCGCTGAACAAACTGATGTTCGTGCAGTAGACGGGAGCCGACGCTGAGCGCTTTTTCCTTCCTGGGCCGGCGCGCCGCAGGCTATGCGCTGGCCTTGCTGGCGCTCGTCAGCCTTGACTTCGCGCTGCCGCTGCTCATGCCGGGCGACCCCGTCACGGCCTTGCTGGGGCAGGATGCGCTGATCGAACTCGATGCGGCAGAACGCGACGCCCTGCTGGCGCGCCATGGCCTGGGCGGCGGGCAGCCGCTGTGGCAGCTGTACCTGGCGCACCTGGCGCAGCTGCTGCGGTTCGACCTTGGCTATTCCATCCGCCATGGCATGCCGGTGGCGGACCTGCTGGCGCAGCACCTGCCGTGGACCGTGCTGCTGGTGGCCTGCGCGCTGGCGCTGGCCCTGCTGCTGGGCGTGGTGCTGGGCATCGAGGCCGCGTTCGCGCAGGGCAGGCCGATGGACCGCGCGCTGACGGCGGCCACCCTGGCGCTCGACAGCATCCCGCCCTTTGCCCTGGCGATGGGGCTGGTGATGCTGTTCGCCTACGGCCTGGAATGGCTGCCCAGCAATGGCGCCATGGCGCCGTTTTCCACACGGACGGGCATGGCGGCCTGGCGCGAGCGCGCGCAGCACCTGCTGCTGCCCGTGTGCGCCATGGCGCTGCCGGCCGCCGCCGGCGTGTTCCTGAGCGCGCGCGCCACGGCCGTCGCCGTGCGCCAGCGCACCTTCATGGACCTGGCCCGCGCGCAGGGCACGGGGCCGTTCGCCTTGCGCTACCGCCACCTGGCGCCCAACGTGCTGGCCGTGGTGCTGTCGCGCCTGGGCGCCGTGTCCGCGCGCCTGGTGTCGGGCGCCGTGTACGCGGAAACCGTGTTCGCCTATCCGGGTATCAACCTGGTACTGACGGACGCCATCGTCAAGCACGACTACCCGCTGGTGCGCGGCGCCCTGCTGGCCACGGGGCTGCTGCTGTTCGCCATGAATCTGCTGGCCGATGTGCTGGCCGGCCGCCTGGCGCGGCGTGCGCAGCGCGCGCCATGAATGCCTCGGTGCGCGCGGGAACGGTGCTGCTGATGGCGCTGACGCTCATGCTGGCCGGCGCCAGCTGGCTGCAGCCGGGGCCGGGCGACGCCATCGATGCCGTGCTGGCGCCGCCCGGCGCCGGGCACTGGCTGGGAACCGACGACCTGGGCCGCGACGTCTTGCTGCGCCTGGCCGCCGCCGCGCTGCCAACGCTGGGCATCGGCGTGGCCGTGAGCGCTGCCAGCATCGCGCTGGCCGTGCTGCTGGCGCTGTGCGGGCTGGCCTGGCCGGCCGCCGACGCGCTCGTGCTGCGGCTGGCCGACCTGTTCAGCGCCTTGCCGTCGACCCTGGTCTTCATCGTCATCGCCTCGGCCATGCAGCCTGGCGTGCCGGCCCTGGTGGCGATGCTGGCCGCGTTCGGCTGGGATGCGGAATTTCGCGCGTTGCGCCTGCGCCTGCGCCAGGTGTGGCGCCAGGAGAGCCTGGACGCGGCGCGCCTGGCGGCGGCATCGGGCACGTATCTGCTGCGCCGCCATGTGTGGCCGGCCATGGCGGGGCTGCTGGCCGTGCAAGCCGTCGCCCTGGTGCGGCGCGCCGTGTTTCACTACGCGGGCCTGGCTTTCCTGGGGCTGGCCGATCCGCGCACCCCGACCTGGGGCGGCATGCTCAATGAAGCCATGCCCTATCTGGCCCACCCGGACGCGCGCACCTGGATTCTGGCGGCATGGGGATGCCTGGCCATGCTGCTGATCGCGCTGGCGCTGCTGGGCCAGGGCCTCGACGAGCGCGCGCGATGCTAGCGGCGGGCGCTTTCTGCGTCGACGCCGATGGCCGCCAGCTGCTGCGCCAGCTGCACTTCCAGGCGCGCCCCGGCGTGCCGCTGGTGATCATCGGCGAATCGGGCGCCGGCAAGAGCACCCTGGCGCGCGCCTTGCTCGGCATGGCGCCGGGGCGCGCCAGCGGCAGCCTGCGCGCCGGCGGCATGCAGTTGGTGGGGGCGGACGAAACGGCGCTGCGGCGCTGGCGCGGCCGCCAGGCGGGCCTGGTGCCGCAAGACGTGCACGACGCCCTCAACCCCCAGCACACCTTGCTGGCCCAGGTGGCGGCGCCGTTGCGGCGGCACCTGGGCCTGCGGCGCGGTCCGGCGGATCAGGCGGCCGCTGACTTGCTGCTCTCGCTGGGCCTGGCGGAAACCCTGCACCGGCGCTATCCGGCCCAGTGCAGCGGCGGCCAGCTGCAGCGCGTGCTGCTGGCGGCGGCGCTGGCGCCTGCGCCGGCCCTGCTGGTGCTGGACGAACCGACGTCCGCGCTCGATCCCGCCACCAGCGCGCTGGTGCTCGAACGCCTGCGCGTCGAGGCGGTGCGGCGCCAGCTGGTGGTGGTGACGCACGACCTGGATCTGGCGCGCGCGCTCGATGGCGACGTGCTGGTGCTGTACGGCGGCAGCGCCGTGGAAACGGGGCCGGCCGCATCGGTGCTGGCGTCGCCGCGCCATCCCTACACGCGCGGCCTGCTGCGGGCCTGGCCGCGCGCGAACGGCAAGGATTTGCAGGGCATCGCCGGCATCCATGAAGAAAGCGCGCGCGGCTGCGCCTTCGCCAGCCGCTGCAGCCAGCGCATCGCCCGCTGCGGCGAGGAAGCGCCGGCGCTCGACGCGCAAGGCGTGGCCTGCCTGCGCGGCGGCATCGTCAGCGTGCTGTCGGCGCGCGGCCTGCACAAGCGCCTGGGCGGGCAAGCCGTGCTGACGGGCGCGGACCTGGAAGTGCAGTCGGGCGAGACGGTGGTCATCGTCGGCGCGTCCGGCGCCGGCAAGTCGACCCTGGCGCGCATCCTCGTCGGCCTGCAGCAGGCCGACGCGGGCACGGTGGCCACGCCGGCGCGCGAGGAGGGCGGCGCGGCGGCGGGCATCGCTTATGTGCCGCAACATGCGGGCGCCTCGGTGGCCAGCCATTTCACGGTGTTCGAGGCGGTGGCCGAGCCGCTCCTCATTGCAGGCAGCGACGGCATGGACGCCTGCCGCGCGGCGGCGCTGCGGGCGCTGGCCGACGTGCGCCTGCCGGCCACGCCGGCTTTCCTGGCGCGCCAGGCGCGCAGCTTGAGCGGCGGGGAATTGCAGCGCCTGGCCATCGCGCGGGCGCTGATCGCCGATCCTGCCGTGCTGGTGGCCGATGAGCCGACCGCCGCGCTGGACGCCTCGGTGCAGGCCAAGGTGCTGCGCCTGCTGCTCGATGTGCAGGAGGCGCGCGGCCTGGCCCTGCTGCTGATCACGCACAATCTGCCCGTCGCCCGCCACGTGGCGGACCGCATCGTGCGGCTGGAAAACGGCCGCTGCGTGGCAGAGGCCCCGGGGCCGCCGGCGGGCCAGGAAGGCGCCGCGCCGGTGGCCTGGATGCGCCTGGCCTAATTGAGGAAATCGCCTACATACACCAGGTGTTCGAACGGCGGCTTGTCGTTCTCCGTGCGGGCCAGCACCGTGCCCAGGGTGGCGCGCAGCACGGCCTGTTTCGCGTCGGCGCCCGCATGTGCGACGATGGCCAGCGGCGTGCTGGCTGGCATGTGGCGCGAGAGGCGTTCGACCAGCGAGGGCAGGTCGGCGCGCATGGTAAAGAACACCAGGGTGGAACCCGTGGCGGCCAGCTTGTCCAGGGTGTCGCTGCCCGTGTAGTCGTCGCGCGTGTCGGCCGAGGCGGCGAGGATGACGGAGCGGCTGTGCTTGCCGCCGGTGACATCGCGGGCCAGCGCCGCATTGGCCGCATTGAAGCAGGAGATGCCAGGCACGACGATGGGATTGAGTTCGCTGAACTCGCTCAGGTAGCCAGATTGCGGCCCGAAGATCATGGCGTCGCCATAGTCAAGCACGGCGACGGTCTTGCCGGCCGCCGCCGCCGCGTGGATGATCTCGCGCGTCTGCTTTTCCATGGCATCGACTTCCTCTTCCGGCGTATCGCGCCGCGCCAGGGGGCTGAACAGGCCGTGGCCCGCCTTGTGCTGCTCCTTGCCGCTGAGCAGTTCGGCGAATGCTTCCAGCAGGCGCGGGATGCCGAACACGATATCGACGCCGCGCAGGGTTTTCTGCGCCTTGACGGTGATGCTGTCCGGGTCGCCGATGCCGGCGCTGACGAGGTACAGGCCGCAGCGCGCGCCCGCTTGGGTGGTGTAGGTCATGGTGGTCTTCTCTCTACGGATGGATGATGGGGATGATGCTTTCGCTTAAAACTGGTAACTGGCGCTCACGCGCACGTCGCGCCCCGGCTCCGGCAGGATGTTGCCGCTACCGCCATCGAGCGAACTGTGGCTCGTGTAGCGCTTGTCGCCCAGGTTGCGCACGGCCAGCGCCAGGTTCAGGGCGCGCAAGGCGGCCGGCTGCCATTGCAGCTGCACGTCGTGCAGCACGTAGCCGGCCCGCTGCACCGCCGCTTTCGGCACGTCGTCCAGGCGCCGCACGGCGTTCAGCGTGTAGCCGGCTGTCAGGCCGGGCAGCACCTGCCACTGGCTGTCCCACGTCAGGCGGTCGCCCAGCGCCGTGCCCACGCGGCGCGCCGGGCTCAATGGCTTGCCGCCCACGGTGGTATCGGCCAGCACCACGCCCAGGGACGTGTGATAGCTGCCGCGCTGCCAGAGCGCTTTGCCTTCCCAGCCCTTGCTGCGCAAGGTGTCTGGCATGTTGCGGATATACGCGGGGTAGACGGCGCCCTGGCCGGCCCACTCGATCAGGTTGGCGATGCGCGTGTCGAAATAGCCGAGGCGCACGGTCAGGCGGTCGCCATCCCGCAGCGCATTGGCGCCTTCGTACTGCAGGCCCGCTTCGCGCGTGGCGGAGGTTTCCGGCTTGAAGGGCTTGCCGTTATTGAAATTGCTTTTTTTATCCACGCTGGTGAGGAAACCGATGGGGATGATGCCGCTGGCGCGCACGGCTTCGCCATAGCTGGCGAAGGCGCCCACGCCGCGGCCCAGTTCCAGCTCGGCGCCCGCGTTCGGCGACGTCTTGCCGCCCTTCACATTGCGCGGTCCGAAGGCCGTGTTGTAGTGGTCATGGCGCACGCCCAGCGACAGCTGCAAGGCTTGCCAGCGCATGCGCTCCTGCACGAAGACGCCCAGGTTGCGTGCCTGCGTCGATTTGCGGCCCGGCCCCAGGATGGCCGCACCGAGCACGCCGTTGGTGATGCCTTCCTCGTCCATGAAGTCGGCGCCGGCCGTCAGGCGGTGCTGCGTGCCGGCCCAGGCCAGGTGCGCCGTGTTGCGCGCGCTGCCGCCCCATTCCCGCGTCCTGGCGCTGCGCGCCTGGCTCACGTCTTCCAGTGCGTTCTCGTTCTGGTACAGATTGAATTTCCAGTCCAGCAGGCCATTGCCGGCCGGCTGGTAGCGGTGCTCCACGGTATAGGTGTGGCGTTCGCTGCGTTGGTAGGTGGGCATGGCGTTCGCGGGCGCATAGCCGTTGTCGCTGCCGACCCTGCTGAACAGGTAGAGGCCCGCATTGCGGTTGCGCGCCGCGCCCAGGCGCAGGCTGTGGCCGGCCAGGTCCAGCAAGCTCAGTTTGAGCAGGTAGTCGCGGTCATGGCCGGCCGAATTGGGCACGTCGCCGCCGCCGCCGATGCGGTAGTTGTCGCGGTTGACGGCGCTCACGTGGGCCAGCAAGCCCAGTTTATTGTCCAGCGTCTCGCCGGGCATGCCATACACGCTGATGGCGCCGCGCAGCGCCTCGTCGGCGCTGGCGTAGGCCGCGCGCACGCTGGCGCCCGCGCGCTTGCCGGGCGCCAGCAAGTCTTGCGCGTCGACCGTGTCAAAGCGGATGCTGCCGCCCAGCGCGCCCGGCCCCGCATCGGCGCTGGGCCCAGGCTGGATATCGACCTGTTTCAGCAGGTCGGGGTCGATGCCGCCCAGGTCGCCCCGGTGCTGGTGCAGGCTGCGGCCCTGGCGCGCGCCATCGATGCTGATGTTCAGGTTGGCGCCATCGACGCCGCGCAGGTAGAGGCGCTGCGCATTGCTGGCGCCGCCGCCGATGCTGACGGCAGGTTCGTTGGCGAAGATGTCGGCCACGTCCATCGCCTGCTGGCGCTGCAGGGTCTCGCGGGAAATGCGCGTAATGCCGGGCAGCGGCGCGTCCGGTGCGGACTGGCCGATGAGTTTGACTTCGGGCAGGGTAGCCAGCGGCGCGGCCGGTTCGGCGAGTTCGGCGCGCGTGTCCGGCGTTTGCTGGGCGATAGCGAGTGGGGCGATGGGCAGCGCGCTGGCGCCAAGCAGGAACAGTGGAACGGCAAGGGGTACGGCATGTCGCATGGGAAGGTCGTCTTTATCAGAAGGGAAGCCACGGGGGGTAGGGAGGGCGCAGGTGCTGGCCTGCGCAGCGTCAGTCGAATCTGCTACAGCAGCGCTGTCCCGGGACTGGAAGTGGCGCGCCGCGCCGCTCCCGGTCCCTGAAATACCCGGTTGGCTTCATCTCGTCAGCCGCCATTCTGGAAGAGGCGGACGACCTTGGCTATTTGTATTTCTTGAGACGGCCCATCAGGAAAACTGAGGGCTGGCGCTCAATGGCAGGCGCGCTTGGCCACCAGGGTCAGGATGTCATAGCTGGCCACCAGCTCGTCGTTCTGGTTGGTGACCTGCACGTCCCACGACACCACGCCCTGGCCCACGCCCTTGTCGTCGCGGCGCTGGCGGTCGACCTTGCGCTTGCAGGTGAGGCGCGCGCGAATGGTGTCGCCGATGCCGACCGGGGCGACGAAGCGCAGGTCGTCGAGCCCGTAATTGGCCAGCACGGGACCGGGCGCCGGCGAGACGAACAGGCCGGCGGCCGCGGCCAGCACGAAATAGCCGTGCGCGATGCGCCTGCCGAACTGCGAATCGCGCGCGGCGATCTCGTCGAAATGCATGTAGAAATAATCGCCCGAGATGCCGCCAAAGCCGACGATGTCGGCCTCGCAGACGGTGCGCCGGTGCGTCAGCAGCGATTCGCCCACTTCCAGTTCGTCGAAATGCTTGCGGAACGGATGCTGCACGCTTTCGCGCACGGCGGCGCCGCGCACGTATTCGCCCGTCACGGCCGTCAGCATGGTGGGCGAGCCTTGCAGCGCCGAGCGTTGCAGGTATTGCGAGATGGCGCGCAGGCCGCCCAGCTGCTCGCCGCAGCCGGCGCGTCCGGGGCCGCCGTACTTCAGGTGCGCCGACGCCAGCACGTCCGTTCCCGCCGCCGCCACTTCGCGTTCCAGCACCAGCACGCGTCCGTGCGAGGCGGCCAGGCGCGGCACGGCATACGCGGCCAGCTTCGGATCGCGCGTGGCCAGCGTGCTGGCCAGGCTGCCCCGACCACGCGCGGCCAGCGCCAGCGCTTCTTCCACGTCCGCATACGGCATCAGCGCGCAGACGGGGCCGAAGGCCTCGATTTCATGCACGGCGTCGCCGCGCGCGCCGCCACGGCACAGCAGCAGGGTGGGCGTGGCAAAGGCGCCATCGCGCACGCCGTCGCCCGAGGGCGCGTAGCCGTCCACCTGGCCGCAGACGATGTCGCTTTCCTCAGCCAGCGCGCGCACGCGGGCGCCCAGTTCGCTGCGCTGTGCCTGCGACGCCAGCGGTCCCATTTGCACGCCCGCCTGCGCCGGGTCGCCGATCACCACGGCCGCCAGGCGTTCGCGCAGGCGCGCCGTCAGCGCCTCGATCTGCCCGTGCGGCACCATGACGCGGCGGATGGCGGCGCCGTCCTGGCCCGCCTTGACCGTCATCGACCGCACGATGGCGTCGACCAGCAGCTCGAACTCCGGCTCGCCGCTGCGCACGTCCGGTCCCAGGATGGCGCAATTGAGCGACGCCGCGCCCAGGCTGACCTGCACCGAGCGCGCCAGCAGGTTGGGGTGGTTGCGCAAGGTCGTGGCGGTGGCGTCCGAACCGGTGAAGCTGACAGCGTCGTTGTCCTGCAGCCGGGCCAGCAGCGCGTCGGCCGGGCCGATGGCCAGCTGCAGCGCGCCTTTCGGCAGCAGGCCGGAAGCGTCGATCAGGCGCACCAGCGCTTCGGCCAGGTAGCTGGTGCAGGTGGCCGGCTTGACGATGCAGGGCATGGCGGCCAGGAAGCTGGCGGCGAATTTTTCCAGCAGCGACCAGACGGGCAGGTTGAAGGGGTTGATATGCAGGGCCACGCCGCCGCGCGGCACCATGATGTGCGTGCCGGCCGCGCCGCCGCGCCGGCACAGCGACATGGCCGGCGCTTCATGCAGCACATTGCCCGAAGGCAGGCCGCTGGCGGCGATGCCGGCGTAGGAATTGAGCACGCCGATGCCGGCGCAGATATCCTGCTTGCTGTCGGCGCGCGTGGCGCCGCTCTGGTAGGCGATGGTATACAGCGCTTCTCGATGCTGCTGGATATGCGTTGCCAGCGCCCGCAGGCAGGCCGCCCGCTGCTGGAAGTCCAGGGCCATCAGGGCCGGCACGCCGGTGCGGCGCGCATAATCGAGCGCCTGCTGCGCGTCGACCGACTCGGCATGCGTGTGATAGATCAGCGAATTGTCGATGGCGCTGTGCAGCGACAGGCCCGCTTCGCTGCCCATCCAGCGTCCGCCTATCCAGCTTTGCAGTGTGCTTACCTTGTTCATGCTTGTTCCTCTTTTTTTTGCGTGAGCGATGCCGCCGTTTCCAGCGCATCGATGAACATGCCCGCCACGTCGAAACCCGTCTGCTGCATGATTTCGCGGAAGCAGGTGGGACTGGTGACATTGATTTCGGTCAGGTGCGCGCCGATCACGTCCAGGCCGACCAGCAGCAGGCCGCGCGCCGCCAGCAGCGGCGCCAGGGTCTCGGCGATATCGCGGTCGCGCGACGTCAGCACGCGCGCTTCGCCGCGTCCGCCGGCCGCCAGGTTGCCGCGCACTTCGCCTGCCTGCGGTATGCGTGCCAGCGCATGCGGCACGGGCTTGCCGCCGATCAGCAGGATGCGCTTGTCGCCTTCGCTGATGGCGGGAATGTAGCGCTGCGCCATGATGGTGACGGCGCTGTCGCGCGTCAGCATTTCCACGGTGGCGCCCAGGTTCATGCCGTCCTCGCGCACGCGGAAAATGCCGGCGCCGCCCATGCCGTCGAGCGGCTTGAAGATGACGTCGCCGTGCTCGGCGTGGAAGGCGCGCAGGCGCGACGGCTCGCGGCTGACGAGGGTCGGCGCGCAGAATTGCGCAAATTCCAGGATCGCCAGTTTCTCGTTGTGCTTGCGCACGGCCGATGGCCGGTTGAAGACGCGCGCACCCTGGCGCTCGGCCATGTCCAGCAGATGCGTGCTGTACAGGTATTCCATGTCGAAGGGTGGATCCTTGCGCACCAAAACCGCGTCGAACTGCGCCAGCGGCAGCGTTGTCGCCGCCTCGCGGTGGAACCACGTGCCCGCTTCGTCGACCAGCTGCACGCGCGCCGCGTTGGCGCTGACCACGCCGCCTTCGCAGTGCAGATGCTGCTGCTCGAACACGTGCAGTGCGTGGCCGCGCGCGGCCGCTTCCTGCATCATCGCGTAAGTCGAATCTTTCTTGATGTTCAACAGCTCGAGGCGGTCAGCCAGGATCGCGATTTTCATCGATGCGCCTTTCATTCAAATGGGGTGGGGTAGAGGAAAACTATGCTGCCGCGCCAGTGCGCGCCGCAGCCGTGGCGCCATGCGCCAGGTCCGTGTTGCCGGCATATTTCTGCAGCGATGGTAGCGCAACGAACGCCATTCGGCTCCTCAGATATTTGGACGTCCGCCCTCAGATATTGCGTCTTGTGAGGCACCCTCGATCGGTCTTAGCATCATTGGCGAAATGTCACTACCCAAGCCGGCATGACCGGATATAACCGCCACATGAGGACACAATGATGCGCCGCTCTTTCAAGACCAATCTCGACATCCGTTACCGCGACACCGACTCGATGGGCCACGTCAGCAGCCCCGTGTACTACGAGTACATGCAGACGGCCTACCTCGAATACATGCACCGCATCCTGGAAATTCCAAAGAGCGAAAAGCTGCCGCACATCATGGTGAAAACCGCGTGCGAATACATCGCCCAGGCCAAGTACGGCGACAAGGTGCTGGTGCTCAGCCATGTCTCCAAGTTCGGCGGCAAGAGCTTTGAAATGGAACACATCATGCACATCGGCGACGAGCAGGGCGTGGTGATGGCCAAGGCCATTTCCGTGCACGTCATGTACGACTATGACAAGCAGGCCACGCAGCCCGTGCCCGAGTCGTTCAAGCAGACCGTGCTGGCCTACCAGGGCAGCCTTTAAGATGGCGCGCCTGGCATCGATGCAAGCGTTGGGCGCTTCGCTGCTCATGATCGCGGGCGCCACGGCGTGCGTGGCCGCCGGCGCCGCCGAACCGGCGCGGCGCGTGCTGACGCCGATCGACTGGCCCGCTGCCGGCCAGGCCCGCGCCAGCGCGGCGCAGGCCGACGCCGTGCTGCGGCCGCTGCGCGCCACGGCGCCGGCCGGCCTGGCGCAGGTCAGGATACCGGTACTGCTGCTGCCCGCCGAAGGCGACTGGGGCGCGCCGCGCTTCCACGGCCAGGGCACGGCCTATGCGGCCCTGTATGCGCCGGCCGGTGCGAAGCTGGGGCTGTTCGGCAGCGCCACGCACCTTGTCGCGCCAAGTGACCTGAAACTTGAACATGCGGGCGGCGCCTTCGAATCGATAGGCGACGGCGCCGACTACAGCTTCACGCGCTTTGGCGCCGCCTACACCTTGCGCATGAGCTGCGACGAACCGCTGAAGGACAAGCGCTGCACCGATCCCCAATATCTGGCCGACACGGCGCGCGCGCTGCTGCTGGTGGCGGGAGAAAAACCATGATGAAAATGTCTGTATTAAATGGCGTGCTGGCCGCTGCGCTGGGCGCCATGGCGCTGCCGGCGCTGGCCGGCAACGATGACCGTTTCCTGCCGCCCGGCGCGCTGCTGCCCGGCAGCGGCAGCGGCGTGGCCAGCACCGCCGTGCTGTATCCGGACATGCGCTTTCCCATCGAGAAGGGCGCGGCCTACGCCAGTTCGCATTTCTATGGCGTCGGCGGCCAGCGCGGCAAGGCAGGCGATTCCTGCGACGACAGCAATTACGCCTATCCGTGGCGCGACAATTTTTGCGAGCTGCGCAAGGACAACCTGCCGTTCTGCCTGTCCGGCGGGCACCAGGGCCAGGACCTGCGCCCGGCCACCTGCCGCGCCAACTATCACTGGGCGGTAGCGGCCGACGATGGCGTCATCGTGCAGATCGCGCGCTTCAGCGTGACCCTGCAGACGGCCGCCGGCACCCTGTACCGCTATGTGCACCTCAATACCAGCGACCTGGCCGTGCGCGAACTGCAGCCGGTGGCGCGCGGCGCGCGCATCGGCAGGATATCCAACAACTGGATCGACAAGCTGCCGATCCACCTGCATTTCGACGTTAAGGACACCATCAAGGTGGGCCAGCAGACCCTGGTGACCTTCGTGCCGCCGTATGCCAGCCTGGTCGAGTCCTACATCCAGCGCAACAAGCTACAAGGAGAGCAACATGAGTGAAACGATGCAGGGCCGGCGCGGCAGCAAGCGGCCGATCCTGGCGATCTTGCGGCAGGAGGCGTCGACCCCTGGCCGCGCCGGCAAGCTGCTGCGCGACAAGGGCTTCGAGCTCGATATCCGCCGCCCCGTGTGCGGCGATCCGCTGCCCGACACGCTCGACGGCCACGCGGGCGTGATCTCGTTCGGCGGGCCAATGAGCGCCAACGACGGCGACGCGCACATCCGCCGCGAGATCGAGTGGCTGTCCGTGCCGCTGGCGGAAAACCGGCCGTATCTGGGCATCTGCCTGGGCGCGCAGATGCTGGCCAAGAACCTCGGCTGCAAGGTGACGGCGGCCGAGGGCGACGTCACGGAGATCGGCTGGTATCCGCTGAAACCGACGGTCGAGGGCGAGCGCATCATGCCCAAGTGGCCGGAGATGGTGTACCACTTCCACATGGAGGGCTTCGAGCTGCCCAAGGGCGCCATCCTGCTGGCCGAAGGCGACGCCTACCGCAACCAGGCTTTCCGCTATGGCGAAAAGGCCTGGGGCATCCAGTACCACCCCGAGCTGACCCTGGCCATGCAGCGTCGCTGGGCCGTGAAGGGCGCGCACCGCTTCCACCTGCCGAACGCGCAGCAGGGCGAACAGCATCTGCAGGGACGGGTGCTGCACGACAAGGCGCTGCGGGCCTGGTTCAACGGCTTCCTGAACCGCGTGTTTACCGAAGCATGAGCCGCCAGCTCGCTACCCTGCAAGAGGGCCTGGCGCTGAGCCTGGATCAGCTGCTGGCGCGCCAGAGTTTCAAGTGGCGCCAGTACCAGCCCGGCGTGCTGGCCGCCTGCGTGGCCGACATGGACCTGGGCACGGCGCCCGCCGTGCAGGCGGCGCTGGCGCAGGTGCTGCGCCGCGTCGACTTTACGTATCCGCTGCGCGACGGGCGCAAGGCCGACCGCGCCGTGGCCCATGCGTTCGCCGCGCGCATGCGCCGCCTGTACGGCTGGCAGGCCGAGGCCGACCAGGTGCTGGTGCTGCCCGACCTGGTGCAGGCGACGTTTGCCGCCGTGATGGCGTTTTCCGACCCGGGCGACGGCGTGATCGTGCAAGTGCCGCACTACGCGCCGTTCCGCGAAGCGGTCGAGGGCACGGGCCGGCGCCTGGTGCCGCTGGAAATGCACGCCGGTCCTGACGGCTACCAGCTCGACCTGGAAGGTCTGGCGCAGGCCGTCGACGCCCGCACGCGCGTGCTGATCCTGTGCAATCCGCACAATCCGACGGGGCGCGTGATGAGCCGCGCGGAACTCGACGGCGTGCTGGCCTTCGCCGAGCGCCACGCCTTGATTGTGGTGTCCGACGAAATCCATGCCGACCTGGTCTACCCTGGCGCGCAGCACCTGCCGTTCGCCGCGCTGTCCGACGCGGCCGCCGCGCGCACCGTGACCCTGAACTCGGCCACCAAGAGCTTCAATATCGCCGGCCTGCGCTGCGCCGTCGCGCATTTCGGCACGCCGCAGCTGCAGCAGCGCTTCCACGCGCGTGTGCCCGCGCGCCTGACGGGCGCTGTCAACAACCTGGGCATCGACGCCACCGTGGCGGCCTGGAATGAGGGCGAATCCTGGCTCGACGCCGTGCGCGCGCACCTGCTGGCCATGCGCGACTATGCGGTGGAGATCCTGCGCCGCGAGCTGCCGGCCATCCGCTTCCACCCGCCGCAGGGCACGTATCTGCTGTGGCTCGATTGCGCGGCGCTGGAACTGGACCAGCCGGCGGCGGCATTCTTCCTGCAGCATGCGAAGGTGGCGCTCAGCCCGGGTGAAGTCTTCGACGCGCGCGCGCCGCACTGCGCGCGCCTCAATTTCGCCACCTCGCAGCCGCTGCTGGCCGAGATCCTCGACCGCATGGTCATGGCGGTGCGCGCGCACCAGCGCCGCCGCCAGCCTGTACACACTTAACCCGGCACACCCTTGCCATCACCTGGACCTCACACCATGGAAACGCCAGTCAAAAAACACAAGCCGCGCATCCTCATCGGCGTCACGGGCTCGCTCGATTCGACCCTGCTGCCGAACTACCTGCGCATCATCAAGGACCATCTCGATTGCGAACTGAGCGTGCTGATGACGCCCAACGCCACCAACTTCCTCAAGCCGGAATCGATCGCGCTGTATGTCGACCGCGTCATCAGCGGCGAACGGCCGCAGGATTGGCCGACCGACAAGCCGGGCCGCCTGGCCGCCGAGCATGACCTGCTGCTGGTGCTGCCCGCCACCGCGAATACCCTGGCGGCCGTGGCGAACGGCTTTTCCGGCAACCGCCTGACCACCGTGATCCTGGCCGCCACCTTCCCCGTGCTGCTGTTTCCCGTGATGGGCGGGCCGATGCTGGCCAAGCCGGCCGTGCAGCGCAACCTGGCGCAGCTGCGCGAGGACGGCTACATCATCATCGACCCCGTGTGGCGCGACCATTTTGATCCGCTGCTCGAGCGCATGCATGGCCACCATTCGCTGCCCAGCCCCGAGCAGGTGCTGGCGCTGCTGCGCGAACGCTTCCCCGCCAGCGGCATACAGCGCCTGGCGCTGACCGGCGCCGCGGCCTGACCTTCCACGCCAACCTGAGAGAACCGCATCATGTCCATCATCCTGTACAGCCTGTGCGCCGCCGACCGGCGCCGGCATTATTCGCCCCATGTGTGGAAGATCATCATGGCACTCAAGCACAAGGAACTGCAGGCCGAGGTGCGGCCCGTGTCTTTCGCCGAAATCGCCGGCATCGAGGACGGCAGCTACAAGAGCGTGCCGGTGCTGAACGACAATGGCCACATCGAGGGCGACAGCTTTGAAATCGCCGTGCACCTGGAGCGCGCCTATCCGGACAGGCCCAGCCTGTTCGGCGGCCCCGGCGGCCAGGCCATGGCCCGCTTTGTCGAAAGCTTCAGCCAGACCGTCATCCATCCGCCCGTCTCGGCCATCGCCGCCATGGACATGCATGCGCTGATGTCGCCGGCGGACCAGGCGTACTTCCGCGCGGCGCGCGAGAAGCGCTTCGGCAAGACCCTGGAAGAGGCTGCGGCCACGCGCCACATCGAACTGGCGGTGCTGCCGGAAAAATTCGCGCCGCTGCGCAGCGTGCTGGCAAAACAGCGCTGGCTGGGCGGTGCGCAGCCCCTGTTTGCCGACTACATCCTGTTCGGCGTGCTGCAGTGGGCGCGCATCACCGTGCCGGCGCCCTTGCTGCCGGCCGACGATCCCGTCAGCACCTGGTTCGAGCGCTGCCTCGACCTGCACGGCGCCATCGGCCGCTCCGTCGTCCTGTCGGACTGACGGCTTGCTTGCCAGGGCCGCCCGCGCGGCCCTGTTCCCCTCACTGAATGACAAGGCTAACCATGATGTTTACACCGCAACAGGGCGAGATACGCCAGCGCTATGCCGGCATCGGCAGCGAGATTGCCGCCGGCGCCGCCGCGCGCGCAGAAGGTTTTGATTTTGACGGATGGCTGCGCCTGCGCGACGCCGGCCTGTGGCGCATGATCGTGCCCGGCAGCGATCACGCGACGGGCGACTGGTGGAATTTCACCGCCGCCCTCGACGGCCTGGCGTCGACCATCGGCGCGCCGGAACTGCTGCTGTCGGTCATCGCCCAGGCCGGCATGGTGCGGGGCCTGGCGCGGCACGGCACGGAAGCGCAGCGCGACCGCTATTTCGGCGCCATCCTGCGCGGCGAGGTCAGCGCCACCGGCATTGCCGAGCCGGGCACGGGCACGGACGTGCGCAGCATCCAGAGCACCCTGCGCGCCACGGCCGACGGCTATGTGCTCAATGGCGGCAAATACAATATCGCGCACGCACCCATCATGGATTTCGCCCTGATCGTCTGCCGCCTGGCGGACAAGGAAGAGCACAACATCGCGCTGGCGCTGCTCGATCGCGGCACGCCTGGTCTGCGCGCCGGCCAGGTGGACGACAAGCTGGGCAACCGCAACCTGCCCACCGGCGCCCTGCATTTCGAGGATGTCGCGGTGCGCCCGTCGCAGCTGCTGGGCGCGCCCGGGCGCGGCCTGGCCACCCTGATCGACACCATTTCGCTGGGGCGCCTGTACTACGGCCTGGCGGCGGCCAACCTGATCGCGCCTTACCTGGACGAGGCGATGCGCTACGCGGCCAGCCGCAGCAGCTTCAATAGCAGCATCGACAACCACCAGTATGTGCAGCGGCGCCTGGTCGATATCCGCATCGGCATGGAACGTTCGCGCTGGCTGGCGTTTGGCGCGCTGTCGCAATTGCTGGCAGACCAGCGCGAAGGCTTGATGAGCTGCTCCATTGCCAAGCTGGTGGGATCCGAAGACTTGATCAACAGCGCCACCAGCCTGGTCAAGCTGTACGGCAGCCTGGGCTACCACAATGGCAGGGTGGCCGAGCTGATGAAAAACGCCCTGGCTTTCGCCAGCGTGGGCGGCACGGAAGAAATGCACCGCAAAAACATCTTCAACCAGATGCAGCGCCTGGCTGGCTAGGTTTCCCCTGCTGGCTGCGGCACTGGCGTGGCATATTGGCGGTTCAGGCGGCCAATATGCCCGATTCGCTCAACGCATCATTGATCGCCTCGAACATCGGCTCGCTGGCGCGCGAAGCCAGGTGCGCAAACAGATTGCGCACGGAAGACTGGGCCACGCACAGGATGTCGATCTCGCCGAGGCGCTGCGCTTCCATCGCCGTGTCGCCATGCAGCAGGCCGACGCCGAGGCGCTCGGCCAGCATCGAGCGCGTGACGCTTTCGCGGTCGATGCTGATGATGCGGCGCGGGCGGAAATTGCGCGTCTTGAACAGGTGTTCGGCGGCGCCGCCGCAGCACAGGCTCGATGGCGCGAAAATCCACGGCAGCTCGGCCAGCGCATTCCAGTCCAGCGGCTGGGTGGTATCGAGCATGCCGGCGGGCGCCGCCACATACACAGGGAAACACGCCACTTCGATCGTCCTCAGGTCGTCGTCGGGCGAGCGCGCCTCGTTGTAGAAGCCGGCGTCCAGCGTGCCGCTGCGGATACCGTTCAGGGTGCCGGTGGAGCTGCCGTGTTCCAGAGAGACTTCGACTTCCGGATGGTGCTCGGAAAAGCGCCGCACCAGCCGGCCGATGGCTTCGTTGTTGGACTGGCCGCCGACGCCGATGCGCAGCTTGCCGGCCAGGCGGCCCTTGATGTGGTTGGCCTCGTCCAGCAGTTCGCGGTGGATGTTGAGGGTGCGTTCGGCCTTGGCCAGGATGCGCTGGCCGCTGCTGGTCAGGCTCATGCCGCGTGCCGTGCGTTCAAACAAGGTGAGGCCGAGATAATCCTCCATCGCCTTGACATGGGCACTGACTGCGGGCTGGCTGAGGAACAGCCGTTCGGATGCGCGCGTAATGCTGCCCTCGCGCGCCACCGTGGCGAAGGTTTTCAGGTGATGGATTTCCATGAGGGGCGGGTCCACTAAGTTAAAAGATGAATGAAATTCCGGATATTCTTATTTGTTTTTCAACTATGCATTATATGTGATTTTAATAAGAATACCGCATTAACAATGCCTGCGAAATGGGTAATAATTTGTGACTTTTTCCTTCTCCTTTTCACCATAGTGGTGCGCGGCTGCCCTTGAAATAGCGTAAATTGTTACTTTTCGTGAGAAAGTGCCGGCGCGCCAAACGCCGCGCCACGGCGCTACAGCAGGCCCAGCACGTGCCACCACAGGAAGTCCAGCGGCGTGAGGATCACCAGGCTGAGCACGAACAGGCTCAGGCAAAGCCGGGTGACGGCGGCCAACGGCAGGCTGGCCGCCTGCATGGCGAAAATCAGCGGCGGCGCCTGGTAGGGCAGGCAGACATTCGAAAAGGCCAGCACCTGCGTCATCAGCACCGTCATCAGCGGCAGGCCCGTGACGGCCGCCAGGTCCTGCGCCAGCGGCGTCATCGTCGCCGGCACGCCGGCCAGGTTGGTCACCAGCGATACCACGGTCGAGATCAGCGTCAGCACGGCGGCGTTCCACAGCGGCGTGTCGGCGGCGAAGCGCGCATGCCGGCTCAGGCCATGCACCACGGCTTCGCCCAGGCCGCTTTCCGAAATCACCGCGCCCAGGCCCATCACGCCGGCCACGAACAGTAGCGAGCCATAGTTGATTTCCTGGTTCAGGCATTTTTTCGACGTCAGGTCGGCGGCCGGCCAGAGGCAGACCAGGGCGGCGGCCAGGCCGACCCAGGCCGGCGACACATGGTGCAGGCCATCCGTCATCCACAGGGCCAGGCAGATGCCCAGCACCACAGCCAGGCCCGTCTCCTGCGCCGACATGGGGCCTTGCCGCTGCGCCGGCGCGGCCGCGCGCACGGGGTCGGCGGCGGGAAACATCCACAGGATCAGCAGCACCAGCAGCACGGACTTGAGGATGCCCAGCACGGGGAAATGCAGCAGCAGGTAATTGACATACGAAATCTGCACGCCATACAGATTGTCCGCCATGCCGGAGAGGATCATGTTCGGCGCGTTCGACGGCAGGATGGCGAAGGTCGGCAGGAAACTGGAAAAGCTGGCCGCCATCAGCATGCCCGTGCGGCCGTTGTGGCCCGCGCCATAGCCGATATGCTCGGCCACGGCCATGGTGATGGGAATGAGCAGCACCACGCGGCCCATGCCCGACGGCATGACGAAGGCCAGCGCCACGCTGAACAGCACGATGCCGGCGATGACGCCGGCGTAGCGCCGTCCCAGCATGCGCGACAGGATGGCCGCCGCGCGCTTGCCCAGGCCCGTATGGCCGATGGCCGCGCCCATCACGGCGCCGCTGAACAGCAGCCAGAAGGTGGTCGACTGCAGGCCGGAGAACACGCTTTGCGCGGGCGCCATCTTGCACAGCATGGCCACCAGGAAGAAGGCCAGCGCCGGCCAGTATTCGGGCACCAGGGCCGTGGCCCACATGCTGATGCAAAAAACCAGCAGCGCCACGACGCCGGCCATCGGGGCCGGCAGGTAGAGCGAAGCGGCCAGGCCGCTGGCGACGGTCAGCGCGGCGACGGCGGCCAGCGCGCGCAGGCGCGCAGGGGGCTGGGGAAGGGCGAGGGACACGGACTTCAAGGCTGGACTCCTGGGCGCAGCGGCGCGGCAAGGCGCCGCGCCGCGTGTTGGTCAATGAAAAACATGGCTACTGGTAGCGCCGGATGGCGATGGTGCGGAAAGGCGGCTGGGCGGGCGGCACGGCGCCTGGAACAGCCGTGCCGGCGGCGGCCGGCTGTTCCAGCGTCGCCAGCAGCGCCTGCGCGCGCTGTTCGGCCGCGTCGATGCTGGCCAGTTTCACATGGCCGTAGCCGCGGATGGCTTGCGGCAGTTCGGCCAGCGCCACGATGGATGCCAGGTTGCCGGCGTTCAGGCGCGGCAGCAGGGTGTCGAGGCGCGCCGTGTAGTCGCTGATCAGCTGGCGCTCGCGGCGCCGTTCCGCGCTGTAGCCAAACACGTCGAAGCGCGTGCCGCGCAGCCCCCTGGCCCTGGCCAGCAGCGCCAGCAGCTTGCCCATCCAGGGGCCGAAGGCGCGCTTGCGCTTGCCCAGCAGCGGCGGCGCCATGTGGAAGGTGAGCGTCACATCGCCCTCGAACTGCTGCTGCAGCTCGCGCTGGAAGTGGCCGTCCGAAAACAGCCGCGCCACCTCGTATTCATCCTTGTAGGCCAGCAGCTTGCTGTAGCCGCGCGCCACGGCCAGGGTCAGCACGGGCGGCGCATCGGCGCCGAAGACGGCGCTTTCGCGCTCGCGCACGCGCGCCACAAAGGCCTGGAAGCGTTCCGCCAGCGCCGCGTTCTGGTAGCGCGCCAGCATGGCACTGCGCTCCGCCACCAGCGCGCCCAGGCTGGCGTCTTCCGCCACCGGCCCCGCGGCCACCTTTTGCAGCAGGGGCGCGCCGCAGGCGGCCAGGCGGCCGGCGGCAAAGGCGGCCTTGTTGGCCTCGACGGCCACGCCATTCAATTCGATGGCCCGTTCCAGCGCCGCCAGGCCGACGGGGATCAGCCCGCGCTGCCAGGCAAAGCCCATCAGCAGTATATTGGCCATGATGGTGTCGCCCATCAGCTGGCGCGCCAGCACCTGGCCGTTGCATTCGGCGATGTGCTCCATGCCGACGGCGTGGCGCAGCTTGTCCATCAGGGCGCCCGCATGCTGCGGCGCGTCCGGATCGCGCACCATGGCGGCGGTGGGAAACTGGTGCGTGTTGGCGACCACGCGCGTGTGGCCGTGGCGCAGGGTTTGCAGCGCGTCGGCGCTGGCGCCCACCACCATGTCGCAGGCCAGCATGGCATCGGTCTGGCCGATGTCGATACGCGCCTGGTGCAGGTCCTCGCCGGCCAGGGCCAGGCGCACGAAGGACAGCACGGCGCCGCCTTTTTGCGCAAAGCCCATGAAGTCGAGCACCGACGCCTGCTTGCCTTCCAGGTGCGCCGCCATGGAGACCAGCGCGCCCACCGTTACCACGCCCGTGCCGCCGACGCCCGTCACCAGCAGGTTGAAGGGGCCGTGCCAGGCGTGCGGCGCGGGCAGGGGCAGGGCGGCAGCGGCGCGGCGCAGCGCTTGCGGGTCGATGGCGGCGTCGGCCGCCTTGCGCAAGGCGCCGCCGCGCACGGAGACGAAGCTGGGACAAAAGCCGTTGGCGCAGGAATAATCCTTGTTGCACGACGACTGGTCGATGGCGCGCTTGCGGCCATAGCTGGTCTCCAGCGGCACGATGGACAGGCAGTTCGACTGCACGCCGCAGTCGCCGCAGCCTTCGCACACGGCGCTGTTGATGACCATGCGGCGCGGCGGATCGGCCAATTCCTTTTTCTTGCGGCGCCGGCGCAGTTCGGCCGCGCAGGTCTGGTCGTAAATCAGCACGGTGACGCCCTTGACGTCGCGCAGGCGGCGCTGCACCTGGTCGAGTTCCTCGCGCCCGTGGAAGGTGGCGGGCGGCGGGAAGCGGCCGTGCAGGCCCGCGTATTTTTCCGGCGCGTCGCTGACCACGGCGATGGCCTTGGCGCCTTCGGCATGCACTTGCCAGGCGATGGCGTCAACCGTCAGGCTGCCGTCGATGGGCTGGCCACCCGTCATGGCCACCGCGTCGTTGTATAGAATCTTGTAGGTGATGTTGGCGCGCCCGGCGATGGCCTGGCGGATGGCCAGGAAGCCCGAGTGGAAATACGTGCCGTCGCCCAGGTTCTGGAATACGTGCGGGGTGGCGCTGAACATGGAGTGGGCCACCCAGTCGACGCCTTCACCGCCCATCTGTATCAGGCCCGTGGTGTCGCGGTCCATCCACGACGCCATGAAATGGCAGCCGATGCCCGCTTGCGCGCGCGAGCCTTGCGGCACCTTGGTGGAACTGTTGTGCGGGCAGCCGGAACAGAAGTAGGGCAGGCGCCGCACGCCGTCGGCCGCATTCGCCAGCAGCGCGGCAGGCGCGAAGCCTGGCAGCAGGCTACGGCGGTCGAGCGCCGGCTTGTGGCGCGCCAGCCATTGCGCCAGCACGCCGGCGATGCGCGACGGGCGCAGCTCGCCCTGTGCCGGCAGCAGCGGCGCGCCGCCCGCATCGAGCTTGCCCAGCACCAGCGGGCGCGCGCTGTCCGGCAGGTTATAGAACAGGGTGCGGATCTGCTGTTCCACCACCGGCCCCTTTTCCTCGATGACGAGGATTTCCCGCAAGCCCGCCTTGAACTGCGCCAGGCGCTGCGCTTCCAGCGGAAAGCTCAGGCCCACCTTGTACAGGCGCACGCCGGCGCGCTCCAGCACATCGAGGCTCAAGCCCAGGCGCCGCAGCACTTCCAGCACGTCCAGGTGCGCCTTGCCGCAGGTAACGATGCCGATATCGGCTTGCGGGCTGGGGCACAGCAGGCGGTCGATGCTGTTGGCGCGCGCGAACGCATGCACGGCGGCCAGCTTGTGCGCGTGGCGCGTCTCGATGGGCAGGCCGGGCAGGTCGGGCCAGCGGTAATGCAGGCCGCCAGCCGGCGCGCTGTAGTCGGCCGGCTGGTCGAAGCGCGTGTGCAGGGCGTCCAGGTCGACCGTGGCGCCGCTTTCCACCGTTTCGGAAATGGCCTTGAAGCCCACCCACATGCCGGAAAAGCGCGACAGCGCCCAGCCGTACAAGCCGAATTCCAGGTATTCGGCGATGCTGGCCGGATTGACGATGGGCATGCTCCACGCCTGCATGGCGAAATCGCTCTGGTGCGGCATCGACGAGGAAACGCAGCCGTGGTCGTCGCCGGCCAGCACCAGCACGCCGCCGTGCGGCGAGGAACCATACACATTGCCATGCTTGAGCGCATCGCCGGCCCGGTCCACGCCCGGTCCCTTGCCGTACCAGAGCGCAAATACGCCCTCGGCCGTGCGCTGCGGGTCGGTCTCGACCTGCTGGCTGCCCAATACTGCGGTGGCGGCCAGTTCTTCGTTGATGGCGGGCAGGAAGCGGATCTGCTGCGCTTCCAGCAGGGTGCGCGCGCGCCACAGGGCCTGGTCGTAGCCGCCCAGCGGCGAACCGCGGTAGCCGCTGATGAAACCGGCCGTGTTCAAGCCCCGCTCGCGGTCCAGCCAGCGCTGCATCAGCGGCAGGCGCACCAGGGCCTGGGTGCCGGTGAGAAAAACGCTGCCGCCGCGTGCCTGCAGGTTGTCTTCCAGCGCATACGTGCTCAGGCGTACAACGCCAGGGTCGGCCGCGACCATCTTGTCCATCACTTTCACCTGTGTTCTCCCATCGCCTTGTCGGCTTCCTAGTTGGCTTGCATGCCGCATGCACGCATGCATGCGTCGTGAGCACGCGGCCATGTCGGCGCGCCGGATACGGAGGAAGGGGCGCGCCGGCGCTGCGATGCCGGCGCAACCAAACTTTTCCGTCTATTGATATTCGTTTATCAAGATAAGGGCCACGGCGGGACGGCGCAATTCGCAAATCCTGAGTGCAGCACTCACTAACGCTGATGCGAACGCCGGCGCCCGGCGCAGGCCCCGCAAATGCGCACACCTTGCCCCTGGCATCAGTGTTTCTGATCGCCGTACTCAGGATTTGCGAGTTGTGTGGCGCGGGGCTTGGGGCTTATCGTCGGCGTCGAGATGGAAAGCCGAACGATACTTTTTTGTAAAGGCAGCACAGCTATGAGTTCACTATTGACGCGCCGTATGGCGCTGCTGGCCAACGCGGACGGACGTGCGCTGCTGGCCCGGGGATTGCGCGGCATCGAACGCGAAGCGCTGCGCGTGGACAGCCGCGGCCACCTGGCCGCCACCGCGCATCCGCTGGCGCTGGGCGCGGCCCTGACCCATCCCACCATCACCACCGATTACGCGGAAGCGCTGATCGAGCTGATCACGCCGCCCGAGCAGGACACGGCCGCCATGCTCGATGGCTACGACGCCTTGCACCGCTTCGTCTTCAGCGGCCTGGGCGACGAAATGCTGTGGAGCCATTCGATGCCGTGCCGGCTGCCCGCCGACCCGGACATCCCGATCGCCTGGTATGGCAGCTCGCACATCGGCATGCTCAAGCATGTCTACCGGCGCGGCCTGGCGCTGCGCTATGGCAAGAGCATGCAGTGCATCGCCGGCATCCACTACAACTACTCGCTGCCGCCCGAATTGTGGCAGCACCTGCGCGCGGACGAGGGCGACGGCGGCACGGCGATGCAGTTTCAGTCCGAAAGCTATGTCGCCCTGATCCGCAACTTCCGCCGCTACGGCTGGCTACTGATGTACCTGTTCGGCGCCGCGCCGGCGCTGGCGGCGCATTTTCCGGGGCGCGGCGACTTCCCGCTGGAGCAGCTGTCGGCCGATACCGTGTACCTGCCGTACGCCACCAGCCTGCGCATGAGCGACATGGGCTACCAGAACGATGCCCAGGCCGGCCTGACGCCCGACTACAACACGCTCGACAGCTATATCACCAGCCTGGCGGCGGCGATGAACCACCCGTACCTGCCGTATGTCGAGCTGGGCACGCGGCGCGAGGGCCAGTGGGTGCAGATCAACACCAACCGCCTGCAGATCGAGAACGAATACTACTCGGCGATCCGCCCCAAGCGCGTGGCGCACAGCGGCGAGCGCCCGCTGCATGCGCTGGCCCAGCGCGGCGTGCAGTACGTGGAAGTGCGCTGCCTCGATGTCGACCCGTTCGAGCCGCTGGGCATCGGCGCGCCGACCTGCCACTTCCTCGACGCCTTCCTGCTGTTTTGCGCGTTGCAGGACAGCCCGCTCACCGGCAATGCGGAAAGCCGCGAGAACACCGAGAATTTCGCCCGCACCGTCAAGGAAGGGCGCCGTCCAGGCCTGCTGCTGGAACGCCACGGCGAACAAATCACCTTGCAAGCCTGGGCCGGCGAACTGCTCGAACGCATCGCCCCCATGGCCGCGCTGCTGGACCAGGCGCGCGGCGGCGACGATTGCGCCACGGCGCTGGCGGCGCAGCGCGCCAAACTGGCGGACGTGTCGCTGACGCCCTCGGCGCGCGTGCTGGCGGCGATCCGCGCCGAGCAGGGCAGCTTCGACGCGTTCGCCCTGCGCCAGAGCGCGGCCCACGCGGCGCATTTTCGCGGCCGTCCGCTCGATGCGGCGGCCCTGGCGCGCTTCACGGCGCAGGCCGATGCCTCGCTGGCCGAGCAGGAAAGGGTGGAGCGCGCCGACAGCGGCGATTTTGGCCAGTTCGTGCAGCGCTACCAGGCCGGCGCCCGCTACCTGCCCGTGCCGGACGAACCATCGGTCCCTGCCATCGTCCAGCAACGCGTGGCCTGACCCTTGTTCCCATTTGACGGAGCCATCACACCATGCGCATATTGCATTCCATGCTGCGCGTCGCCGACCTCGACGCCGCCCTGCATTTTTACCGCGACGCCCTGGGCATGACCTTGCAGCGGCGCCACGACTATCCGGACGCGCGCTTTACGCGAGCCATCGTTGCCTATGGCGAGACGCCCGCGCACGCCGCCATCGAACTGACGCATAACTGGGACCGGCAAGCCTATACCCATGGCGACGCCTATGGCTACCTGGCCGTGGCCGTCGACGATGCGGCCAGCGTGTGCGCCAAAGTGCGCGCGCATGGCGGCACCGTCACGCGCGAAGCGGGGCCGATGAAACATGGCAGCAATATCATCGCTTTCGTGCAGGACCCGGACGGCTACCGCATCGAACTGATCGAAGCGAGCGCCCACTATGACTGATCGCCAGTTCAACGAACACTGACACGGCATGGCAGGCGCGCCGCTGGCGGCGCCTGCCGGCATTTTGAAAAGGAAGCCACCGCATGGTGCATGTATCAACGACAAGCAAGGCCGCGACGCCGGCAATGCCAACGCCGGCGCCGCAGCCGCAGAACCGGCAGGCGCTGGTGCAGGCCGCCGTGGCCGCCGCCTGCGCACTGGCCGTGGCCATTCCCGCGCCGGCCCAGGCGCCCGAGAAAAAGGCCGCCGCCAAGAGCGAAATTTGCTATGGCGTGGCCAAGGCGGGGCAGAATGAATGCGCGAATACCACCTGCTTCCATTTGTGCTCGGGCATGGCCACCGTCGACCGCGACCCAGGCGAATGGATGACCGTTCCCGCCGGCACCTGCACGGCGCTGGGCGGCAAGGTGGAAGCGGCGCCGCTGGCCTGCCCGGGAGCGGCGCCCGCCAGGACGGGACCGCCGGCCGATGTGGCGGCGGGCGAGGCGCTGTACCACGAGGGCGACGCTGCCCGCGCGCTGCCGGCGTGCGCCGCCTGCCACGGCCCGAAGGGCAATGCGGCCGTCGCCGATTATCCGAAGCTGGCCGGACAGAACCTGGCCTACCTGGACAGCCAGCTGCGCGCCTTTCGTTCGCATGCGCGCGTCAGCCCCTTGATGAACACGGCCGTGGCGCCCCTGACGGATGGCGACATCGCCAATCTGTCCGCCTATCTGTCGCGGCAAAAGCTCGATGCCATCGATCCGGCCCTGACCACCCCCGTGGTCGCCGGCAAGTCCTTCCGCGATTGCGACGGCGCGTGCCCGGAAATGGTGCCGCTGCCGGCCGGGCGCTTCCTCATGGGATCGCCACCGGGCGAGAGCGGGCGTTTCGGCAATGAAGGCCAGCATCCGGTCGAAATCCTGCAGCCGTTTGCCATCGGCCGCTTCAGCCTGACGTTCGCGCAGTTCGACGCCTGCGTGCAGGATGGCGGTTGCGACGCCTACCGGCCATCGGACGAAGGCTGGGGACGCGGCACGCGGCCGGCCGTCAACGTCAGCTGGAACGATGCGCAAAGCTATCTGCGCTGGCTGTCGAAGAAGAGCGGCGCGCGCTACCGCCTGCCCACCGAGGCCGAGTGGGAATATGCGGCGCGCGCCGGCACCGTCACGGCGCGCTGGTGGGGCGAGGACATCACGCGCGGCGACGCCAAGTACGGCCCCGATGACTGCCCGCAGCAGAAGCATTGCGGCGGCGTGGTTTCCGGTTCGGGCAATTGGCCCACGACGGCGCCGGTGGGCAGTTACGCGCCGAATCCGGCAGGGCTGTACGATGTGCTGGGCAATGTGTGGCAGTGGACGGCCGATTGCTGGCACAGCGACTACGAGGGCGCGCCGAAAGATGGCCGCGCGTGGGAAGAGCCGGGCTGCAAGAAGCGCGTGGCGCGCGGCGCCTCCTGGACCGATACGCCGAACTTCGTGCGCGCGGCCACCCGCCTGGGCCTGGGCGCGGAAGGGCGGCGCGGCTGGATCGGCCTGCGCGTGGTGCGCGAGCTCGATGCGGCGCCCGGCACGGCCGCCAAGGCGGGCGCGGCGCCGGCGGGTGCGCGCGGCTTGCCCTGATGCGCGAGCTGGCGATGGCCGCGCCCCCGGTGGGCATCGGCCTGCGCGGCGCGCACTACGGCGACATGCTGGCGCGGCGCCCGCCCGTGGACTGGCTCGAAGTCCATAGCGAGAACTATTTGGCCGAAGGCGGCTGGGACCTGCATGTGCTGGAAACCCTGCGCGCCGATTATCCCGTCTCGCTGCATGGCGTGGGCATGGGCCTCGGTTCCGTGCACGGCTTTTCGCGCACGCACGTGGAACGCATCGCCCGCCTGGCCGCGCGCATCGAGCCGATGCTGGTGTCCGAGCACCTGTGCTGGGGCGCCACCGGCGCGGCGACGCTCAACGACTTGCTGCCGCTGCCGCTGAACGGCGCCAGCCTGGAACTGCTGTGCCAGCGCGTGGACCTGGTGCAGGAAGTGCTGCGCCGCCAGATCCTGCTGGAGAACGTCTCCACCTATTTGCGTTTTCCCGGCGACAGCTGGAGCGAGACGGAGTTCCTCGCCTGCGTGGCGCGCCGCACCGGTTGCGGCGTGCTGCTGGACATCAACAACCTGTATGTCAATCAATGCAACCACGGCGAGGACGCGCTGGCCGCCATGGCGGCGCTGGCGCCCGGCATGGTGGGTGAACTGCACCTGGCCGGCCACTGCGACGATGGCGGCTTGCTGGTCGACCACCATGGCGCGCCCGTGGCCGCTCCCGTGTGGGAACTGTACCGCGCCGCCTTGCACCGCTACGGCCCGCTGCCCACGCTGGTCGAATGGGATACCAACTTGCCGCCGCTGGCCACCTTGCTCGACGAAGTGGCCCGCGCGCGGGCGCTGGCCGGTGAGGCGCTGGCGCCGGCAGCCCTGGCGGCCTGCGATGACGCTTGAGGAACTGGCGCGCCTGCAGGCCGCGTTCGGCGCGCAGCTCGGCGCGCGCACGCCCGATGCGGCCGCGCTGGCGCCGTGGCTGGGCCTTCATGCGCGCGGCGCCGGCGCCCTGGCGCGCTATGGCCAGGCGCTGCGCCAGCATCACGCGCGCGCGCTGGAACTCGTGTATCCGGTGCTGCGCGCGCTGGGCGGCGCGGCCTGGTTCCGCGCCATGGCGCATGCCTACGGCGATGCGCATCCGTCGCGCAGCGCCGACCTGGCCCATTTTGGCGCCAGCCTGCCCGTGTTCCTGGCCGCCTGGCGGCCGGCCGCCGCGCACGGCTATTTTGCCGATGTGGCGCGCCTGGAATGGCTGCTGCACCAGGCGCATGGCGCGCCCGATGCCGTGGCCCTGACCTTGCTGGACGTGCAGGCGGCCAAGGCGGGCCAGGTCGAGGCGTGGCGGCTGGCGCTGCATCCGGCGGCGGTGCTGTACCGCTCGCCCTGGCGCGCGGCGGCCATCTGGCTGGCGCATGAGGATTCGGGGCGGCACGCCATGCCGCCCGACGCCGAAGGCACGACGCTGGCGCTCGTGTACCGCAGCGGCTGGACGGCGCGGGTGCGCGAAATCGATGCGGCGGAAGCGGCGGCGCTGGCCGTGCTGGCTGGCGGGGCGGCCCTGGGCGATGCGCTGACGGCGGCGCAGCAGGCGCATTTGCAGGACCAGGCTGCCGCGCCATTCGCGCCGGCGCCCTTGCTGCTGCGCTGGCTGGCCGATGGCGTGCTGATACGGACATGCGAAGGCGGGCGCGCGTGCTGAAGCAAGGCGATTACAGGGGCCAGCCGCAGGTGCCCCAGCCGGTGGCGTCGAGCGGATAGGCGTCGGCCGGCGCGGAGGAGGTCCGCTCTTCGCCGCCGTCCTGCCCCTGTTCCCGCTCCTGTCCCTGCTCCTGCTCCTGTTCCGTCTTTGGCTGCCGGACCTGCGCCGGGCTGTCCGGCGCGATGCAGCGCACGGCCCAGGAGAGCAGGCGCCTCAATTGGCGCTCCCTGGCGCCGCCGCGCGGGCGCAGCCGGTGGCACCGTCAAGCTTGCGCGTGGCGCGCAGCAGCAGGCCGGCCGTGTCGCCGCTGCCGCAGCGGCCCGCCTTGTCGATGTGGAAGGCCGCGCCCAGCAAGGCCTGCACCTTGTCCAGGCGGTAGAGCAGTTCGGCGTGCTGCGGCCCGCCGTGGCCATGCGCGAAGCTGTCCGCGTCATGCGCCAGCAGCAGGAAAGTGCCGCCGGGCGCCACGGCCCTGGCCGCGCGCGCCAGTATCGGCGTCAATTCCTGCTGCGGCAGGTGCAGATAGGCCAGCAGCACCAGCTCAAACTGGCTGGCGCCGATGGCATAGTGGCGCAGGTCGGCCAGCACGAAGTCGATGCGCGCTTCGACCTGGCGCGCATGCGCCAGTTGCCGGCCCTTGTCGAGTCCCGCCTTGGCGAAATCGACGGCCCGCACCTGCCAGCCTTGCTGCGCCAGCCAGACCGCGTGGCGTCCGGTGCCGCTGGCCAGGTCGATCGCGCTGCCAGGTGCGCTGCCGGCCACTTCGGCGGCCAGCAGCGCGCTGGCGTCGCACGGCGCGGCGGCATCCTCGCCGGCGTGGCGGCGGTTCCAGTCGGCGCTGTCCATCGGCCGCAGCGGCATGCCTGGCAGCGCAAAACGCGGGCGCGCGGCAGGGCCGGCGGCAGGAGCATGAATGGCTTGCATGTCGTTGTCGATCGAAGTGGCGATGCGTCCATCGTAGCGCCGCGCCAGGCGCGCCGGAAGGCGTGCCGCGCGCAATGTATCCATGCGTCTGACGCCATGGGCCGAGTAAATCATGCTAAGGTAAGAAACTATGTCGATACCCGATCTGAACCTGTTAATCACCCTCGATGTGCTGCTGGCGGAAGGCAGCGTCACGCGCGCCGCGCGGCGCTTGCGCCTGAGCCCATCGGCCATGAGCCGCGCCCTGGCGCGCCTGCGCGAGACGACCGGCGACCCGCTGCTGGTGCGCGCCGGCCGTGAACTGGTGCCCACGCCGCGCGCGCTGGAATTGCGCGAGCGGGTGGGCCAGCTGGTGGGCGAGGCGCTGGCCGTGCTGGGTCCGGCGCAGCGCCTCGACCCGCGCCAGCTGGAGCAGACCTTCACGCTGCGTTCGAGCGATGGTTTCGTGGAAAATTTCGGTCCTGCGCTGCTCGCGCATATCGGTGCGCAGGCGCCCGGCGTGCGTTTGCGCTTCGTGCAAAAGGTCGACCGCGAAAGCGTGCAGCTGCGCGAGGGCAGCATCGACCTGGAGACGGGCGTGATCGGCAGTTTCACCAGCCCGGAAGTGCGCACGCGCAGGCTGTTCGGCGACCGTTTCGTCGGCGTGGTGCGCAGCGGCCATGCGCTGGCGCAGGGCGAGATCAGCGCCGAGCGCTACGCGGCCGGCCAGCACGTGCTTGTGGCGCGGCGCGACCAGGATACGGGGCCGATGGATGATGCGCTGGCCGCGCTGGGACTGCAGCGCAGCATCGCCAGCATCGTCGGCGGCTTTACGGCGGCGCTGGCGCTGGCCGATGGCTCCGACCTGATCGCCACCGTGCCGGAACGGCACACGGGCAATCTGCGTGCCGGCATGTTCAGCTTTGCGCTGCCGCTGCGCATGCCGGACCTGACCGTGTCCCTGATGTGGCATCCGCGCATGGATGCCGACCCCGCCCACCGCTGGCTGCGCGGCTGCGTGGTCGACGCCTGCGCCAGCCAGGTCGGCGCTGCCTGACGCCGCCTGCGTCTGTCTTCTAGCGCTGCACCGGCCCGTCGAAGCCGCCCGCCATGGCCGTGTAGCCATGGGCCGTGGCGATGGCCACGTCGCGGTGCGCCGTCACCAGCTGCTCCTGCGTGGCCAGGGCGATGCGTTCCGCTTCGAGTACGCCCAGCAGGCTTTCCGCGCCTTCCTGGTAGCGCACCCTGGCCAGGCGCGCGCTTTCCTGCGCCAGCTGGTGCGCCTCGCGCAGTTCCGCATGGCGGCTGCGCAGCTGCACCCATTGCGCGATGGCGCTGTCGGTTTCTTCCAATGCCAGCGCCAGCGCCTTGTCGAAGCCGGCCTGCGCGGCCAGCACTTCGGCACCGGCCGCGCGCGCGCGGGCGCGGCGCGTGCCGCCATCGAACAGCGGCAGGGAAATGGCGGCGCCCGCGTGCCAGCGCGCCGCGTCGCCGCCGTTCCAGTCGCCCGCCACGCCCGAGGCGCCGAACAGCGCGCCCAGGCTGATGCGCGGGAAGCGCTCGGCGATGGCTGCGCCTTCGCGCGCGCTGGCCGCAGCCAGCGCGCGTTCGGCCGCGCGCACGTCGGGCCGGCGCAGCAGCAAATGGGCCGGTTCATCCGTCAGCAGGGTCTGTGGCAGCGCCAGCGGCATCGGCCGGTCGAGCGCCGCCAGTTCCGGCGCATCGAGGCGCTGCCCCGTGAGGGTCGCCAGGCGGTTGCGCGCCACGCGTTCCTCGGCATTCAGGCTGGGCAGGCGGGCGCTGGCCAGGCGCATCTGCGCTTCGGCGCGCATGCGTTCGGCCGGCGCCGCGCGGCCCGCGTTTTCGCGCTCGCGCACCAGCCGCAAGGTGCCGGACTGGTTCGATAATTGCTCCTGCAGGCTGGCGCGCATCTGCTGCGCGCCGCGCAGCACCAGGTAGGCATCCACCACTTGCGCCAGGATCAGGCGCCGCACGTCGTCGCGCACGGCGGCGCGTTCGTCCGCCGTGGCCTCGGCGGCGGCGATGCTGTGGCGCACACGGCCAAACAGGTCAAGTTCCCAGCTGAAGACGGCGTTCCACTGCACCGGCGAGGCGATATGCGGCTGGCCGTCGCTGCTCTCGATGGCCGCCAGGCGCGCGCGCCCGGCCTGCGCATCGAGATCCAGCGCCGGCAGGCGGGCGCCGCGCGCCGCTTGCGCGTATTCGCTGGCGCTGGCCAGGCGCGCGGCGGCGATGCGCACATCGTAATTGTCTTGCCAGGCGCGCCTGACCAGTTGCTCCAGGCCCGCATCGCCCAGGTCCTGCCACCACAGCGCTGGCGGCGCGCCGGCCTGCAGTTCCGCCGCGCCGGCGGCCGAGGGCAGGGCCGGCAGCTGCGCCGTGTCGAGTGCCCGCGTCGCCGTGGGCGTGCCGACGCTGCAGCCGGCCAGGGCCAGCAGCGCCGCCGCCAGCAGCGGCGCGGCGCGGCGCGCGTTCACATTATTCATGCGGTGTGTGCGGCTCATGCGGCTTCTCCCAGCGCGACCGTGCGTGCGGCGGGCGCCGCGCGGCGCCTGCTCAGCAAGGTGAAAAACAACGGTGTAAACAACAGGCCCGACAAGGTCACGCCCAGCATGCCGGCAAAGACGGCCGTGCCCATCGACTGGCGCATTTCCGCGCCCGCGCCGGAAGACAGCATCAGCGGTATCGCGCCCAAGAGGAATGCCAGTGAGGTCATCAGGATGGGCCGCAGACGGGTGCGGGCGGCGGCGATGGCCGCTTCGCGCGCATCGGCGCCGGCCGCCATCGCCTGGCGCGCGAATTCCACGATCAGGATGGCATTCTTGGCCGCCAGGCCGATCAGCACCACGATGCTGATCTGCGTCAGCACGTTGTTGTCCATACCGCGCCACGACACGCCGACCAGCGTGGCCAGCACGCAGCTGGGCACGATCAGCACGACGGACAGGGGCAGCAGCCAGCTTTCAAACAAAGCCGCCAGCAGCAGGTAGACGAGCAGCACGGCCAGGCCCAGCACCATGCCGGTGCTGCCGCCCGCGTGTTTTTCCTGCAGTGCCAGTTCCGTCCACTCGTAGTCGAAGCCGGCCGGCAGGCGGGCCTTGAGCAGCTCTTCCATCGCGGCGATGGTCTGCCCCGTCGAATAGCCAGGCTTGGTGCTGCCCTGGATTTCGGCGGCCGGATACAGGTTGTAGCGCGGCACGCGGAACGGCGCCGTGCCCTCGCTGAAGGTGGCCACGCTGCCCAGCGGCACCATGTCGCCGTTGGCGGCGCGCGTTTTCAGCGCGGCCAGGTCGGCCACGCTGCGCCGGTAGGGCGCGTCCGCCTGGGCCGTGACGCGCCACACCCTGCCCATCAGGTTCATGTCGTTGACGAAGACGGGCGCCATGTAGCTTTGCAGGGTCTCGTTGACGCGCAGCAGCGGCACGCCCAGGTATTCCGCCTTGGTGCGGTCCAGTTCCACCTTGACCTGTGGGCTCATGGCGTTGAACGGCGTGAAGGCACCCATTACCGAGGGCAGCTTGGATGCCTCTTCGACGATGCCGCGCGCGGCCGCCTGCAAGGCTTGCGGTCCCAGGCCGCCCGTGTCGCGCAGCATCAGCTTGAAGCCGCCGCCCGTGCCGATGCCGGGCACGGAGGGCGGCGGTATCACCATCACGCGCGCCGCGCTGATGGGCGCCAGCCTGGCGCGCATGGCGCCCAGCATGGCCGGGCCGTCCAGGCCATCGCTGGCGCGCGCGCCGAAGTCCTTGAACATGGTGAAGATGACGGCCGTATTCGGCGCCGACGTAAACGTGGCGCCGTCGGTGCCGACAAAGGCGGCCGTGTGGGCCACGCCGGGGTGGCTCATCAGGCGTGCCGTGGCGTCCTGCACCACTTCGCTGGTGCGCGCCAGGGTCGAGCCGGCCGGCAGCTGGATCGAGACGATGGCGTAGCCGCGGTCCAGCTGCGGCACGAAACCGCGCGGCGTCACGTCCAGCCGCCACAGGGTCAGACCCGCCAGCAGCAGGTACACCGGCAGCATCAGCCAGCGCCGCGAGAGGATGCGCCCCGTCAGCCGCACGTAGCCGCCCGTCAGGCGGGAAAAGCCGCGGTTGAAGATGGTCATCCAGCGCGCGCCCAGGCTGCTGGCATCGTGCTGCGGCTTGAGCAGCAGCGCGGCCAGGGCCGGCGACAGTGTCAGCGAGACCAGCGCCGAGATGACGGTGGAGGCGGCGATGGTGACGGCGAACTGGCGGTAGAACATGCCGGAGATGCCGTCGATGAAGGCCGTCGGCACGAACACGGCCACCAGCACCAGCGCGATGGCGATCAGGGCGAAGCCCACCTCGTTCATGCTGCGCTGCGCCGCGGCGACGGGGCTCATGCCTTCCTCCATGTGGCGCTCGACGTTTTCCACCACCACGATGGCGTCATCGACGACGATGCCGATGGCCAGCACCAGGCCGAACAGCGACAGGGTATTCAGGGTGTAGCCCATCGCGGCGAGCACCGTGAAGGTGCCGACCAGGGACACGGGAATGGCCAGGATGGGAATGATGGCGGCGCGCCAGGAGCCGAGGAACAGCAGCATGGCCACGCAAACCAGCAGCGCGGCTTCGAAGATGGTGTCGCGCACCTTGTCGATCGAGAAGCGGATGAATTCGGTCGGATTGTAATACGCGTGGTAGGCCACGTCCTGTGGGAACTCGGCTTCCATTTTGGCCAGCTGCGCCAGCACGCGGTCGCCGGTAGCCAGCGCGTTCGAGCCGGGCAGCAGGCTGATGCCCAGCGCGATGGCCGTGCGGTTGTCGACGAAGCCGCTTTCCGTATAGTCCTGCGCGCCCATCTCGACGCGCGCCACGTCGCGCAGGCGCACCACGCCGCCGTCCGCATGGGCGGCCACGACGATCGCCTCGAATTCGGCCACATCGCGCAGGCGGCTTTGCGCCTGCACCTGCACCTGGTAGGCGCCGTCGCTGCCGCCCGGCGGCTGGTTCAGCACCCCGGCGGCGACCTGCGAGTTGGCTTGCCGCACGGCGGCGATGACTTCCGGCGCCGTCAGGCCCAGCGAGGCCACGCGCGCCGGGTCGAGCCAGATGCGCATCGAGAAGTCGCGCGCGCCGCGCGTGTAGATGTCGCCCACGCCTTCCACGCGGGCCAGCTTGTCCTTGACGGCGGTGCCGATGAAGTTGGAGATGTATTGCTGGTCGCGCGTGCCTTTGGGCGAATCGAACAGCACCACCATCAGCAGGTCGGGCGAAGCCTTCTTGACGGCCAGCCCCAGGCGCCGCACGGCTTCGGGCAGGCGCGCTTCGGCCACCGCCACGCGGTTCTGCACCAGCGACTGCGCCTGTTCGACGTTGGTGCCCGGCTTGAACACCACGCTGATGGTCAGCTTGCCGTCGCCCACCGATTGCGATGACATGTAGAGCATGCCGTCGACGCCGTTGATTTCCTGTTCGATCGGCGCGGCGACGGTATCGGCGATTTCCTGCGCCGAGGCGCCAGGATAGTTGGCCTTCACCGTCACCGTGGGCGGCACGATTTCGGGGAACTCCGAGATCGGCAGGCGCATGGCCGACACCGCGCCCACCAGGGTGATGAGGATGGACAGCACGATGGCAAACACGGGCCGGCGGATGAAAAATTGGGAGAAACGCATGGCCTCTCCTTAAGCGCCGTTGGTGCGCGGAGCGGCCACCAGCACCTGGTCGCCCGGGCGCACCTTGGCCGCGCCGGAGACGATGACCTTATCCTGCGGTCCGAGGCCGGACAGCACGATCTGCTTGTCGCCCCGCAGGCCGCCCAGTTCCAGCTTGCGCGGCGCCACCTTGCCCGCCGCGTCCACGACGAACACCATTTTTTTGTTCTGGTCGCTGAGGATGGCGGCGTCGGGCACCAGCAGGCGCTCCTGCGCCGCGCCGACGGGGATGCGCACGCGCGCGAAGCTGCCCGGCATGACGGCGCGGTCGGCGTTGGCCAGGCTGGCGCGCAGGCGCACCGTGCCCGAGCGGGCGCTGATCTCGTTGTCGACAAAGTCGACGGTGGCATCCTGGGCGGGGCCGCCGCCATCGAGCGCCAGCTGCACCTTCGATGGCAGCTTGCTTTGCTGGCGCAGGCGCTGGAAATCCGCTTCCGACAGGTCGACCATGGCGCGCACGGGGCTGTGCGCAACGATGGTGGTCAGCACACCGCTTTGCGCTGCGCCGCCGGCCACGTAATTGCCGACATCCACGCGGCGGTCCGACACGGTGCCGGCGATGGGCGCGCGCATGGTGGTGAAGGACAGTTCCAGTTCGGCGCTGCGCAGCTCCGCCTGGCTCAGCATGACGGCCGCCTGCGCGCCTTCCAGTTCGCCGCGCGCCCGCTCCAGCTCCTCGGTGCTGGCCGCGCCCGTTTGCTGCAGCCGGCTGCTGCGCTCGAACTGGGCCGTGGCCAGCTTGCTGCGCGCGCTGGCCTGGGCCAGGCTGGCTTGGGCGCGGTCGCGCGCCGCCGCGAAGGGGCGCGGGTCGATGACGAACAGCGCATCGCCGGCCTTGACCTGCTGGCCGTCGCGAAAGGCGATCTGCTGCAAATAGCCCGACACGCGCGAGCGCACTTCCACGCGCTGCGACGGCTCGATGCGGCCCGTGTAGTCGAGGGTCGCCTGCACCATCGATGTTTCAGGCAGGGCCACGGACACGGTGGCCTTGGGCGGCGGGCCGCCAGGCGCGGCCTGGGAACGGCCGCAGCCGGATAATGTGGCGCTGCAGGCCAGGGCCAGCAGCAGTAACAGCGGGACGGGCAGGGACGGAATCGGACGGGGGCGCATCATGCGGGGTCTCCAGAAGGCGTTGGGGGCTTGGCCAGGGCGCGGCCGAGCGCGAAAATGGCCAGCGCGGCGAGTATCAGCGCGCTGGCGACGGCAAAGGTGGCGTGCATGCCACGGATCATGGCGGCTGGCTGGGCGCTGGCGAGATCGCTGGCGCTGGCAAAAAAAGCGAAGATGGCGCCCATCACGGAAGCGCCCGTGACGAGGCCCAGATTGCGCGACAGATTGAGCATGCCGGAGATGAGGCCGCGCTGGTCGGGGACGATGTCGCCCATCACGGCCGTATTGTTGGCCGCCTGGAACAGCGCGTAGCTGGCCGTGAGCAGCATGATGGGCGCGACATAACCGGGGATGCCCAGGCTGGCGGGCAGCAGCGACAGCGCCAGGCAGGCGGCAGCCGCGCCGCACAGGCCCGCGCCGCCCATGCGCTGCGCGCCGTAGCGATCGACCAGCCAGCCGGACGGCACGCCGCAGAACGCCGCCACCAGCGGCCCGGCCGCCAGCACCATGCCGGTGACGGCCGTGCCCAGGCCCAGGCCGCGCGCCAGGTAGAAGGGGCCGACCACCAGGGTGGACATCATGACCGTCGACACCAGCATGCTGGTCGCCAGGCCGGCGCTGAGCACGGGCGCGCGCAGCATGGCCAGGCGGATCAGCGGCGCCGGCGCCTTCAGTTCCACATACACGAAGAGGGCGGCGCCCACGCAGGCGGCCAGCAGCAGGGCCACGTTGCGCATGCCGAAATGGCCGCGCCCCAGGGTCATGGCCAGCGCATAGGCGGCCAGCGTCAGGGCCAGCAGCAGGGTGCCGCGGTGGTCGAATACGGGCCGCTTGGCGTTGGCGCCGCGCTGGTCCGCCGGCAGGAAGCGCCAGGCCATCAGCAGGGCCACGCCGGCCAGCGGCACGTTGACGAGGAAGATGGCTTGCCAGCCGAAGCGGGCGATCAGCAGGCCGCCCAGCGCGGGGCCGAGCGTGGTGCCGACGGCCGACATGGTGCCGAGCAGGCCCATGGCGCTGCCCGTCTGCGCCTTGGGCACGATGCTGCCGACAAAGGCCATGGTCAGCGCCATCATGACGGAAGCACCCAGGCCCTGCAGGGCGCGCGCGGCGACCAGCAGCCACAAGGTGGGCGCCAGCGCGCACAGGATGGAGGCGAGCGCGAACAGGGCGATGCCGGCCAGCAGCAGGCGGCGCCGGCCGATCATGTCGCCAAGGCGGCCCACGCTGACGATCAGCGCGGTGATGGCCAGCAGGTAGGACAGCACGATCCATTGCACATCCTGGAACGGCGCGTGCAGGGCCCTGGCCATGTCGGGCAAGCCCACGTTGGCGATGCTGGTGCCCAGCGCGGGCAGCAGCATCGCCAGGGACAGGCTGGCAAGCGCGCCGCGCACGGGGCGCGTGGCGGCGATGGCCGGGGTGGCCTGCTGGCTGGAGGCGGGTGGTACGGGTTTTGACGGCGAATTCATAGCGTGGCTTGTCCATCCAATAAGAGTCATTACATGGTACTGAGGGATATGACATGGCGGAAGACGCATCATTTGCACAATGTTGTTGCGTTTGACGCCATGTCAGTGTGAAGGCGGGCTGGCTACAGCATCTGGTCCATCTCGAAGGCGGGCAAGCTGTCGGCCTGGTGGTAGCGGACGATGCGCCCTGGAATGCCGGCCACGGTGCAGTGCGCGGGCACGTCGCGCAGGACCACGCTGCCGGCGGCCACCTTGCTCATCGCGCCGATTTCGATATTGCCGAGGATTTTGGCGCCCGCGCCCAGCATCACGCCCGAGCGGATCTTCGGATGCCGGTCGCCATGCTCCTTGCCGGTGCCGCCGAGGGTGACGTTCTGCAGGATGGAGACGTTGTCGTCGACCACGGCCGTTTCGCCGATGACGATGCCGCTGCCGTGGTCGAGCATGATGCCAGCGCCGATGCGCGCGGCCGGATGGATGTCGATGCCGAAGACGCTGGCCGCATGGCTGGACAGGGAATACGCGGCCTCGCTGCGGCCCGCCGTCCACAGGTGGTGCGCCATGCGGTAGGTTTGCAGCGCGTGAAAACCCTTCAGGTTCAGCAGCGCGTGCAGGCCGTCGGGACAGGCAGGATCGCGCTGCGCGATGGCCGCCAGGTCGACCGTGATGCTGGCGAGGATGGCCGGCTGTGTGCTTAAAATGTCCTCGAAAAGAGGCCGCAGCACGGCCGGGCGCATGTCGCGTGCGCCCAGGCGCTGGGCCAGGACGGCGGCGAGCAGCCCGGCGGCGCTGACGTGCGGCAGTATCAGTTCGTCGAGCATGGGCCGCAGCAGCGGCTCGCGCGCGGCGAGCCGCTGCGCCTGTTCGCGCACCTGTTCCCAGGCGCAGTCCACGCCTTCGGGCTGGCTGGCTGCGGCGGCATCGATGCGGCGCAAGGGCGGCGCGGGCGGCAGGGGGCTGGCGTATGTCAAGTAAGTCATGGCGGTGCCTGTCCAGGCAAGGGAAGGGAAAAGTGGAGCGCCTGGCAAAGGCCGGCACCGGCTGGCAAGCGCACAGGCCCGCGGAAGGGCGGGCTGCGCGCAGTGCGGGTACACGATAAGCCGCCGCAGGGGGAGGAAGCAAATCGTAAATACTGAGCGCGCGGCTCACGATTCCTGATGCTTCGGGGGGATTTGGCTGGGGCGCATGCCGCGCTGGTGTTCAGGCGGGTGCTGCAAAGCGACGTGAATGGACGCGGTGGAGCAGGGCACGCGGTGCGCGCTGGGTACTGGCAGCCAGCCTCCCGGGCCTTATTTCGAGTAGCCCTGCATAGCGTCTGCCGCGTCGTGGCGCAGGCCCCACCAAGGCAGATACGCATTGTTCTCGCCGCGTGCGCGGAACCACGGCTTGTCGTGCTCGATGGGCCGCACCTTGTCCGGTGGCGACACCAGCACGCCGGTCACCTGTGTGGCATCGCTGGTGCCGGCCACCAGCACGGGCTTGCCGACGTGGTTGGCATGGGCGATGCCGAGCGCCACGTTGGTCAGGGCCGTGCCGGCGCCCATCTCGCCCAGCAGGGCTGGCGTATTGAAACTCTGCGGCAGGAAGTCGAAGCCCGGCACTTCCAGGGCCAGCGCATGCGCCAGGTGGCGCAGGCGGTCCGACGAAGTGGGCAAGGTGATATTGGCGTCGTGGATGACGTAGCCGATATCGGCCTCCGTCTTGCCGCCCTGGCGCGCCGCCTCGGCAAATACGTGCTGCCACGCCTGCACGGCGCGCGGCGGCTGGTCCTTGGCCAGTGCATGATCGGCGATGGTTTTGCTCGATGGATAGCCTATCCACGCCAGCGCCGCCCGCTCCGTGTTGTAGTGGGGGCCTGCCAGCACCAGCAGCACCAGGTTTTCGTTGATCTGCATGGTTTTTGGCCGGCTCGGCGCATCCCAGTTCATGACCCACACGGTTTCCTTCGGATGCGCTTGCAGGTAGGCCAGCGCGGCGGTCAATGACGTGAAGCCCGCATTATTGCCGCCCAGGGTGATGCGTACATCGGGTGGCGTGGCGCGGGTCCAGAGGGTTGGGAAGTTGACATTGCCTATGCTGAAGGTGTCGTTGATGGTTTGCTGCGTGAATTGGTGTACTTCTGCCAAATCAAATTTTTCTTCAGGCAGGGCATGTTCAACGCGGATGCCTGCCAGTTCGCGCCAGTTCTGTTTTTTATCCTTGGGATAGACATGGTAGAAGTAGTTAGGGCTGGAATAATAAATATCATGGAAATTGGTCATCAGTTCGCGTAGATATTTATGGTGATAGCCCTTGAACGTTTCCTTGCCATTTATATCGTGAGCAATGGGGGCGACCGCCTGCAAGGTACTGAATCCCCTGGGATCCGTCCTGACCATATCGTCATTCTTGTTGGGCTTGGCGAGGCCGAGCGTCCACAGTAGTTGCCACTCGGTCGGATAGTCCCGCCGCTGCAGGGGATTGAGCCACTGCAGGCCCACCACCTGCGCCTTGAAAGGGATGTTGACGGCAAGACTTGATGACGTTTCTGTATTTTTCACAGGCATCACGGCGCACCCTGCCAATAGTATATGCATGGCGATGGCGGCGAGCGTGGGCAACGCAAGGAACTGTTTCATGAGGTCTCCAGGTGAATGGATATTCTGGTGACTGGCATAGCGTGGCCAGGTGAACCAAAGTGCCAGGAAAATGACGAAGAGAAATGTGGTCAATGCCCAGCCCAGTCGCTGGCGCGGTGTGGCAATGAACTTACGCACCGTCAGTCCTCAGCGCAACGTTGGTGGAATTACTGGTGGAATTGGCATTCTGGCGTTCGTCAACGATGCCTTTTGGCTTTCTGGCGGGGCTGTCTTTGTCATTTGCCCATGTAAATAAAGATGCATTTTTAAATGTGCCGTTGTCGTAGTACTCAAAGAACTCTCCAGACTCGAAAGATGTCCCTTTGAGCAGACTCCAATCCGCCGCCACCCTTAATTCGCGCAACTGCTCCTGCCTGATCGTGCACACCCCCACCGCCACGTCATACGCCAGCGCCTTTTCCGCATGCTCGGGATTGGTCATGATGGTCGAGTGATCGGTGGCGTGGGTGTCGATATTGGCGGCCAGGTAGTTCTGGATTTCCTGTTTGCGCCAGATATTGAATTCCCTGGATGCCTCCTCCGGCTTGTCCACCGCCGTCACAGGCTGGTCCTTCTCGACCCAGCCTTCGCGTCTGGCCTGCATGCGCAGCATGCCGTTCTGTTCATAGCGCAGCGCCGCTTCGGTTTCCGCATTGCCCTTGCCATGCGCGCGCTCAGATGCATACACGTCGTCCGCTTCGGGCGGACGGTCTTTGTGCAGGGAATCGGCGGGCGCATTGCAGCCCTCGTCAAACTGCTCGCTGAGATCTGCGTAGCGTTTCGCTTGCGGCATAAAAGGCTCGGGCAACGTTGGCGCCTTCATCGGTAGCCGCCAGACTTTGGGCGGCAGGGCGTTGATGCGCGTGCCGGCTGCCCTGGAGAGCACGATGGCGATGGGCGCAAACAAGAAAGTCAGTATCTTGCGCCCGATCCCCTTGCTTGAGCGCATGCCCTTTTTGATTGAATACTCGGCGACCAGCGAACGCGGGTGCCAGAAGTCGATGCTGTCCGGCGTCAACGGCTGGCCATTGCGCTGCCAGATATCGTAGTCCGTTTCATTTTCCTGGCCGACAAGGTGATGTTGCGCAAAGACGCGCTGGGTGAACACGCCTTCGCCAGCCGTATCGGCAATTTCCTGCGCCGACATGCCGCGCCAGCCGATGCCTTGCACGGGCGTGGCGGAAATGACCTGGTCATGTGGGTTGAAGTACAAGGTGACCCTGCCATAGGTGGAACCATGCAAACCGTAGTCGGCGCGGTCGAAGGCGGCCGTATAGCTGCCCTTGCGTTCAGGCTTTTTGTTGCCGGAGAATTTATCGACAAAGTCGGCATCCTGCTGCAGGGCAGAGCGGGTGCGCAAAATATTGAAAAACGCCTTCAGGGTTTGCGTGCGCGCCGCGTATTTTTGCCGGCCCGAGTTGCCATGTGCATCCTGCAAATTTCCGCTGACCCAGTTTTCCGTGAAATTGCTGTCCAACAGGCTATACGGCGGGTTGCACAGCACATAGCTGTCGGCCACGGCAGACGGACCCAGCGTTTCGCCCAGAAAGGCGGCCGCCATGGCCACCATATTGCCCTGGCTGTGGCAGACGATGGTGACGGGCGCGTCCGCCTGGCAGGCGCGCACCGATTGGATCAGCCGTGCCAGGCGCCAGGCGGCGAAAACGAAATACGGACGCGGCGGGCAGGCATACACTTGCCGGTCATTGGTCGGATTCATGTGCTGGATATGCATCCACAGGAACAGCTGCTCCGATAGACCGTCGCTCCACAAATCGGGCAGGGCGCTGCAGCCGTTGGCGAAGGGGCCGCCGCCCCAGTAATTTTTTTCGTTGAGATAGATGCCGTCGCCAAACGCCTGCAACTCCTCGCCGCTAGCCTTGTAGCCCCAGCGAAAGCGGATGACCGGTGATTTGGCGTCGTCCGCTTGCAAAAAGGTGCTGGCGCTGCGCCTGGGGTTGAGGAAGCCGTCGTCCGTCAGTTCGCGCTCGTAGCGCGCCGCTTGCATTTGCCCGGCGGCCGGACCGGGGATCTCCAGGTCTTCGTCGCGGCGTTTGAGCCGATTGTTGAGGCCTGCGCACAGCCCTTGCTCGGCCTGGTCATACCATTCGCCATCGGAGTTCACGCCATGCACGAAGATGACGATGCCGGGGCGCGGCAGCCGAACCACTGCCTTGAGCAATCCATGGCTGAACAGGGTCGTGCCTTCGGCGTCGGCCAGGAGCACGCAGTCCGCGCCCGGCGTAGTGTCGGAAACCATGCTGGCGCTCCATCAACGTTGAATGGGAAACAGCTGCGCCTAAGCAAGCTCAGGCAATCTGCACTGTATGCGGATTGTCAGTTGCTGGACTTGCGTGGGATCAAGAATGGGCGGCGCACTTGTTGCGGCCCGTTGGGACTTGAGCCTCCATTTTAAAGAGGTGGCTCTCAAGGGGGCGCTCTTAGATGGCGTTGAGCGGAATCTTCAGATAGCGCACGCCATTGTCTTCCGGCTCGGGAAGTTTGCCTGCGTTGATGTTGACCTGGATGGCGGGCAGGATCAGGGTCGGCATGTCCAGGGTGGCGTCGCGGCCCGTGCGCATGGCCACGAATTGTGCTTCCGTGATGCCGTCGCGCAGGTGGATGTTGCTGGCGCGCTGTTCGGCCACCGTCACTTCCCAGCGCGGCGCGCGGCCGTTGGGCGGGTAGTCGTGGCACATGAACAGCCGCGTTTGCGGCGGCAGCGACAGCAGGCGCCGCACTGAGCGGTACAGCAGGGCGGCCGAGCCGCCGGGGAAATCGCAGCGGGCCGAGCCCACGTCCGGCATGAACAGGGTGTCGCCGACGAAGACGGCGTCGCCGATCTGGTAGGCCAGGTCGGCCGGCGTGTGGCCGGGCACGTGCAGGGCGCGCACTTCCAGCCGGCCGATATGGAATACCTGGTCGGGCGCGAACAGCTGGTCGAACTGCGAACCATCGGCGCGCGCGCCCGCCTGGTGGTACACCTGGGCAAACGCCTGCTGCACCGTCTGGATGGCCGCGCCGATGGCGACGTCGCCGCCCAGCTGCTGCTGCAGGTAGGGCGCGGCGGACAGGTGGTCCGCATGCGCATGCGTTTCCAGCAGCCAGCGGCACTGCAAGCCGTGTTCGCGCACGAAGGCGATGACCTTGTCGGCCGAGGTGGTCGAGGTGCGGCCCGCCTTCGGGTCATAGTCTAGCACGGAGTCGATGATGGCGCATTCCTGGCCATCTTCCGCATAGACAACATAGGTGACGGTGGCGGTAACCGGGTCGAAGAAGGCTTGGATTTGTGGGGTCATCACAGTGAAAAAGTGCGGGCAGGGAGCATCATTATATCGTCACAGTTCGCTAAAAAAATGCTGCAAATTGACTTTTGACATGCGAAAAACAGATAAGGCCGCCAAACTGCATGCGGCACAGCCGTGCGCACCCTGCGGCTTGCTGCGTGGTAATCTCATTCTCACAAGGAGGAATTCATGAACGATACCACTGCACGCAGCGAACAGTACCGCGGTTTCACCATCTCCGTGACGCCGCAAAAGGACAATGACGACTTATGGGATTTTACCTACCGCCTGCAGCGCGACGGTGAACCCGAGGCGCAGGCCATCACGCGCAGCCGCACCCTGGGCGGCTATCCGGCACCGGACACGGCATGCATCGCCGGGTTGGAAGTGGCCAAGACGGAAGTGGATAATCTGCTGCGCCCTTGAGCCAGCGTAAATCGTTTAGCCTGAAAGCCGGCCTGACGGCGTGCGGCGCTTGAAACACGTCGCCTGAGGCCGCGCTTCATGCTACGATTTATGATCGAATCAGTTCTTATGGAGGCACCCCATGGATAGCAGTTCTAAAATTCACTATAAAGGCTGGGAAATCGTTCCCTTGGCCGTGCCCACCACCGATGGCAAATGGTCAGCCAGTTGCGACATCGAACGCGCCACCGCGGAAGGCCTGGAAGTATTCGAAGGCTCGACCATGCAGTTCGTGCGCGACGACGAGGAGGGCGCCATTGCCGCCGCCTGCGAGGAAGCAGTGCGCCAGATCGACAACATCATCGCCAACCCGCTGGTGCGGCTGGCCTAGCCTGTCCGCGCAGCTTCACCCGCAGATTCACCCGTATTACTCCCAGCCGGCGCCCGCCGGCTGTTTTTGTTCTGGGCTGGACCCTTGCCCGTTTCCGCGTTTGCATCGCCACCTTGGCCCTGCCTGCTGTTGCATGTTTCACTATGATGTTTCAAAATGGATTGATTGAAACAATGATGAAACATCTTGTGCCCCGAACGTGACAATCCTGGTCTGCTGCGTGACAGCCGGCCAATGTCGCCATATGGGCGTTTCAAGGCATTTTCACTCTGCCGGCACACCATGTTCACGCCCGCCGCGCAAGCCTGGCACGGCATTTGCAGTACAGGTAGGCATAGCCGTTCCATGAAACATTCGGGACGCCCCGAACCCCATAAGGTGAACACATGACCCAATACTCCGCAGGTGCCGCATTCCGCAAGGCCGTCCAGGAAGAATCCCCTTTACAAGTCGTCGGCGCCATCAACGCCAACCACGCCCTGCTGGCCAAGCGCGCCGGCTATAAAGCCATCTACCTGTCCGGCGGCGGCGTCGCGGCCGGTTCGCTGGGCTTGCCCGACCTGGGCATTTCCAGCCTGGACGACGTGCTGACCGATATCCGCCGCATCACCGACGTGTGCGACCTGCCGTTGCTGGTCGATGCGGACACGGGTTTCGGTTCGTCCGCCTTCAACGTGGCGCGCACGGTCAAATCGATGATCAAGTTCGGCGCGGCCGGACTGCACATCGAAGACCAGGTGGGCGCCAAGCGCTGCGGCCACCGTCCGGGCAAGGAAATCGTGAGCAAGGAAGAAATGGTCGACCGCATCAAGGCGGCCGTCGACGCGCGCACGGATCCGAACTTCGTCATCATGGCGCGCACCGATGCGCTGGCCGTCGATGGCCTGGAAGCGGCCCTGGAACGCGCCGTCGCCTGCGTCGAAGCGGGCGCCGACATGATCTTCCCGGAAGCCATCACGGACCTGGACATGTACGCCACCTTCGCCAAGGCCGTCAACGTGCCGATCCTGGCCAACATCACGGAATTCGGTGCCACGCCGCTGTTCACGCTGGATGAACTGCGCAGCGCGCACGTGGGCCTGGCCCTGTATCCCCTGTCCGCTTTCCGCGCCATGAACAAGGCGGCGGAAAACGTCTACCAGGCGCTGCGCCGCGACGGCACGCAAAAGAACGTGGTCGACACCATGCAGACGCGCATGGAGCTGTATGAATCGATCAATTACCACGACTTCGAGCAAAAGCTCGATGCGCTGTTCGCCGCGCAAAAGAAATAAGTAAAGAAGCAGGGACCGCCTGCCGGTCCCGCAGTGACGCACCCGAGACAATTCAATCTGGAGAACACAATGACCGCACCGCAAGCCGCCACTTTCAAGCCTAAAAAATCCGTCGCCCTGTCCGGCGTCACCGCCGGCAACACGGCGCTGTGCTCGGTCGGCAAGACCGGCAACGATTTGCACTACCGCGGCTATGACATCCTGGACGTGGCCGACAGCTGCGAGTTCGAGGAAATCGCCTACCTGCTGGTGCACGGCAAGCTGCCCACTTCCGCCGAACTGAAAGGCTACAAGGCCAAGCTGAAATCCCTGCGCGGCTTGCCGTCGGCCGTGAAGCTGGCGCTCGAAGCGCTGCCGGCCGCCGCCCACCCGATGGACGTGATGCGCACGGGCGTGTCCGTGCTGGGCTGCACCCTGCCGGAAAAGGACGACCATAACGCGCCGGGCGCGCGCGACATCGCCGACCGCCTGATGGCGTCATTCGGCTCCATGCTGCTGTACTGGTACCACTACAGCCATAACGGCAAGCGCATCGAAGTGGAAACGGACGACGACTCGATCGGCGGCCACTTCCTGCACCTGCTGCACGGGGAAAAACCGTCGGCGTCGTGGGAAAAAGCCATGCACACGTCCTTGATCCTGTACGCGGAACATGAATTCAACGCCTCGACCTTCACCAGCCGCGTGATCGCCGGCACGGGTTCGGACATCCACTCGGCCATCACGGGCGCCATCGGCGCGCTGCGCGGCCCGAAACACGGCGGCGCGAATGAAGTGGCGCTGGAGATCCAGAAACGCTACGACAACCCCGACGAAGCGGAAGCGGATATCCGCGAGCGCGTCGCCAACAAGGAAGTGGTGATCGGTTTCGGCCATCCCGTCTACACGATTTCCGATCCGCGCAACGTGGTCATCAAGGAAGTGGCGCGCAATCTGTCTTTGGCCGCCGGTTCCACCAAGATGTTCGACATCGCCGAACGCCTGGAATCGGTCATGTGGGAAATCAAGAACATGTTCCCGAACCTGGACTGGTTCTCGGCCGTGTCCTACCACATGATGGGCGTGCCGACGGCGATGTTCACGCCGCTGTTCGTCATTTCGCGCACTTCCGGTTGGGCCGCCCACATCATCGAACAGCGCATCGACAACAAGATCATCCGTCCGAGCGCCAACTATGTCGGCCCGGAAGACCTGGAATTCGTGCCGATCAAGGACCGCAAATAATGAGCACTGCAATGACTACGCCGATGAATACCCTGCACCGCAAGCGCTTGCCGGGCACCCAGCTAGACTACTTCGACACGCGTGCCGCCGTCGATGCGATCCAGCCAGGCGCCTACGCCACCTTGCCCTACACCTCGCGCGTGCTGGCCGAAAACCTGGTGCGCCGCTGCGACCCGGCGAGCTTGAACGCTTCGCTGAGCCAGTTCATCGAACGCCGCCGCGACCTCGATTTCCCGTGGTTCCCCGCGCGCGTCGTCTGCCATGACATTTTGGGCCAGACGGCCCTGGTCGACCTGGCCGGCCTGCGCGACGCCATCGCGGCCCAGGGCGGCGACCCGGCCCTGGTCAACCCCGTGGTGCCGACGCAGCTGGTGGTCGACCATTCGCTGGCCGTCGAATGCGGCGGTTTCGACCCCGACGCCTTTGCCAAGAACCGCGCCATCGAAGACCGCCGCAACGAAGACCGTTTCGACTTCATCGACTGGACCAAGAAGGCGTTCAAGAACGTCGACGTGATCCCGCCCGGGAACGGCATCCTGCACCAGATTAACCTCGAGCGCATGTCGCCCGTCATCCAGGTGCAGGATGGCGTGGCCTATCCCGACACCCTGGTCGGCACGGATTCGCACACGCCCATGGTCGACGCGCTGGGCGTGATCGCCATCGGCGTGGGCGGCCTGGAAGCGGAAAGCGTGATGCTGGGCCGCGCTTCGTGGATGCGCCTGCCTGACATCATCGGCGTCAAGCTGACGGGCAAACCGCAGCCGGGCATCACGGCCACGGACACGGTGCTGGCGCTGACGGAATTCCTGCGCAAGCAGAAAGTCGTCTCGTCCTACCTGGAATTCTTTGGCGAGGGCGCGTCGCACCTGACCCTGGGCGACCGCGCCACGATTTCCAACATGGCGCCGGAATTCGGCGCCACGGCCGCCATGTTCTACATCGACGAACAAACCATCAAGTATCTGAAGCTGACGGGCCGCGACGACGAACTGGTGAAACTGGTGGAGCTGTACGCGAAAGAGACGGGCCTGTGGGCCGACAACCTGAAGGACGCCGAGTACGAGCGCGTGCTGAGCTTCGACCTGTCGTCCGTGGTGCGCAATATCGCCGGACCATCGAACCCGCACAGCCGTGTGCCGACGTCGGAACTGGCCGCGCGCGGCATCTCCGGCGTGGTGGAGAACGAACCGGGCAAGATGCCGGATGGCGCCGTCATCATCGCGGCCATTACCAGCTGCACCAATACGAACAACCCGCGCAACATGATCGCCGCCGGCCTGATCGCGCGCAATGCGAACCGCCTGGGCCTCACGCGTAAACCTTGGGTGAAATCCTCATTGGCACCCGGCTCGAAAACCGTGGAACTGTATCTGCAGGAAGCGGGCCTGATGCCGGAGCTCGAAACACTGGGCTTTGGCGTGGTGGCGTTTGCCTGTACCTCGTGCAACGGCATGTCGGGCGCGCTCGACCCCGTGATCCAGGATGAAGTGGTGTCGCGCGACCTGTACGCCACGGCTGTACTGTCGGGCAACCGCAACTTCGATGGCCGCATCCACCCGTACGCGAAACAGGCTTTCCTCGCCTCGCCGCCGCTGGTGGTGGCGTATGCCATCGCCGGCACCATCCGCTTCGATATCGAGAAGGATGTGCTGGGCCATGACGCGGACGGCAAGGCGATTTTGCTCAAGGATATCTGGCCGTCCGACGAGGAAATCGACGCCATCGTCGCCTCCAGCGTCAAGCCGGAGCAGTTCCGCAAGGTGTATATCCCGATGTTCGCCGCGCAGGCGGATGACGGCATCAAGGTCAGCCCGCTGTACGACTGGCGTCCGCAGACGACGTACATCCGCCGTCCGCCATACTGGGAAGGCGCGCTGGCCGGCGCGCGTCCATTGAAGGGCATGCGTCCGCTGGCCGTCCTGGGCGACAACATCACCACCGACCACTTGTCGCCATCGAACGCCATCATGCTCGATAGCGCTGCCGGGGAGTATTTGGCGAAAATGGGCTTGCCCGAGGAAGACTTCAATTCCTACGCCACGCACCGGGGCGACCATCTGACGGCGCAGCGCGCCACGTTCGCCAATCCGACCTTGAAGAACGAGATGGTCATCGAGGACGGCAAAGTAAAAGCCGGTTCGCTCACGCGCATCGAGCCCGATGGCACGATTTCGCGCATGTGGGAAGCCATCGAAACCTACATGGAGCGCAAGCAGCCCCTGATCATCATCGCTGGCGCCGACTACGGCCAGGGTTCTTCGCGCGACTGGGCCGCCAAGGGCGTGCGCCTGGCCGGCGTGGAAGCCATCGTGGCCGAAGGTTTTGAACGCATCCACCGCACCAACCTGGTGGGCATGGGCGTGCTGCCGCTGGAGTTTTTGCCTGGTGTGAACCGCAAGACCCTGGGCATCGATGGCAGCGAAACCTACGACGTCGTGGGCGAGCGCACGCCGCGCTCCACTTTGACCCTGCTGATCCACCGCAAGAACGGCGAGACTGTCGAAGTGCCCGTCACCTGCCGCCTGGATACGGCGGAAGAGGTGTCGATCTATGAGGCCGGTGGCGTGCTGCAACGCTTTGCGCAGGATTTCCTGGAGTCTTCGAAAGCCGCGTAATTCACGATTGATGCAACGTAAATCAGGGGTCAGACCCGGCGGGCCTGACCCCAGCTCTTTGCCTCTGGGCTTAATCAGTCATTCAACGCAGGAACTTCAATGACCCACACCCCCCAAATCAAAATCCCCGCCACCTACATGCGTGGCGGTACCAGCAAGGGCGTGTTCTTCCGCCTGCAGGATTTGCCCGCCAGCGCGCAAGTGCCTGGCGCCGCGCGCGATGCCTTGTTATTGCGCGTGATCGGCAGCCCCGACCCCTACGGCAAGCAGATCGACGGCATGGGCGGCGCCACTTCCAGCACCAGCAAGACGGTGATCCTGGCAAAAAGCAGCAAGCCCGAGCACGACGTCGACTACCTGTTCGGCCAGGTGTCCATCGACAAGCCGTTCGTCGACTGGAGCGGCAACTGCGGCAACCTGTCGGCCGCCGTGGGGTCGTTTGCGATTGCCAGCGGGCTGGTGGACGCCGCCCGCGTGCCTGAAAACGGCATCGCCACGGTGCGCATCTGGCAAGCCAATATCGGCAAGACCATCATCGCCCACGTGCCCATGACCAACGGCGAAGTGCAGGAAACGGGCGACTTCGAGCTCGATGGCGTGACCTTCCCGGCGGCCGAAGTGAAGCTGGAATTCCTCGATCCGGCTGCGGACGAAGAGGGCGGCGACGGTAGCACCTCTGCCATGTTCCCGACCGGCAACCTGGTCGATGACCTCGACGTGCCCGGCATCGGCGTGTTGAAAGCCACCATGATCAACGCCGGCATTCCGACGATTTTTGTCGACGCCGACGCCATCGGCTACACCGGCACGGAACTGCAGGACGCCATCAATGGCGACCCGGCCGCGCTGGCCCGTTTTGAAACCATCCGCGCGCATGGGGCCCTGCGCATGGGTTTGATTTCCCGCCTGGATGAAGCGGCCAAGCGCCAGCACACGCCGAAAGTGGCTTTTGTCGCCAGGCCGGCCGGCTATGTCTCGTCCAGCGGCAAGCGGGTGGAGGCGGGCGATATCGACCTGCTGGTGCGCGCCATGTCCATGGGCAAGCTGCACCACGCCATGATGGGCACGGCCGCTGTCGCCATCGGCACGGCGGCGGCCATCCCCGGTACTTTGGTCAACCTGGCTGCGGGCGGCGGCGAAAAAGCCAGCGTGCGCTTCGGCCACCCGTCCGGCACCCTGATGGTGGGTGCGGAAGCGGTACAGGCTGGCGGCGACTGGAGCGTCACCAGGGCCATCATGAGCCGCAGCGCGCGCGTGCTGATGGAAGGGACCGTGCGCGTGCCCGGCGACGCGTTCTAACCGTAACACGGTATCGCAGGGCCATAGGGCTGCTGCATTGCAGATAAGTTGATATTTCTGCTGGCAACGAAACCGAGCGACAAGGAAAATGGCGGGGCGTCAGCCGCGAGGCGCGTGAGCGTGCAGCGTGAGTTGGCGACCGCCCATTTTCCTGACAGGTGAACCGATGCTATTCAATTCCTGGATATTCCTGTTTGCCTATCTGCCCGTCACGCTGGCCGGTTTTTTCATCCTGGGACGGCGCAGCGAATTATGCGCGGCGGCGTGGCTGGCGGCGGCCTCGCTGTTTTTCTACGCTTACTGGGATTACCGCTACCTGCCACTGCTGCTGGGCTCCATCGTCTTCAACTACGGCTGCGCAGCCTGGCTGGCCGCCAGCGTGCCGGCGCGCCGCAAGTGGATACTGGCAGCGGCCATTGCCGCCAACCTTGGCTTGCTCGCCTATTACAAATACGCGGGCTTTTTCGTTTCCAGCCTGGCGCAATTGCTGGACCAGCCGCTTCCCGTCCTGCATGTGATTCTGCCGGTCGGCATCTCCTTTTTTACTTTCACGCAGATCGCCTTCCTGGTCGATACCTGCAAGGGCAAGGCGCGGGAAAGCCGCTTTGTCCACTACCTGCTCTTCGTCACCTACTTCCCGCACCTGATCGCCGGCCCTGTCCTGCATCACAAGGAAATGATGCCGCAGTTCGCCGACAGGCGCACCTTTCGTCTCTCGGCCGGCAATATCGCCATCGGCAGCACGATTTTCTTCATCGGCCTGGCCAAGAAGGTGCTGATCGCCGATAACATAGGCGCCTATTCAGCGCCTTTGTTCGACGATCCCGAGGCGCCTTCGCTGCTGATCGCCTGGGCTGGCGTGCTGGCGTATGCCTTCCAGCTGTACTTCGATTTCTCCGGCTATTCCGACATGGCCATCGGTTTGTCGAGACTATTTGGCGTGCGCCTGCCACTCAATTTCGCCTCGCCCTACAAGGCGCGCAATATCGCCCAGTTCTGGCGCCGCTGGCACATGACCCTGTCGCGCTTCCTGCGCGATTACCTGTATATCCCGCTGGGCGGCAAGCGCTGCGGCCCGCTGCGGCGCTACTGCAATCTGATGATCACCATGGTACTGGGCGGCTTGTGGCATGGCGCCGGCTGGAACTTCATCGTCTGGGGCGCGCTGCACGGCGCCTACCTGGCCATCCACAAGGGCTGGTGCGCATTCACCCGCAGATTCCACCTGCCGGCAGACACGCGGGCGGGCAACGCCATGGCGATCCTGCTCACCTTTACCGCTGTCTGCCTTGCCTGGGTCTTTTTCCGCGCCCCGGACATGCCGACCGCCCTGACGATCATCAAGGGCATGGCGGGCGGCTTTGGCCTGGCCTTGCCCGATGCGCTGGCGCCGCATTTGCAGCCGCTGCAGCCGCTGCTGGCCAGCATGGGCATCGATTATTACCTGGGCGGCGGCACGCTCTTCATCGAGACGTGGACGTGGATCGCGGTGGCGGCGCTGATCACCTTTGCCTTGCCCAATACGCAGCAGATCATGCGCCGTTTCGACCCGGCGCTGGATTTCCAGGCAGGAGCGGAGCGCTGGCTCACCTGGCGCGCTTCGCCCGCGTGGGCGGCGGCCATCGCCGTGCTGGCGCTGGCGAGCATGCTGGCCCTGAACCGGCCCGCCGAATTCCTGTATTTCCAATTCTAAGGGGAGCGAACCGTGACGGCATCCTCCTTCAAATCCTACCTGGCCATGCTGGCGCTGCTGCTGGCGGGCGGCGCCATGCTGGCGGGCGCTTTCGTGGTCATTGTCGACCCTTACGGCCTGTATGGCGTCGTCCGGCGTACCGGTTTCAATGCCGTCAAGCCGGGCTTGAGCCGTTACCAGAACCAGATCAAGCAGGAGCACGCGCTGCGCCGGCGGCCGCAATTCATCATTCTAGGCAATTCGCGCGCGGAAATCGGCTTCGATCCACGCGCCAGCGCCCTCGCAGCGCTGGGGGCCGGCTACAACCTGGCGATACCCGGCACGGGGCTGGCGACGGCCGCCAGCCAGTTCGCGCAACTGCGCCAGGCTGGCATCTATCCGAGCACGGTCATCGTGGGGCTGGAATTCATTGATTTTCTCAACCCCGCCGTTGCGCCGGCCGCACGCCCGGCGCCAGCCGGCGTGTCGCCCGCCCAGGGCCGCGCCGACTGGCGCTTCGACGCGATTTTTTCGCTGGCCTCCGTCAAGGATGCCGTGCATACGCTGCGCATCCAGCGTGACGGCGAGGCGGCCAGCATGTCTGCTGACGGCTTCAATCCCTTGCAGGAATATGGCGCGCATGTGCGCCGGGACGGCTACCACAAGATGTTTGCGCAGCGGGCGCGGGAAAGCGCCGCCAACCTGGGCCGCAAATCGACGCGCGGCCTTGCCACCGACGACTTTCTCGCCCTGCGTGCCTTTTTGCTGGCGATGGCGGCCACGCAGGCCGACATCAAGCTGGTGATCTATCCGTATC